>Ga0187867_10000899_pt1 | contig 26130 bp, 33 predicted proteins | sample June2016WEW_13_1_FD_132976 | JGI IMG/M metagenome (GOLD analysis project Ga0187867, IMG submission 132976) | Peatland microbial communities from SPRUCE experiment site at the Marcell Experimental Forest, Minnesota, USA - June2016WEW_13_10 | ecosystem: Environmental > Terrestrial > Soil >... | reverse complement strand
CGAGGCTCTTGCCAACGCTATTCGAACAGGTCAAGCGGTCCCCATCCCATTCGACCAGATTGTCGGCGCTACGCTTGCCACTTTGCGCATCCAAGACTCGCTCGCCTTGGGGCGGTCGATGTCTGCCGACGTTGCCGCCTTTGTTGGCTCGGTTTTAAATTCAACGACTACCAACGAATGATCCCACCGTGGACAGGAATACTGCAGTCAACGATTGCAGATAGCCGACAGGAACGTGATCTAGAAGCCACGCTTCGAAGCGTGTGAAGGCTGGTGCACCAGGCTCGCAGCGCCTACTTCATGCTATAGTTGACGAACTCACGCACGTCCCACTCAGCATGTCGTTTTCGAACCGCCTTCAGTATTACCGGCGCATCTTCAGCGCTTACCTGGTGCCGGGAAGAAGCCACTTGACCTTCTGGCACGGGACGCCGCAAGCGAACCCAAACTCAACCACGGACAAGTTGGGCGAATACTACATGGGCTTCGAGGCTAAGGGCGATTATTCGGGCCATTACGATTCTCATGGGATTCCCATGCTCGACTACCACGGCCAGATCGGCCTGCAGTACAACCCGATCGCCATTGCGCAGTGGGGACTCGGAAACTGCAACCTGTTCCACCGCACTGGTAGCGACGAGCGCAAAGAAAAATTTCTGAAGGCCAGCGACTGGCTCTGCAATCACCTGGAGCAGAATCGCTGTGGCGTTTGGATCTGGAACCATCATTTCGATTGGGAATATCGCGACACTCTGAAGGCTCCCTGGTATTCGGGGCTAGCACAGGGACAGGGAATCTCGCTTTTGGTACGTGCGCATCGAGAAACTGCTAAACCCGAGTATTTCCACGCTGCTGAGAGGGCCTTCACCAGTTTTCTCATGCCAACTGAGGATGGTGGTGTGACCTTCACCGATGAGTACGGTGATCCTTGGTTCGAGGAATACATTGTGTCGCCACCGACTCACATTCTGAACGGGTTCATGTGGGCAGCATGGGGGGTGTATGACTATTTCTTGAGCTCCGGCGATGCAACCGCGCGTACACTGTTTCAACAGGCAGTGCAGACTCTGCTGAAGAATCTGGAGCGCTATGACCTAGGTTTCTGGTCGCTGTATGAGCAGTCCGGAACTCGGCTGAAGATGGTGGCAAGCCCCTTCTATCATCAGTTGCACATCGTGCAGTTACGGGTCATGCACCGGCTGACCGGGGAAAGCCAATTTGCGCGCTTTGCCGATCGTTGGGAGAGTTACGGTCGCAGCCGCGCAAAACAGATTCGCGCTTTGTGCTACAAGAGTGCTTTCAAGCTCTGTTATTACTGATGTACATGAAAATCCTCTACGTATCGCAGTATTTTCCGCCAGAGATGGGAGCGCCTGCCGCGCGGGTCGCTGAACTTGCCCACTATTGGGTAGAAGACGGCCATGAAGTCACGGTCTTGACTGGATTCCCCAACCATCCTACCGGCGTTGTGTCGGCCGAGTATCGCAGCAAATTCCGGCGGTTGGTCATGCGCGAGGATATATGCGGTGTGAACGTTGTGCGGACCTGGCTATTTCCGTTTCCGAATCGCAAGGCGTACGAGCGAATGCTGAACTACAGTTCGTTCTGCGCTTCAGCCTCTACCACCGGCATGTTCGTGTCCCGTCCGGACGTTCTCATTGCCACTTCACCCCAGCTTTTGGTCGGACTCGCCGGTTGGTGGCTGGCGCGCACCAAGCGCGTTCCGTTTGTATTCGAAGTACGCGATCTGTGGCCCGAATCCCTTGCCGCCGTGGGAATGGGCAGCCCCGATTCGATGCTGAACCGTTCGTTGGGTTCGGTTGCCGGTTTTCTGTATAAACGCTCGGAGCACATCGTGGTCGTCACACCTGCGTTTCAGGAGTACTTGATCCAGAACTGGAGGGTTCCACCCGAAAAGATTTCTGTCGTCGAGAACGGGGTGGAATCGGATCTGTTCAGCCCGAAGGCGAACAATGCTGACCTGAGAAGGGAACTCGGTGCGGAAGGGAAGTTTGTAGTCGGCTATATCGGAACGATGGGCATGGCGCACGGCCTCGAAACCCTGGTCCAAGCCGCAACTGAGCTGCAGAGAACAGCACCCGACGTGCTGTTCCTAATGGTGGGGGAAGGCTCGGATAAAGAGCGAGTCATCAACCGCGCTCGCTCTCAGGGCTTGACCAACATGCTTTTCGTCGGCCAGCAGCCTAGAGAGAAGGTCCCGGAGTTCATTTCTATCTCGGATGCATGCCTGGTTTTGCTCAAGAAAGCCGAGCTATTCAAAACTGTTATCCCCACCAAGATGCTGGAATTCATGTCTTGTGCGCGCCCTGTCATCCTGGGCGTGGACGGTCAGGCCAGGAGAATCATAGATCAAGCTGGAGCTGGAGTTTACGTAGAGCCGGAGAACGCGGCCGCTCTGGCCCAAGTCATCACGCGATTAGCAGCAAACCCTATCCTGTGCGAAACATTAGGCCGCAACGGGCGACAGCACATCGTTGAGCACTTCTCACGGCAGCAGACGGCGAAAGCTTACATCGCCGTATTGGAAGGAATTCTCGACAGAAAGCAGCCAAGTACTGCAGCCTGATCTTTACAAGCTATGGCCGGGGAGCTGCTACAATCGACAGACCAACTGCGCCTTGAACGATGGCTCCAGAACCACATAAAGCGCCAGTTCCCCCGGCGCTGGATGGAACGAAGAGGATGTACTCCGCCCGTATTGGCTCGGAAGTCTTCACATGCGCGCCGCGCACGTCGGGCCGCTTTGACCTGATGTATCCCTCGGAGTCGATGACGTCGTACGAACTACGAGCGAGACGTCAGGGTGCGCCTGCATCAGCCGCTGCCCGGTCTCAAAGCAAGTGGGGCGCATGACGTCATCCTGGCACCACAGCCTCACGACCTCCCCCGCGTGCCTCAGCCAGGGCGAGATTCAGGATGGGGAACAGCCCCGTGTTGTTTGTATCAGCGAGATTCTAGGACTGGCAGGCATTTCGATGGTCAGCTTGACTTAAAGTTCACGTCGGATCCGGGGACTGCAGCTTCGAACATCCCCGTCTTTCTCTCAACAACCGCCGGAATTCTCGCGAGTTTAGCACAGTTGCGCATCGAAAAATTCGAAGAAAGTTACGGTCGCACTTCAGGGCTTTGCTATTATTCACGAACAGAGTCCGCAAAGATCCCTTTCGATGGTGGTGGGGTTGAAGTGTAGACGGGACTGCCCTGAAACCGCATACGCATGGGCACCTCTTGTTATGTCTCTGTTGCAACGGCCATGCCGGGAAATCTATCCTTTGTGACACGCTCGAGTGACGTCCGGCTTCTGGAAGAGGCTGGCTTGGAAATGCAGTTCCAGCGACCTAACCTCGGCTGCCGCGTTTGCGTGTTTTACCGGCGTGAATGTCAAGAGATGGCTGCGGATTCCGATTCGGGCTCATGAGTGTTCAAATGGAAAGCAAGACACCACGGGACTCCATTGCCTATCACGCAGAACTGGCTCATGATTGGGATACGCGGTATCTCAAGAAGTCCTTCGTCGCTCGCCTGCACGTTCTTCGGGAATGCCTGGAAGGTCGTGATTTGAAATCCCAGCTCTGGGTGGATGCGGGTTGCGGTACTGGTACCCTGTCGCGCTGGCTAGCAGAACAGGGTTGCCATGTGCGCGGTGTCGACGCCGCACCGGAAATGGTGAAGACCGCGGCGAGTATCGCTCTGAGTATGAGCTACCCGGGCACGCTCAGTTTCGAACGCATCGAAACCATCGCTAGCTTGCCGGTTCCCAGTGCCTCGCTGGATGGTGTCCTCTGCTCCAGCGTGCTGGAGTACGTGCAGGACCCGGATGCGTCCTTGCATGAGTTCGTGCGAGTCCTTAGACCTGGAGGGTTGTTGCTAGTTTCGGTTCCGAACGCCCAGTCGGTAGCGCGGAAGGGACAGGCTGCTATTCACCGATTGGGCCGCTCGGTGGGCAAGCGCTGGTTTCGGTTCCTCGACTATTCGAAACACCAGTATTCGGTGGAGCAATTCATTCAGCTTTTGGCCGCCCACAGGTTTCGTGCGAAAAAGGTCTTGCCCTTTGGAAGCCCGATTCCGGTGTGGTTGCAGAGAAGACGGTTCGGTGGATCCTTGCTGATGTTTGTGGCGGCTAGGGAGCTATGAAGCCGGGGCACCTTGCGGTGGGTGGATGGTCAATGAGCACTAGAGGGTTGCGACCATGACAGAGGAAGAATCGGGAGACCAGCATCCGTCCCTCCAAGTGTAGCCGTGACGGCAGCCTTCCATGCGTTGACATTGACGCCTTTTTACAATCGGCGGAAGAAATTGCCAAACGCAGCCAAGAAGTGTTTTGTTTTCAGTGGAGGTAAACGGCTGGGCTGATTTCCATGTCCAGCGGGACGGAAAAACTATACCTGACGATTGGCATGAGTTCCGAAAAGGTCTGGGAATGGGGGTGGTGCACTGGTAAGCAGAAGCGGTTATGCTCGACTATGAGCGTCGACCAGAAACTATAGTCGCTTTCCATCCCGTGATATAGTTCGAGGGAAAGTAGTCGTTGGGATCGAGCATCATCTGGAATCTGCCCATATCGTAGAGGCGGAGCCGTGCCTAAGAACCTGTGTCGTGTGGCGAATAAGAGTCTGGGAATCACACGAAATTTAAGTGGAGAACTGATCCCTTTTCAACGTTGGACGAGACCGTTGGCCCGCATCTTAAATGATGGTTGGCTGCTACGCCTGGGGAAAACCTAAGAAATTTACAGACAAACCCAGTCCAAACCGGCGTTCCTCTTCCGACATCGACTGTCTCACGGCTCTACGGGGCTGTCGGCTACCTGCCCGCTCGTTGGGGCTTCTAGCTCGGGCTGATGAAGCCGGACGAACTCGCAAGAATGACAGCGGCCCTTGCGGATGGGACCCAACCGGGAATCAGAGCTTAGACAGGCCGCCCCAGCTGTATTATCCTAAGCTCAAGACACTAAACCTCCGTCGAAAACGAAAAGAAGGCCCGATTTTGTCTTCGCGAAAAGAATTCTTCACCGTTGCACCTGGGCAAGAGACTGCTCTATGAGAGTGCTGCTCAATGCGATCTCTGCAAAGATGGGTGGGGCGGCGAACTACGCTCGCAATATCGCCGTTGAACTGGCCAGGGTGGCCCCGGAGGATGAATTCATCATTATTCTGCCAGCGAACCTAGCAAGAGCGATCGAGCGGACGGGTCCAAATATTCGCATAATCCCCAGGCCAAATGCTGGGTTGCTGAAACGACTGTGGTTCGACCAGATCATCTTACGGCGAATGCTGTGGCGCGAGCGGGTCGATGTACTGTACTCGACCGCGAACCTGGGGATGTTCTCGTGTCCTTTCCCGCAAGTCCTCCTGGTGCGTAACTCCCTTTATTTTTCACCGCTGTTCTTACAGCACATCCTCTCACGTATGAGTGTGCGGGCACGACTGACGAATGCGCTCCGCCGCTGGCTCGTCTGCCGATCCGTGGAATGGGCACAAATTGTAGTAGCTCCCTCGGAAAGCATGGTGCAGGATTTACGTGCATTTGTCGACCAGCCGTCCTCGAAGTTCCACGTCATCCCATACGGGACGATGCTGGAACGATTTCAGGATGAAGGCTCATCCGCGACTGAGCAGCAGAACGGCACAGTTCGCTTGTTGCATATCTCGCATTACGCCGATCATAAGAATGTGGGAGTGTTGTTTGAATCGCTGGAGGAGCTTCGCGCTCGCGGGATAACGAATGTGGTGCTGTCCACTACGGCTGACGTGGAAGACACGCGATACGTGGTATCTTTTTGCCGAGTGAGCGACCGCGCGTTGCTCTCCAAACCCTCTATTTCCGAGCGCGTGCGTCTACTTGGAGACGTGCCTTATGAGCAGGTCGCTAGAGTCTATCGGGGGCACGACATATTTGTCTTTCCGTCGCTGGCTGAATCCTACGGTCATCCACTGGTTGAAGCAATGGCAAGTGGTCTGCCCGTGGTAGCTGCGAACCTGGCATACGCCCGTGAACTTTGCGGGGACGCGGCGATGTACTTTGATCCGCTCTCTGCTTATGATTTAGCGCGACAGATTTCTCGACTGGTCGCTGACCCGCTGTTGAGAAAGGAATTGAGGGAGCGTGGATGGAGTCGGGTTCGCCAAATGGACTGGAGCCTCCACGTGAAGCAGCTGGTGCAGCTTTTTCGCGAATCTGTTCTGGAAGCTGTACCCCGGTAATGTTGGAGAGCATGCGAGTCTACGTTACGCACCTCGATTCTCACACGGCGTGCGCCGCTTTCGAACGGGTGTTTGTGCGGTACGCACAACAACTACCGGAGCATTGCCGCTCATTAACGATCAAAATCAAGCGTTGTGATTACCGATTGGCCGAGTACAGTGCGTTAACTATAGCATCATAACGGCCACGCCCTGAAGAGCAGACCGTGATCCTGAAAACCGAGCTCCAGCAGCCTGATCTGAGCCCGCGCGAGTTGGCTTGCTATGTCACCGACCACGCCGGCTTCACGGATCGGAAGCCGGAGCGAGGCGCAGTGTGGAACCGTAAGAGAAGTATACATTTCGTCCCGGCTACTCCCAGCGTGCCAATGTCTTCACAAATGGACCTTCGGTCATGATCCTTGAGCACCTCCCGTCCTGGGAGCATACGTGCGATGTCTGCATCGTCGGCTCCGGGCCCGTCGGCATGGCGCTGGCTCTCGAATTCGAGCGACTCGGCCGCGACGTCGTCGTGCTCGAATCTGGACGAAACAGAGTCTACCCTGAACAGACTGAGGCCTCCCGCGCGACAATCGTCGACCCTCAGCGCCATGCGCCGATGGAGATTGCAGTGTGTCGTGCCCTCGGCGGCACGTCTTGGACATGGGGCGGCCGATGCGTGGCCTTCGACGAAGTCGACTTTGGGGCGCGGGCCCATGTGCCCCATTCCGGTTGGCCCATTGTTCACGACGACGTCAAGCCCTGGTACGCCAGAGCTGCCGAATATCTGCTGTGCGGCGATGACACATTCTATTCACCGCCTCGGCATCTGCACAGCCTTGGTGCCGATGTTTCCGTCGCAACCCTGGAGCGGTGGTCGACCGAATCTCGGCTCGCGTTGGTTCACGGCAAACGGATCGAGCGTTCCGAACGCATCACCCTCTGTCTGAACTGCACCGTCGTCGATCTCGACCTCGGACCGGACGGGCGTGTGGTCGAAAGCGTCATGGTCGCAACTCCCGACGGCAAATCGAAGGTCAAGGCGCGCGCCGTCATACTCGCTGGTGGCGGTGTCGAGATAACGCGCCTTTTGCTCGCCGTGCAACGCCGTTGGCCCGGCCATTTCGGCGGCACAGGCGGCCCGCTCGGCCGTTATTACATGGGTCACATCTCTGGCAAGATCGCGGACATCGTACTCAACGAGCCAGCAGCTATTGCGGACTTCGACTTTGAACTCGACGCGAGCGGTGCGTATGTCCGGCGGCGTCTCATGCTTAGCGAGGCGGCGCAGCGGACACATGGGCTGCTCAACACGGCTTTTTTCCCCGACAATGCACCATTCCATGATCCTCGCCATCACAGCAGCGTACTGTCGGCGGTCTTTCTGGCGCTGGCTCTACCGCCGATCGGTCGTCGTCTAGTCTCGGAGGCGATCCGGGTTGCCCATGTCGGTCCTAAGCCGCACCATTTTGGCGCCCACATCGTAAACGTTCTCCACGGCGCACCCGCCGGTGCACTAGACCTCCTGAAGATCATGCGCGATCGGTTCCTGACCAGCCCGCGCAAGCCCAGCTTCCTCGTCCGAAATCGCGACGGAAGATACGCCCTTCACTACCAGGCAGAGCAGGAGCCGAACCCTGACAGCCGCATCGTCTTGACCGATGAAGCTGATCGATTTGGGCTACCGCGGGTTGCAATCGACCTCCGCTTTTCCGAAGGCGATGCGCGTAGCGTGATCGGCTCCCACCAAGTTCTGGATGCAGCTTTGCGCGCTAGTGCCATAGGCCGGCTGGAATACTGGTATCCACAGGAACAACTGCGTGACCGTGTCTTGGCACAGGCATCTGACGGCTTTCACCAGGTAGGCACAACTAGAATGGGGCAGGACCCAAAAGACAGCGTGGTTGATGCGGACTTGAAGGTCCATGATGTTGCCAACCTCCATGTGGCCTCGTCAAGTGTGTTTCCTACGACTGGACAGGCTAATTCAACTCTTCTCGCGACGGCGCTTGCCATTCGGCTCGCCAACCATCTCAACATGAGGGCCGCTGCCGAGATCCGAACAGGAAGGATCGACGACCATGCGCCGTGTTGAGTTCGCGCCCCTCGCGCAGAGCATATCCGCGATCGGCTTCGGGTGCGCCTCGCTCGGTTCGCGTGTCGACGGCAAACGGGGGACGGCAGCGCTAGCCCGAGCCTATGACGCCGGTGTCACATGGTTCGACGTTGCACCGTCATATGGCGATGGCCATGCCGAGGTCTTGCTTGGCAAGTTTCTCGCGGGCAAGCGCTCACAGGTCGCCGTCTGCACCAAGGTCGGTATTGTGCCGGGCCGCGTGTCGCTTGCCATGCGCATTGCCAAGCCGGTAGTTCAGTGGGCCATCATTTTGCGGCCGGAATTGCGCAAACATGTCAGCAGTTTCCGGCCGCTCGCGCAACGAGTGGAATTGACCGGTCCGTTCATAGAATCCAGCATCGTGGAGAGTCTGAGGCGGTTGCAGACGGACTATGTAGACGTTCTCGCGCTGCACGAGGCAAACCTTGACGATGTGCAGCGCGATGACGTCTTGCGGGCGCTGGATAATGTCATCAGCAAAGGTTACGCTCGCGCCATCTCCTTGGCAGGCGATCTCGTTGTCGCGCTGTCCGCCGCGGCGTTGTCGGAGCGGTTCCGCATCATTCAGCTTGCCAACAATCTCTTCGCGCCCAACGTCGCGTTGGCGAAACAGCAACTGCCGGCGAATCGAGCCGTTGGCTTCGTCACCCATAGTGTCTACGGCCGTGACGGCTCGCTTGACGCATTGGCAGCCATGATCGAAAAGGAGGTCGGGAAGCGCGGCTTGATGGACTCCGCTGGCTACCGCGACACGCCGCGAAAGGCGGCCGCCGCATTCCTTCTCGACTTCGCCTTGGCAAGTAATCCCGACGGCGTAGTCCTGCTGTCGATGTACCAGCCGCAGCACTTCAGTTTCAACCTCAGCCGGCTAACAACATCGCCACCGGCGGAGGTCGTGTTGGACTTGGCGAGCCGTTTCATGTCGGTGCAACCTTGCATAGACCCGAGAAAACAGAAGGTATGAACATTGTTTGAAATTGGCTGCGAGGCCAGACCCGAAAACTGGACGAAAGGGAATTGCAGTTCGGTGTACTGTGGTACATCGGATAGGTAGCCCAAAGGATAAACAACCGTAAAAAGATTTCGAACACTTGACAGTTGAGCAAGGCACGCTAGATGGCCATTGAGTTCCTGCCCGGTGTTTCGGATCTGAACGCGCGATATTGGCGAATCAAGCGCCCTTCCTGAAGAAAGGCTAGGTGGTTTGAGGTACGAAGGATTGAAGTATGGGATAGTAATTGACCGTACCTTGCGACCGTAGAGCCTTTCTGCACAGACTTGATCACTGGCGGAAAGAAACACTGATCGAGTGAATCGCGGAATTGCCCAGATTCTGAGAGCTCTATTAATCCAACCCTTCAACCCACTCGACAGGGCTTCACCACTCCAAGTATCCAAATGAGCGTTGAGCCCGCAAGAGCGGCCAACGATGCAACAATCCAGAATTTGGGCCAGTGGTCACTGTGAAACACAACGAAGTCCGAGCGACGCCGAAGGATCAGTAAAAGCATCGAGGCTGGAGTTGTAGTTGTGGCATCGCGAAGTCAGCGTCTCTCCTGCCCCTTACTCTTACCCCCGTTCTGGTTCATTTTATTCTCGCCCCACCTCAAATCTCCTGCGACTTCAGGATGCCTGAACTTCAGTTTTCACAGGCGACGAAAACACTCCAGTAACTGCTGCCACAATGACTTTGTATGATTCAAGCCGAAGTATGTGGCATATGGCGAGATAGGTCGCAATTCCCACCAGGACAGACGTGAGCAACTGGAGGAACGGTAAATGGGAGAAGGGGATGCCCGCTGCCCAGGCAAGAGCGCTCGTCAACAACGAAATCACCGCATATGGGGCAATGTCAACGAACTGTTCGACGACTCCGTAGCCTATCAGGAGTTTCGAATAGTGCGTGTTCAGGAAGACACATGCAATCGAAACGATCAGAAAGGCCCACACCATTGCCATCACGCTGATTCTGAACGTTGCGAGGAGACCTATTCCTATGAGAACCTTCTTAACAATCTCCAGGCGCAAAAAGAGATCCGACCTGCCGACAGCCATCACAACGTCCAGGTTCATGACGTGCAGCGGCCACAGAGCGCCCGCGATACCCAAGACCCTGAGATACGGGACGCATGGGAGCCATTTCTCGCCAAAGAGGACCAGCACCAGCGGCCTTGCCACGACTGCCAACCCTAACATCATTGGCAGCGTCGGAAGCATGATGCTCACCAGTGCTCTCCGAACAGCCGGCCTAAGCGAATCCCGATTATGGGACAACTGGGAGAATATCGGGAAAGTCACCCGATTGACAACCGCAGATAGAAAGCTGACGGGGAATTGTTGTGTGCTAAATGCGCGGCTGTAGAACCCCAGCGCTGCTGCGGAAAACGCCTTGCCGATCACGGCCAACTGAATTCGGTCGAAGAACGTGTTAAGGAGTCCAGACACGAACAAGCGCGATCCAAAGCCGAAAAGCGAGCGTAGAGATTCGATGCGAAACCGCAGCCCGGGCTTCCAAGGGCAAAACGCCCAAATAAGACCAGTCGAAACAGTGGTATAGACCACCGACTGCGCCGCAAGGCTCCAAACCCCGTACCCTCTCCATGCCATCCACACCGCCAATGTGCCAGAAACGACCATGGCCACAATGCCGGCCTTACAAGGCGTTCGGAAATCAAGATTTCGTGTCAGGAGTGCCACCTGGACCACGCCGAAGGACCCGATGAACAGGTTCAAGGCCATCAAACGGGTTAGCGGCAAGAGGACTGGCTCCCGATAAAACCGTGCAATCCACGGCGCCGCAGAAGAAATGGTCAACGCCATTAACACACCCATCGCCGCGTTGAAAAGAAACACCGAGGACTTGTCCGCTTCCGTTATCTCTTTGCGCTGGATCAACGCCGAGCCAAACCCGCTCTCTACAATCGAGCCAGCCAGCGCGATGAACAGCGATAGCATGCCGAGCAGCCCAAACTCCGCAGGAGAGAGCAACCGGGCGAGAATCAACATCACCACGAACTGGATCCCTTGCCGCCCAGCGACGTCGACCGAGCTCCAACCCAGGGCGGTGATCGATCTGGACTTTAGGCCAGCGGCATCGTCCGTGGACGCTTTCACGATTGCGTCACCCGAAGCGCCAACTCCGAGTCGGTGTGCAGCCGCTGGTTGGCCGCCGCACTCTCTTGGCTAGCTTCAGATTCAATGTGCTCGATGATGTCGCAGATTCGATCCACATCGTCCAAGGCAAGATCGCTGTAAATGGGAACCGTTAGAATGCGGGAGGCGGCCCGCCGGGCCACCGCCAGGTTCCCGGTGGCCACCAATCCACGATAACAGGCGTAGTCAGGAACCAGCGGATAGAAGTACCGCCGTGCGAACACATTGTACTCACGCAGCTTCAAGTACAACTGGTCGCCCGTCCGGCCGAATCCCTCTTCGTCGACTTCCACTGGCATGTACGCGTAGTTGTACCGAACTGTGTCGGCGGGCTGGGCAACCAATCGAATACCCGGAATCAGATCGAGTCTCTCACGGTAGCGCGCGTTAATCGCCCTGCGCTTATCCACTATCTCATCCTGTGCCGAAGCGGTCTGGAGCAAGCCAAGGATGCCCGGCAAAACCATCAAGCTGAAGAGACGGGGGAGGGGGCGTGGAATGCGCTGCATAACTGCATAATTCTAAAGCCGCGCGCAGCTTGCGCACAACGCGAATTTACCCATTATGTCTGTTTTACCCAATTTTCTACAAGCGGAGCAGAAGATCCCTAATCTGGCAGCGGCCCAACAGCGGCGGGGTCCGGAGCAAATCGCCTTCATTCCCGAAGAGAACGAGGCGCTGGCCGGACTAGGACAAGTGAATCGGGAGTTAGTGCGGGAGTTAGGCCGGCGATGTCCGGAACAGCGCATCGCCACCGTCGATCAGGATGCGACCATTATCGAAAGCCACAAGCAGCAAGCGCTGTGGACCTACGAGGGCGGGCGCGGTTATCAGCCTATGCTGGCGGTGTGGGCGGAGATGGACGTGTCTGGACTGTGAGTTGCTATAGTTCTCCCGACCCATACCGCTTCGCGAAAATTCTTGGGCTGTAACAGTTGTGGAGTCGGACTTGTATCCAAGCAGTTAGCTTGGGGCGAAGTAGCTAGTGGGTTTGACGCCGCTTCTAGCTTCTGGCTGCGGAGAGTTTATTAGTTGACGCCGTTCCACCTGATCACTTTCGGAGTATCGCTGGTGTTCTCGTCGATCCTTACCCGGTACGTTCGCAATCTGGCTATGGGTCGCGGCTGGGTAGCGCCCCCGCTTCAGGATCGTGATCTGCATGAGACTTCTCTACCGCGCCTGGGCGGCGTGCCCAAATTCCTGTCTTTTCTGATCAGCACTGCAGTTGCGCTATTGGCCGGTCGGCATTCTCCGGACTCGTTCCGGCCCCTTTCCGGCGGGGGTTCTCCTGACGATTCTTGTACCCGGGACAGTAGTTTTCCTGCTCGGCATCTACGACGATATCCATTCCGTCGGTCCGTACACAAAGCTTGCGGTTCAAGCTGTTGCTGCCATCATGCTGTTTGCTGGTGGTTGAGGATTCTCGACCTGCCAGTGTTGTTTGGTGCGCAGCATTTGGCCTGGCCCGTCTGATTTGCCATTGCAGTTCTGTGGGTCATTAGGATTACGAATCCCTTCAATCTGATCGATCGTCTGGACGGGGCTGGCCGCCGGTTCAGTGTTAAGTAAATGATCACGGATCTTTCATCTTGACGGCCAGTCTGCTTGGATTAAAATCGAGGTATGTTGCGGCCCTTACCCTTTGTTCGTCAAAGCGGGCCGATTCTATTACGCTGAGCTTGTCATCTGGTTCCCCAGGGGAGGATAAACGTATTGTGCGCCGCCAACCAAGGCATCGAGCAGCGCCAGGAAGACCTTGTCGCACCCCTCCCATCTTCCCCTATTGATGGACAGCGCGACTACGTGACGGACAGCAACGTGGCGGCCTCTGGCAACTTCGGCGCGGCTGTGGCGACCGGCGCGTCCTGCCATAACCCCGTCTATTATGATGCCGGGACGAGCACTGTGGCGGATCGGCGGCTAGACGCCCAGCGCGGTCGCCAATAAGGTCTGCCAATGCCGAACCCCCCTTTGGTCTCCGTCATCGTCCTGGCCTATGATCACGAACCGTTCTTGGGCGATGCCCTTGACGGCATCGTCGCCCAGCGGGTCGACTTTCCCGTCGAGATCATCGTCGGAGAGGATTGCTCCAAGGACGGTACCCTCGCTGTCGCGGAGCGCTATCGCGCCCAGTATCCCGACTTGATCCAGATCGTCACCAGCCCGGACAACGTCGGAGCGATCAGAAACCTGCATCGATGTGTGGCGGCGGCGCGTGGCGAGTTCATCGCCTTCTGCGAGGGCGACGACTGGTGGACCGATCCGGACAAACTGGCCAAGCAAGTTCAGCTGATGACGCCCGATGTGGGCCTCGTCCATGCCGATCTGGCGATCGCCCGACCGCTGGCCGGCCCCGGCTGGCACGTCGATCGCGTCTCCGTCCATTGTGGCCGGGACCCGGCGACGCTCCAGGGTGAGATGTTCGCCAGTGTGATCCGCAGACTGGACGTCAAGACCTGCACGACCCTCTATCGCCGCATTGTCATCGAGCAGGCGCTGCAAACCCCGCTCGGCGACCCGCACCACGTCCTGTTCGATTATTCCGCCGCCGTCTTCTGCGCGGCGAGCTGGCGGATCGCCTATCTGGAAGAGGTGGTGGCCGTCTATCGCCTGAACCCCGTCTCTGCCACGCGGGGCAGCTTTGCCAAAAAGGTTGCCTTCCTGCGCGGCGTCGTGGCGGTCTATGGCGAGTTCGAGCGGATGTTCGGTGACCGCGCCGACTTCGACTCCAAGGCAGTCGGGTGGGCGCACGAGGCGCTGGCCAAAGCCGCCTTCCTGGCGCTGGACGCCGCCGCCTTGTCCGAGGCCCTGGCAGGTTTGAGGACATCCAAGCCCGGCGCCGCCCGATCGCCTGCCATGCTGCTGCGCCGGTTGCTCGCCTCCGTCCCGCCAGTTCAGGCCGTCGTGGTGGGCTGGTGGAACCGGCGCCAAGAGCGGCGCGCCACTGAACGCGCGGCCCAGGAAGCCGAAGTCGAAGCCGCCGTCCGCTCCCGGTTTGGCTATTTCCCGAACTATCCGCCGGCCAGGCCGGACGCGGCGCACGGCGGACGGGTTCGGCCGGATCTGAATTGCGCCGGCGCGATGGGCCCGCACGCCCAATCCATGGAACCGCATGACCGACCAACCGCCCTGACCCAAAACCCGAAAACTGGACCGCCTAGAATGTGAGTTCTCCCAAACCTAGGAGAGGAGAACTGCAATGAAGGGAACCCGACACAGCGAAGAGCAGATCATCGCCATCCTGAAGCAAGGCGAGGCAGGATTGACAACGGCGGAGTTATGCCGACAGCACGGGATAACGGAGCAGACCTACTACCGCTGGAAGTCGAAGTACGGTGGGATGGACAGCGGCGAAGCGAAACGGCTGAAGCAACTGGAAGACGAGAACCGGAAGCTGAAGCATGTGGTGGCCGAGCTGACGCTGGATAACCGGGCGTTGAAAGACGTGCTCTCAAAAAACTGGTAGCGCCTGCGGGACTTCGGGCAGCCGTGAGCTATGTCGAGGTGGAGTACCAGATGAGCGAGCGGCACGCCTGCAGGCTGATGGGATTGGGACGATCGACGCATCGTTATCGGGCGCGGAAAGCGAAGCGGGACAGCGAACTGCGAAGGCGCTTGAAAGAACTGGCGGCCCGGCGCATGCGGTTTGGCTATCGGCGACTGACGGCGATGCTGGTGCGGGAAGGGATACCGGCCAATCACAAGCGAGTGTACCGGCTATACCGCGAGGAAGGTTTGGCGATGAGGATTCGGCAGCGGCGGCGGATTCGCTGGAATGGCGTAGTAACTAGCCCAGCCGCCACGAGGCCGAATGAACGTTGGTCGATGGATTTCGTAAGTGATTGCGTGAGCACCGGAAAGGTGATTCGGATGTTGACCATCGTGGACGATTGCACGCGGGAATGTCCGGCCATCGAGGTCGATACCTCGCTGGGTGGATTACGAGTGCGCCGGGTGCTGGATCGGATCGCGATTGAGCGAGGACTGCCGGAAGCAATCGTTCTGGACAATGGGCCGGAGTTTCGCGGTCGAGCGCTGGCCGCACGGAGCGAAGAACGCGGTGTGAGGCTGGAGTTCATCCAGCCAGGCAAGCCGGTGCAGAACGCATACGTAGAAAGTTTCAACGGTCGGCTGCGAGATGAATGCCTGAATGCCAACTGGTTCACCAGTCTGAGCGACGCACGGCGAAAGATCGAAACCTGGCGGCAGGATTACAACCAGCAACGTCCGTACAGTTCGCTGGACTACTTGCCGCCCGCAGAGTTTGCACGAACACGATCGGAGATGCGGGCATGTGGAAAGCTAGTACAAGGCTGCTGGAGCAGGGGACTCAAACGCCGTCCCCTGCTCCAGACCTCATCCCCGCTGAAACATCAACTGAGAACTTACATTGGGATTGGTACAGTAAACTGGGGCACTTCATATGGACGCTGACATTCTTGCCGACAGAGCCGAATGTTTCAAGTTATTTCAAGTAATTCAGATTCCGAATAGTTCATTGTAGTTTGGTACACCGATTTTTATGTCTTGACGAGAACGGCATGGGTTGTCTCTGGAAACACCACTAATCGGTTTACGTCAGAGCCAAGAAACTCACGGACTGCCCTATTTACACCCTTGAACGCCTCGATGTGCGGCGGGTCTGTTTCCGGTATCCAATAATCATGAAAAACGAGAACCCCGCCCTTGGCAACACGCTCGTACAGTTGGTCACATAAAAACGCTGTCGGCTCATACAGGTCACAGTCGATGTATACCATCACAAACTCTTCATCACGAATTGTGGGGATCGTCTGATGAAAATATCCTTGGCGAATTATAACCTTCGTGAAGTTCCGAAACACGTCCTGAACGTGCTGGAGATTCACATCCTTGAAGTCGTTCATTCTTGAAGCAGGGTCCATCCGGGATTGTCTTTGGAAGCCCTCGAAACTATCGAGGAGATAGTAACGGCTGTTCCGGGCCGTTGCGGATGCCATCAGGGTTATAAATGTATTACCACCAGAATAGACGCCACATTCGGCGATAGCACCGGGTGAACTCTTGCCACAGTGTTCAAGAAGCTCCACTAATAGCCAAGTTCCCGATGCATACGAAAGGTTTGCAATACTCGAATAAAACGACAAGAGACGCACGAAAGAGAAAGTGTCATGAGAGCCGTTGATAGAAAGTTGTTGCCGCATACGGGGAAGCATCGACTCAAACTGCAACGCAGTACAGTCTGTATAATCTTTTCCCCATGTAAGACCTAGTGAATTGAGACGAGACGCCATCGTTAAGATTGAATGTGGCTTGTTTGCACAAATTACGACAATAGTTGTTTCCCCATCAGATTCCTTTACGTGATCAACCGGGAAAACAGGAACCCCACCTATAGTCTTTCCCGACAGTCCCGGCGTGTCATCCACGGCGTATAGGAACTTATACCCGACGGCCTGCATTTGAAGGAGACAAAGGCCCGCTCCGTATGCAACTAGCTGGCGATCTTTGACGATGGTTGGGCTTGTCGAGGAGAACGGGCTTCTTCGCATAGGGGCTGATTATACCTGCGGCTCGTGCGCCAGCCCCGAGCGATAGCCGGCTGGAGCTGGAGGGGAGTGGTCCGTTGGCGGCTCTGGGGTAATCATCGGCAAAAGTTAAGCACCTGCCCGGTTCGGAAAATCGTCCGCCAGGGCCGATCCTAAAACGCTGAAAGCGCTGGTTCAAAAGTGCAGGTGTCCAATAGGAAAGCTCGAAAATCGTCTGCTAGGGCCGACCAGCATACAAGGAGCCCCTCACCATTGAACTCCTGGATAGAGGCTCGGGATGTGGAAAGCGCGGTACAGATTCGTGCCCGTGACTTGCATACTCCAGACCGTCTGCGGGGTACTTTCCTGAGTCACTTCGTATACGTAGGAGCCAGCTCCAAGAGCTCCAACACCGCAAAGGTCGTATTCAACGTTGCCGTTTGCGAGTTGTTCCGCATTGCCGCCAAAGAAATTATAGAGATTGGGCGCAATATTTGATGGAAGGTCAGTGTAGCCGTTTTCGCGCTCTGGTCAATCTGCCAGACCGGGACCGTCGAGTAGAGACACGGCGGGGCTCCAGAGCTGCCGCACGTAACGCCCGCCGGAAAGATCCTGTCATCCCCATTGTCCATCACACCAAGCGAAAAGACACCGGTGGTGTTCGAGCTGAAGAACGAGGGCCATGCTGTGCATATTCCCAGTCGGTTGGATCTGTTCCGCCTTCGATGAAGTCTCCCCCTTCTCCCAAATGCCATGAAATACTACCGTTTCCCGCCCCGTTGGCGTAGTTCACCTTCACGATCCAGTTCTGATTCCGTATCGAGACAAGAATATTGCCGTCGCCCTTCGAGTAGATGATGGCGTTCGTATGTGTCCATTCAGGGAAGTTAAGAGGTTGACGGTTAGGGTCGAGGTGATTAAATTCATTCCACGTCCATACCGGTTGCATATTCTGATCCAGATCCACGATCACGTCGCCTAGCACAGTTGTCGCAGGGCCATTGGTAAGAGGAGGTGTGCTGGTGCTGGACAGCACCGTTGTCGTGTTCGCCAGTGACAGCCAATGGCCGTTGGGCAGCGGTTCGACGTCATGGTGGAAGGTATCCAACGTGACATTACACTCGGCGCAGCTGGCGGCGGCCAACTCTGAGTTCAGGTCGTTGATTGAAATCTCGCGCACGGTGTCTCCCGCGAGGTCGACTTCACGAAGCTCGTTGATGGTTCCTGCCGGAAGTGGTCCGCTGAGCGGATCGCCGGAATCAGCGCTAATTACCATCAGGAAATTCCCGTCCGGAAGCATTTTTGACACCGTCGATAAAGTTTAGAGACGCGCTGCCGGGAGGCGTATGCCCACAGCACGTTGCCGGAAAGATCCGTCACAATCACTCCGGTTGCAGTTCCTTCCAAGGGGTTCAGCAACTCCAGCCCAGACTGCGGCGTCATTCCCGACGTGGTTGTCGTCGTCACGTTTAGCTGCATATTCGCTGGTACCGCCTTCGTAGTGAAGGTATGGTCCGTGTCATTTACAGTGATGCCGTTCGAAAAGTCCGCCGCAGCTTGCATGTGGTACGTGGTGCTGGCCTGCATGCCCGCTATGAAGATGCTCACTTCGCCGCCAGCGGTCTCAGTTGACTGCGTCCAGGTCTTCAATCCCTAGTTGGTGCCGGTGCCGAAGTTGACTGTATGTCATCGTATAAAGCGCCACCTGCGGATTGTCGGTGGCCGTCACCTACCCGACAGGTAGCGAAACATTAACTTGGCTGCCGCCACACCCAAGAAGTGCGGCGAAGGAGAGTAAGGCGCCCAAAAAAAGAAGTTGCGGCTTCATATGCGTCCACGCGAATCTATACTTAGAACGAAAGAATGGAACCTGAAGGACGTGGACCATTTCGCTTAAACGGTCTCTTCGAGTTGGCTTTTCCATTCTACTCCTGCTGCTTCTGTGTGGCTTGCACCGGAGGAAGTTTGTGGAGTAAGTCGGGCCCTCACCGCTGAAGCGTTCGAGACAGCCGTTGCGATGAGCTGGCAGATTTGCGAGATCGCTTGTTCGTTTACGCTCGTGCCGTTCGGCAAAATCATTACTCGACTGCACAGCTTCTCTGTTTCCGGTAGCAACAGGGCTGCATGGGGAAAGTAAGAACAGTACGGCTCCATTCGATGGCAGCCAGGAAAGAAATAGCGGCGCGCCAGGACGTTTTCGGCGAACAGCACGTTGACGAGTTCGTCGCGAGTCAGACCCGCCGCTCGCTCATCGACTTCCAGGACAACGTACTGGTAGTTGGCCCGCTCGCGTTCGTCGTAGGCCATCACACTCATGCCCGGAATTCCATCCAGCTCGCGCCGGTATGCAGAGTGGTTGCGACGGTTCGTCTCTATGAATTCATCAACGCTTTCCAGAGAAGTGAGTCCCATGGCCGCACAGACTTCCGTCATTTTGCCGTTGGTGCCAATGTAGATGACGTTGTCGTAGCCGCGGAAACCGAAGTTGCGCATGAGGCGCACCTTTTCGGCCAAGACCTCGTCGTTGGTCAGGATCGCGCCGCCCTCAAAGGTATTGAAGAACTTGGTGGCATGGAAGCTGAAGACTTCGCAACGTCCGAAGCCGCCGATCGATTTGCCCTTGTAGGAGCAGCCGACGGCGTGGGCCGCGTCGAAAAGTAGCTGCAGGTTGCGGCCGCGGGCGATGGCCTCCAAAGCAGCGATGTCGCATGAGCGTCCCCACGTGTGGACGCCAATGATGCCGCTGGTGCGAGGTGTAATCATTTTTTCTACTTGGCCTGGGTCGAGATTATGCGTTCTTGGGTCGATGTCACAGAAAACCGGCGTGATCTCCTGCCACTGGAGCGCGTGGGCCGTGGCTATGAAAGTGAACGACGGCACGATCACTTCTCCCGTGAGCCCGAGCGCCCGAATGGCGATCTCCAGAGCAACCGTGCCATTGCACATGGCGACGCAGTGACGGACGCCGACGAACGCGGCAAGCTTGGTCTCGAACTCCTGGACATAGGGGCCGTTGTTCGTGAACCAAACTCGGTCGAGCATGTCATTGATTCGCGCCAGGAGATGCTCCCGATCGCCAACATTCGGCCGCCCCACGTGCATTTTTTCAGCAAATGCGGGCGGCTTCCCGAAGATCGCCAGGTCCTGAAGCTGAAGTTTAGAGCCCGTCTTGAGCATTGCGGTCATAGGTCGGCTCCCATCGACTTACGCGCCAGCGGAATAAAAAACATCACTGTCTCCAGAATGCCTTCCGAGTGTGCCGAAGGTATAGCTTATAGCGGTCGTTCAGCAAACGAAGGCCGTCGTTGTTTGTCCATCGTACCCGCCTCCGTCCACGAACACTGGTCCGCACCCAAAGGGATGAAATCCTCGAAGTACTGCCGAGCAATCGTTAGGGAAAATCCCTGCATGTAGTCCAAGTCAAAAGTATATCGAAACTGCACAACTTTTCGAAAAGCTATCCTTCCGATGGATTGTCCGCGAAGCAGTCGTAAACCCACTAATAATCGCCCCATTGGTTTCATTGATGTTGGCTCGCATTGAGCGCTCGGCGATTGTGCTCCCGAGATCGAGTGCGTCAGCGAGTCTCACGCGCGGTGCCCGTTAAGACAGTCCAAATCATAGCGGGTTTTGCACGCGAGGTCCTATTGCAATCGCGCAAACTTAGTTTCCTCTCGTAGTTGTTTCTCTAGATCGAGAATCCTGCGTCGCCTAGAAGTCACTTTCACTGCTGGAGATCCCTTTACCACCTCGAAGTCGGCAACATTCTTGCTAACGAAGCTGAGCGTCGCGACGCACGCTGCAACTCCGAGCGTACAGGGCATTATTACAGCGCCACAACCGACTAGCGCGTGTTTATTCAGTATGATATCGCCCTTTGTTACTTTCTTATACTTGTCGGGGACGGTGGGATTCGTCATGTAGCCAAGCAGGTAATCGTCCGTCGCTGTGAATAACGAAACTCGGGCGGAAAGGCCCGCAAAATCGTCAAGCGTTATCTTTCCTCCCGAACCAAACAGGTAGCAGCCGACGGCGATGTGCACATGATCACCAATCATTATGCCTTGCTCTCCGGCGCTAAGCATCGAGAAGCAATCGATGCGAACATTTGAGCCGATATGAATTCTCTTACCGCCGAAGATGATGCAGGATCTATGGACGTTGACATTTTTGCCTACAGAGCCGAATGTTTCTCGTAATTCAGATTCCGAGTAGTTCACCGGATTCCTTTTTGACTTCAAGAACGGCATTTAGTGTACACGCATCTCGCCCGTTCGCGATATCGTGAAACGATTTTCATCGGGAGCACTCCCCACAGTCTGCCATCCGTGCCAGCATTGCCGAAATCGCCCCATTTGTGGCCCACTTTTGCGACAATCTCCTATCTCGTCGGTACCGGCAGTGGCGCGATCCGATCCAGCATCACCCCGAACCGCCGTCCGGTTCAGATGCCCTTCCGCCAAGAGGATCCATTAATAACCCCACATTTCCTTTTTGAACTCATGATCGCGCCAACAACAGTATTCATGAGGCTTTGAGAGCAAAACGAACTCTACGGAGGCTCGACCCAGTGGGTGAGAAACAAAATCAGCCCTTTCAGCTCTCGTTTAATCCGTCTTTGAAAGTTGATTTCCAAGGTTCTCGTCTCACCTCCGACAGTGGTCTGCTTTTCGTGCGCCAGTTGGATGAACGTTTGGGATTGAGTGCGCTCATCGTCGAAAACATCATGGACGGTCGGCGGGGAAAGAACACGCAGCTGCCGCTCCCGGACCTGCTGCGACAGTCCATCTGCAGTCAGCTGGCAGGATACGAGGATCTGAAGGATGCGGAGCGGCTGTCACAAGATCCGACGTTCCGCTTGATCGGCTCGGAAAAGATCTGGGGGCGTGGGGCGGCGTTGCCTTCGCGCCTGCATTGGTTCGAGACCGAGGTGCTGAGCCAAGAGGAGAAACTGGAAGGTCTGAGCCGAATCAATCGGGAACTGCTGGCGAAAGCGGAGGCCATGAATGCACCCCAGCGGGTGGTGCTGGATATGGACAGCACGGAAATTCCAGGCTACGGAGAACAGGAGCACAGTGCCTACAACGGGCATTTTGAATCGACCTGCAATCACCCGCTGCTTCTGTTCAACGGAGAAGGAGACTGTCTCGGTGCGAAGCTACGGCCGGGCAACGTGCACAGTGCCGAGGACTGGGAGGAAGTGCTTTTTCCCGAGATTGAGCGTCAGCAGGGTATGGATAGGGAAGTTGTGTTTCGAGCCGATGCGAAGTCGCCTCATAGATACCCGTTCGTGGCCTTAGCGGCAGTGCACTCTGGCGTGGCATGCCGTGCAGAGCGTGATCAAGTTTTCTTCTGAATCGGCTCCCGAATGGCTGCAGAACTTTTTGTGGTGCACCTCAAGATTCGACATCGTGCCGCATGATTGACACCTCCAGCCGTCGCGACGCAGGATCTGCTGGCGCAGACTTGCGTATGACAAGGGATCCAGACGCGAGGGAGCGGCTTTGGGGCGAATCATTATCAGGAAGCCTTCTCACGCAGGTTTTCGAGGAAAGCCTGCTGCTGTCTGCCGGGCAAGAACTTGTAGTAGCGTGAGATCGAGTTGAGCAGGATCTCCGGGTCGCCATTGTCCAAATGTGCGCCAGCCAGGAAGTCGGCGCAGATCATCTCCAGGCAGTAGCCGCGCGATTTGTCCGTGCCCAGCATCAGAGCTGCCGTCTCAATCGCCTGCTCGATCACCGGAATCTGACTCTTATAGACCTTGAAGTAGATCAGTTCCGACGGCTCCGTTTCCCTCCCCGTTAGTTCCTTCTCCACCTCCCGCCTGAACAGTTCCCTCGGCATTGAGCGGGCTTTGTGCAACCAGGTTGCACAATCGAAGTGCTGCCCGTCCCGGCGCGCGATCTTCGCCAGTTCCAGCCCCTTTGTCCATCCCACTTCTTTCAGTTCACGTCTCGCCTGCGGCGGCAGGTGCTCGTGGATGGACATCAGGTAGTACGCCTTCCTTCTCGATTCCGGGAACCGCCTCGCCAGGAACTCGTCAAACGACTTCAGGTTTTCCAGCCTCCAGTATTGTCCGGCCCGCACCTCGCACAGATACCTGCCCAGTTCAACAAAACGGGTGTCGCGCTCTGCTTCTTTCTGCTTCTCCCACGCCAGGATCTCGTCGATCTTGGTAAGGACAAAGAGAGCGCGCTTGCGATTGAGTTTCGGCGGCATCGGTGGCCACCTAGTAAACAAGTTCGTCAAACAGACCAAGATCGACTCCCGGCTTGCGCACGAGGGCGGCATCGACCATGTCACGCCTGTCGAGGCAAAGCCCAACGAATGGGCAAGTTGTGCACGGGTTCTGTGGAAAGCGTATGCCGCTGTGCGGCAGGAACAGACCAGACTCGATCCGTCGGACTGTGTCTTCGACCAGGGTTGCGAACTCCTGGCGCTGCTCGTCAGAAATGGTGGCTCGGAGGTACTGAACTTCGACCAGCCGCTTGCGCACGAAAACAACTTGGGCGACTTCGTCGATCCCGGTCATCCACGAATAGCAGACGAGTTGCGGATCCAGTGCGGAAATGCCGGCCGGCTCTTCCGGATATCGGGCAGAAGTGGTTTTCCACTCCAAAAGACAGGGTGTGCCGTCCAGTTCACCAATGGCGTCCACGTAAGCGACAAAACTGTTGCCGGAAGCCAAGGTCCGATTGAACTGCATCTGCTGGGTTGAACGAGGGCGTCGAATGCAAACACGGCCGTCCTGAGCGAAGCGCTCGAGCAACTGGATGCCTTGTTGCAGCATGCGGTCCCAGGTGTCGTTGCCGGAGTAGGTCAGACCCATGCCCTTACATCCGCTCCACTGCTCGAACAGCACAGGCGCCGGGTCTTCCCGGCGAAAAAGGGCGGCGACGGCCTGTTCGAACGCTCGGCCGAAGAGCATGGCGGCACGCGTGTCTTTCTCTTGCCAACCATCGAGGTAGCGATGCCGGTAACGACGTGGACAGCTCAGGTATTGGCTGATCTGGGTGTAGGAGTATGTCATCGGGTTGCCTCCGCGGTGTTGGAGCGAGAAGCACTCGATACCGTAACCGAAGACAGTTCTTCCCACTGGCTGGCTGGGGCGAAGCCGTCGAGGTTGATGAGCGAAATGCCGTTGATCACGGTGTGGCTGATCTTGACGACACCGCGGAGTCCGGGCAAAACCTTCTCGTCGACCTGTTCGCGGGCCAGCAGTTCCGGGTCATAGAGAAAATCCCGCAGGAACCAGCCCAGCTTCCACATCGCCTTCTGGGTACAGTAAAGACGGCCCACGATGGATTGCCCGGCCAGTGCCCGAGGCTCGAGAACGGAAAGTCGGAGGACGTAAAACGGTTTGTGGGCATGCCAGCGAAACTGGGCGCCATCGACGCGCACTAGGAATACTCCGTCTGGAATCTCCGGACGAGAACCGCGGGCAGTTTCGGCGAGACCTGGGACTTTGCGGTTCATGCGGCCCCCTCCTGCTTCGGTTGCAAGTAGCTGTTGAGCTGGCAGAGCAACGCATTGCGGTCCTTCTCGGCCCAGTCGGCCAGTTGCAGGACGAAATTCTCCACCTGTTCCCTGCTGGCCTCTCGGAGCGTCTTGGTACCGCAGAAGTCGACGGCGTAGGCCTTCACCAGTTCGGGGTCGAGCTTGTGCTGGCGGATGAGCTGGCAGAGACGGTCGCGGACCTTGGGGCCACCGCCGTTCCCGTTGCCATTCGCATTCTGTGGAGGAAGCTTTTCAACCGAATTCGGAACCGTCCCGATCTCCTCGACCGAGCAGAGGCCGATCCCGTAGGCCTTGCGGAGGGCTCGATTGACTGCCCGGGTCTCGGCGACGCGCATCTCTGCACCGCGGACGAGCGGTGAGATATTGGACGGATCGGCATCGCCATAGCCGGTGAATCCCGTACAGGTTTTTGTTGTAAAGACGGTGGCCTTAAAAGCGAATCGGCGCGTGGATGGATCCGAAAGCTCTCGAATGAACTGGACGCGCATACCGGAGCAACGATTTCGCCTCGCCAGCCTGAGTAGACCCGTGTGGGTGACATACCAGTTTGTTTGCAGAAGCATTAGGTCGCCTGTCAAGACTGAAAGCTCGAATTCTTCCGAGAGCTTCCTAAGCGAATCCAGCAACGGATTCCTGCGTGTTAAGTTCCACTTTTGGAGTGCGAGTTTGCAGTTGAGACGCGACAAAACTTGACGTCGAGTAAGCAATGTAGGGCTCCTTCCTTACGTAATGCACTACGCATTACGATAATGCGCTGTGCATTACATTTTGTCAACACTTGCGTTTGACAATTTGCTTCAGAGTAGCGAAATCAACCCTCGTTAGATGAACCACGGCGGATGCTTGACCATGCTGGAGGAGTTATGTAGCATCCTCCTGAGTTTCGTGGGATCTCTATGAAAAAAAAGGAAACGCTCAACTTCCGAGTACCTGCGGAATTCAAACGAAAGCTCATTGAAGAGGCGAACAAACAACGAAGATCTTTGACGAATTATCTCGAGACCACTTTCATGCAGGTTTGGGATGAGCAAGAAGCGGCTTCGACTAGGGCCAAGCAAGCAAGTAAACAGAAACGTTCGTCCAAATGATTTTGGAACACGGGCTGACTCCCTTCTGCCCACTTGCTCCGTACGGTAGGAAACTCGCATCAGGAACCCAGTGCAAAGGTGCCGAACCGCCCCAGTCGATGTAAACTCCCAATCAGGTTCCATGGGTTCCTCGCGAGGCGCCGTGCGGGCCAAAAATCCAAAGCAACGCAAGGTTTCTACCAAGCGCACCGGACATGTCGAGCGTAAGCAGGGTCTCCTCCTGGATGATTTCTTGGCAGCAACCGACCAAATGCGGAGGCATTTCCAACTGCCCGTTCCTCAGTTTGGGCTCAAAGAAATGGAGCAGTGGGAGCGTTGGCGAAAAGCAAGGACTCGCTTCTCTCTCGTGGCGTCCATCAGGAGACATCCCTGGCGTACCCGGAGCGACGGCCGCCGCAGGGGGAAGTCCCAGCGCGTGGCATTGACCCCTAGCAGGTTGCGGAAAAACTCGATGTGAAGCGGACGCAGTACCACGAAACTCTCTTGTTTCCACAGCACAACCTGATAAGAAGAAGGCATGCGCGGAAAAGACGAGCAACAGTTGG
>Ga0187867_10000897_pt1 | contig 26165 bp, 21 predicted proteins | sample June2016WEW_13_1_FD_132976 | JGI IMG/M metagenome (GOLD analysis project Ga0187867, IMG submission 132976) | Peatland microbial communities from SPRUCE experiment site at the Marcell Experimental Forest, Minnesota, USA - June2016WEW_13_10 | ecosystem: Environmental > Terrestrial > Soil >... | reverse complement strand
TTTTACCCCAGAACTGAACCCCCAAAGCCTCAAAAAGCCAAACCCCAGTAAAATCAAGGGTCCCGTCGGTTTCTCGTGTAGAGTGCAAAAAGTCATGTACCCAACTCGGGATGTCCATTCTTAAAAACTGAACTGAAAGCCTCCGCAGCATTGGTATCTTTCTGGTAGTTGAAGAATTTGTCATCCTCATTGCCACCGCAAAACCAACGGCTTTAGCAAATCGGCGAAAGAGATTGCGAGCAGAACTAGATCAACACCCAGCGGCTGGCATAAAATAATGCCCCCGCCACCTCGCTGCAAAAGGCAGCCCCGTTCCGAGTACAACCGCTGCGCGTTTGGTCAGAACCCACATCCTGAGGGCCCTAAGATGCGTTCAGGCACTGACGTCGGCGCAAATCGACCGGTACTGCGCACTGGATCAAGCTCGGCGAGTGGGCTAGAAGATATATCTGAAATCAAATGACTTACGCCGAAGGTGGTTGAACGAGCCACAATGTTATGCATGGATTGTTATCGCACTTGCAAGTAAGCTCCCGATGCTTCCGGCTGCGATACGCGCCATTCCCAACAGGTTTATAATCTTCGAAGCTCTATTGAAGGCTGTAGTCACGCATGACGGATCAACTTAGAAAAAAACTGCAGGAAGAAGTCGACGCGCTCGAGCACGAACTGGTTCACGAGCTGCCCAAAGAAATCAAACGTGCCGCCGCCCTCGGCGATCTCAGCGAAAACGCCGAGTATCACATGGCCAAGCAGCGCCAGGAGTTCGTCAAAGCGCGCTTCCGCCAACTCGGCAAGCGCCTTGCTGATCTCTCCCTGACCAACATGAACAACATCCCGCGCGACAAAGTGGGACTCGGTTCTACGGTCAAGGTCTACGACAGCACCAAGGATGAAGAAATAGAGTACAAGCTCGTGACCAGCGAAGAGTCCGATGTCACCTCCGGCAAAATCTCGACCACCTCGCCCATTGGCCGCGCACTACTCAACAAAAAGGTGGGCGACGAGGCCACGGTGATCACGCCGAACGGCAAGCGCGAGTTGGAGATTTTAAGTTTGAGCACTGTTCATGACGAAGCCGGACCCGAGAAGGCGGAAGCCTAGTGTCACTGTCGTGGACGAGCGCTTTCGGTCGCGCCTGCGGAGTGCTGCTCGACACCATTGTGCGCTGGCTCGCTCTCTCCCGCATTAATCCCAATGTGCTAACGTTCATGGGCCTGGTGGTGAATACCTGGGCGGCAATCCTGTTCGGCTCCGCCACCGCAGCAAATCAGAGGCATCTGTTTTTTCTGGCCGGACTAGTGATTATCTTTTCCGGCTTTTTCGATCTTGTCGATGGTCAGGTGGCCCGCGCGACCAACCGCGTTACGCGCTTCGGAGCGTTTTTCGATTCAGTCGTCGACCGCTACAGCGACGCTTCGCAGTTTCTCGGTCTGCTGGTCTTCTACGCGCGCGGTGACCGCTTCTTCTATGTCGTGCTTACGGCGTTCGGCATGGTCAGCGCCATCATGGTTAGCTACACCCGCGCCCGCGCCGAGTCACTCATAGGATCCTGCCGCGTCGGATTTATGGAACGCCCGGAGCGATTGGTGCTGGTGATTATCGGCGCGCTTTTCAACCGCATGGCGCCGGTGCTATGGATCATCGCAGTTCTTTCGACCCTCACCGTGATTCATCGCGTGCGCTACACCTGGACTCGCACCCAGGACGCGCCTCCTTCCGTTACCGCCAAAGCGGGCCACGCCGCTTAAGCAACGATGCTTCCTCCCGGTGCGATGCTAGACTATTCAGTCGATTTACTTCATCTGGGGATTCTCCTTGCCTACTGATCCTGTTTTGGTTGTTCACGGCGGCGCCTGGGCCATGCCCGATGACATGGTGGAAGCGCATATCCATGGTGTACAAAATGCTCGAGCGGCGGGCTGGCGCGTGCTGGAGCGCGGTGGCACGGCACTCGATGCGGTCGAAGAATCCGTCGTCATCATGGAGGATGACGAAACTTTCGACGCGGGGCGGGGAAGTTTTCTGAATCGTGAGGGCAAGGTGCAACTGGATGCTCTGATCATGGACGGCGCCACGCTGCGTGCCGGAGGCGTGGGCTGTGTAGAGCGTTTGCCCAATCCCGTGAGGGCGGCACGCAAGATCCTGAGCGAGAGTCCGCACGTATATTTCGTGGCGGAAGGTGCTGAGAAATTTGCTGCGGCACACGGCCTAAACCTTTGCAGGAACGAAGATTTGGTCATTGCGCGCGAACTGAAACGTCTGCGCGAGTATCAGAGTGAAGCGGCGGGTCACGGGAACGACCTGTTCGCGCCCGCCATCTCTCACGATACCGTGGGAGCCGTAGCGCTTGATGGCGAGGGTAACATTGCAGCGGCAACTTCCACGGGTGGCACGCTGAATAAAGCGCCCGGACGCCTCGGCGATTCGTCCCTGATCGGTTGCGGCTGCTACGCCGATAACCAAAGCGCGGCCGCCTCGACCACGGGATGGGGCGAACCCATCATGAAACTGGTACTGGCGAAGTGGACCGCCGACCGTGTGTCAGCCGGCAATCTTCCCGCGTGGGCCGCGCAGGAAGCCATGAACTATCTTAAGCAGCGGCTGAATGGCCACGGCGGCATTATCGTCCTCAATACGCAAGGACAGATCGGCATCGCGCACAACACTCCGCGCATGGCGTGGGGATGCAAAACCGTGAAAAAAGAAGAAGCCGGAATCGAACGCGCTGCGATGTGATCGTGACATCCTCAGCCGGTACTTCCTTTCCCGATCGGCAGTATCACTGGATGAGACCAAATAAAACCTGCGGCGGTATGATGAACTTCGAACGAGACTCTTCGCCAGCCGCTGATCATGTCGAGAGATTTTTCTAAGACGATCATCCAAACCCTGCGCCACCATGGCTTCCAGGCATACCTCGTCGGTGGATGTGTGCGCGATCTGCTGCTGAAACGCGCACCTGCAGATTTCGACGTCGCGACCAGCGCAACCCCTGCGCAAGTGATGGATCTTTTTCCCGACACCTACGCCGTCGGAGCACAGTTTGGAGTTGTGCTTGTTCCGTTACCAGAGTCGGAACGCGAGGGTACCGCCGAGAATGCAATTCCGAAAGCCCAAGCGGTTGAGGTAGCCACATTCCGCAGTGATCTCGGATACGCCGACGGGCGCCATCCCGATGAAGTGCGCTTCAGCCAGGATCCGCGCGAGGACGTTGTCCGCCGCGACTTCACCATCAATGGAATGATGCTCGATCCCGTGACCGGCAACGTTCTCGACTTCGTTGGCGGGCGCGCGGATCTGGAAGCAAAACTTATCCGCGCCATCGGCGACCCCGACCGTCGCTTTGTCGAAGACAAATTGCGCACGCTGCGGGCCGTCCGTTTTGCGTCGCGCTTTGAGTACGAGATCGAGGCGGAGACGTTGGCCGCGATCCAACGGCGCGCCCGTGAAATTCAAGCCGTCTCGCGCGAGCGCGTTCGGGATGAACTCACGAAGATGCTCACCGAAGGCCAGTCTCGCCGGGCATTCCTTTTACTGGACGAAACCGGTTTGCTCAAAGAAGTGCTGCCGGAGATTTCTGCGATGAAAGGTATTGCGCAGCCGCCTGAGTACCATCCAGAAGGGGACGTGTTCGTGCATACGCTTCTGCTACTCGAAAACTTACCTTATCCCTGCCCGCCGACGCTGGCATGGGGCGCCTTGCTTCACGATGTGGGTAAACCCGCTACATTCCGCGTCGCCCCTGATCGCATCCGTTTTGATAGACACGTGGAAGTGGGGGTAAAGATCGCGGAAGACATCTGTGAGCGTCTCCGCTTTTCCAATCACGACGCTGCCCAGGTGCTCGCTCTGGTGGACAATCACATGCGGTTTGGACATGTCTGGCGGATGAAAGAATCGACGCTGAAAAAATTCATGCGCCTGCCCGGCTTCGATCAGCATCTCGCCTTGCACCGCGCCGATAGCCTGGCCAGTCATCGCAATTTGAGCACGTATCACTTCCTCCAGAAGAAGCTTCAGGAGATTCCACCGCAGCAGATTCGCCCCGCGGCGCTGATCTCCGGCGACGATTTGATCGCAGCCGGCTATATCCCGGGACCCCGGTTTCGCGAAATTCTCGAGACGGTCGAAGATGCTCAACTCGAAGGGCGACTGCACTCTCACGCATCGGCACTCGAGTTTGTCCGCCGAGAGTTCCCCGTCTGAATTGGCCCATTTGCTGACTCCGCAAGCGTGAATCGAATGTTAGAATCGGACCTTCAGTGGTCGCCATTGAGATCCGGGAATTAACTCTACGAGGATTGCATTTGGAGCAGGCTGGTTCGGGATTAGAGAAAATTGTCATCAGCTCGCTGCGACGAGTGCCGCAGGCGGACGCTCCCTGTCTCGCCTGGCCGCTGGTGTGTGGTTCGGCGGTTGCTGAACGCACGCGAGCCTTGCAGTTCACCGCCGCCGTCCTGCGGGTCGAAGTTCCCGACGCCGGCTGGAAACGCGAGTTGCAAAGCCTTGCTCCTCGTTATCTAGCCACTCTGAATCGTTATGCGGGTCAAAAAATAGAAAGAATTGAGTTCGTGGTTCGGCATCAGAAATAAGAACAAACGCGAAAGATGAAAGTCACAGAAAAAGACGTCACCTACGTAGCTGATCTTGCCAACCTCGAACTTTCAGCCGACGAGCGAACAGGCATGGTTCGGGATCTGAACTCAATTCTCGACTACATCGAAAGACTCGATGAATTGGACACATCGAACGTCAAACCCATGGCGCAAGTATCAGACCGCTATGGCTTAGACGAATCCAAACAGGGAAGCGAGCGCTTCGCGTATGCGAGCCGCGAAGATGTGCCCGAAGGGCTACGCAAATCCTTGTCTCGGGAATCGGCACTGGCGAATGCGCCCGATACGGACGGCACATTCTTCCGTGTGCCGAAGGTGATTGAGAGATAGTGGTCAGTCTGCGACCGCAGGTTGATTCGCCTCACTGCCCACTAATCACCTGATCACTTGCCACTCAAGAATCTTCCATGGATCTGACCCAACTCACCATCGACTCCGCGCGTTCCGCTATACAGGAGCGCAAGACGACGGCGCTCGCGCTCGCCGAGGCGCATTACGCACGCATACAGACAGAGGACGGCCAGATCGGCGCATATCTGACTCTGTGCAAGGAGCGTGCCCTCGAGCAAGCCGATCGCATCGACCGCACGGCAGCTGAGGGCAAGCCCTTGCCTCCTCTAGCTGGCGTCCCCGTTGGAATCAAAGATGTGATGTCCACTCGCGGGGTGCGCAGCACTGCAGGTTCGAAAATTCTGGGTAACTACATTCCACCCTATGATTGCACCGCCGTGGCGCGCATGGAGGCTGCCGGAGCGGTGGTGCTCGGCAAAACCAATTGCGACGAGTTTGCCATGGGATCGTCAAACGAGAACTCCGCGTTCCAACCCGTGCGCAATCCACGAGACTTGAGCCGCGTGCCCGGAGGATCGTCCGGCGGTTCGGCGGCTGCTGTTGCAGCCGATATGGCAATCGTTGCTCTTGGTTCCGACACGGGAGGATCGATCCGCCAGCCGGCATCGTTTTGTGGTGTGGTGGGATTGATGCCCACCTACGGGCGTGTCTCGCGTTATGGCTTGATTGCATTCGCATCATCGCTCGATCACATCGGACCGCTGGCAAAGACGGTGAAGGACGCGGCGATTGTATTGCGAACGATTGCCGGACGCGATCCCATGGATTCCACATCGGCCGACTTGCCAGTGCCGGATTACGTTGCGGACCTTGAGAAGCCTGTGCGCGGACTCAAGCTGGGCGTCGCAGAGGAATATTTCGGCGAGGGCTTGGATGACGAAGTTCGCCATGCGGTTGAATCCGCGATCGATCAGATGAAAAGCCTCGGTTGTGTGGTGGTGCCGGTTTCTTTGCCGCACACACCCTATGCGATTCCCACCTATTACCTGATCGCGACCGCGGAAGCCTCTTCGAACCTTGCTCGTTACGACGGCGTTCGCTACGGTGATCGTGCGCCGGGCGCGAAGACTCTTTCAGAGATGTACCGGCGCAGCCGCGATGAAGGCTTCGGCGCTGAAGTAAAACGCCGCATCATGCTCGGCACTTACGCTCTCAGCGCCGGTTATTACGACGCTTACTATCTAAAGGCGCAAAAGGTACGAACCCTGCTCGCGCGCGATTTCGAGGAAGCCTTCCAGAAGGTCGATGCGATCATCACGCCCACCAGTCCAACCGCAGCATTCCGTCTGGGAGAGAAATCGAATGATCCACTTGCCATGTACCTGGCAGACATCTACACCGTGACCGCGGATCTGGCGGGGATTTCTGGTATTTCGATTCCATGCGGCGAAACCAAAGAGAAGCTCCCCATCGGTTTGCAAATTCTAGGCAAGCATTTCGACGAAGTTACGATTTTGCGTCTGGCGCACGCTTACGAGAAGGCCTCTCAGATCGGTTCGTAGTATCTTTCCCCTGCGCATGCGCGGCAAAACACGCCTTCTGCGGTCGGCACCTCCCGACGAAAGTTGATCCCCTCGCCGCACGTGTCACACACCACTCGCTCGCCTTTGTACCCGGGAAATTCTTCCGGAGGCAGTGCGACCTTAACCCGTTGTGTCGTGAACAAGTCTTCATCGCTGATTTCGCGATAGGCCAGCATCTGTTGCTGGTTCTTGTTTGCGATCTCTGGATGCATTTGCCGCGCCAGTTTCTTCGACGATTCCTTCGCAGCAATCCGAATTGCGTTACCGGTGCTTACGTCGACAAATGTTGCCGCCACTTTTCCCCAGTCGCGAAACTTGAGTGCCCGCTTTCCCAGGCGACAGCCCGTGACCACCGCCACAGCGTCCGTGGCACACCGATCGATCTCGACGAAGGTGACCAGTCGCTTGCAATCTTTGCCGCGCGGATCGTCGATGCCCAGTTTTGCAAGGCCCAGCATCGCCAGTCGCACGCCGAGCACTTGTCCAGCACAGAGATGTCCGTGGGCTTGCTCGGCCTCCACAAGATATTCGTCGAGCGATTTCATCGTGAACTTTCAACCGGAAACTTCAAAGTTATCTTCTTCTCCAGCGCACTCCACCTTTTGTATTTTCGATAACAATCCCGGCTGCGGTTAGTTCCGCCCGTAGCGCATCCGACACTTTAAAATTGCGCCCGCGGCGCGCAGCTTCCATTTCGGCGACTTTCTTTTCGATGTCGGCGTCAGAAAGCCGGCCGGACTGCAACGCCTCTCGTAGTTCTTCGCTGATATCCTTCTCGCGGCTCTCGGTCGATGCCCACTCCAATACATCTTTCATCTTTGGCCCATCGTCATCTTCAAGTACCGCGAAAATCTCATCGAATTTCTTTAGTGCGACCAGCAGGCACGGCACGTCACTCTGTTTGATGCCATTCGTGTCGAAAGCGGCATTCGCGCTGCGTACCATCTCGAAAATTGCAGCCTGGGCCTGCGCTGTGTTCAGGTCATCTTCCAACGAGGACTTCATCCGGTTAACGGTTTCGGCTGCAAGTGTCTGCATTTCAGGATTTGTACCGGGCGGCAGATTTCCCGCCGTCAATCGCTGCCGAAAATTTCGCAGTCGTTCCACCGAAACAGCCGCCTGCTTCAACCCATCGAAGGTGAAATTCAACTGGTTGCGATAAGGCACCGATGTAAGAAGGTATCGGATCGACGAGGGTTTGTGTCCCTTCAGCACAAGATCGCGCAGAGTGAAGAAGTTTCCCAGGCTCTTCGACATCTTCTCGCCCTCGACCAGCAGGAAACGCACGTGAAACCAGAAACGAGCGAAGGTCTTCCCGGTGAGCGACTCGGATTGCGCAATTTCATTTTCGTGATGCGGGAAAACCAGGTCCTCTCCACCAGCATGAAGGTCAAAACTCTCGCCCAGTTCCTCCATAGACATCACCGAGCATTCCAGGTGCCAGCCGGGTCGACCCGGTCCGATCGACGTTTCCCACGAGGCTTCCCCCGGCTTGGGCGCTTTCCATAGGGCGAAGTCGCGCGCGCTATCCTTGTCATATTCGTCCAAGTCCACGCGAGCGCTATCCAGCATTCCGCCGAAATCCTTCTTCGAGAGTTTTCCATACCGCGGAAAGCTCGCGATGCGGAAGTAATAAGAGCCATCATCCGTGCGATAGGCGATACCGCGCTCTACGAGTTTGGCGACAAAGTCCGCCATCTCCGTAATGTGTTCTGTCGCGCGCACCAATTTTGGCTGCTCGATGCCAATCATGGCACAGTCTTCGAGGAACGCCTTCTGGTATTTTGCGGTGTACTGCTGAACGCTCACTTTGTCGCGAGCCGCATTGCGGATGATCTTATCGTCCACATCCGTAATGTTCATGACGTAAGCCATGGTGTATCCCGACTGGCGCAGGAATCGTTGCAACAGATCCACGGCAATGAAAGTGCGAAAGTTGCCGATATGTCCATAGTCGTACACGGTGGGGCCGCAGGCATACATACGGACTTCCCCGTCGCGCAGCGGATGGAATTCCTCGACCTGCGAGGACATGGTGTTGTAAAGGTGTATGGCCATAGAAGGTTGTGGCGGTCAGAGATGAACCCTTAATTCTAGGGTGATGCGCGAAACAGGGTCAACTGGCGGGTATATCCGCCGAAGAATGCGGAGCCAGTGCGTGAGTGTGCGCCCGCAGCCGCTGTTGCACCAAAATAACGTAATGCAATGCGGAAATAATTGTGAAGGAGAAGGTGGCACGAAGGAAAACCGTGCGTGTAATCCAAACCCAGCGTTCAGGTCGAATGCTGAACAGCATCACGAAGAAGACCGCGGCAATCTGCGAAAAAGTGTTGGCCTTGCCGAAAATGCTGGGCTGAAAGTTCCGCAGTCCGGCGATTGCAAACAACACCGCGCTGGCTGCCAGGATGGAGATATCTCGACTGAAGACCAGCACCGTAAACTTCCATGGAATCTTGTGCAGAATAGAGAGAACCAGAAACAGGGTGCTCAGTAACAGCTTGTCTGCAATGGGATCCAGATACTGGCCGAGAAGAGTCTGCTGGTGCAACCTGCGGGCCAGTTGCCCGTCCAGGCCATCGCTGAAGCCGGCAATCACGAGGAGAATCAAGGCTCGAAAATAGCGCCCTTCAACCAGTTCGATCACAATAAATGGAACGAAGATCATCCGCAGCAGCGTGAGCTGGTTGGGCGCTGTGAAGATTTGAGAAAGCCTCATGCCGGTCCCTTGTTCCGGAGGGCTGCAGAGGTCGTCGCGGTTTCCGTATGTTCAGTGAACCTATTCTTCAGCGAAGAGCCGAACGTTGCGTCTGGGTTGAGCCCAGTTTTGGCCGAGAAACGCTGTGAAAGCGAAGGCAGACTGCAATCCGGCAGGTCAAGCTCGATTCGTTCAATCCGGTGCATGGGGAAAAAAACGACTGCTGGAGTGAACGGCTCGCCATCTTTCACCATCACGATCAGATCCTCAAAAGAGGCCAGCTCGACCCCGCTCATGCTTAGTCCTTCGTGCGCCAACGAAAGAATCATGCCCCAAAATTTGTCCCGCGGATTACCCAGCGTTACCACCACCATGGATCCTGACGAGAAAGGGCCAGTGGAATGCGGCTGCGCGTCAGCGCTGGTATCATCCGGCTGAGAGCTTACTGGCATGGAACGATTGTCGCCGCCGCAGCGGGGACTTGCAACTGCCAAAGGATGTTCATTCCATCTATCGAGCAAGTCGGAGCGATCCGGAGTTCCGAAAATCAATATGTCGAACCGTTTGCAAGCCGATTTCAGGGAGCGCTTTGGCACTGCTTCGGAAGTTTATCGTGCACCTGGCAGAGTAAATCTGATTGGCGAACACACCGATTACAACGAAGGATATGTAATGCCATTGGCGATTGATTTTTGTTGTTGGGTTGCGATCGGGCTACGCGAGGATCATACTCTCGCCTTCTATTCGGAAAATCTGCGAGATTCAACAGAATTAAATCTGGCAAGGCAGGCTCCGAAGCCATCGAAAAAGTGGAGCGATTATCCCATCGGAGTGGCGACGACACTGCAGCACGCGGGCTATTCTCTGCATGGCGCCAATCTTTACATTAAAACTGAAGTGCCGCTTGGGGCCGGGCTCAGCTCCTCGGCGGCCATTGAGGTTGCAGTCGGATACGCGCTGCTCAAGGCCTCGGGCTACGAAGGCGAAGCGCTGCCGCTCGCTCAGCTATGCAAGCGGGCCGAAAATGAGTTCGTGGGCGCTCGATGCGGCATCATGGACCAGTTCACTGCCTGCCTTGGCCAGAAGGGAAAAGCGCTCTTGCTGGATTGTCGTTCTCTGGAATATTTTCCCTTGGCTTTGCCGGACAACGTCGCATTGATTGTCTGCAACACTAAAGTGAAGCACGCAATTGCCAGCGGCGAGTACAACCGGCGGCGCTCGGAATGTGAAGAGGCGGTCAGGCTCATCGCCCAATCCATGCCGCATGTTCGTGCACTTCGCGACGTCGACACCATGGAACTGGAAAGTCATCGTCGGGTGTTGATGCCCATCCTCTATAAACGCGCTCGCCACGTCGTCAGCGAGAATCAACGCGTAAAATCCGCAGCCCACGCTTTGCAGCGCCACGACATCGATGGTTTTGGTGAGTTGATGCGCTCGTCCCATCGGAGCCTGCGCGATGATTATGAAGTCAGCTGTCGCGAATTGGACGTGATGGTTGAGATCGCAGAACGCCAGCCAGGCACTTACGGATCACGGATGACCGGAGGAGGGTTTGGGGGATGCACCATCAACCTCGTTGACGCCAAGAAAAGTGACGATTTCCAAAATCGTGTGGTCGAGGAGTATAAATCCGCAACCGGCATCACTCCCGATATTTATCTGGTTCACCCCGCGCAAGGTGTCGGCGGAGCTTGACTATGGAGTGAGGGCATCTCTCACGATCTGCGCTCACTCATTCCTGGCTCTCATTCATCTGGGCGCTCATAAGACAAGGTGAGTTTCATAAGACAAGGTGAGTTTGTCTAGGAAGATGCTGTAGGGCGATTGCTTGTTGTTCCCGTCCATCTGATAGTTGAGCGTAATGCCGTACCATTCGTGCTCTTGCCCAGTCCGGAAGAGACTGCGCTTAAATCGGCTCAGGCGGATGTACCGGCGCTATCGCTTGAACTTGTGATTTTGCTCCAGTTAAAAGCGAGAATCCTCAGCGAACTCGAGAACTATTCGGCATTTGACGGGATGACGTCTGAGCAAAGACGGGTTGCGATTAAACTGTTGGCAAGTGGAATGTGAATCAAGTAATGGGGATACTCCTGCTCGCGCACGCCGCACCCCCGCCCGCCACGTCCGCGCGCGAGCTCGCGCACTCGAATGCACACAAATTGAGGCATGTCAGGCAAAGGAGGGCAGTTTCAGAGTGCTCTGTCTCTAACCCCTAACCAATGCATGTAAGGTCCCACGGAGAGAGGACGGCTGAGAGATCGCCGATCGATGGAGAGAAATGTCATCTCGATAGCTCCGCGCGATTTTACGGAACGGGTCGAACGCGGTGAATTGAGAAGCCGACGACCAGACGTCCGAACTAGAACGGCAAGGATTCTGCCAGACAACTGGGCTACTGCAGCTTCGCGTACTCCGCTTTAGCTTCTTTCAGGATGGGGATGTCGGGGTCGGCGTCTTTCCATAGCGTGAAAAAGTCTTGGTACGCAGTCTTGGATTTCGCGACCTCCCCGGAAAGGGAAAAGGCACGGCCGAGTCCGAGGAGAGCCAGCGCGCCAATCGGTTCGTTTCCAACTACGCCGGCATGGTCCAGAATCTTGTGAAACTCATGTGCCGCTGGGGCGCCCTGTTTCTCCTCCAGATAAGCCATACCCCGCAGGTAAACAGGATAGAGAGCGAAGGTGAGGGAAGTGTTCGTATGCCCCAATTCGTAGGGCTGTGCCTCCGCTAACGCTTCGACGGCTTGTGCTGCATTGCCGCTCCGAAGCGCCGTGGCGGCCCGAATCATTGGCAGGTAGTCATACTGCACGATCGTATCTGCGGGGAAGTTCTTGCGGAGATCGTCGGAAAGCCGCGCGGCTTGCGCGGAATCGCCAGCCAGCGCGAGCGCAATCGCCGAGAATCCATTGCCCTGCCTGCTATTGACTCGCATAATTGCGGCCTTGGCCTCCTGTGTCGCCCAGTCCATTTTGCCCACCAGAGCTTCGCGCACGGCGGTGTGCCCCAGATATTCCGCCGCGGTTTCTGCCTCACCGGTTCGCTGGGCTGAATCGGCGGCGCGGTGGCTCAACCCCCTGCTCTTGGCAAACTCCCCGCCATCCGCCGCAGTCTCGGATTCGAGGAAAAGCATCTGATCGTCAACTCCCGGTTTCCCGATCGCATTGGCGGCTTCCCGCTCCATCCCTGCGCTGTCGTGCTCAAGGAAATCCACGTTGTAAAGAACCAGCGGGAACCAAGGCGAGTCCACATGCTTCGCGCGCGCTTCCTGCGCGGCCGCCTTGGCCTCATCCAAGCGGTCGATCCATTGGTCCGCGTAGATGAGACTTACATAATTGTTCGAACTTGCCGAGTTAAGGTCCACAGCCTGCTGCGCCGCAAGGTGAGCCCTGTCGTAATCTCCTGATGCGAAGTAAGTGACCCAAAGGAACACTTGTGGATCCTCATCACGAGGGTAGGTCTGCGCGAATAACTCGTATGAGGTGCGGGCTGCCTCCAGATTTCCGGTGACAATGATCTCGTAGAACGAGGAAATCTCCAGTTTCTCCCGTTCGCTCGTCCGCCCGCGCAATTCGTAGGCCTTGCGCGTACTTTCGGCAGCGCGGGCGAGTTCACTCAGGGGCTGATAGCTTTGGCCTAACCGCAAATACGCCATCGCGAAATTGGGATCGAGGCTGACGGCCCTTTGGAACAAAGGTATCGCCGCGGCGTAATCGTTGGTCACGTCGTAGGCTTGCATGCCAAGCCCATACGCTTGCAGTGCCTCCAGCGACGGCGTGGTCACGCGCTCTTGTGGTGCATCATACTTCTGCACCGAAGCCAGCGATTCTCCCAATCGCCCGCGCAGTTTGGTGGCGACGTTCGCGAGAGCCTCCAGGACCTGTTCCTTGCCGTTGGCGGCTACTTGCTCTTCCGACAGTAGATCGCCGGTGCGGCAGTTCACCGCCTTCAACCCCAAAACGTACTGGCTGCCCAAACTGGAGATGGAGCCCTCAATGGTGGCTGCCCCGGCCGTGCGTTGGCAAACGTCGCGTGCCAGTTCTGGCGTGAGCCGCGCCTGTTTCGGCTGGCTCATCAGCTCAAGAGTTTGCGCGATGCCCTGGTCCGAAATAAGGCTAAGAAAAGGCGACTGCTCCAGTTGCGCTGCAAGCCCTTGCCGCAGGGTGCCGTCGAAGACGGGATCGCCCGTGGTATTGGCAAAATCGGCTAGAACGATGGTGTCTTTATCGGTCAGTGGCTTGCTGCGATGCGAACCATAGTAAAGGCCGCCCGCTACGAGCAAGGCGATCAGCAGCACGGGAACCGCAATCTTCCAGAGCGGTGTAACCCGAGCCGCAAGAACTTCTGACACGGCCGTGCCCAAGCTTGCCGCACTGTGCCCGCTCTCGCTGTCCCGCTTCAGCCGTTGCAAATCCGTTCGCATGTCGGCTGCGTGCTGGTAGCGCAAATTACGGTCTTTTTCCAGAGCCTTGTTGATGATGTCTTCTAGCTTGGGCGGCACGTCATGATTCAGCCGCACGGCAGGAACGGGTGCCCGGTTCAGGATGGAGTCGAAGATCACGCCAGTGCTTTCCCCCCGAAAAGGCAACGCCCCCGTTGCCATCTCGTACAAGACCGCCCCGAACGAGAACAAGTCCGTGCGGCTATCGAGTTCTTTGGCTCGCACTTGCTCGGGCGACATGTAAGCCACCGTTCCTAGCGCACTACCAGGACTGGTTAGATGCTCCTCTGATTCGACGGTCGGGGCACTCAGGGCAATGCTCTGCTGATTGAGAGTGACCTTCGCCAGCCCGAAATCGAGAATCTTCGCCTGACCTCGATTCGTGACGAAGATGTTCGCAGGCTTGATGTCCCGGTGGACGATGCCCTTCGAGTGTGCCGCGTCGAGTGCGTCGGCGATCTGGATTCCCAGATCGAGTATCGTTTCGATCTCCAGCGGCTTGCCAGCGATCCGGTGCCGGAGTGTCTGCCCCTCCAGCAGTTCCATGGCGATGAAGCTTCGCCCATCGGCCTCGTCAATTTCGTAGATCGTGCAGATGTTTGGATGGTTCAGAGAGGACGCAGCCTTGGCTTCCCGCTGGAAGCGGCTGAGGGCTTGTGCATCGTTGGCGAGTTCGTCCGGCAGGAACTTCAGGGCGACGTTGCGACCGAGCTTCAGGTCTTCCGCCTCATGCACCACACCCATCCCCCCACCGCCGATCCTGCCGAGGATGCGGTAATGGGAAACCGTCTGACCCACGGGTTGTGCGGGCGTGGACACTGGCGAGAATGTTACGGATGATGAAGAGGAAGGTCAATCAATAGCGCCCGCAGCCGTTCAGTGGCGGATTATGCGAAGGATGATAACGTGCTAGGCCTCCGGGGTCCAGATTTCCGTAGCGGACTGCCCCTAGAACCACTCTCTCTGCTCCTCAGACGCCGAGAGAGGCACGATGCGTCCGCGGGGGCCCCGTAACCCTTGCAGACAGGGTTCAAACGGAGAGAGGACGCTGGGAAATGGCGCTGACGATGCGAGAAATGTCATCTCGCATAGCTCGGCGACATTTTGCGAAACCGTTCAGACGCGGTAAACTGAATTTAACAGGTGACGTTTTACAGGTGATTTCCGTCATCGGCCGTCAGCAAAAGTTTGCTAAACTATTGAAACGGCTCAATGTAGGCGCGTAGCTCAGTTGGTTAGAGCGCTACCTTGACACGGTAGAGGTCAGGAGTTCGAGTCTCCTCGTGCCTACCATTCTCATCTCCAGTGTTTACGCGGGTACCATGGATATTCGTCTGGCGGCAGAGATCAGTTAAACCTGCTCTTACTCCTTATTTACTCCAAACCGCACAGAGGCCCACGGTTGGCCCGTCGTTCTCCGACCCTGAGTGGCGGCTGGCAGGGTCTCCTCTTCGCCAAGCAACTTGGACACGCTGTTACCCGCATGGTGGAGATCCACTACGGGCATTTGGCCCCAAACTACGTCGTGGACACAATTCGTGCGGCGGCGCCGAAGCTGGGTATACTCAATCCAACACTGACGACGAACACACCAGAAAAATCAATGCGAGTGCAATGATCCGACGCCTTAGTCTACAGAAGTTAGTTCTCCGGAAAACACTCGTACAGCTAATCCAAACGGGCAACTCTGCCCTTTCGCCTAGGCTGACCGAAACGGAGGCGTGCTGGTTTCAGAAAGCAAACGCCTCATTTTTGACCTCTACGTCCTACCAAGCGATCGTCGGGTTATGAGTGCCACCATCAACAGAATCTAAAGACAATGCGCGGCGCAAAGAGTAACGCATTGTTGTTAATGAGAGCGAACTGTCATCGTGCCTGCCCCTGCGTTGCCCTCGTATTTTTCTATTTGTCTACAGCCCAGACCGGTCTTCGGAATTACTGGATGGGTCACGCTGGAAGAGACATGAGCGACCTCTGCGACGAAATAAAAGAGGACGTGGCGTTCCGCAGGGAATGGGCGGAGCGGAGTGGTTTTGGCTTCGAGTTGCCCTCAGTTGTACCGAATGTACCGAAACGCACCGAAGAGGCTGACGCAGCAAAGGCGACGTAAACGATTGAGAGGGCGAGAGTTTGGCCGGGGAGGGGAGATTTTTGAACCTCCGACCCACTGGTCCCGAACTATCGCAGTACAAACTCCAAGTGCTTTAACTGGTGTCGCTTAGGGGTCAGCAAACCACCTCTTCTCTCGCTCAGTTGTACCGAAGTTGTACCGAGCTTCCGTCCGTAGACCCCATTTTCCCGCCTCGGGGCGGGTTCGCGCGGCTGGCCACGTTGATCGCAAAGAGGAAAGAGGCGCGGCAGGCCCAGGGCCCCGTGTTGATCCTTGATGGGGGCGACTACAGCATGGGGACCGCGTTTGGCGCGGCCATCCGCGAGACCGGCGGCGAGCTGCAACTCCTCTCCCGCATGGGTTACGACGCCACCACTTTCGGCAACCATGAATTCGACCTCGGACCGGACGGCACGGCGCAGGCCAACCTGATCGACATCAAAACCAAATTCGACCTGCGAGTGTAGGCGCAGGCCCTCGCGCTCAAGGCGGACATTGCGCTGATTCAGGGCCGCAAGGAAGACGCAGCGCGTTTTGCGCGTGATTCCTTCGCCGCAGACCCCTCGGACTTGAACGGGCGCTTGGCGATGGCCGCGTCGCTTTTCAGCATGGGCAACGTGGACGAGGGAATCCGCGTGCTGGAAGAGGGCCTTGCGCAGTCGAACTCGGCTGCCAATGTGAGCTTCATGCTTGGGCAAGCGCTGCTGAACCGCGGCACGCCGCAGGATGTGAGCCGAGCATTCGAGGTGTTCAGCGGCGCGAGCATCGCGAAGTTGGTGCGCGAACTCGTGGACCCGATCACGATCGGAGCGATCAGAGCCCTGGCGCGCGCGGAGCGCTTCTCGGAGATTCCGAACTACGTGGCTCGCTCCGAGGTCTCGGACTCGCCGATGTTGGTCGCCGCGATCAATGCTTTCGTGTCCATCAGACGGAGACTGCAGGAACAGACTGGCCCGCTCCTGGACGAGGCGATCGCGTCGCGCCGACCGACCGATACGCGATCAGCAACGGATTTCCTCGCACGGATTCTGTTGGAGGCGGGACGCCAGTCCGAGGCGTTGCCACTGCTGCAGGAACTGTTCGATGCGAATACACCAAACTTCGACGTTCGGCTGTTGCTGGACTGCGCCGGACGTCTGGGGAAGGACAAGATCATCCTCGACACATGCCAGGCCCTTTACGATCGGGGCTTCAGGGATTGGGAATTCACGGAGTTCGAGTCACAGTACCTCGAAGACTACGACCACCAGAAGGCCATCAGCAGGTTGCAGGAATTCATCGCTGCGAACCCTGACCATCGTGTCGCCCAGCTCCGTCTCGCACGTGTCGCAATGCGCTATGGGCTGAGCGACCTCGCCCCACTCTCCGAGGCCACGCTCCCGCCGCCCGATGAACTTCCGATGCGGCACGCTGTTGCGGCCGTTCGCGCCCTCCAGTGTGCATGGCTTGGAATTGCGGGAGGGGCACAGGTAATAAGGATAACAGCTAGGAGAGCGAGCGGGCGTCCACTCTTCTCCGCAAGAAATTCCAATCGCCCGTAGAGATCAGCATCAGACGGACCCAACCTCCCGAGTTTCATTGACTTGCCCTACCTCTGGTCCTAAGATTTCAGCCCAATGATCGGCGAGACAATTTCGCACTACCGTATCGTCGAAAAGCTGGGCGGCGGTGGCATGGGTGTCGTCTACAAGGCCGAGGACGTGAAGCTCGGTCGCTTCGTTGCCCTCAAGTTCCTGCCCGACAACGTAGCCAAAGACCCGCAAGCCCTCGCCCGTTTTCAGCGTGAAGCCAAGGCGGCCTCGGCACTGAATCATCCAAACATCTGCACCATCCACGAAATTGACGACCAGCATGGGCAGGCGTTCATCGCCATGGAGTTTCTCGATGGACTGACGCTGAAGCACCGCATCGCCGGGAAGCCAGTCGAGTCCGACGTGTTGCTCAGCCTAGCGATTGAAATTGCAGACGCAGTCGACGCGGCGCACTCCGAAGGCATTATCCACCGCGACATCAAACCCGCAAACATTTTCGTCACCAAGCGTGGCCACGCGAAGGTTCTTGACTTCGGCCTGGCCAAGGTCACGAGCCAGATCAGTTCTTCGAGTCAGATTGCCGGAGCAAACACCCTGACGGGCACCCTCGACGAACCCCATCTGACCAGTCCAGGAACTGCGTTGGGCACTGTGGCCTATATGTCGCCGGAACAGGTTCGAGGTAAGGAACTTGATGCCCGCACCGATCTCTTCTCGTTTGGCGCGGTGCTGTACGAGATGGCAACCGGGGTATTGCCATTCCGGGGTGACACCTCGGGCATAATCTTTGACGCTGTCCTCAACCGCGCTCCGGCATCCCCCACACGCCTGAACCCTGACGTGTCGGCAGAATTGGAGCGCATCATCAACCGGGCGCTGGAAAAAGACCGCGATCTGCGCTATCAGCACGCCTCCGAGATGAGGGCGGAACTGCAACGGCTGAAGCGCGACACAGACTCCGGACGCAGCATCCATATGCAGACAAAAGCAGATGCGGTTAGCTTCCATCCCTCTGCACATAGTGGGGCTCAACCAGCGACACCCTCGAGTCCATCGAGTGTTGCCACGACCATGCCACCCGTGCACAGAAGCAACCCCTTGACGCGGCATTGGAAATCTCTCGTGGCGGTATCCCTAATAGCGGCCGCTGTCGTCGGCACGGGTTTCTACTGGCGCTCCACAAGAGGGCCCCATCTCACTGAAAGAGACACCATTCTCCTGTCTGATTTTGTGAACACAACGGGGGATCCGGTTTTCGACGAAGCCCTTAAGCCAGCCCTGGCGGTTTCGCTGCAGCAGTCCCCTTTTCTAAGTCTTGTATCCAATGAACAAGTGCAAGAAACGTTGCGTTACATGGGTCGCCCACCGAACACGCCGTTAACCCAGGACGTGGCACGAGAGGTTTGCCAGCGCACGCAGTCCAAAGCAATGCTGATGGGTACGATCTCCGAACTGGGCAGCCAGTATGTTATCGCTCTCGAAGCCGTGAACTGCTCCACGGGCGCTTTGCTTGTGCGGGTCGGCGCCGACGCCACTGCTAAAGAGAACGTTCTCGCGGCGCTGGGGAAAGCAGCCTCTGAACTTCGTGGAAAGTTGGGAGAATCGCTCGCTTCGATTCAGAAATTCGACGCGCACCTTGAACAGGCAACCACCAGTTCACTTGAAGCATTGAAGGCGTACAACTTGGGCATAAAGGCGGTGGGCGAGAAAGGAAGCGGGGCTGGGATACCATTTTTTGTGCGTGCTACCGAATTAGATCCCAATTTTGCCGGTGCATACTCAATCTTGGCGGTTATGAGTGGCAATATTGGGGAAACTGCCCAAGCCAGTCAGTACGCTCATCGCGCTTATGAACTACGCGACCGGGTCACTGAGCACGAGCGACTTGCTATTTCGATTCTTGAATCGTCCTATGTGACGGGGGATTTGGTAAAGGACGAACAGATCGCTGAGCTCTGGAAACAAACCTACCCACGCGACGGCGGCGTCTATAACGACGATGGGGCGGACAAGAACCTCCGGGGTGACTATCAAGGAAGCATTCCGGACTTTCAGCAGGGTCTTCGGCTGATGCCACACAACTCTATTACCTATGACAACCTCGCGACTTCCTACTTCGCTCTGAACCGGCTGGGCGAGGCCAAAGCGGTTCTCGATCAAGGTCTGGCACACGGGATCGCCCCCGAAGCACTTGCTGGGGACTATTACACCCTCGCCTTCTTGCGCAACGACGAGGAAGCAATGCAAAAACAATTCGCCCTGGCCATGGGCAAGCCAGGCGACGAGGACTCCTTGTTGTCGGTGCAATCGGACACCGAGGCGTACCACGGCCGGTTGAAGAAGGCGCGAGAGTATTCGGAGCGGTCGGTTGAGTCCGCGCAACGGAATGGAACTGGAGAAGTAGCGGCTGGCTGGGCGGTGAGCGAAGCGTTCCGCGAAGCGGAAGTCGGAGATTCTGCTCTCGCTCGGCAGGCCGCCGCCTCGGCGCTGCGACTCGCCCCGCGTGGCCGCTATGTTCAGGCGATTGCCGCTGTGGCTCTGGCGCGAGCCGGCGATACCACCCAAGCGGCAAAGATTGCGGACGATTTGGAGAAGAACTATCCTCGCGATACGATCGTGAATTTCTATTGGTTGCCCGTGGTCCGAGCAACCCTGGAAATCAATCGGCATAATCCCTCTAAGGTGCTCGAGATCCTTCGGGCCACCCAGGCGTATGAGCTTGGAAACCCATCACCGCCGGTAGGGCCTCTGAGTCCTGTCTATTTTCGTGGATACGCATACCTGCAGGCAGGTCAGAGTCACGAGGCCGCAAGAGAGTTTCAGAGAATCATCGACCATTCTGGCATCGTCGAGAATTCGCCCGTTGGAGCGCTCGCTCACCTGGGTTTGGCGCGGGCGTCCGCTGCCGGTGGCGACCTAGCCGGTGCCCGCACCGCTTACCAGGATTTTCTTGCTCTCTGGAAGAACGCCGACTCCGACATCCCCATCCTGAAAGAAGCCAAGGCCGAGTACGCGAAGCTGCAATAGAAGTCTGTGTTCTTTGTTTGGTTCATCGCTGAAGCAGCGGTTTTGCTAGAGGCTCTAAGAGAATTATCAAAGGAGAGGTATCTATAGCAACTTTGTAAGGAGAATTAAGGAGAATAGACTATGAAGTGTATCTGTCTACTAGCCTGCTTGTTAACCATCCCGCTCGCGAGGGCCGACTCGATCCAGATCCCCGGCCCCATCACGCAATTCTCGCTGGGGGGCATCCAGTCGACCCTCTACACGCCCTGGCTCTACTCCAGCATGTGGGGCTCGACGAGCGACTTCGTCAGCGACCTCTTTATGGGGCCATTCGACGTTGGCCAGTTCGCCGCGACTGTTCCGAGCAAGGGCTGGCTCCAGGGGACGACGATGAACTACACCTTCAATCCCGCAACCGACATCGTGAGCGGAACCTTCGTCGGGACTGAGTACGTCTGGAACCAGCCGCGCACGACCGGGCTGAGGGAGTGGACCTACAACGTGAGCGGCACCTTCAGCGAGCACATCAACTTCGGCGGCCAGCCCCTGGGCGTGGGCTATGGGACGGCGCTGATCAATATCACCAGCGCGAGCTATGCCGGGACGAGCGCGGTGCCGGAGCCGGGGACGTGGCTCATGCTGGGGACTGGCGCGGGGATGCTGGCGTTTGGGTGGGGGATGCGCTTGCAAGTGAGGAGTTGAGCATGCGCATGTTCGAGCACTCCCGTTGCCCCAAGTGCGGCTTGACGTGGCGACTCTATGCGCCTCATGCGAACGACCCGCATGAAACCCGATCCCCGCTGGAGCGCTGATGAAGTGATGGGACGTGTCGTAGAGATGAACGACGCGCGTGCCAAAGCACTCGAACGCTACTCCAGTGTTCGCACGTATCACTTGGAATGCCACTGTGTGTCACATAAGAAGGCCGACATGGTCGTACGCACTGACTACCAGGCCCCGAATAAAAAAGAGTTCACGATCGTGTCGGAGAGCGGTTCTGGCACGGTGCGGGACCGTGTGTTCAAGAAACTCCTGGAGGCGGAACAGGAGTCGATGGGGATGAGAATCAGCAGCGTTCGGCGATCACGCCCGAGAACTATACATTTCAAGTGTCTGACTACGAGAAGACCGCGCTGGCGGTCAACGAGGATCGTTGGGTTTGTAACCCGACGATCTGCTACCACAATCCCGGACAGGCGTTGGCCGAGTTGCGGCGAGCCCCGGTTCAATGCGGTGAGCGACTCAGCTCACAGGATTTCTGATGACTGCCAGCACGTTCGTGGCACACAAACCGCTCAATAATCTCCGCGAGCAACTGCAGGAGGTCTGACCGACAGTCAGTCGACCTAATCGGCCCAGGGCGGGCGACGCTAGGAAATCGTATTTAGCAGGACGGGTTGGCGCTCCCAGCGTCGAATGCACAATTTAATCTCGCTTTGCTGGAGGACGAGCAATCTTCCCATGATCTGTGACTATGAATCAGTCGAAATCCTCAGGATTTCTGCTGTCACGCGAGCAGCGGATTCCACGGAGGTTGTAGGAGACTCTATGGATCGCAGCACGGAGGATACTTGCGGGGTGATCTGAAACGCCTATTCGGCCATCGTTTGGAATATTTGCTGCGCATCCACCATTACATGCGTGTAAACTGCGTGGACGAGCTTTACCACGGCTCGATCGTATCGAGACCTATCGAGCAAGCCCTTGCCCACGAGGTGCGCTAGGACAGCCTGCGTATTAACGGCCGTGGTTGCGTGGAGTTGACGGCCGAGTTCCGCGAAGGCTTTGTCATCAGTAAGCACTGGAAGCGATTGAGTTAAGATTACCGTGGAGAACAGGTAATGACGGTCTTTGATCCGGCCCGGGGAAGAATTCTTGATGGAGGCGGTAGGCGTGGTGGCCTCGCGCGCCTGATCGGAATTGGCCTCGCCGCATTTCTACTGGTGATTCTCTTGTTCAGTTGCGTGACCCGGGTCGGCACCGGCCACGTTGGAGTGCTCACACTCTTCGGGAAGGTCACCGGTGAGACTCTGGGCGAAGGCATTCACCTCATCAGCCCATTGAAGACAAACAACGAACTCTCCATCCAGACACAGACGATAAAAGAATCGGCCAACGTTCCTTCCAGCGAAGGCCTGATGATGAGCCTGGACACGTCGCTGATCTACCACCTCAATCCCGACCGGGCTTCTGAGGTTTTCCAGAAGATTGGCGCCGACTACGAAAACGTCGTCGTCGAACCCACTCTCCGCTCCGCCATCCGCGAGGCCACGGCATCGCATACCGCCAATGCTCTTTATACCGGCGAACGCGAAATGGTCGGCAAACAAATTTACGACCAGGTCAGCGCCCAACTCAATCAACGCGGCCTCACTGTGGAGAACGTTCTGCTTCGCGACATCCAACTCCCGGCCACGCTGAAGGCTGCCATTGAAGCCAAACAACAGGCCGAGCAGGAATCCCTGGCCATGAATTTCCGCTTGCAAAAAGAAACGCAGGAAGCCCAGCGCAAGCGCATCGAAGCCGCCGGTGTCCGCGACTTTCAGCAGATTGTCGCGCAAGGCATCACGCCGTCGCTGTTGGAATGGAAAGGCATCGAAGCCACCGAGAATCTTGCAAAGAGCTCCAACTCCAAAGTCGTAGTCATCGGCAACAGTAAGAATGGGCTGCCGCTGATTTTGGGACAATAAAGTCTGAGTGGAGACAGCCGGCCTCGGCTGTCCATTCGCCAGCAACGGCAAATGCCTTGCCACGCTGCTCTAACATGACACCCGCTTCTTGATGTCCGCAATCTGAATATCCACTTTGAGGACCTGTTCAGGTTCTGCTCAGTCGGTTTCTCAGATGTGGAAAACGTTGCGTAGTATCACTGGAAACCGTGTGCAAGGTTGGGATGTGGATACGGGGTGTAATATTGGTCATCGGCTACCCCGTAACCCAGCTTCCATGCCCTGTCAACACCCATTTTCATAATTCCGTTAAACAAAGCGACGATTCCTGCATCACCGCAGCTCGGGTGCCCTCTTTCGGTTTATGCACCCCGAACCTCCACCTCCCGTCCGTTCTTCCACAAACACTCCGAGGACGGGAATTGACATTCTCCCAGAATCCGACTCGGTTGCTGTCGCACGCGGACTGGCGCTGAACTTGGCCAATTCGTCTGGGGAAGATGAACGATGCTTTTCATATGCTTCGCACAAGCCTCAACTGCACTCTGCGATCCGTGCCACGCTGCCCTCTGCAGGGCACATGTGCAGTCCGCTTTCAGGGAAGCCATTAGGCGAAGCACTGCGATCGCAGGCTCGGGATTCCGCCAGAGCGGGTTGACTTTGTCTGCACCTTGGAAACCGCCTTTGGCGCTTCCTTCAACGGCGTTTTCTATGAGCAGGTCACTGGAGTCATCGATCCGACCGCATAGTCGGCCTGAACGCGTCAGAATCCGCCACCTCCTCCTCCGCCGAAGCCCCCGCCGGAACTCCCGGTCTCACTAAAACCTGAGCCGCTGGTAGCACCTGAACTACTACTTAAGCCGCCCGAACTGCGCGACGATGACGTCATCACACTTCCTGCATGGCTCGACATCAAGTTGAGGTCGTTGACTAAGAGCGAGGGCTGGAACGTACTGCCGTCGGCGCCCTGGTACCACTGTGGCGGCTGCACGGCGATGCGGGAAAACGTCTGCACCCACTTTTTGTCGACGCGCAGGGCCATTGCGAACGGCAGATATTTCTCGAATAGCTCCGGCGTTTTGTCGAGGCGCTCGATCTGATCCTTCTCCACGCGACCCAGGAAATCTTCGAAGCCAAGCACTTTCGCAAACGCTCGCGCGCCCGCGACCGTCCGCCCGGTCATAAAGCGGCCGAATACTGAAATAATGATGCCGTTGAGGATGGCAGCGACGATCCACGGTAGTGGAGCTGTTTCCGTCGCTGCCATCAGCAGGGACCCGATCAGAAGCGTGAGCAACCCAGTTAGGACTCCCAAGACTACGATGCCTTGCCGAAACTTGTCTGGACGACGGACGTAATAACCATCCCGCTTCAGCGTATCGAAGATGTATTCGCTAATAATGGGCAGGTGAAAGCTGAACCGGTTTTGGAGCTCCGACAACGCGACCTTTGGCAGAGGAACCTTTTCGAGGTCCGGGACTGTGTGAGAGGCTTCGGAATACTCCTTCGTGATCGCCGGATACTGTTGTGCCCCCGGCATTGCCATGGCGCGAGTAAGTCGGGTGAAGGCTGGAGGCAGATTTCCGCTGACGTCTTGCAACTTGTCCAATAGCATGAGCAGCGGACTTTCGGGCACGAAAATGCCGCGAAGCATTTGGCGCTCGTGGGGCTTCAGATTGTTCCATTCGTCGGACGGTTTCCTCAAATGAAAGACGTAATCGTTCGCCAGACCCAGACTTGCATCTCCGCCCACGTGTTCAATAGTGAGATACCCCTTCACGGCAAGGTCCACAAGCGTAGCGGTAATGTCGCACATCGCAACTTTGCCGTCCACAAGGGTGCCGCACTCAGCAGGGGAGAGATTGTCAGGCGGCTCGTACTGGACGGTGATCGCGTCTCTCTTAGGATCCCGCCCGCTTGTCCACCACCAATAGAACATCAGGATAAACACCGCGAGGGGGATGAAAATTGGCCAATTGCTGCGTAGGATGAATAGAATCCTCTGGCTTACTGCCGGCTCGTGCACAAATCCCTTGTCCCAGCCCACGACGACAGTGAGGCCCCCGTGAAACCCAAGCGGATGGGTGGAATGGAACTCCACGGAATTGCTTTTCGATTCCACCTCCGCATCTTGTGCGCGTGACCCGAATGCGCCGCTGTAGGAAACCGCGTGGAGGCCGGTAACACCGGCAGGGAGATCGATTTCCGCCGTTACCCGCTTGATCGGAGCTTCCCATCCGTTGCCCGTCACGTTCCAGTAGAGTTCGTCGTAAGCCTCAAAGAAAGTCAACGCGTTAAGCACGCGATAACGAAGGACGACTGTTCGCGTCGCATTGTCCGGATTCGGAACATAGATCTTGAATTGTACGTCGCGTCCTCGCGAGCTTCGCTCGTAAGTGAGCGCTTGGCCGGCGTCGTCCGTGACGCTGCGCAGTTCGAGAAGGAGCGAGTAGTTGAGCCCTGCGGGCGTTATGTAGTCGACCGGGATCGTGCGATAGATGCCATGCCAATTTGAGCCGATGAACCGCGCTTCGATGGTCTCGGCGACTTCGATCGTGCCGTCGGGGCTTATTACAATCTGTTCGTCGAAATGCTGGATGACGATCTCTCGCGCTGCTAACGAGAGTGGGGCGAGGCATGCCAGAAAGCAAGCCACGACGGCACGCCGAAAGAATGGTGAGGTTTGCATTGCTTCCGATCAGGCGAATCGTGCCAACAACCAATACCAAAATGACGGCCAGCATCGCCGCTTACTCGGCAACGTCTTGGCCCTCGTCGTGCCACCACAACTTGCGAAGACGATAGCCATGTTTCGTACCTCCAGGCAACAGCCCGATTCTACGATCATTCTTGGGCTGCGCTTTCAATGGTCTGCGCTCTTTGACGTTGCCAGGAGATACAGAAAAGTGCAAACGTGCAGACCTAAGCAGCCCTCACGGGTAATCCTTTGGCTTTAGCGGAACTTACTTTCTTTGCGAGGATTGCGGACAACCGTTCTACTTGTTTCGTCTCGGACTTTCATTCCTCGCGAATTTCTTGCGATTTCTGCTCGTATTGCTGGGGCTCCAATCTCTGGTGAAGTCTCATGGATTCCTCGCTGCGGTCATGGGCGATCCGAAGCAAAACCAAAAAGGCGACCCGAAGGCCGCCGTGTTTTTACAACAACGGACTCCCTCAAGCAACCTCCCGCTCGTCATGAGCCACGGCACTAGGTTTATTGCC
>Ga0187867_10000895_pt1 | contig 26234 bp, 25 predicted proteins | sample June2016WEW_13_1_FD_132976 | JGI IMG/M metagenome (GOLD analysis project Ga0187867, IMG submission 132976) | Peatland microbial communities from SPRUCE experiment site at the Marcell Experimental Forest, Minnesota, USA - June2016WEW_13_10 | ecosystem: Environmental > Terrestrial > Soil >... | reverse complement strand
GGCTGCCAGGCCGGATCGGAGTGTTGACTATCGCGAGTCCCACAGGTAAGTCCGGTCAGATCACCGGTCACGTTCGTGATCTCGCCGACGAGGTAGCGCGCGAGATCGATCACATGGGAGCCGAGGCCGCCTGAACGGCGCTTGCTCCCGTGCGCGTCCCGCCCGCAATCACAATGATGATCTGCGGTCTGCTCCAGCAACCGGAATGCTCGCCAGGTTTTCACCCTGGACAGCCGCCAAAGAATGAGCGACCGCAACTTCTCCGTGTGGGGATCACCCCATCCACCATCATGTCGCCGGAGAGCGCTCCGTGCACCGAGGTAAGTCTGGGCGTTCGCACACGGGTACGAGCACGGAAACCCGAGGAGACCGCAATGAAACGCTGAAGATCACTACGTTCCGGCACCGTCTCATCGTCGCGCCGACCTACGTCGGCCTCCAGGTCGTTCGTCCTCACTACGCTGCGGGCGCTCCACCTGGACCCTGACGTCGAGTCGTCGCGTGTTGGCTGCCAGGCCGGATCGGAGTGTTGACTATCGCGAGTCCCACAGGTAAGTCGGGTCACACGAGTACCCGCTGTCGCCGCTGCAAGAGTGTCGTGCGCGTCCCAGCTTCGGCAAGGAGCACGAATGGCTTTGGGGTTACCGGCTCTAAGGGGGAGCACACCTTCGGCGTCGTGCTACTGAGCTGCGGCCATCCCGCCGCCGTAGTAGTTCATCCCGGTAGGTCAGTTGCCGCCACTCTCAGCGGTTCGAGTGGGAGTGCCCTGACTCGGGCGCCACTGTTACTGCTAGGCAGGTACTGGCAGTAGTCTCGGAGGCGGAGTGGGAGAACATGACCGATGAGGCCCTAGACCTGCTCGTTTCGACAGCCGCGAGCTAGGCGAAACCCTGTCCGGCGATCCTTGATCAAGGAGCGATTGTCCTCGATGAGGTTTGCAACGGTTTCACATCGGCGACATCGGCGCGCCGATGAGCCCGGGCAGTAGTGCCGGAACGAACGGCACCAGGGCTGCGACGACGAGCAGGGATACGCCGACCGCGCGCGAGAACGCTTGTCCGTGCCTCCAAATCTTCTCGATCAAGATCACCCCCGCTAGCGTGATCATCGCCGGAACATTCATCGCGCCGACGGCGACCAGCACGATCATGAGACCCCAGCAGCAGCCGACACAGTAAAGCCCGTGGTGCATCCCAACGCGGAGATCGCGTGCGGGGCCCCTGTAGCTCGCGTAGTGGAAGAGCGACCCCACGGGCGTCCGGCAATGGCGGAGGCACGCACCCTTCAGTGGCGACAGCTGGTAGACGGCGGCCACCGCGAAGATCGCCGACCCGACCCATCGAGCAGTGGCGGGTGCATCGTCAGCGAGTCTGCCTGCGCCCAATAACACCAGGTACACGGCGGCACCGAACGTCGCCCACGCGCAGAGGTAGCCTGCGAGGAACGAGGTAATGCCAGCTACGCGTTCTCGTGCCCTCTCTGGCCTAAACGCAGTTATGCGCGTGGGCTCGCACGATGGGTGTCGGCCCCGGCACGTGCTGCAGATACTCTGGACATGCTCTCACGTCCAGCCGTCAGGGAATAGTCCTGATTTCGGTTTCGATCGTCCTTTTGGCTACGGGCTGCCTCTAGGTTGGCCTCCGCCCCGCCGGCCGCCCCGGTCGGCCCTGTCCGGGCCGCCGTGGCACCCGTCGTGGCCCTGGGCTGATCCGGCTGCGCCAGCCTGCTAGCTCGCGCCCGAGTGCGTGGCCAATCTGCTGTGGGTTGGCGATCAAACGCCCGAAGCAGAACTCGACTATGGCGCCTACGACTCGAGGTGATGTCGAAGCAAGCCGATCCAGCTGTCGAGTGGCTGGGGGTGACCAACGCAGCCGATAGTCATCCACGAGACCAGCGGGCGAGCGCCTCGTCCTTGGTCAGTTCCACAGATGCGCCTGCTCGCCGGGCAGCTTCAGCTTCTCGAAGATCGGCCATCGCCTCGGGGTCCGACAGCACGTCGAGCGTCTCCTCGAGCGCCTCGAGGTCGGCCACGGCGAGGACAACGACGCTCGGCCGGCCGTGTTTGGTGATCACGACTCGTCGGTGCTCGGTTTCGACACCCTCGACGACCTCCGATAGGTGTGCCTTGGCTTCCGCGAGAGAGAGCTGCTCCAACATTGACATAACTATAAGTGTGACTATAAAGGCGCGCACTTCAAGGAGACCGATACTTCGATGCGGACTGAGTCGCAGCACTCGCTGGGCGTATCTCCATTGCGTTCCCATCGCGCGGACGCTGACGTTCGGGGCTGTTCACCAACATGTGGATAACTTTCTGAGCTGCCGTAAGACATTGCTGGTTGCGACTCAGCTGCCCGGACGCCCCATGTTGTGACGAGGGTCCATGCCGTCACCTTTCTCACGAGCGGCGAGGCGACCGTGCTCCGGGCGTGCCTTATACGCGCCTCAAGTTTGTTCGCTCGTCGACCGACATCGCTACAGCCTGTCGAACCACGGCTCGAGGCACCGGTACGCCTCCACAAACAGAGCATGCGCACGGGCGTAACGGTCATGAGCTATCGGGTCCGGTAGCTCTTCTTGCCGTACCTTGGAGAAGCGCTTGGCTACGTCGAAGTTCTCGAAGATGCCGACACCGACGCCACCAACTATCGCCGCGCCTAACGAGGTCGCTTCGTCGACAAGGTCCCGTTGACGTACTGGCACACCCCAGGTGTCGGCGAGAATCCGGAGAAGGTGTGATGAGTTGGCGGCGCCGCCAATTGCGTCGACGTGGTCAATCTGGGTGCCGTTCTCGGTGAATGCCTGCAGGCAGCTGTAGAGGTTGAAGGCAACGCCTTCGACAACGGCTCTGGCAAGGTGTTCTGGTCCATGATGCCGGTCGAGGCCGGCGAACACTGCCCGTGCGTGAGGATTCCAATAGGGCGAGCGCTCGCCCAGCAGGTACGGCAGAAAAAATAGGCCGTCCTCGCTTGCCTGGACGTGAGAGGCAGCTTCCAACAGACGTTCGTACCGGCCGTCTTCTTCCGGCGCGAGGAGGTCCATGATCCATTGCAGCGACGCACCGCCGGCTTGCATGGTGGCCGTCGGCGTATAGCAGCCCGGAACCACGTGGTTGAAGGTCATCGACCGCATTTGCGGATCATGCAGCGGGGCATCAGCGGCAAGCGAGACCCAAGCGGACGAACCGAGGTAGACATAGGCACCGCAACTGGAATCGACAATTCCCGCGCCCAAGCCAGCCATGGGCCCGTCGCCGCCGCCCAACACGACCGGTGTTCCCACTCGCAGCCCTGTGGCTGCGGCGGCCACAGGGGTCACCGTACCCACGACGGTCGTCGACGCTGCGATCTCCGGCAGCAGCGTCTTGGTAAGGGAGGCAGCCTCTAGGAGCTCTTCAGACCAGGTGCCGCACAGCTGATCGAAGGCGTTGGTGCCGCTGGCGTCGGATGGATCGGTGACGAGGACCCCGGTCAGGCGGTGCACCATGAAGTCCTTGGCTAATACCACGTGAGTGGTCCGGGCGAATACGTCGGGCTCGTTATCGCGCACCCACATGATCTTTTCTAAGGAATAAGTCGGATTGAGCCGGTGGCCCGTTATCCTGTAGGCGGTCTCCATGCCTATGCGCTCGATGAGCTGATTGGTCTGTTCTGTCGAACGTGTATCGGCCCAGATAATCGCCGGACGCACGGGTTGGCCCTTGTTGTCTAACAAGACGGCCCCCATCATCTGACCAGAGAAGCACACACCGGCGATCTTCTCTCTAGCGCGCGGAACAGACTGGATCAGACGGCACGACGCCTCGCACAGGGCTTGCCACCATGCCTCGGGATCCTGTTCGGCCATCCCTCTGGCGCCGAAGTCAGTTCCATAACGCGCGGTGTCCGCTGCAACGACGCGGCCGTCGGTGTCGACCAGTGTTGCCTTGTCCCCCGTGGTGCCGAGGTCGTGGGAGATGATCATTGCCAGACTTCTTTCTGGATCGGGGGCTCCTCCCGTCTATCACCACGGCTTGAGCGGATGGCCGGCGGATGGCGAACCCTTCCTGGAGAAACCAGTCGCGTGGGCTTCCCCCGTCCTTCCGGACAGGTTGGCTGTGCTGATCATGCCGCAGCCGCGGCAGGGCTGTGAAGGGCTTCGAACTCGACTGGGCTGGGATCGCCGATGGAGCTGTGTCGGCGGCTTGGATGGAACGGTGCAGCCTGCACCGGGCACGCCGGCACGCTTCGTCCGCCGTCCCGATCCAGCGCGCTGCCCAGTCCTGCGCGAGCCGCCAGTACTCGTCCCAGTAGTCCACTCGGCGCACGAGGTGGGTAGGCAGCATGTCGGTTGGCACGACAGCGAGTGACGAGTTCGGCGTCGTTTCGCACCGTAGCATCGGCGTTGCCGAACGGCCCCGGGCCTGCGCTAGGTCAGCTCCTGGGCCCCTGTGACCTTGAGCACCTCGCCCGTGACGAACGAGGCCTCGGCAGAAGCGAGGTACAAGACAGCTGTGGCGACGTCGGAGGGAGAGCCCGGCCGGCCGAGTGGTATGCGGGCGATGGTGCTCTTTTGGGCCTCAAGTGAGGTGAACGTCTCGTGGAACGGCGTGTCGAGGATCGTCCCGGGCGCGATGGCGTTGACGGTGATGCCTCTCGGCGCCAGCTCCTTGGCAAGGGCGAGCGTGTAACCGCTCACGCCGGCCTTCGCGGCCGCATACGCGCTCGCACCCGAGCCGCCACCGGTGAAGGCGGCCATTGACGAGATCAGGATGATCCGTCCGTCCGGCTTGTCCATGTGCCTCAGGCTCGCTCGCACGAGGTAGAAGGCGCTGGAGAGGTTAGTGTCGAGCACGGTGTGCCAATGGGTGTCCGGCATCGTGCCCACCGGGACGCGTCCGATCAGGCCGCCCGCGTTCGCGACCACGATGTCCAGTGGTCCGAGCTGCGCGGCCACCTCGTCCACGAACTGGTCGACAGCTTCCGGGTCAGTGACGTCCACCGCAAGCGCCAGTGCCCGTCGGCCATGGGACTCCAACTCTTTGGCCACCTGGTCGCCGGCGTGCGTCCGGTAGGTGATGGCCACGTCCGCACCAGCTTCAGCGAGGGCCAACGCGATCGCACGACCGATGCCGATGCTCCCACCGGTGACAAGAGCGACCCTCCCGCGAAAATCAGGCATCGGGGGAGTCAGTGGGGGCTTTCACCTGACATACCAACAGAAGCGTATCCTCGACGACGTCCTTCCAGCCGTGCAAGGTGCCGGGCTCGAAGATGAACAGCTCGGGACCGTGATACTGGATCTCCTCACCGCTCGGGAGCACGAGCGTGCCGCGCCCGGCGACGATCTGGCAGAACCCATGCTCGGGACCGGTGTGAATCGGTACGGAGGTCCCAGCAGGGATGCGGTGGAGATTGCCGGTGGCGTTGGGTAGGCGGTACACCACGGCCGAAGTTCCGCCGTGCTCGTCCAAGCCGCTCCACGACGGCACCCGGGACTGCTGAAACTTGACGCGTCCGTCGGCCAGACTGAAAACGGTCGTTTGCATGATGCGCTCACTCCAATCGGTTACTGAGTATTCGGGGGCCTTACGAGAAGATCACGGCGCTTCGGTGACGGCCTATCGAGCTGTCGGAGCGTTCACCGGATGTACCGGTGGCCCGCCCCGTAGCACCGCAGCAGCGTTCTGAGCGACGCCCGTTCGAAGCGCTATCACAGAGCTGTCCGAGAGATAGGCCATGTGCGGGGTGGCGATCACCGCCGGATGTGTACGGAGCGCGTGGCCCGGTGGTAACGGTTCCTGATCGAAGACGTCCAGGCCAGCCCCGCGCACGCGCCCGGCATCAAGAGCACGCACCAGTTCGTCCAGGTCTATCAAGTCACCCCGCGCAGTGTTGACGATGATGACGCCATCCCGCATCACCTCGAGGGTCTCTTTGCAGATGATGTGCTGCGTCTCGCTGGTGAGGGGACAGTGCAGAGAGAGGAAGTCGCATCGTTTCAACAGGGGCAGCAAGTCGCTGCTGAGCACGCCCGCGCCTTCCATCTCCTCTGGCGGGATGTACGGATCGTCGGCCCACACTTGCAAGCCCATCGCTTGCGCGCGACGGCCCACAGCCTTGCCGATGTTCCCCCAGCCAACGAGTCCTAGGACCCGTCCCTGCAAGGCCACTGGCACGAAGGGGTCGTTCGCAGTACGCCATCCGTCGGCTGCGATCCGGTTTGTGAAGGACCGGAGCTCTCTCGCCAGCGCAAGGAGCATCAGCATCGCGTGGTCGGCCACCGTGTCCGATGCGTAAGTCGGGACGTTTGCAACCCAGATGCCGGCGGCGCTCGCAGCCTCGAGGTCGACGTTGTCCACCCCGACGCCGTAGCGCGCCACGAGCACACACGAGCTCGCTCGGTCCAGGACACTCGCCGTGATCGGAGCGAGCTCGACCATGATGACCTCGGCCTCTGGGAGCAGGGGTTGATCGAGCACGTGTTCTTCGTCCCACACCGGAGAGTCGCAGACGACCAGAGTCCCACCCGCCTCCTCGATGATGCCCCTTTCGAGACCGTGATCGCGATATGAGGAGTCGAGAAGAAGCGTGAGATGGCCGGGCATCGTCCTCTGCTCTCGGTTGTCGGGTCTGTGTATGGAACTCGGGGAGGCGCGTCGACCGGTGAAGTACCTGTCAGCTCGCCTTCGGCGGTCTGGTCGGACCCACGCCGACGCCAAGCTCGATGAGCGCGGCCTCGATCTCGTCGAGGTCTTGGTCCGTGAGGGTGAAGGTGGCGGCGCCGATCCAGCCGTCCACCTGGTCCGGCGAACGGGACCCGACGATGGCGCCGGTCACGCCGCGCCAGCTCAGCACCCAGGCGACGGCGACGGAGGCGACAGTGGTGTCATGGCGGGCGGCAATAGCACGAAGGCGGTCTCGGAACGCCAGGTTGCGCTGCAGCGCCGGCGGGGTGAAATGAGAGAACTCGATGTGCCAGCGCCGCCAGTCGCGGCTGTCCATCAGCGCCACGCGTTCGGCGGAGAAGCTGTCGGTGAGGAGCCCGGCCTGCATCGGGCTGTAGCAGAGGACGCCCGTCTCGTTCTCGACGCACCAGGGAATGAGGTCTGCCCCGGCGCGCCGGTCGATTAGGGAGAACGGCAACTGCAGCGAGTCCACGTGATGAATCTTTTCGCAACGCTCGAGAAGGGCCACGTCGAAGTTGGAGACGGCTCCCACCCTGACCTTGCCCTGCTCGATCAGGCGACCCATCTCTTCCCAGGAGTTCTCTACCGCCACCCCTTCGCGGTCCGGCCAGTGGAATTGGTAGAGGTCGATCCGTTCGATGCCCAGGCGCCGGAGGGAGTTCTCGCACTCCTGGCGGACCGAGTCCGGACGCAGGCACCGGAGGGGCTCACCGAATATGTCCGAGTCGGACCAACGCAGGCCGCACTTGGTGAAAATGTACGGCCGCTCGACGACTGGTATGCCTGCGATCGCACGCCCGACGACTTCCTCGGAATGGCCCCTGCCGTAAACCGCCGCCGTGTCGATCCAGTTTACACCGAGCGTAATCGCATGGCGCAGCGAGCGGACCGACGAGGCGTCGTCCTGTGCACCCCAGTTGTACTTCCACTCGCCGCCCCCAATCGCCCAGCTACCGGCCCCGACCACGCTGATGTCGTAACCCGTCCGACCGAGCCGTCGCGTCGCTAATGGTGTCACAGGAGGCCTCCTTGAGTGTCGTGGTTCGTGCCGCGCCTCATTGTTCGTTCTGCACAGTTTGGGTGGCAAGTCCTACTTCGATATCAGCCTCGATGGAGACGTCAGCGACCCTGCCCGAGGCAGATCGTGCTATTTCGCGCCGGTAGCTCTGCACCATGAGCTCAATGAGCTCCTCCATGGTGATCTCCGTCAGGCGCTTGTCGATGGTCACCCGGCCCTGCTGGATCACGTTGATCCTGTCACAGACCTCGAACAAGTGGGTGTAGTTGTGGTCTATGACGATGACGGAGATATCGGTCTGGCGGCAGAGGTTCTTGATCAACTCGATTATGAGGGACGTCTCCTTCGCGCCCATCGCCGCCAGCGGCTCGTCGAGGAGAAGGATCTTCATGTTCTTCTGCTGGGTTGCACGGGCAACGGCAATGGCCTGCCGCTGGCCGCCGGAGAGCTTTGCGGCCGGCACGTCGATGGAAGGCACGTCGACGGCGATCTCGTCCAGGTAGCGACGGGCAGCGGCGCGCATCGACTTATTCTTGAGAAACCGGAACCAGCCGCCTGCCGTGTGCTCACGGTTGAGGAAAAGGTTGTGGTAGACGCTCAGCTCGTCCACAAGTGCCAGGTCCTGGAAGACCGTCTCGATACCGTGCTCGCGAGCGTCTTGGACCGAGCGCAGCCGGACCTCCTTGCCCTCTATGAAGATGCGACCGTGGTCGGGCTTGTGGAACCCCGTCAGAATCTTGACCAGCGTGGACTTGCCGGCACCGTTGTCGCCGACGAGGCCGAGGACCTCGCCCCGGCGAAGGTGCAGGTCCACGCTTCGCAGCGCCGTTACCGGGCCGAAGCTCATCGAGATGTCCTCGATCCGCAGCACGTCCTCGGCGTCGGTCCGAGCCTTGGTCTCGACGTCGGATATCATCGGCGCACCGCTACCTTTCGTCGTCGGCCGAACACCAAGCTGAGGGCGCGGGCGAACGACCCGTGCCCGGCTCCCCTGATTGTTGCCCTTTCGATCTGGACGTTGAGGATCATGGCGACCAGGATGGCGATCCCGAGGATGAGGTCGTAGGCGAACGAGCTCACGCTGATGACGTGGAAGCCGTCCTCGAGGATGCCGAGCACGATCGAGCCGATGGATGCGCCGATCATGGTGCCACGCCCGCCGGTGAGGGCGGTTCCGCCGATAACTGCAGCCGCAACGCCGTAGAACATGAAGGTCAGGCCGGGCGTGTCGGGATCGATGCTGCCGATGTGGTAGCTGTCGAGGATGCCGATGAGCCCGCCTATGAAGGCGCAGAGCACGAAGCACCAGATCTTGATGAAGTCGACTTTGACACCGGACTCCCTCGCCGACTCCGAGTTGCCGCCAACGGCAACGGTGTGCAGGCCGAACGAGGTCCTGCGAAGCATGAAATGGAGAAGGATGACGGCGGCGGTCATCCAGTAGGCCTCGGCCCAGACCCCTCCACCCAACCAGACCACGAGGTTGCCCGAGCCGACAGGGTTCGCAGGCGCTCCGTTGGACGATATGAGGATTATGCCCTCGAGGGCGAAAGTCGTCCCCAGGGTCGTGATGAAAGAAGGTATGTGGACCTTGACGGTGAGGAGGCCGTTGAACCATCCGATCCCGGCGCATATCACCAGGGTCATGACGATGGCCAACGGCAGGGGGACGGAATGATTGTTGAGGTACTCGACGACGAATGGCGAGAGCACGTAGACCTCGCCCACCGACAGGTCGATCTCTCCGAGGATCAGGATCGGGACTTCGGCGAGCGCGAAGAAGGCGATCGGGGCGATGAAGCTGGCCAGCGCCGCCGCGTTGGCGCTGGTGAAGAAGTAGGGGGAGTCGACGGTGAAGAACAGGATCAGTGCAAGTGCGACGATCGTGATGACGATCTCCTGCAAGTGCAGGTCCACGAATCGCCGCACAACCGAGGTAGGCAGGTACCCAGCGTCCAGGTCACGCGGGGCTCGGGCCTCCGGGGTCAGAGAGGTCGGGGAGCCCGGGGACACCTCACCGCTGTCGAGCATCGAGCTCACGCCTTGATCTTGTCGCATCTGCCTAACTGACACCCGTTGAGAAATGGACCGAATTCCTATTGAACAACTGATGTTTAGCGTCTATGGAAGGTCTTCTGAGAAGTATAGGGACCGCCGCTCCCATCTGACAGATGGGAGCGGCGGTCCAGTTCTATCAGGTGTTCCCTACGAACCCCTTGATGCTCTTTGGCGGGGCGTACACAACCGCCGTCGTGCTGGAGCCCTCCCAGCTGTCCTTGCGGGTCACGTAGTCGGAGACATTCGCCTTGTCGACGTATTTGAAGCCGGTGTCGACATCGACAGGTGTGATGAGCCCACCGGTGATGTTGTAGAGGAACAGCTCGTAGATTGAGCATGCGCCCTGCAGGTAGGCCTGCTGGTCGACCGTGAACGCCAACTGGCCGGCATGAATCAGGTCCAGCACGGGAACGCCGACGTCAAAGGCCGCTCCGCCGATTCCCTTCTTGGCCAGGCCCAGCTTCTGGATCGCCGTCGCGACGGCGACTCCGTTGCTTCCTCCGCTCGAGAACATGAACTTGACGTCCTGGTGTCCTTGGTACCAGGCCTCGATCGACGCGAGCGCGGGCCCTTCGGTGGCGCCGACGCCCACTTGGACGAAATCGATGCCGGCCGGCTTGAACACGCTTGCGGCGCCGTCCATGCGTGGCTGCTCGTTGAGCGAGCCCGGGACGCTGATCATGCCTCCGACCAGGTCGCCCTTCTTGACGTAGGTCAGTATGCGCTTGGCCACAGCCACGCCGGCCTGGAAGAGGTCCTGACCGATGTAGCACATGGCGTTGTTCCCGGCGCCGACAGGAGCCTCGGCGTTGTAGGCCGTCACCGGAATTCCGGCGTTCAGCGCCCTGTTGGTCACGACGTTGAACGCGGTCGGGTCGACCATGCAGCAGGCGATACCGTCGACCTTGTCGTTGATCGCAACGGTGAAGGCATCGACCATCTCGGGGATGATGTCGGTCTCGGAGCCGGTCCAGGTGTATGAGACCCCCAGCAGCGCGGCCATGTCGTTCGCCCCGGCTCGGCAGCTGACGAAGAACGGGTCAGCTGTCACGTGACATACCATGGCAAACTTGTAAGCCGGATAGTGGGGCCAGGGGTTATGGGTGCCAAGCGACGATGACGCGCTGGCGCTGCTTTGACCCAGAATTTCGCCGAGAGTCCCCATGAACGGGACCGCAGCAGCGGTCAGACCTGCATTGCGGAGGAAACGCCGCCTCGATAGCTCACGGACTTTCGGGTCAACTTCTGTCTGCTCATATTTCGGCATGTTCAATGCCCTCCTTGGTTCCATTATCCTGAAATTAAACCTCAACCTCCGTGCACAAATAGGGAACAGCTGCACGCCCCGATTCGGCACGTGCAAAACTCATGCCCCATCTCCTACGTTCACCGCCACCCAAACATCGCGAGCTGAAGCTCAACGCGGAGGCTAATGCTATGGTGAGAGGCTGTCAAGATCTGGTCGTCCTGTCATGATAGGGTGAAGGGTGAAGTTTCAAGGGTCCCGATGAGTGGTCGTGAGTTCTCGCCCAAGGGCTTATCCTCGACATGGACGGTGTCCACTACAGAGGGATCGTCCCCTGCCCGGGCTGGTGGGGTTCTTCAAGATCACGCGTTTGCGCCCATTCGTGCTGCTCACGAATGATTCCACCGTGTCCTCCCTGGACCTGGAGGCCAAGCTGGGCAGAATGGGGTTTCACGTTCCGGCGGAGACCATCCTCACCGTGTCGCCACGAGCCTGGGCTGCGTGCTGCTCACCGAGCAGGGAATCGCGCCGCCCGCGAGGTCCATCGCCGCCGTCGTTCGCGCCTGCGTTGAAGCGGTCCCGGTGTGCGTCGGCAAGCCGGGCCCCTCGATGTTGAGATGGCCGCCCGGCAGCTCGGTCTGCCCGCAGGGAGATCCTGGCCGCCGACGACAACCTGGACTCGGACGTCGCCGGTGCCAAGCTGGTGGGGGCTCGGACGGGCGCTATTGGTCTCGGGGTCTCCGCCCCGAGCGGCAGGACCAGCTCCAGGCCGACCTGGTCATGGCCGATCTGCCCGAGCTGTCGGCTTTCCTTGCTTGTTCGTGGGAGGCCTTGGCCTCCCCATCAGCGAGCGGAGGGACCTCCTCCGCCCACCGCGGCCATTGGTCCTGATCACGGACTGCAATCATCCCGACACCGAGGTCGAGTAGGTCATCTTTGCCGCTGTCGCCCTGGACGCGCGCCTGGTTGCCAGACCGAGGATGATTTCCTGGCCGCTGGTGCCGACGCGCCGCTACGGCTGCGGCGACCCGATGCAGAACTGCCAGCTCACCAGGTTTCCGGGTGGTTCGGCTCACTTGAGCGGGGCGTGCCTGATCGCACGACGGGCATGGAGCGTCTTGCCCGGCTGTCACTTATAATCCTGTTATGACTTACCCGGGTGCCGGGATCGAGCTCCGCTCCTTTGAGCCTTACTACCAGCAGCTGAAGCGCATCTTGATCGGGGAGATCGAGAACAACCGCAAGGAGGGCGACCTGCTTCCTTCGGAGGCGGAGCTCTGCCGACGCTACTCGGTGAGCAGGACGGTCGTGCGCCAGGCCCTGAACGAACTCGAAGGCGAGGGACTGGTCCTCAAGGTAAAGGGCAAGGGCACCTACGTAACCGGCCAGCCTCTCAACACCAGCTTCGTCCAGCACTCCCTGGGCTTCTACGAGACCATGCGACGCGCCGGCCACACCGTGGGCACCAAGGTCATCACCCTGCAGACCGAGCCTTGCGGAGCGAGCCTGGCCAAGGTCCTGGAGATCGGCATGGAGGAGGCCGTCATCCACTTCGATCGCGTCCGGAGCGTCGACGGCATACCTGTCCAGGTCGTACGCACGGCGCTGCCGGCCCGTCTCTTCCCCGGATTGGTCGACATGGACATGACCGACTGCTCTTTGTACCAGGTGCTTGCCGACAACTACGGTGTCCGGCCCGCGACGGGTCACCGTGCGATCGACGCCACCGCGCTGAGCAGCGTGGACGCTCACTATCTGCAAGCAACCGAGGGCCTGCCCGCGCTACGTATCGAGAGCGTGACCCGTTCCAGCGACGGAGTTCTCTTCGAGTACTACGTGGCCACGTATCGTGGCCACAGCTTCAAGTTCGAATTGGATGTCATGTCACCATGACAGTGGCGATGACTGCCAAGGTAGGCAAGGCAGGTGAGCCCAGGATGAGTTCTCTGGCGAGCAGGAGAGCCGATACTTTCATCGTGACCTGGGTACTTCAAGGAAGGCCGCGAACGCGTCACTGGTGAGGCTGTCCCCCGACATCCCCAATGAGCCGGGCCACCTCGCGTTTCTCACCACGATCATCTCCCTGGGCACAGTCGGCTCTGAGTTCTACATGACAAAGGGCCACCATCATCGCGACTCTGCCGAGCTGTACATTGGCCTTTCCGGACAAGGGATAATGATCATGGAGTCCCACGGGGGGTGGGACTTCTCCCAGCAGGAGCTGGTGCCATCGGCGTCGGTCTATGTCCCCCGGGGTGGGCGTATCGCGCGATCAATACGGGGAGCGCGCCGCTGACCTTTCTGACCGCTCTGGCCGCCTTCTTCGGCGACGCCGGCTATGAGCACAGCTCGATGGAGAGAAAGGCGGCTTCTCCATACGAGTCCATCGCGGCGAGGAGGGCCCGCGGCTGCGCCGGTCGGCGACTCGGGACGAGGAGGGGGCTCCCTTGTGACCCCCTTTTGAGCCGGGCTGGTGATCGGCTCGCACCGTGGTGGCCAAACCGTCCTCGCAGGCGCCTCTCACCGTGCTCGAGCTCGTGTCCGGGGCTCCTGGCTCGGGGCTCCACGCCTCCGTGCTCCACTCGGTGAACGGTGGCGGGTCCACCGTGGGTAATCTTCTCGAGGGCACCCCAAGGTGGCCAAGATCACCTTCACCGGTGGGACCGAGGCGGGCCGGCAAATCTTGAAGTTGGCCGCGAAGGACATCAAGAGCGTCGTCATGGAGCTCGGCGGTCATTCGCCGATGATCGTGGCCGCGGCCGAGGGGCTCGAGTTCGGTACGGTCGAGAACAACGTCAGCGGAGGAGACGTGCCCTTCCCCTATCCGGGCTGGAAGCACAGCGGGCTGGGGGTCGAGCTGGGCAACCGGGGGCTCGAGGAGTACCTAGGGACCAAGCACGTGCGGATCGAGATCGGGTACGGCTGAGCGAAGTGGGCGAGTATGTCGTCGTCATCGACGTCGGGACCCAGAGCACCCGCGCTGCGTTGGTGGACGCCCAAGGAATCGTCCACGATGCCTCCTCCTCCCAGATCCAGCTTTATCTGCCCAGACCTGGCTGGGTTGAGCAGGACCCCGAGGACTGGTGGGAGACCACCGTCGCCAACATCGCGGCCGTCATGGGTCGCAACCCCAAGGCGAGCATCGGGGCGGTCGGTGTGGGCGCCCAGATGCACGGCGTCGTGGCCCTGGGCGCTTCGGGGGCGTCGCTCACCGCCCGGTCGGCCATCTGGTGCGACAAGCGCTGTCTCGACCAGGTGAACGCTTTCGAAAGGCGCCCCGACTCAGAGGAGCTCTCGCGCCTGGCCGGTAACAGACCCCTGCCCGCCTGGGCGGGTTTCAAGATGGGTTGGCTGCGCGCCGAGGTGCCAGACGCCTATGAGAAGGCAGAGTGCTTGCTCGTGGTGAAGGACTTCCTCAACTACCGCCTCTGCGGTCAGGTCGCAACCGATCCCGCGGAGGCCTCCGGTTCATTCCTCTGCGACGCTGCCACCGGCCAGTGGTCCGACGCGCTGATGGAGGTGCTCGGAGTGGACCGCGCCAAGCTTCCCGAGATCGTCGACTCCTGGTCGGTGATCGGGACCGTGACCAGGGAGGTGGCAGGACGTACCGGCCTGACCAAGGGGACTCCGGTGGTGGCGGGCAGCGGCGACATGATGTGCCAGCTGCTCGGCTCGGGGATCACCAAACCTGGCCGGTGCGGCCTCGTGTCAGGAACGTCGTCGATCATGTCGCTTGCTGCTGAGAGCGCCTCGCCGGACTTCCGGATCATGAACTTGCGATCGGCCAGCGGTGGCTGGATCCGCTTCGGCATCGTGGACGCGGCCGGGGAGTCGTTGCGCTGGTTCGTCGACACCTTCTGCCGGGGCGAGGGCCTCGAGGATCCCGCTGGCGGGGGGACGGGGTTGCTCGAGTCATTCGACCCGCAGGCGGCTCAGGTCGAGGCCGGTTCGGGCGGGCTTTTGTTCTTCCCCTACTTGTTGGGCGAGAGGACGCTCGGCCGCGCCCGCTCGAGGGCTTCCTTCGTGGGCGTCACGATCCGCCATGAACGCGCCCACTTCCTCCGCGCGGTCATGGAGGGGGTAGCCCTGGAGGATCGCAGGGCGCTGGAATGCCTCTGTCCCGTGGGCGTGCAGGGCCCTATCCGCTGCACCGGCGGTGCCGCCGCGAGCAGCTTGTGGAACCAGATCCGAGCCGACGTCTTCGCCAATCCGGTGCAGGTGCTGGGCTCCAGCGAAGGGGGCCTCCAAGGGTCGGCGATCCTGGCCGGGGTGGCGGCAGGCTGGTATGCCGACGCCGTCGCCGGTGCCGAGGAGGTCGTCCGCCTGGGCGGCACCTGGACCCCCTGTCCCGAGGCCGTGGCTGTCTACGAGCACGCCTTTCACACGTTCAGTGCCGTTCACGACGCCTTGGACGGCCGTTGGGAAGGATGGGATGATAGGGTCAGATCATGACTGACATCCTCGAGGCGATCGGCTTTGTGCGTCTCGTGCCGGTGATCGTGATCAACGACGCGGAGAATGCTTATCCTCTGGCGCAGGCGCTCAAGGCCGGAGGTCTTCCCTGCGCCGAGGTCACCTTCCGCACGGCGGCGGCCGCGCAGGCCATCCGCGCCATGGCCAGCGACCCCGAGATCATTCTCGGGGCGGGGACGGTTCTGCGTCCGGAACAGGTCGAACAAGCCCTGGAGGCCGGCGCCCGCTACATCGTCACCCCGGGGTTCAGCGCTGAAGTGGTGCGGGCATGCCAGGCCACCTCGGTTCCGGTCTTTCCCGGCGTGGCGACCGCGACCGAGATGCAGATGGCTCTCGAGGCGGGTATCGAGGTGGTGAAGGTCTTCCCAGCGGAGGCAATCGGCGGCCTGACGATGCTCAAGGCCCTCGCGGCGCCCTTCACCATGATGCGCTTCATCCCGACCGGTGGCATCAGCGTTTCTCAGCTGGCTGATTACCTCGCGTTTCCCCAGGTCTTGGCGGTGGGAGGAAGCTGGATCGCGCCCTCGGCGCTCATCAAGGGCCAGCATTTCGACGAGATAACCGAGCTGGCGTCCCAGGCGGTCGCCATCTGCCGGGCGGCGCCCGACCGTCCCGGGGCGGGACGATGACAGTCACCGGCCAGGCGCCGCCTCCGGTGCAGGTCAGGCCGGCGCAGGACTGCCGCTTCGACGAGGTGTCCCTGGGTGAGGTCATGCTCCGCCTCGACCCTGGAGACGTCCGCATCCGCACCACCCGGGAGTTCCGGGTCTGGGAGGGCGGCGGGGAGTACAACGTGGCCCGGGGTCTGCGGCGTTGCTTCGGCCTGCGCACGGCGGTGGTCACCGCTCTGGCAGACAACGAGGTCGGCCGGCTCATCGAGGACCTCATGCTCCAGGGCGGGGTGGACCTCTCCTTCTTGCGCTGGGTCCCCTATGACGGTATCGGGCGCCGTGTTCGCAACGGCTTGAACTTCACCGAGCGTGGCTTCGGGGTGCGCGGAGCCATGGGGGTGTCGGACCGCGCCTACAGCGCGGCCAGCCAGATGCGGCCGGGGGAGGTGGACTGGGAGCACCTCTTCGGCGAGCTCGGGGTGCGCTGGTTCCACACCGGTGGCATCTATGCCGCCCTGTCCGAGACGACCCCAGAGGTGATCGTCGAGGCGATGCAAGCGGCCCGCAGGCACGGCACCGTGGTCTCCTTCGACCTCAACTACCGGCCCAGCCTGTGGAAGGACTTCGGTGGGCAGGCCCGGGCCAGGGAGGTCAACCGGAGCCTGGCACCGCTGGTCGACGTGATGCTCGGCAACGAGGAGGACTTCACCGTCTGCCTCGGCATCGAGGTGCCGGGGGGCGACCCCAGCTTCACCTCGGTCGAGGTGGACAAGTTCAAGGCGATGATCGAGCAGGTGACCAAGGAGTTCGCCAACTTGAAGGTCGTGGCGACCAGCCTGCGCACGGTTCGCTCGGCGACGCTGAACGACTGGACGGCGGTCGCCTGGTCCGGCGGAGGATTCGCCGAGCCGATCAACCGGCCGGGCTTGGAGGTGTTCGACCGGGTCGGGGGCGGCGACAGCTTTGCTTCGGGGCTGATCTACGGCCTAATGGAGAAGGGTGACCTGCAAGTCGCGGTCGACTACGGAGCTGCTCACGGGGCCCTGGCGATGACCACCCCGGGCGACACCAGCTTCGCCAGCAAGGCCGAAGTCGAGAGTCTGATGAAAGGTGGGGGCGCGCGGGTTCAGCGTTAGTGCTCGAGCCAAGCCTGTCGGAGCTGCAAAGGAGGAAGGAACTTGTTGGCTGTGGTGAAGACCGCACCGGGGGAGGGCAACGTCGTGCTGAAGGAGGTGCCAGAGCCCAGGGCAAAGCCGGGTTGGATAGTGGTCGAGGTTGCGGCCTGCGGCGTGTGTGGGACCGACCTGCACATCCTTCACGACCAGTTCAAGAGCTACCCCCCTGTCACCATGGGCCACGAGTACACCGGTCGCGTGGTGGAGATCGGCGAGGGCGTGGAGGCCTGGCACCTGGGTGACCGCGTGGTGGTCGAGCAGCACGCCGGCGCCTGTGGGACATGTGACCTCTGCCGACGCGGGAACATCCACCTCTGCATGCACAAGCGGCCTCCCGGTATCGGCATCGACGGCGCTCTCGCCGCCCGGGTGCTGGTGCCGGCCTGGCTTGCTCATCGGGTCCCGGACGACGTTACGGACCGGGCGGCGGCGATGTGCGAGCCCCTGGCCATCGCCCTCACTGGGCTCGAGTCGATCGCCCTGCAACCTGGTGAGTCGGTGGCGGTTATCGGACCGGGACCGGTGGGGTTGCTGGCGGCGCTCGCCGCCCGCTACCTCGGGGCCGGCCGCCTTGTCGTGATCGGGCGTGCGAGCACCAGCCTTTCCCGCCTGCAGCTTGCTTCCGAGCTCGGGCTGGAGACGCTCGATAGCTCCAGCCGTGATCCGATCGAGGTGTTGGGCGCTTCGTTCACCGACGGCTTCAACGTCGTGGTGGAGTCGGCCGGCGCGGCGGCGACCATCGCCCTCGGTGTTCGCCTGCTGCGCCGGGGCGGGAGAATGGCCTGCTTGGGCATGGGGGACGGGCGCAACGTCGCGTTTCCCTGGGACGAGGCCATGAGCCGTGCCCTCACCTTGCATTTCAGCCTCAGCTCGGCCTACCCCACCTGGGACCACGCCCTTCACCTGCTGCGCACGATCGGCCCACAGGTGGAAAGGCTGGCCACGGACTTCCCGCTGTCCCGGTGGTCCGAGGCCATTGAGGCGGTGGCCACCGAACAGGTGATCAAGGCGCTGCTCTGGCCGGCCCTGTGAGGCCCGCCTGACGCGGCCATCCTCCCGCTCCGGGCAGGCTTGGAGAGCTAGTTGAAAGACCTGAGGCCCCGCCCTCGGGATGGCGCCAGCTTTGGTTGGATGAGCTAGGAGGGTTGGCATGCAGGCGTTGGTGTGGGCAGGCGAGACCAAGGTCGAGGTGCGGGACCTCCCCATGCCCGAACCGCCCTCTGGGTGGGCGCTCGTAGAAGTGGCCTACGCCGGGCTTTGCGGGACCGACCTGCACATCTGCGACAACGAGCACCCACGGGCCAAGCCCGGCCTGGTAATCGGTCACGAGCTGGTGGGCCGGCTCACATCCCCCGTCGGGGAGCTGCCTGCGGGTACCCCGGTCTTCGTCAACCCCTTGCTCTGGTGCGGAAGCTGCCCGAGCTGCAAGCGGGGGCGCTACCAGACCTGCTACCGCTTGCAGCTGCTCGGCATCGACAGGGACGGAGGAGCCGCCGAGGCGGTTGCGGTTCCTGAGGACCACCTCCTGCCTCTTCCGGCAGGCGTGGACATGCGCCGGGCGGCTCTAGTCGAGCCCCTGTCGGTGGCGGTAAGGGCAGTGCGGCGTAGCGGGATGCGCCTCGGCGACCGGGTTCACGTGTTGGGGGCGGGGCCGGTAGGGCTCCTGGTGGCCAGCTGCGCCCGCCTCGGGGGAGCGTCAGAGGTAACCATCAGCGAGGTGTCGACTGCGCGAGCTCAAGCTGCACAGGCGATGGGGTTGAGCTTGGTCGACCATGACTCGCCAGAGCCGATCGCTGACGTCCTGTTCGATTGCACCGGTCATGCGGCGGTCTCGCCCACCGTCACCAAGTGGGTCCTGCCCGGAGGGCTGGTCACCGTGGTGGCCGCCTATCCGGGAATTGTCCCGGTCAACCTGCAGGACGTCATGTTCCGGGAGGTTTCGATGGTGGGCACACGGGTGTACAGCCTGGAAGACATCACCGCCGCGATCAGCGTCGTGGAACGGGAGGGCTCAACCCTGGACCCCGTGGTGACGGCGGTGGTCCCGCTGAGCAAGGGTCCGTGGGCGATCAGCGCCTTGCATGCCGGGTCTGAGCTCAAGGTGCTGTTAGAGGGGCCAGCGGCCTGACGCCCGGTTTACGATGCTCCCCGCAGTTCCAGGTCAAGCTATTGGCGGTGCCTGAGCCCAGTCCATCGGCCGAACACATCGATAACGGTTTGTCGATCCAAGGTGTTAAGCGCCTAGACGTCCTGGCCCTTGCGAAGGAGAACAACGCAGACCGAGCGCCGCACATCACCAGTGCTGGCTCACCACGCAGCGAGCGCCGCACCGAGGTCTTGGATTGCCGGGCCTGTCCGTGGACGCAACTTCCGGTTGGAGCTTGCTCGGTGATGCTAGTTGGCGACGACCCGCTCAACCTCCCCGGGGCTCCAACCGCCGCCCGATCAGCGCAGGCTGTAGCCCCCGTCGATGACAAGCTCGGTTCCGCAGCAGTAGCTGGATTCAGTGCTCAGCAGGAAGGCCACCGCCCGGGCGATCTCGAGAGGCTCGGCGAAGCGGCCGAGGACGATCCCGGCTTTCCATTGTGCGAACTGGTGAGGCTTCAAGCTGAGCAACGGCGTGTCGACGTAGCCGGGGGAGATGGTGTTCAGCCGGACTCCGCGAGGGCCCCACTCCACGGCGAGGGACTTCGTGAGCGCGGTGACCGCTGCTTTCGAGGCGTTGTAGGCGCACTGGTGTTGTGGGAAGTTCACGATGCAGTTCCCCGACATCGAGGCGACGTTCACGATGCTGCCCCCGCCATTGTCCAACAGCCGGCGACCGAAGGCGCGGCAGCTGAGGAAGACGCCGCGCAGGTTCACCGCCATCACGGCGTCGAATTGCTCGACCGACATCTCTTCGGCCGGCACGTCGTTCTCCACGATGCCCGCACAGCAGACGAGGTCCACGGGCCCCGAGGCGAGGTCGTAGATCGAAGCGACCGCCTCGTCGAGGCTCGAGGCCACCGTGACATCGACGGGAAGGGAGCGCACGCCGGGGGGAGGGGCCGGGTCCGTCACGAGGTCTAGGCCGAAGACGGTCAGCCCGAGCTCCGCCAGATGCCCACTCAGGACCCGTCCGATGCCTCCGCTCGCCCCGGTCACGGCTACCTGCTCGTTGAGGAACTCCATCTTGCACTTCTTTCCCTTGTCATTGCCCCAGCGGTGCCGGGGAGAGGGGTTGTTGCGCAGTGCTCAATCACATCCTAAAGATGAGAGAGAGAAAGAGAAAGAGAAAAAGCATAATCGGCTCTTCGCGTTGAACGGCGCGACAGAAATGACCATCATGGTGGCATTTCTGGCAGCAGTTCTCGGTGCTTTTGCTGGCGGCATCGGCACCTACGTGGCAATGAGGGGGATGGGCTTCCTTCAACTCAGACGTGAAATTCGGCAGTCCTTGCCCAGGACGAGTGCCCCGACGACAGGCATGAGCCGGGTCAGACCGCTGGAGATGGCGCCGGGCCGGAGGGTTCTTGGTGCTGGTGGCCATGATCGTGATCAAAGCACAGACGGCTGACGGCACTCGGTAGGAGATGGCACCCATATCCCTGCTGAATCGGTCGCGCGAGCCAGCCGTTACATCGTGGTGGGACTCCCCATCTGCGCGCGCGTTCGGGCGCGACCCATCGTCGGTAACTGGGGAGGCGGCGACGGCGACGCGCAGTGGAACGGCTCCCTCGACGTCTGCAACGCTACGCGACCTGTTTGGCTGTACCTGCGTCCAGACAACTCACATCAGGAGCAGGTCCAGCGGATGGTGCCGGAGTCGATCTCCCCCAGGAGACCGTGAGCGCCACTGAAGCTGAGCGACCCGGAGCCGTCGGCGTTGACCTTCATCTTGGCACCGGTCATGCCGAACTGGTGCGAGCCGAGATCGACCGCCTCGAGAGCCGCGGTAAAGGGGATCGCATACGTCCCCGGACCGTGGTACTCGCCAGGTTTGAGACCGACCCCCATGTAGAAGTATTGGCCGCCCACCGATTCGGCGACCGCGGGGAGCTCGGGGTAGGCAGCGAACCAGCTACTGCACGACCTCACGGGCGGGGGTGGTTGTTTTACCGAGAAGCTGCCGCTGGCGGGCGCGGCCCCGGTCATGATGACGGTAAAGGTGAGCGTCATAACACCGCCACCAGCGGAGGTTGTTGTGCTGGCAGGAGCGTGAGTGCTGCTCGTGCCTCCGCTGGCGGATCCGCCGCTTCCAGCCGAGCCACAGGCCGTGACCAGCAACGCAACCGCCACGGCAGCGGCTGGTACTGCCCGCGTCGCGAACCTCATCTTCCGCTCCGCCTGCAAGCGCACAGACATCTAGCGGTGAGCCTCCCTTACGTCGGAATATACACCGGCGATCAGCCTCCCTTGCATGCCAATCTCAGCGCCACTGCCACAATGCCGACGCCACAGCTTCCATGAGCGCCGAGCAGCTTTGAGGCCGTCAACCACCCTGTATCGACACCTCGGGCGAGCGCATAACGACGCCCAGAATGGCGCTCCGGGTGACGGCCTTGCCCCGTCCAGATCAGACTGTGAGGAAGCGTCACCGAGTCGGCGTCGCTAACCAGGGTGCTGGTCAGCTTCGGCTGATGGACACTCGCCAGGCGAGTGCACCGTTGGGGTCGATGTTGATGTCGATCTTGGAGGCTTCGATCGAGTCCACCTGCCACCCATCACGGAAGCTCGCCTTGATCTCATCCTGGGTAACCCGCCGGGGTCCCCAGTCGCCCGGCTGGCGGTCACTGAAGCACAGCATGTAAATGCGGCCGCCTGGCGGAACAACCGCCCGAAGGCTGTCGACGTACTGGACACGGTCATCGTCCCCAAAGACATGAAAGAGTCCACAGTCGAGCACGTTGTCGAACTGTTCGTTGAGGTCAGATAGCTGAAGGGCGTCCCAAACGAGGAACCGGGCGGTCAGACCTCGGTCGCGGGCTTTGCCTTGCGCGATGGCGATGGCTGTCTGAGCCGTGTCGATGCCGGTGGCCTCGTGGCCGAGGCGAGCGGCCATGAGGGCATGCTCCCCGGTCCCACAGCCGACGTCGAGCACTCGACCGCGCAGAACGCCTTCCTCGGCAAGTTCAAGGAAAGCAGGCTGAGGTCGGCCGATGTCCCACGGGGGTGTGCCGGCATAGGACGCATCAAAGTCCTCGTGCCTCGATCGAATCGGACCCGGCACACCGTCGAGTGCCCCTCTGTCGTCGCTCATGCACGTTGTGTATCACGACGTGGCCCCGTCGTCGCAGCGCACACCGCGGCGACAGTGTCGAGCAGTTCGTCGTAGTCGACTCCGGTCTCGCCGGCGTAGACGACGGTCTTTCGGCCCCACTCGTCCCAGGGGAGCACCGCGACGTTGTTAAGCGCCGCGAGGTCCTTCACGAGGTTGCCTCGGATCTCGCCCGGGCCGAAGTAGCTGGTCCCGTAGACGCCGAAAGTCGAGGCGCCGATGTCGCCGCTGCGGTATGTGGCCCATGCCTCGCCGCCGGAGAGGAAGTCGCCGAGCCGGCGGAGGCACGTTCGCTGCTAGGCGCAGCGGACCGTGACGTCCCCGAACAGCGTGTGTCCGTGTATGCGGATCACCCTGCGGCGACGCTCGGGGGGGACGCTCGGGGCGTCGTTACGCAAGTCGCCTCTGAGGACCCCACCCGATAACTCAACATGGTCGCCCTCGCCGACGAGGACGTCGACGTCGCGAAACACAGCGTAGGCGTTGATGTCGATGTCAGACGGGGAGTTCTTGGTCTGCGACAAATCGATGGTGACGTCGCCCAGGATGGCGACCGCCATTAGCTCGTCCTCGACCTCCCAGGTTTCGGCCCGTCTGCCGTGTCGTCCGGCCTCCCAGATCGGGTCGACAGCCACGAACCACCGCCGACGCCGGCCGACGTCGGGCCTGTGTTCGTCCCTAGCGTGTTCGTCCATAGCGTCACCGACCATCAAAATAGTTGATTGAGTCTATCAACGATATTAACATCCACCCATGCCTCCGAGCAAGCACGATGTGCAGTTGATGGTCGCCGCTCTGTTTACTCTTATCGGCGGTATCGAGCGGGCAACAAGGCAGAGCAAGGGGGCCAGTACCCTGAGCTTGCTCCAGGTCATCGCCAGCAGCGAGCAGATCCGCCCGTCGGAGATCGCACAGCGGCAGCACGTCCACCCGTCACTTGTTACCCGACAAGTTCGCGAACTCGAGGATCTGGGTTACGTTCAGGTCAGTGCCGACCCGGCGGACCGGCGCGCCTGCCTTGTCACACTCACACCGGCCGGCGCCGAGGAAGTCGCTCGTCTTGAACAAATCGGCCTGCAACGCTTCGCCACGTTCGTGGCCGACTGGACGCCCTCGGAAGTGCAGACGTTCACGGCCCTGCTCGAGAAGCTCGAAGCATCCAAGACCCGCGGTGGCCGCGCGGGAGCACCGCCTAGCCGGCCGGGGATGGGCCGGCACGTCACATGAGCTGACACGGCCCACACTCCCCAAGTCGAAAGAAACGTCAGCTCGCGCCGTCCCAAAATCCTGCCTCGCCGGAGCATTGCATGGTCGCCCCGACGCGCCAATCAGAGACGGTGCACAAATAGCAAACAGGACATCGCCGACGACGGCGGTCCGGGCGCCATGGTCTTGGCGGGACCAGCGACCGTCCAGATCAGACCGATCCGCGCGCGGGTGGACGCGCTTTCACCGCAGCCTCCCAGCGCGCCACGACCTCGTCGCGATGGGCGGTGCCAAGGTGTCCGCCCGGTGGCGGCAGGACTGCTCCGGGTGGGAGCGCTGGCGGATCGCCTGTGCATGTGACAGGGCCAAACGAGCCTGCTAACAGGGGGGCAACGCCTCTTCGAGGACGGTTAGCGCCTCGGGTAGGTTCGCCCTCCCGAACCCGAATCTGACGTGATCGGGCTCGTCATAGACCGATCCCGGGAGGAGTAGGACGCCAGCCTCGGCGAGGCGCTCGCAAAGCCGGTCGACGTCACCGAGCCCGTGCACGCGCGGGAACCCGATCGGGCTCGCGACCGGGCGCACCCACTCGAACGCCGCGGCATGACGGCTGAAGAAACCATCCAGCAATCCCAGATTCCGCTTGACAATCGCGCTGTTGCGGGCGAGTAGCTCGCCCCGATGCCGCAGGGCGAGCGCCGACAGCTGCTCGCTCGGGGCGCTGGCGCAGATCGTCGTGTAGTGCTTCAGATCGATCACCGCTCGCCGCAACTTGTCGTCGTGAGTGGCGATCCAGCCGGTGCGGAGGCCCGGCAGCCCGTAGCTCTTCGACACGCTGCCGAGCGAGACCGCGCGCTCATCGCGGTCGCACGCGGCGGGCAGGCGATCGTTCGGGTCGTGTTCGAGCTCACGGTAGACCTCGTCGCAGAACAGCGTGACACCCCGGTCCTGTGCGAGCTCGACCACGGCATCGTAGCTGGCCCGGTCCATCAAGGTTCCCGTCGGGTTGTGCGGCTGGTTGACGTACACGACGCGCGTGCCCGGTTGCACCAGGCGAGCGAGTGAGCCGAGGTCGTGTGTCCAGCGATCCTCGTAGGACCGGCGCCACTCGCGCACTTCGGCTCCGGTGCTCCGGGCGAGCTGCAGGGCGGACTCGTAGCAGGGCGTCTCGACCACAGCCTGGTCGCCCGGACCGAGCAGGACGTGGTACAGGAGGAAGATCGCCTCCTCGGCGCAGCTCGTGACGACCACCTCGTCGGCGTGGATCGTGTCGTAGATGGCGGCGATCGCCTCTCGCAGCTCCAAAGAGCCCGGCGGCTCGGTGTAGCCGCAGCGCAGTTCGAGAAGCCTGTCACCGGCATCGGGCTCGAAGCTCAGTAGCTCGCGGATCGTGCGTGACTCGCAGTCGCTGCTCGACAGCATGTAGCCGGTCGTGAATTCATAGCGCTCGTAGTACTTCTCGATGCGAAACGGAGCGACCTTCACGCCAATTCCTTTCAGATCTAGCGAGTAATCGGCTACGGCGGGGATCGCCGATTGTGACGCGACCGCGCTGGCGTCCCAGCAGCAGCGGCTGCTCTGACAGGACGCGCGTCGGCGTGCGCGTCCCACTATCCCATGAACCAAGCGACCATGAAATGCCGTTCTGGGATGCGCAGAACAGGCACGCCGAATACCGCCAACGGTCGAAACACTGGCGCTCCAATCGACGGTTTCGAGTTCGCCCGAAACGCCGATTAGGGCGCGGTGGTGAACCTCGACCAACCGCGAGTCACTTCGCGCGTTCTGTGCGGCGCAGTTGGAGTGACCCTGTGTCTGGCGCCCTGCTGACTGTGGAAAGCTGTGCGGAGTCGAAGGAGGACGCGGCATTCAATGTCGTTGGTCGAGTTAGTTCCGATCATCGTCGTGGTCGTCATTATTGGAACCGACCTATGGGCGTACACCGATGCGAGAACCCGCGCCGACCGCGGGGATCCGGTCGTCTATTCGGTCGGCTCGATCCGGCTGGACTCGCCCGAGGTCTGGGCTGTCGTGTGCCTCGTCTTGTGGGTCTGCTGCTTTCCGCTCTACCTCGCCAGCCGGAACTCTCCCAATTGAACCAACCAGATCGAGGGAGCCGACCAGGGCAAGCCCAGCGCCTGCCGAATCGGTAGTCAAAAAGCGGGCTCCGAGGTGGGCTTTCCAGCGCGTACCGAAATACCTTTTTAGAGCCACCCCGACGAGGTGGTTCAGCGACTGGCGCGCCGGGTGTTGAAGAGTTGTCCCCGCGATATCAAGCGTGGTATCGTCGTCACATGCGAGGACGGAATGATGAAGCTCAGCGATCTCAGAATTAGCGAAGAGGTTCTCGCGGGCGCTCTGCGCGATCCCGCGTTCCGCGCAGAGTGGGAGCGGACCGCCGTCGCGCGCGCCCTTGCTTCGCAGGTGGTCGCGTATCGAGTCAAGCACGGTCTGTCACAGCGAGCGCTGGCAGACGAGCTTCATATGTCGCAGCCCCAGGTGGCTCGGCTTGAAGCGGCGATC
>Ga0187867_10000894_pt1 | contig 26234 bp, 25 predicted proteins | sample June2016WEW_13_1_FD_132976 | JGI IMG/M metagenome (GOLD analysis project Ga0187867, IMG submission 132976) | Peatland microbial communities from SPRUCE experiment site at the Marcell Experimental Forest, Minnesota, USA - June2016WEW_13_10 | ecosystem: Environmental > Terrestrial > Soil >... | reverse complement strand
GACTGAAGTCGTGCCCTGACGCAACTTGCTGTCTCAAGGAGATCATGCAAGAGACCAAGTTGACTTCCAAATTAACAGCTGCGCGCAGAGTCAGGTCTGCTTCTGGCGGCAGCGGCGAGCGACCCAAAATCCGTGAAGATTGACGGTGACGGAGAAACCGAGCAGAAAGCCGCAGACTGCATGGAGACAATTCCGCTCTAGCTGACCGCTGGGGTGAACGAAAAGCCACAGCAGCAGGCCGATGACCAGCGAAATGTTGGCGAGGGCCATGAAGCGGCGGGTCTTTTTGTCGAGCAGCCGATTTGGGATGCACATGGGCAAACTCCTCTTGAAAGTCAGTCAGTGAAACGGTACCAGGCCATCATGGACAGCTTGACGGCCACGAAGGCGAGCGCTACTGAAAGTACATCCCAGCTCCAGATGTGGTCGTGGATGTTGCGGTATTCGAAGATGCCGACCGCAGTCAGGCAGGAGATGATTCCGGCCAGGCTGGTGGAGCGGCGACGGTGCTCCATGAAGCGTTCATCCGTGGTGATGCCGAAGATTCTGCAAACGAAGGCCATGTTCATTTTTCATTCTCCAGTTGGAAGATTTGGTCGGTGGGGGAGTTGAAGATGCGAGCGAAGATCAGCGCCAGTTCGAGGCTGGGAACGTATCGATTCCGCTCGATGGAATTGATGCTCTGGCGGGAAACTCCTGCGGCCAGGGCCAGTTGCTCCTGAGTCCAGTCGCGGGCGGTGCGCAATTCCTTCACTCGATTGGTAATCTTGGGGGGCATGTAAAGCCTGCTTTCCAAATCAGAGTAACCTGGGGCTGGATGAATGTCAAGCTGGCTTTCCATTGTTTTCAAGTTTATTTTTGACTAGGGACTAAGCCAGTCTCATTCAATAAGGGTTGGCTCACGCAATCCTGATAAAATCGATTTTTCAGTCTTCCTCTTGAGCGTAAGCACTCCTACGCAGAAAGCCCTTACCGTGCCAGACGAGACCCAATCCGCAGCCCCCCAATCCGTGACTTACGCCGACGCCGGTGTGGACATCAGCAGCGGCGATCGCGCCAAGGAACGCATCAAGTATCTGGCGAAGAAGACTTTCAACCGCAATGTGGTGGGAGGGATCGGCGGCTTTGGCGCGCTTTTCAGGCTGGATATGCAGCGCTGGAAGAATCCGATTCTGGTGAGCTCGGCGGACGGAGTGGGAACCAAGCTGAAGGTGGCGTTCGAGTTGGGACTGCACCAGACGGTGGGCGCGGACCTGGTGAACCACTGCGTGAACGATATTGCAGTGCAAGGAGCAACGCCGCTGTTTTTCCTGGACTACCTGGCTACCGGCAAGCTGGACCCGGAAGTGACCGAGAGCGTGGTGAGCGGGCTGGCCGATGCATGCAAGGCCAACGGTTGCGTGCTGATTGGCGGGGAGACGGCGCAGATGCCGGGCTTTTACCAGGAAGGCGAGTACGACCTGGCGGGATTTATTGTTGGCGCGGTGGACCGGGAGAAGCTGGTGACGGGCGTGGAGATCAAGGCGGGGGACGTGCTGATCGGGCTGCCTTCGACCGGGCTGCATACCAACGGTTATTCGCTGGCGCGGAAGCTGCTGTTTGAGGTGGGCGGCTACAAGCCTACGCAATATGTGACTGCAATCAAGGAGAAAGCGGGCGCGGCACTGATGAAGACGCACCGCAGCTATCTCCACGTGATTCAAAAGCTGGTGACGGCAGGAGTGACCACGGGGATGGCTCACATTACCGGCGGAGGGATTACGGAGAATTTGCCTCGCATTCTGCCGAAGAATACGGCTGCGCAGATTGAGATTGGATCTTGGCCGGTGCTGCCGATCTTTGAGCATCTGCGCGCGCTGGGACAGGTTTCGCAGGAAGAGATGATGCGCACCTTCAACATGGGCATAGGGCTAATTGCTGCGATTCCGGCGGCAAAGTTTGTCCGTGCGAAAAATCTGCTGGACCGGGCGGAAGAGAAGTTCTTTGTGGTGGGGCGCGTGGTAAAGGGTGAGCGCCGGGTGCAGTACACGTAGTAGCGGAGCTGGCGGGGTTAGCGGAGTTAGCGGCGCTAGTCACTGCACCCGAGAGAAGATTGAGTAGATGAAGACTGATCCCTCAGCACAGAACCCCGTCCGCCTCGGCATCCTGCTCTCAGGGCGCGGGTCGAACTTTCTGGCGATTGCCGAATCGATCAGAGCGGGCAGGCTTGAGGGCGCTGAGATTGCAGTGGTGATCTCGAATGTGGCTGAGGCGGAAGGATTGGCCAAGGCACGGGAGCTGAGGCTGGCACATCAGGTCTTTGCTTCAAAGGGGCGGAAGCGCGAAGAACACGACGCCGAGATGATTGCATGTCTGAAGGCGCACCGCGTTAGTTTGGTTTGCCTGGCTGGATATATGCGGATGCTCTCGCCGGAGTTTGTGGCCGCGTTTCCCAATCGAATTCTCAACATTCATCCTTCGCTGCTGCCGGCGTTTCCGGGGCTGGATGCGCAGGAGCAGGCATTCAATTATGGCGTGAAGGTGGCGGGATGCACGGTGCATTTTGTGGATGAGCATTTGGATCACGGGGCGATCGTGCTGCAGCGGGCTATTCCGGTGCGGGAGACCGACGATGCACATTCGCTCGCCGGGCGCATTCTGGTTGAGGAGCATTTGGCTTATACAGAGGCGATTGCGCGCGTGGCGAGCGGAGAGTATGAGATCCGCGGACGGCGGTTTGTTAAGCGGGAACGCTGAGAAACCTTCTGCGCCGCAGGCCGGGATCCCGAACGCCGAATGGTCTTGCTTCTTGGTTCGCCAATTGTCCTGTCAAGCGACCGATTTCAGAATTAATTTCTATATAGATGATTCCAGAGTCTTTAACTTCCAGCGAGTTATTGCAGAGAATATCTGCGGATTGACTAGGCTTATAGATAGCCAGACAAATGACGGAGATGCGGCGCCAGGGCGAATGAGTTCGCCTTTTTTCTGCTGAGGGCGCGAGACGGCTTGTGTCTGCGCGGCATGGGCTCTCCACCGGAGGCCAGATCGGAACCACGGCAACCTCCGGCACTGAGAGCAGCCGATACCCAGGACCAGCGGCCAGCCTTTCATGACGGGTTGGCCGATGGCGGGACTCGAAGGTAGAGAAAAACTTCAAAACATCTTGAAAAACAACGGCGGCTCCTGCCGCCATTTCTGCTTCTGGAAGGAGCTGCACATGAACTTCATCTCGAATATCTGGAACCATCCGAAAACGTCAGCCGCCGGATTGATGATTGCGATCATCAGTATCAGCGGCGTTCTTTCGCAACAGGGCATAACTCTGGGCTCGGCGGGGACGGGCACAGTGGTTGCGCTGGTGGGATCGCTGGCTACTGCACTGCTCGGGCTGCTGGCCAAGGACCCGGGTCAGTCGCAAAGCTCCAGTTCGGTTGCTTCTTCGGCGAAGTTGGGCGTGTGGGCGCTGATTGCGCTTTTGCTGCCTTTGCCGTTTGTGAGCGGGTGCTCTGGCAAGAGCGTTGCGCAGGACATTGTGAACTGGACGCCGGCTTTGCAAAGTGCGGTGGCGACGGTGGATTCGACTGCGGCGATGCTGGCTCCGGCGGATGCGCCGATTTTTGCCGCGGCGACGGTGGGGTTTGACGCTGCTTCAAATCTGCTGGTTACGCAGGCGAAGGCCTACCTGGCTAATCCATCGGCGGGCGCGCTGGCAAAATTGCAGGCGGCCGTGGTCGCATTGCAACAGAATGTAAGTGCGGCAACTTTATCGGGACTGAAAATTGTCGACCAGAAAAGCCAAACTCTGGCTATGAACGCGATCGATGCGGTGGGCACCATCATCAATGCAATTCTGGCGCTGGTGATTTCAGTCTCCAGTCAGGCTCAGGTTTCGCTGATGGCTGGTCAATCGAGCATTAAGCTGGCGCAGGTGCGGGCTTATCGGAATGAGGGCAAGGCTGCGGAGATGGTGGCTGGGCACTACGGCGAAACAATTGGGGCGGCGCGGGTTCAGGTTGCGCGGGCTGAACATGGCGAAGCTCAGGCAGGTTTCTGAAAAAATCAAGGACCTTCAGATTTAATGACACTAAAGGCTCTGTAACTCGAAATCCGGTGAATCGGCCTTATGGGCGCCGATAGCATTCAGAAACTTAGAGCAACTCTCCTGAAGGCATAGACTGAGCGTGGACCGGGAGGTCCACGCTACAGCCGGCCAGGAGGCCAGCGCTACATTTGGACTGGCGCTACTCTGAGGTCACTGTTCTGATGCCTAGTTGTGAAACGAAGGGTCATGAATGCCTACTTCGGCAGAGAGGCTGATATGGCGGGCGGGTTCCAGTCCGCGGCCCAGCGGGATGGGGTTGGCCCCATTTGAAACTCGAGCTTTCCTCCGGCGACTATGTCGGCGTAGTGAATAACTGGAATCTTCAGAGGCATACCGTTGAGCTTTGCGGATTGGATATAAATATTCTGTTCTGAGTTATTCACTGCTGTAACGCTGAAAGCTTTTCCTGCGGGTAAGTCGAAGGTGATTTTGCTATAGAGCGGACTGCCGATCAAATAATCTCCTGAGGCGGGGTTCAAAGGGTAGAAGCCCAGCGCCGTGAAAATATACCAGGCTGACATTTGGCCGCAATCATCGTCGCCGTCGATTCCGCCGGGATCGTTGGCATAGAATTTGGCGGCAATCTCGCGCACCTTGGATTGGGTTTTCCAGGGCTGCCCGCTGTAGTCGTAGAGATAACCGTAGTGGTGGCTCGGCTCGTTATCGTGCTGGTTGTGGCCGCCGCGGAAATGCTCGTCGAGCTCAGCGTTGAACTTGTCCGCGCCGCCCATCAGCTGCATAAGTCCGGGTATGTCGTGCAGCTCAGCCCAGGTATAGACCCACTTATCGCCTTCAGTCCAGCCGAAGGAGGGGTCGGCCCATGATCCGTCGCTGTTTCTTGCCTGCATGAAACCGGTAGCGGGGTTGAAGAGTAGCTTGTAATTGAGAGACCGGCGCAGGAAATACTCATAGTCGCTGGTCTTTCCGAGCGCCTTTGCCACCTGGGCAACGCACCAGTCATCGTAAGACTCTTCAAGGGTACTCGATGCGTCCTCAGCCGTCTTATCGTCGGGAATATATCCTAACTGCTTTGAATAAGTGAGTCCGGCGCGAGCTTCGTAAGGAGTATTCGGCTCGCGATCGAACCAGCGATGCTTGGTATCTTCGTCGGGGCGAGTCATGGCGTCTTTGTAGGCAGCTTCATAGGCAAGTTTGTAGTCAAAGCCATGAAATCCTTTGTTGACGGATTCGGCGATGAGCGAATCCGCGTGCGTGCCGATCATGATGTTTGTATAAGACGGATTGGGCCACTTCGGCAGCCAGCCTCCTTCGCGATAGTCCTGCAGCAATGCAGTAATCATATCGCCATTTCGCTCGGGCGCGACGAGAGTGAGCAGGCTATGCTCGGCGCGAAAAATATCCCAGATTGAATAGGCGGTATAAGAGACGCCGGGATGAATCTTGTCGTCGAAGGCGCTGTAGTAGTGGCCGTACTCGGAAAACAGCTTGGGATAGAGCATGGCATGATACAAGGCGGTATAAAAGATCTTTTCCTGATCGGGGCTGGCTCCCTCGATCGAAAACATGCCTAACTTATCGTTCCAGAGCTTCTTGAGCCTGGCGCTCACGGCTTCGAAGTTCCAGTCTGGAATTTCGCGATTTAAATTCTCACGGGCTTGATCGATGCTGATGAAGGAGGTTCCGATCTTGACTTCAACGGTTTCGCTGCCTTTGGTCTCAAAGGTAAGATATGCGCCGACGTTGCTGTCCATTGCCGTTTCAGCTCCGGGGCGAAGCGCGGAATCGGCATAGGTTCCGTGACTCGAAGATTGCTTGCTGAATTGAACGACGAAGTAACCTCTGAAGTTAGGCAGAACGAACGGACCCAGGCCGGCGTCCATGCGATCTGGGTTATAGCCTGAAATTTCGTTCTTGTCCGGATCGAAGTGAATCATGCCTTTGATGCCGGGGCGGGTTGCTTCAACGACGATATTCGCGTTGTGGATGGCGGGAAATGTGAAGCGCATGATGGCGCTGTGTTCGGTGGCGGTGATTTCGGTTCTGATTCTGCGATACTGCCCAGCGTCGGCGGAGACGGAATAATAGTAAGGTGTGGTTACTTCGTCCGCATGATTGAAGGACATCCTGCGCTCTTCCGGGGTGGTCTTGATCGTGTCGAGTTCAGGCACGATGGTGACGTAGCCGTAGTCGCCCATCCAGATTGCAGGCTGATGCGTGCCGATGAAGCCGGTAATCGCTGAGTCCTGGTATTTGTAAGAGACTCCTCCTACCTTGTTCTGGCGGGTTTGAGGGGTCCAATTCGTCATGCCGAATGGAGTGCTGACAAAGGGCATGGTGCCGCCGTATGCAACCACGCCGTCGCCGGTTCCGATGTGGAGATTTACACGATCGACGGGTTCGGCCAGAAGCGCGGAGGCTAGAACGAATAGGCTGAGGATGGCTGAGCAGCGGAGATGCGAGCGATTGGGAAACATGGAAGCGATTGTACAGAATTGGCCGCGATGGCATCGGTGATGCGGGGGTTTCGGGTATGGAATTTTGGCAGGAGGGGCAGGGAAGGCTGGACCCGGTTTTCATCTCGGCCCAGCTTCGAGGCTTCCGTTCAATTAAAGCAGTACTGCTGAAGGCATAGAGTGAGCGTGGACCGGGAGGTCCACGCTACAGCCGGCCGGGAGGCCGGCACTACTCGTTCTTGTGGCTACGTATTTCTGTGGTTACCTATTATTGCCGGGACCGGTAATCTTAAGGCCAGCAGAGAATCACTCTACACCTGTAAACGAAATGCTCTGGTCACTGGTGTGCGGCTAACTCGCGGCGTCTCGCGATTCTCCCAGGATCAGTTTGAGGGTGATCTGCCTGCGGCCGCGATAGAAGGTTACGCTGATGGTGTCGCCGGCCTGGTGTTTGTCCATGAGGGCGTTGATGTCCTGGGGATCGCTGACGCCCTGGCCGTCAATTGCCACGATCAGATCGCCGCCCAGCATGATGGGGGTGTTGCCTACGTAGGCCTGCTGGTCGCCGCCGCGGAGGCCGGCTTGCTCGGCCGCGCCGCCGGAAATCACTTTCTGGATGAGAACGCCGGAGTCGACGGCGAGACCCATCTGCGAGGCGAGATCGGGACCGATGCCATAAGACACGATGCCGAGCGAGGGACGCTTGACGCGGCCGTAGCGGGTGAGGTCGGCAAGGACGGCCTTGGCCGTGTTGATGGGAATGGCAAATCCGATGCCTGAGCTCTGGTCTGCGCCGTTGGACGCGATCATGGTGTTGATGCCGATGACTTCGCCGCGGGAGTTGAGCAAAGGTCCGCCGGAGTTGCCGGGGTTGATGGCGGCATCGGTCTGGATTGCGTCTTCAATGGGTGCGCCTTCAGCGCCGCGAATTGAGCGGATGGAGCTGATGATGCCTCGGGTCATGGTTCCGCTGAGGCCGAAGGGATTGCCGATGGCGTAGACCTTTTGGCCTACGGAAAGGCCGCCGGAATCGGCGAGGGTGACTGGCTGCAGGTTGGGCGCGTCGATCTGCAGGAGGGCCAGGTCGTGCGCACGGTCAGTTCCGACCACCTTTGCGGCGTAGCGGCGCTTGTTGCTGAGCATGACTTCAATGCCGCGATTGGCGCCCTCGACAACGTGGAAGTTGGTGAGCACGTGGCCGGAGTGGTCGAGGATGAAGCCCGAGCCCTGGCCGTGCTGGGGAACCGTACCGTAGAAGAAATTGAAGACCAGGGTGGTGGAAGTGATGTTGACGACCGAGGGGAGCACGCGTTTGTAGACGGCGATATTGTTCTGCTCCTCGGGGTCGTAGGCGGGGGCGGCCTGAGCCTCAGTGAGCTCGAGCGGAGAGCCGGAGCCATGCGCTCCAAAGAGCGAGGTATTCTTAAGGGAAAAACGGTCAAGACTGGCGGGGAGATGCGAGGAGACGAACCAGAATCCGCCTACCAGTAAGACGACCAAAAACAAGGGGCGCAATAGCTTCATGATTTTCTTGACCCGAAAGCCTTTCTTGAGAGATCAGAGATCAGGGATCAGTTAAATGACTCGACTGCGAGAAGTCCTGCGACAATTGACTACTGAGATACGACTTGCGCGCTGCCTGGGTTCCAGGGGACACGGCTCGGCGTACTCTCTACTATTTTAAAGACTCGCGATGGGGAGATTTGTTGCTCTCTTCTTTGAGGCGGGGCCAGAGGGCCGCAACCTGGACCTGGAGGTGGGCGATACTCCCTGAATTATCAAGGACATAGTCGGCCATGAGGGACTTTTCGGCATCGGGGATCTGGTGGGTCAGGCGAAGGCGGGCATCGGCTTCGACAGCCGCGCGGCCGAAGACGGATGGGCTGAGGCGGGCTGCGTAACGGGAGATTTTCAGTTCGTCGGGGGCGGTGACTACGATGACGCGATCGATACGGCGACGCCAGTCGGCTTGTACAGAATCGCTTTCGCCTCGGGCTCTGGCGTCACGGACTACCTCAAAGATCAACGCCGACTCGACAACGGCTACGGCGGCTGGGTCGCGGGCGAAGACCTCTTCCATCCATTGCTGCTGGGCGGCGATGACTGCCGGATGGACGATCGCGTTCAGCTCGTTGAGGCGGCCGCCTTCGAAGGCCAGCTTGGCGAGGCGGGCGCGGTTGAGGCTGGAATCTGGATGGAGCACCTCGGGACCGAATGCGCGCACGATTTGGGAATAGACGGGCTGGCCGGGCTCCATCATCTTGCGGCCAAGCTCGTCGGCCTCGATGACCTTTGCGCCGAGGTTGCGCAGGAATCCGGCGACGGTGCTCTTGCCGCTGCCCAGGCCGCCGGTGAGTCCTACTCTTAGCATGAGATCGAAAACTCCCAATCAGGTTTGCTTTTGTACATTGGCATTTCCTCCGGGGCTAAAGCCCGGCATTATTTCTGGTGCATTTGCGGCACGACTGAAGTCGTGCCCTTTCAAGGCAGACAGCAGATGCATTAACGACGTGTTGAAACTTTAAACCAATCAGTTCCTGCATAAATCGTGCCATGCGCCGTCCCTACAGGACTCCATAACGAAATTGTGGAATCCATTTTCCCCACGCTGAAGCGCGGGGCTAACTAACTCTGCGCCTCCGGCGCGTTAGCGCGGACATTACTTATGCAGTCCTCAAAAAAGCCTGACCGAGATTGCAGGTTATTCTAAAACCCCGACCTACCAGCCCGTTTCCATTAATCCGAATTGGAAGTTGATTCTAGGGTTGAATTCGTTCCTTCTTCAGGATTGTTGTCTTGGCCGTGTAGCCGTCCGATGATCGAATTTCCGCTTTGTCTGAGTGAATCTTGAGTGTGACAGCACCACCTATCAACCAATTGCCTGAATGCAGGCTGGAGGTATGCCGCGCGTATTGAGAGCAGAAATAACGTATTCCATCGGCCTCGATGATCAGATACAGAGTATTAGGGTATCCGGAGTTGTTGATGCTGATATTCGTTGATGATTTGGCCGCAGCTTGTTTAGATCCATTAGTATTTTCACTTTTTTCTTCAACATTGATACTCGATTCAGAAGAAAGGTCAAGGATTTTACTGACAGTTGCCGCGTCGCTTTCAGAATTTCCTAGTACGATTTTGACCAGTTTTCCGTTGATAGGTGCTTGGGCAAAAACTATCGTTGAAAAGACCAATATGAGCATTGAGGTGCAGAAAGTCTTCATGGCCACTCATAATACTACTTCGAAAAGAGACATTTATAGTCCTCGCCGCATTTTGGCGGCGCGCACTGTGTTGGACATCAGCATGGCGATGGTTAGCGGACCTATGCCGCCGGGGACGGGGGTGTAGGCGCCGGAAAGCTCGAAGGCCTTGGGGTGAACGTCGCCTACGATGGTGGAACCGCGCTTGGCGAAGGCGGCTTCGCGCCAGGCTACGCCGGCAAAGTAGCGGTCAAATTCCTCGCGGGTGGTGAGGCGGTTGATGCCTACATCGATGATGGTTGCGCCAGGGGTGACCATCTCTGGAGTGATGAAGCCAGGACGGCCGATGGCGGCTACCAGAATATCGGCCTGGCGGGTGATTTCGGCGAGGTTTCGGGTTTTGGAGTGGCAGATGGTGACCGTTGCGTTTTGGTGGAGGAGTAGCATGGCGACCGGCTTGCCGACAATATCGCTGCGGCCTACTACTACGGCGTGACGGCCGCTGATGGGGATGCTGCTGCGCTTGAGAACTTCAATGATTCCTGCCGGGGTGCAGGGGGCCAGCGACAGGCGGCCGGCTTGGAGGCGGCCTGCGTTTATGGGGTTGAAGCCGTCTACATCTTTGTCAGGAGAAACGGCGTCGAGCAGAGCCTTGGTGTCGACGTGGGAGGGCAATGGTAACTGGATCAGGATGCCGTCGATCTCTTCGCGGGCGTTTAGGCCGGCTACCAGGTTGAGCATTTCGGCGGTGGTGACGGACTCGGGCGGGGTGATGAGGTCGCTGAAGATGCCGAGATCGGCGCAGGTTTGCACTTTGCTGCGGACGTAGATCTCCGAGGCAGCCACGCTGCCCACCAGCACCGCGGCGAGGCCTGGACGGATTCCCTGGGCGGCGAGCAGCTTTACTTCTTCGGCTACTTCTCGCTTGATTTCCGATGCAATTGCAACGCCATCGAGAATTTTTGGCATTCGGCACTCCACATATCCATCGTATCGTTTCCTGCTTGCGCGCGGTGGGACTCAAACTCTGAGGGAACAAATCGTCAAGGAGACTCTGAACAAGTCTCCATATGAAATACCGCATTCCCTCGGGGTCTAAAGCCCGCGTTGATTTCATTGCGGTAATGTCCGAGATAAATCCCGGACCTACCGCACGAGCGAGGAATCTGTATCACGAACCCTTGTGATTTATCTCACATACAGCCTTACGGCGCACTCCTATAAGGTCAAGGCTACGCGATGTGTTCCAGATCACATTTTGGTGATATCGCGTGACCTCTAGGCTGTGCATTACGTGACCTCTAGGTTGGGCATTACGGAGATAGAGCTTGATGAGTGGATTCAAGGATGCAGGGCACCTTTTCCGGTTTGCGGGGCTGTTCGTGCTTGCCTTTGCAGTGTTTCTGGTGGTGCGCCATTACGTTGTGCCTAAAAGCTTTGGGCAGTACGGGCACTATCGCGGGGCGGCCATAGGCGAAATTGCAGCGCATCCGGCGAAATTTGCCGGGCACGAGAGCTGTGAAGGCTGCCACTCGGACGTTCAGGAAGTAAAGATGAAGGGTAAGCATGCGCACGTGAACTGCGAGGCTTGCCACGGCGCGCTGATTCAACGTTTGCCTGCCGCTCCGCAGCCTGCGCCGAACCTCTACCGGCGATTGCTTGCTTTGGTGATTCCGCCGATGCCAGTCGAGAGCACGTTTGTACGTCATGCGGACGATCCGGGATCGGTGATTCCTCCACTGCCAGATACGGCGGTGCTCTGCGTTCGATGCCACACGGCCAGCGCAGCGAAGCCCAAGGGGTTTCCGCAGGTTGACCCGGCTGAACACGCGCAGGGGCTAGCATGCGGTAGCTGCCACAAGCCGCACGATCCGGGGATGAATGCGGGAGGTGCGAAGTGAACATATCCCGACGTCAAGTGATGGTTCTTTTGCCGGCGGCGGCGGTCGCGTGGAAATACGTGCTGGCCGGAACTCCGGAAGCATCGCCCAACTACAAGATGAGCGAGCACTGGTGGAGCATGTTGATCGATATTCCCAAGTGCATCGGCTGCGGAAACTGCGTGCGCGCCTGCCAGACGGAGAACGATGTGCCGGATGGGAACTTCCGCACCTGGGTAGAGCGGTACCACGTATCGGATGAGAATATGACCAATCCGACGGTGATCTCGCCGGACGGCGGCAAGGAGGGGTTTCCGGTTGCCACGGAAGATGGGGAGAAGTATTTCTTCGTTCCAAAACTTTGCAATCACTGCGCGGACTCTCCCTGCACGCAGGTTTGCCCGGTGGGCGCCACTTTCATTAGTCCGGACGGAGTGGTGCTGGTGGACCCGAAGTACTGCCTGGGATGCGCTTATTGCGTGCAGGCCTGCCCGTATGGTTGCCGTTACATTCATCCGGTGAAGAAAGTGGCGGATAAGTGCACGCTTTGCTACCACCGGATTACGCAGGGCCTGACGACCGCGTGCTGCGAGGCATGCCCGACCGGAGCGCGCCAATTGGCTGACCTGAAGAATCCCAAGGATCCGATTCACGAGTTTCTGAAGACGCACAGCGTGCAGGTGCTGAAGCCGCAGATGGCCACGGGCGCGAAAGTTTTTTACAACGATCTGGACGGATCGGTGCGGTGAGAAAAGCAGGGACCAGAGACTTGGGACTAAGGGACTATACAGCTAGTAGCCGGGGGCTAAGTTATGAGCGGCGTTGAAGGCTTCATGTATCCGAACGAGATTGCGCTGCAATGGAGCGTGCTGATCGTTTTGTATCCGTATATCACGGGATTGGTGGCGGGAGCATTCATTCTGGCTTCGCTGGAGCGTGTGTTCCTGGTGGAAGCGGTGAAGCCGACTTACCGGCTGGCGCTGCTGACGGCGCTGGCCTTCCTGCTGGTTGCGCCGCTGCCACTTTGTCTCCACCTGGGGCATCCATTTCGCTCGCCGGAGATGTACTTTACTCCGCATAGCACTTCGGCGATGGCGATGTTCGGGTATGTGTACCTGTGGTACCTGATGGCGGTGCTGGTGCTGGAGATCTGGCTGGACTACCGGCGCGACATTGTTCTGCTTTCGCAGTCGAGCAAAGGGCTGTTGCGGCTGATTTACAAGGTAATGACGCTGGGATCGAGCAACATCAGCCCGCGCTCGCTGGCGATTGATGAGCGGGTGGGCTGGATTGTTACGTTGATTGGAATTCCTTCCGCTTTTCTGTTGCATGGGTATGTGGGGTTTATCTTCGGGTCGATCAAGGCGAATCCGTGGTGGTCTTCGCCGCTGATGCCGGTTGTGTTTATTTTTTCGGCCATGGTTTCGGGGATTGCAGGAGTGATGGTGCTGTATATGGCGATCACCAAGCTGCGCAAACAGAAGATCGATATGCGCTGCGTGGATACGATTGCGATGTACCTGTTCTATATCTTCATTATTGACTTCAGCCTGGAGATGCTGGACCTGATTCACCGCATCTACGAGGCTGACGAATCGTTCCGCAGCTTGAATTTTCTGGTGCACACGCAGCTTTATATTCCGCACATCGTGATCCAGATATTCCTGGGCACGATTACGCCTATCATTCTGCTGGGCATTACGCAGGTGGTGAAGCTGCCGGAGATTGCGCGCAAGCGAATTTATTCCGTGTCCGGTTGCCTTACCTTGATCGGCGTCTTTGCCATGCGGTGGAACGTGGTGATCGGCGGGCAGTTGTTCAGCAAGAGCTTTCTGGGGTACACCACCTACAAGATGAGCCTGGTTACGCGCGAAGGATTGCTGGTGGCGATTTTCCTGACCATCCTGCCGCTGATTTTTTTGTGGGCGCTGGTAAAGCTGCTGCCTCCGTGGCCTGAGAAGAGCGCTCCACCCAGAGGGTACCCGGTCGCGGCGGCGGACTAAGCGCGATCATTCAAGTTCGGGTGGAAATTATGGATGGTCTTCCCGACGCGTTAGAACGGCTCACGGCAAGCCTGGAAGTTCTGGAGCGGCGGGTCTATGCGCTGGAACATCCTTCCGAGGCGGCTGCTCCGGTGGCCGCGGTCAAGCAAAATATTTCAACTAAGGTCCAGAGCTCGGAAGTGCGCACCGGTGCGCCGGCGAGCGGAATCTTCGCGGTGCTGGGCAGGGCGATGCTGGGCATGGCCGGGGCTTATCTGCTGCGAGCCGTGGCGGAGGCGAGCCTGCTGCCCAGGCCGGCGGTTGCAGGTCTCGCAATTGCGTACGCGATTCTTTGGTTGGTGTGGGCGGCGCGCGTACCCGCCGGGGCGTGGTTTGCAAGCATCACTTATGCGTGTACTTCCGCTTTGATTCTGGCGCCGATGCTGTGGGAGCTTACGCTGCGCTTCAAGGTAATGCCGGTTGCGGTGACGGCGGGGGTGCTGGGCGTGTTTGTGATTGCGGCGACGGCTCTGGGGTGGAGACGCAACGTTGCATCCGTCTTATGGATCGCGAATCTTGCCGCCGCCGCGGTTGCACTGGCGCTCTCCATCGCCACGCTTGAGCTGACGCCATTTATCGCGGTGCTCTTGCTGATGGCTCTGATTTGCGAGTACGCCGCGGGACGAAATAGGGAAGTGGGCGCTCGGCCGGTGGTGGCGCTGGGTGCGGACCTGGGAGTTTGGGCTCTGATCTATATCTATGCGAGCCCGGTAAGCTCGCGGCCGGATTATCCGGTGATCGGGACTGCTACGCTGCTTGCTCCGGGATTGATTTTGTTTTTGATCTATGGAACGAGCGTGATCTTCAAGACCGTGGTGAGCAAGAGGGCGATTACGGTCTTCGAGACGGTGCAGACGATGGTTGCGTTTCTGTTGGCCGCCTGTGGCTGGCTTTATTTTGGGCCGGTCGGCAGCGCAGCCGGTTTGGGAGTCGTCTGCCTGGCACTTTCGGCTGCGGGTTATGCGGCGGTCTTTGCGATCTTCGACCTTGGAGGTCACTCTGCACGGCGCAATTACGTAATATTTGCCTGCTGGAGCACGGCGCTTCTTCTCGCCGGCGGATGGTTGTGCATGCCGCCGTTGTGGTTTGCGTTATGCCTGGGCCTGGCTTCAATCATCTGTACGGTTCTGGGCGTTCGGCTGACGAGGCTGACTCTTGAGATTCAAGGCATGGTTTATCTTGTGGTTGCCGCGGCGGTCTCGGGACTGCTGGGGTATGTCTTACGCGCGCTTGCGGGGACGCTGCCTGGAGCGCCGTCGTGGAGCATTTGCTTTGTCGCGGGTTGCGCGGCGCTCTGCTATGCGGCTGGAAGGGACGGTCAGCGAGAGTCATGGAAGCGTCAGATTCTTTTTGTTGTCCTCGCTTCTGTGGCAATTAGCGCCATTGCGGCGATGTTGGTGGAAAGCCTAATGGGTCTGGCTGCGCTCAGCGTGAATCCCGGGCCTCAGCACATTGCTTTTCTTCGCACATTGACTCTTTGCGCGGCGGCTTTGGCGCTGGCTTTCTGCGGTTCGCACTGGCGCCGGAAGGAATTGACCTGGATGGGCTACGCCATGCTCGCGCTGGTTGCGGTGAAGATGGTTTTTGAAGACCTGAGGCTTGGGCATCTGGAGTTTATTGCTGCTTCAATTTTTCTGTTCGCGGTTACGTTGATTGCGGTGCATCCTATTGCGCGGATGGGACAGAAGACGAAAGGCGCGGCTTCGGCTTAAGTGGGATCCCAGGTCTCAAAATCGAGACCTGGGGCACCCATATTCGTCGTTTCAATTCGTGGTTTGAGATGAAGGGCTGAGGGTTATCAGCGGTAAATCTGAGGTTCGTAGGCACGCGGGGGGCGAATACCCTCTGTGCGGCGCGCTTCAGAGTTCCGCAACTTTAGTTTGCTGACGTGGACGTCGTAATCGGTTCCGGGCAGCAGCGACTCGAGCACGAAGGTTTCTGTGCTTCCGGACTTTAGCTCGCGATAACGGTAGACGCCTACGTCGCCTTCGCTGGTTTCAGTGCCGCCGGAGGGCGCATTGAGAAAGCGCTGCGCTTCGGTTGCAGTGGGCGCGGAGTGGGTCTCGCCTTCGGTGAGGCTTTCAGCCGCGTAGGAGCGGACAAGCTTGGTCCAGTAACGGGCGAGAAGGTCCGTCGAGGCAAAGAGGTCGGCCCAGACGATTTCTCCGCGGACGGCGACTACTACGCCGACGGCGTGCTGCTCGCGAAGCTGGGCGAGGACCTGGTCGCGCGATTTCATGACCGGCGCTGCGGCTTCATCGACTTTTTCGCTGACGGCGCTATCCTGCATGACCTGGGCATAACTGGTGGTGCCCAGGTTGCGCGAGTGGGCCGACCCCGCCGATCCGTTGATGGCCAAACCCGTTGAAGCGGAGGGTGCAGCGACGATCACCATTTGAGAGATGCTTCCCCTGACCGAGTCCCAGACCTGCTGCTGGTCTTTGGCGACCATTGCCTTCTGGCGGACAGAGGGCTGAACCATGATGCTGTGAGAGGACGCTTTTGCCGACGCGCCGAATGTGGCTGAACTTTCAGTCCAGCGGCCGGGCTCGATGCAGAAGACGCCCAGATCGATAGGGTCGGCACCGGCGGGAACGATGCGGTCTTTTGCGATGATGCGATCCTGCTTGCCGCCGGTTACGATTTCGCCGGCCAGCAGAAGGAGTGGCTTATCTGAGTGGTTGACGAGGATCAGAGTGTTTACTTCGTCACCGCGTACGTTTTCGTCAGGATAATCAGGAGCGCCGCGAAAACGGTCATCGTGGTAAGTGGGTGGGACGCCGACCGTTCCCCTGTGCCGGACGAGGCCGCGCGCTTTTCCTGCTTCAGTTACTTCAACTTCCTCGCTCTTGATGCCTTCGTCGAGGGTGAGGAACGGGGTTGCGCCGGGAGATTTCCCACTTGCTCGAACGACCGGAAAGAGCAGCAGATTGCCACTCTCGATGGGAGCCAGCACGCGGTAAGGACCGTTTTCCGAATCCTGCGGTGCGCCGGCTGCTTTGACTGTACTTTGGTGCTGAAACGCCACAAGAGCCAGCAGTATTGCGCCCGCCAGCCCGAACCTGAATAAATTCTTCATCGCTCTCCTCCGCCGGGGAAAGACCGCCGGCCTTTGACTGAAGAACGGAGGCGCGCTGGTTTCTTGCAGAGTTTTTTTAGCGTATCTTGAGGGCGTGGGGATTACGCCTGTCCAATCCGTTGAAAACGCAGTTTTGCCGGGTGTTGAAGCCGCGATGGGGCTCGACGCTCAGTTGCTTGCGGAGCTTTGGAGAGAATGCGAGGCGGGCGGCTGGGGACTGGATCAGGTTGAGTTCAGGGAGATTCTGATTTCGATTGGGACGGAGCAGAACTTTGGACTGGCTGCGCTGGAGATTGCCTCGCAGGGTCAGCAGACGGAGTTTTTTCGCGGGCTCAGGCTGGGCGACCTGGTGCTGGCGCGGGCCTGCGCGAAGGGGAACGAGCGCGGATGGGAGCGGTTTGTTGCGCTTTACCGGCAGACGCTGCTGCGCGCGGCGATTGCGATAACCGGCAGCGAGACGCTGGGTAGCGAACTGGCCGATCAGCTTTATGCGGAGCTCTACGGGCTGACGGAGCGGGATGGAAAACGGCGCTGTCCGCTCGAATCCTACCGGGGCAGGGGATCGCTGATCGGCTGGCTGCGGACTACGCTGGCACAGCGATTTGTGGATCATCACAGGCGGAGCCACAGGGAGCAGCCGCTGGAGGAGTTTGACGCGCCTGCACTAGAGCCGGAAAAACCTGCGGGCGAGATTTGGGCGCTGGGCAAAGCGATTGAAGAGGCTCTCGGGCGGCGGGCGGCGGAGGAACGGTTATTGCTGGCCGCCTATTATCTTGATGGGCGGACGCTTCTGGAGATTGCAAAGGTGCTGGGCGTGCATGAGGCTACGGTCAGCCGTAGAGTAAGGCGCGTGACGGATGGGTTGAGGAAGCAGGTGCTCAGAATTTTGCAGGATTCCGGGCTGAGCAGGCGGGCTGCTGAAGAGGCGCTGGGAGCCGATCCGCGCGACCTTGATTTGAATCTGAAAAAACTGCTGCAATATTCGCAGACGGACGCGTTCCAAGAGAAGGCTGCATCATGAATTCATCCACCCAACTCGAATTTCATCCTGACGCGGAGAGCCTTAGCGCTTTTGCGGAGCGGGCTCTGCCGGAACGGGAACGCGGGCAGATTGTGGCCCATCTGGCCGTGTGCAGCCGCTGCCGGGATGTGATTTTTCTTGCTCAACAGGCAGTTATGGAGATGGAAGTTGCGGCGGCTCCGGCTGCTCGTACCGCGTGGAGAGGCTGGTCCTGGCTGAGCGGCTGGCGGCTGGCATGGATTCCGGCGGCTGCGCTGGCGGCGGTGGTCGGGCTGGCTTTTCTGGTTCACGGACGGCATGAAGAGACGGGGACGGAAATGGCAAGAGTCGTCCCTCAAGCTGTTCCACACGAGGACGGGAACGCTGCGAAGCCTGCCGCCAAGGAGCGGGTATTCGCGAAGAAAGAGCATGCGCCGGTTTCAAATGTTATGGGGAAGCAACCGGAAATCAAGGTTGAATCTGCTCCGGTCGGGTCGGCCTACGTTCCGCTTCCAGCGGAGACTGCACCTCTGCCTGCAGCTGCAACCGAGACAGTAACAGTGACTTCAGCGCCGCCGCTCATGACGACGAATGGATTGATTGGGCAGGGGATTCGAATGAACGAATTTAAGCCGGAGCCGATGCTCGAAGCACGGCAAAGCTTGGGCGCGTCGCATTCGAGCAATGCGACGGTTGTTCGCGCACCCGGGGCAAAGATGGATGAGATGGATGAACGCTCCCAGGCGAGTCGAAAGACGAAAGCGAAGTATGCCGGTTCGGGCGGGGTTTCAACTTTGCAGCTTAAAAACGAGGCTTTGCCGAGCAGTGGTTTCGATGCCGGCGCACAAATGCCGTTGGTCCAATTTACGGCTGCTGGCGGGGCAAGTATTGCGCCGCTGCCTAGCGGGTTGGGTGCTGTTTCAAGCGTGACGGCGGCAAATTGCACGTTGGCAATCGACCAGGCCGGAGCGCTGTTTCTTAGTAGAGACTCAGGAAGTCATTGGGAATCTGTTGCGCGGCAGTGGACCGGGCGTGCTGTAAATGTGAGTCTTCTCCCGACATTGAATGGAAGATCATTCGTTGCTGCTCCCACCAGGGGGGCGGCGGCGGCGCCGACTGCTCCTGCCGAGGTCTTCGAGTTGCGGAATGATAAAAATCTAACCTGGGTGAGTGCGGACGGAGTGATCTGGACGGCGCAATAGATTAGGGAGGATTTCTGGTTCGGTTCGTCCGCTAACGCTGGCATTCTCTCCGGGGCTAAAGCCCACGTTTCTGCTGGTCCCTTATGCGGGGGTTAAACCCCCCGCCTCCCTCCGTATCGAGATTTTCCGTTCGCCATTGCGATGCTCCTGAAACCATAGAGCCTTCATCCGATGTTCATTTCACGGCTTCGATTGGCCTATTTTTTATCATGCTTTTGCAGGCGACGTTGCTTAAATGACTGATTGCCGGCCAAATGCAGTACCTGTTCATGAAAAGCTGCTCTCCTGCCGAAATAGACAGTGCAGGGGATGCCAAAGTGCAGGTTGATTGTGCCCGAAGGGGAGGACGGCCGGGCAACTTTATTCGAGGCGTCCATCGATGACGCTAAGGAGATATTTGGATGGAACGGATCGAGAGGCAGAGGCCCGAAGTGGAGAGCATGAGCTGGACCCATCTGCGTCTTCCGCCGTTTCCTCAGGTTGCCATTCGCGTACTGCAGTTGGCGAACAAGGAAAATGCGCAGTTGCACCAAATGAGCAACTTGATCTCTTCCGATATGGCCTTTGCCAGCGAGGTTTTGACCATTGCGAATTCGCTTTTGTATGCTCCGCGGTTCCCCGCCAGCAGCATACTGCAGGCGATTGCGGTGCTGGGGATCAACAATTTGCAGGGAATGTGCCTGACCGTGGCTGCCAGAACCTATATGGGGAAAGCGCTGAACCAGCCCGCGATGCAGGTTATCTGGCGCCATAACCTGGCTTGTGCGTTGATTGCCGAGCAGTTGGCCTCTGCCGGCTTCATGGACAAGGATATTGCGTACACCTCGGGAATATTGCACGATATCGGGCGATTGGCACTGGCCACGGTGCGGCCCAAAGAATACGCGGAGCTTTTGCAGACTCACAACGGATCCGGCGAGAGCATCCTTGAGCCGGAACGGAATTTGTTTGGCATGGATCATTGCGGAATCGGGCACCATCTGATTTCGGATTGGAAACTGCCTCCCGACTTTGAAGCGGTGGTCTTGGAGCATCATTCGCCCAGGAGGAAGGAAAGCGAATGGGATTTTGCTGAATTGATCAAGGTGAGCTGCAGAATGGCGGATGCAGCCGGTTTTCCCGCATTTCAGGGATGCGAGGCCATGTCGTATTCTGAGCTGTTGGCCGAACTCCCTACCCGGGAGCGCCGGTTGTTTCCTGCTGAGATTGAGGTTCTGGCGGTCGATATCGCTGGTAAGATTCAGGCTATTGGGTCTGTGTGAAACATTCCGGCGTGTGAGGCATGATTGAAGTCAGTTGTGCTGAGCCGATAATGCGTCCTTAAGGCTATAACTTGTTGATTTACTTAAGTTATTAACCCCTCAACAAAGTGATGATTCTTGCTATCTGGGCAAAGGCGGTTAGACAATAGTTGCCATAGGTGAGCGCCATCACACCAAGGCAGTCGGGATTGCAGTACGAATTGTTTTACAGCCCGGCGCTCGCTGCCGATTATAGGCTCAAAGCGGAACCAGAGTTACGGCGTCCTGTTGAGTTGTATACGAGGTCCCCGCCCCCTGAGGGGCGCGTCGACTTTAGTGTTGTGGTTTTGGGATGCATCGACTCTGGTTCCGCTGTAGCGGAGACCCCTTGTGAACTCAATGCACAGCGCAAGCCGGCGGGATTTTCTTAAAAAGGCGCTTCTTGGAGCGGCGGCTCTGCGGGCCGGTGGTGGAATACAGCTGCAGGCGGCGGAGCAGGGGGCGGCGAAATCCAAAGTTGTGATTGCGCGCGATGCGCAGTTGCGCGGCTCGGGCTCCGCAGTGGATTCTCGCCGGTTGCTTGCGCTTCTCGATCGCGCCGTGCAGGCGCTCTTCGATCGGGATCATGCCAGTGAGGCCTGGAAGATGCTGGTCAAGCCGGGCGAACTGGTGGGACTAAAAGTGAATACGCTGGGCGGGCGCGGAATCTCAAGCAATCTGCAGCTTGTGGAAGCGATTTGCGAGCGGCTGCAGGAGGCGGGAATCCAGGCCAACGCTATTGTGGTGTGGGACCGCGAGACGGAGGAACTGGAGCGCGCCGGGTTCCATATCGCGACGAATGGGAACGGGGTGCAGTGCTTCGGCACCGACCGGGTGGATTATGAACAGGATCTGGTTGCGTATGGCAGCGTGGGCAGCCGGCTGTCGAAGATACTTACCCAGTGCTCGAATTTGCTGATCAATATACCGGTGCTGAAAGATCATGATGGCGCAGGCGTAACTATGGCGCTGAAAAATGTGTATGGCGTGATTCATAACCCGAATAAGTACCATCCGAATGGGTGCAATCCTTATATTGCGGATTTGAACATGCTGCCGGAGATCAGGACGCGGATGCGGTTGACGATTTGCGATGCGACGACGGCTATGTACGATGGCGGGCCGGGATTCAAGCCGGAACACAGTTGGCATTACAACGGATTGCTGGTTTCGCAAGATCCAGTCGCGCTGGACTATACGGGCTGGCAGATTATCGAGCGCAAGCGGGCGGAAAAAGGATTGAAGACGCTCGAAGGCGACGGACGGGCGCCACACTATATTGAAACGGCAGCCGACAAAGAACATCGACTGGGTACGAACGATCCGAAACGCATCTCGACGATGGAAGTTTAATTGAGAGCGTGAGTGGGAGGTTCGATATGTTCTGTGAATTATTGATGCGGGAAGGTTCAGCGTTCGGCGGGGAGCGTAGTACGTTTAATCGCCGTTCGTTTTTGAAGTGTGCGCTGGCCTCGGGTGCGGCGCTGGGGTTGAATGAATTTGCTGAGCCGGCGGGAGCGATTTCTTCCGCGGCTGGCCAGCAGGACGATTCGCAATTTGTTGTGGAAGCGAAGTTCTACCAGAAGCAGCCGAACCGCAAGATCAAGTGCAAGCTGTGCCCGCGCGAGTGCGTGGTGGGCGACAAGGAACGCGGTTATTGCGGCGTGCGCGAGAATCGCGGAGGCACCTACTACTCGCTGGTGCACTCGCGGGTGTGCGCGGCGCACGTCGATCCGGTGGAGAAGAAACCGCTCTTTCACTATCTGCCGGGGACGGTTGCTTTCTCGATTGCCACGGCGGGCTGCAACGTGAACTGCAAGTTCTGCCAGAACTGGGATATTTCGCAGTCGCGGCCGGAGCAGATTCCCGCCGAGTACGCACCACCCAAACGAGTGGCCGAGATGGCGAAGCAGTATGACTGCCCGACGATTGCCTATACCTACAGCGAGCCGGTGATCTTCTCGGAGTTCTTGATGGATGTGGCTGACGCAGGGCACGAAGCCGGCGTCCGAAGCATTGTGGTTTCAAACGGCTACATGCAGGAGGAGTCACTGAAGGCGGCCTATGGGAAGATGGATGCGGTGAAGATCGACCTGAAGGCCTTCAGCGAGAAGTACTACAGGGATGTGGTGACTGGCCAGTTGAAGCCGGTGCTGGAGTCGCTGGTTACTTTGAAAAAGATGGGCAAGTGGACGGAGATTGTTTACCTGGTGCTGCCGGGGATGAACGACGGAGACGAGGAGCTGCGCGGGCTGGCGCAGTGGGTCAAAAATAATCTAGGCACGGATGTGCCGCTGCACTTTACGCAGTTTCATCCGCAATATCTGCTGAAGAATCTGCCTATCACGCCGGTTCCCACGCTGGAACGCGCCAAGGCAATTGCCGATGCGGAGGGACTGCATTACGTCTACATTGGGAATGTGCCGGGGCATCCGGCACAAAACACTTATTGCCCGCAGTGCCGCAAAATGGTGGTGGAGCGCGTGGGGTTCACGGCGAACCAGGTGCTGATCCGCAAGGGGCGTTGCCCGTTTTGCCAGCATCCGATCCCAGGCGTCTGGCACGCGTGAGGAGGTTTGGCAAATGAAGTTCGTGAGGAGTACCAAAATGTATTGGGTGGCAGCTCAAATTGTCGCGCTCCTGGGGATAGCTCCGTTGCAGCATGTTCGCGCCGGAGATCAGCAAGATCAGCAGAAGGTGAGACCCGCCGGTGTTGCAGGGAGTTTTTATCCGGCCGACCCCAAAGAACTCACGGCCATGATCGACGATATGCTGGCGAAGGCTGCGCAGCCGCCGATTACGGATACCATTTTGTCTGTTGTTGCGCCGCACGCCGGCTATCAGTACTCGGGGCCGGTAGCTGCTTACACTTATGCGGCGCTGAAGGGGCGCAAGTATTCGCGCGTGGTGGTGATTGCGCCGTCTCATCACGAGAGCTTCGATTTCACCTCGGTCTATGATGGCGATGCTTACGCTACGCCGCTGGGGAATGTGAAGGTCGATAAAGAGTTTGCCGCCAAGCTGGTGAAGATGAGCTCGACTATGAAGCTATCCGGCCGGGGCCACGATGCTACTTCGGAAGGCGCGGAGCATGCAATCGAAGTGGAGTTGCCTTGGCTGCAACGGGTGCTGGGAGATTTCAAGCTGGTGCCCATCGATATGGGGGACCAGAGTTACGAGAGCAGTCGCGCGCTGGGAGTGGCGCTGGCGAAGCTGATCAAGGCTGAAGGCAAGAGCGGCGATACGCTGGTGCTGGCCAGTTCCGATCTGTCGCACTATCATCCTTATGCTGAAGCTGCGACGATCGACCACAAGACGCTGAGTGCGTTGCAGGCGTGGGACTACTACAGCATGTCGCAAAACTTCCAGACGCGGGTGTGGGAGGCTTGCGGCGGGGCGCCGATTGTGGCGGCGATGATTTATGCCGAGCGCATGGGAGCGAACCAGGCGCGGGTGCTGAAGTATGCCAACTCGGGCGATGTGACCGGAGACAAGTCACGCGTGGTGGGCTATAGCGCCGACGTGTTTGTGAAGGCGCATCACGAAAAGGCGGCAGAGACGCCGTTCTCGCTTACAGATAAGGAGAAGGCTGAGCTGCTGGCCCTGGCGCGGAAGTCGGTGGAGTACGCGGTGGAGGTTGGTGATCCGTATGCGCCGGACGCAAGCGCGAGCGAAACTCTGAATCAGGAGCGGGGCGCGTTTACAACGCTGAAAGAAGCGGGGCAACTGCGGGGGTGCATCGGCTATACGTCGGCGAGAAAGCCGCTTTATATGACGGTGCGCGATACGGCTACGCTGGCCGCGCTGCAGGATCCGCGGTTTCAGCGGGTTTCGGTGGCGGAGCTGCCGAAGCTGGAGTACGAAATCTCAGTGCTCTCGCCCTTGCGGCGCGTAATCGATGTTGAGGAGATCAAGGTGGGCCAGCACGGCTTGCTGATGAAGAACGGCGGAAGCGAGGGGCTGCTGCTTCCGCAGGTGCCGGTGGAACAGGGATGGGACCGGCAGACATTTCTGGAGCAGACCTGCCGCAAGGCGGGGATGACGACCGGTTGCTGGAAGGATGAGGATACCGACATCTTTATGTTTACGGCGGTGGTGTTTGGGGAGCATAAGTCGTAGGGGATCTGGGCCGCTGAGTACATTCGAGTAAATGCGATTCTACTTGACGGTTCATCCCAGAACTGGGATAATTAATGACAAGAAAGCTTGTGCCGGGTGAAAAACCACTCTTCTGGATTGGTTCGTCGCTCAAGGACATCACTCGATTTCCATCGGAGGTTCAGCGCTCTGTCGGCTTTGCTCTCAGTGCGGCTCAATACGGCGGGAAGCATCCGTCGGCAAAACCGTGGAAGGGTGAAGGGCCGGGAGTTCTGGAGGTTGTCAAAGACTATGACGGCGATACTTACAGGGCGCTCTACACTGTTCGCTTCGCAAATGCCGTCTACGTTCTGCACGCATTTCAGAAGAAGTCGCCGCATGGAATTGCGACCCGGCAATCCGACGTTGCATTGGTCAAAGCGCGTCTGAAGCTGGCGCAGAAGGATTACGAGGAGAGAAATGGCTAAAAGGATCTCAGAACAGGTCATTCGCAGCAGCGGCAACGTCTTTGCGGACATGGGACTGCCGGATGCGGCGGAGCTCGACACCAAGGCCCGGCTGGGAGCCGCGCTCAACCTGATTGTCGAACGGCAGAGACTCACCCAGGCTGAGGTCGCGGCTGCACTTCGAATTAATCAGCCGAAGGTCTCCGCCCTCCTGAATTACAAACTGGAAGGCTTTTCCGTCGAGCGTTTGATGCACTTTCTGGTAGCACTCGGGCAAGACATAGAAATTGTCGTCAAGTCCAAGCCAACCTCCCGCACTGCCCGCATTGCCGTCAAAGCAGCCTGATTTCTGGTCCGAACGCTCCGGGGATGAGGAGACCGGCATCTTGACGTTTGCGGCGGTGGTGTTTAGTGAGCATAAGTCTTGAGCTTTCGATAGTTGTGTAGTTTCCAAGCCAGCGACTAACCGACGGAACCGCAAGATCGAATGCGCTCTGATTGTTTACTCAAGCGCGAGCGTTGATGGTCAAGATTGAGAAAGTTCTTGTGGCCGGATCATAGAGAGCTTGCCAGTAGCAGGTCGCTCCATCAATTACGGTGTACAGGTGATCGCGCCAATCTGTGGGTGGAGGATCATCGCAAAAGGCGTTTATGTAGATTCGACGCTGTTTTCGATGAGATACGCCGATGTACTGCCTGAAGTATCGTTCTGGATGTTCTATGTGAATGTTCGATGCCCATCCGGTAATCTTCAGTTCAGATACATGGGCGAGACCAGCTTCTAGCCCATCAATGTCTGCAGTCGATGGCTCCCAACTCCCGTAGCTGTCGACGTCATGCATAACGCGGGCTGGGATTATGGGCACTGAGTGCGAGGGCAGTACTACGAATCGAGGCTCCTTTGGAGCTTGAGCAGCACTAGCGAGAAGAAGAACACCGATGCCGATTAACGCAAGCCGTCTGATGAGCATGACGTAACACCTTTGCCTTCGGATTATACGACCTATTGGAGTATGTGCTCGAAGTGGATGTCCGGCGAACCGAAAACTTCGCTGCTATCGAGCTTCCGCCACTCTTCTATCCTCTTCTCTGCTTACACACATGGCAAGTAAAGCCGGGGCCAAGTTGATGGCCGCGCAGAGCCAGGCGGTTTTCCAGAAGCCGAAGACGGGGATTAGATAGGTGCTGAGCAGGAGCGCGCCTGCGCATCCGCCTAGCAGGTCGAGGGCGTAGAGGGCGCCTAATCCTGAACGGGCGGCGCGGTCGTGAAGGTAGATCTCTGCCGCGATGGGGAATTGATAGCCGCCTAAGATTCCTGAGATTGCCGCTAAGGCCGGGAGAACCAATTGGGCTGCGAGCCAGGTGGTTGCGGTTCCGGTGAAGTTTTCGAGCAGGCTCACCGCCAGGAGCAGCGCGGGGCAGGAGAGGGCTAACAGGAGTTGCGTGATTGCCATGGTGGAATGGGGCGGGCGGGCGAGCGAACGAATGCGGCGCAGGGCGAGCCAGCTT
>Ga0187867_10000890_pt1 | contig 26274 bp, 31 predicted proteins | sample June2016WEW_13_1_FD_132976 | JGI IMG/M metagenome (GOLD analysis project Ga0187867, IMG submission 132976) | Peatland microbial communities from SPRUCE experiment site at the Marcell Experimental Forest, Minnesota, USA - June2016WEW_13_10 | ecosystem: Environmental > Terrestrial > Soil >... | reverse complement strand
TCGAACAGCCCAGACGGCACGCGACCGGCGAAGACGAGCGCTTCAGTGCCGCGGGAGACCCCGGAGGCGAGCGCGCGGATCGCCTGGGTCCCCGGCGTGGCCTCAGGCAGAAGCTCAGAGCGAAGTTCACCCTGACCTGGCGCGATCGTCCAAAAGGCGCGTGCCTGGGTCATGTGGTTCTGGGCCAGCGCGGCCTGACCGACGTCCGTTGCACGGTCGAAAGCATGCCCACGCCATCAGGCACGACAACGCGCGGGAACAGATGGCCGGGTCGGTTCCCGCCACGCCGAAACGCCGAGCTCCATCGTGACGAAACGTCGGGGCCGCCCGGGACACATTCCAAAGCCATACGTCGTACCGCTCACGCCGCATGCATCAACGGAATATCCAACAGAACGTCGGCGCCGATCCGGTGGGCGGTCCAGGCGAAGCGCCGCCCCTCCTCCAGCCTCTCCACCGGCGGCAGAGGAAATGCCGGCACGCCGCCGCCCATCACCAGAGGCGCCACCGTCACATGCAGCCGATCAAGCGCGCCGGCAGCCAGAAAGCGGGACACCGTCACGCCGCCGCCTTCAACAAAAATCCGCCGTAACCCGCGCCGCCGCAGCAATGCCAGGATCGCCGGGATATCAAGCCCGGACGGTCCCCGCGGTACCGGCAACACACGAGCGCTGCCGGGACCATCCCCACTTGCCAACTCTGGCGCGCAAAGCAGCAACGTTTCTGGACCGTCGTGAAACACCCGATAGGCAGAGCCAAGACGGCGATCCGGGTCGAGCACGACACGAACCGGGCTTGGTCCTTCGACCAAACGTGTCGTCAGCTGCGGATTATCGGCTCGGACGGTCTTCGCCCCGACCACGACGGCGTCGCACAAAGCGCGCAACTGGTGCGTGTGGCGAAGATCGTCCGGCCCACTGATCCAGACCGACTCGCCGCCGCGCGTCGCGATGTAGCCGTCCAGCGATTGGGCGATGCGGCCCAGTACAAACGACCGCCCGTCGGGCACCGGGGCGCGCAATGGCGCGAATAATTGGCTGCGCGCGTCATCAGCCACCGCCCGCGAAGATACCTCGACGATATGATCCATAATGCGCCCTTACCATGCCACCTTGGGTGACGGTAGTTGCGCCAGGTCGCAACCGCCTCACTCCTTCCTACGCTTAACGGCGACATTTATTCCCGGGTTTCTCTCCCCGGTACTGGGCCTGGACTTTTCAGGCTCGGGTCGACAACGCCATGGGGCCGGCCTGCTGCGCGCGTCGGCCCTGCAGCCCATAATGCGGCGCCACGGCGACCGAGGCAGCAGCGCGCACGATAATCCCGATCACCCGCTGCTGTGCGCCGATCGCCCGTTCCAGCAGCCGGCGGTTCTCCTGGGCAAGACCGTTCAACCGTGCGGTCATCGAGACCAGGTCCGGGGTTGACGGCAGGGACGTGGTGTCCTCGGCCGCCGTCAGCTCGGCGATTGCGGCGGTTTTTTCGGGCAGCAAGGTTACCGCCCGCCGCAGGTCCATCGCTCTTAGGGCGTCGTTTTCCCGATCCAATACATCGGCGAGACGTTGTGCCACGATAAGCAACGGCTTCGGCATCACGGTTTTCCTTCTTGCATCCGGAGCATCGCGTCATGGATCGGGCCGGCGAGACCCAGTCCGCCATGCGCGGCGATTTGCTTGCCGATCTCGTCGACCAGCATGGGTTTCCAGGTTTTCTCGGCCTCACCGCCGCTGAACAGGTTGCTCTTGCTGTCGACGGTGTCGAACATCGGTTTCAGAAACTCGCCCAACGCCATGGCTTCAAAGTCGCGCGCGGTTTTCCACAATTTTGCGGAGTCCATTGGTGCAGAGGGCCGCACCGGCGGTGCCGCCGATGTGTGCGACGACGGTGCGATGGCAGCCATCAACGCACCTGCAGGTCGGCTTGCAAGGCGCCGGCCGCCTTGATCGATTCCAGGATCGAAATCAGATCACGCGGCCCCACGCCCAAAGCGTTCAGCGAGGCAACCAAATCGCGCAACGTCACACCGCTGTCCAGGATCCCAAGCTTTTTGTCGCGACCGTCGTCGACCTGGATTTGGGTGCGCGGCACGGTCGTGGTGGTCCCATTGGAAAACGCGGCGGGCTGGGAAACCTGTGGCGTCTCCGTCACCCTTATTGTCAAATTGCCCTGCGCGATCGCGACCGTACTGATCCGCACTGCGTCGCCCATGACGATTGTCCCGCTCGCCTCGTCGATGATCACAGTGGCGGGGTTATCCGGCCGGATGCGCAGATTTTCGATCCGGCCCAGTACTTCGATCGGATTGCGAGCAGCGATTTCCAGCAGCACGGTGCGGGGATCGATGGCTTTGCTGATCGGCCCAATGGCTCGGTTGATCTCGGCGGAGATCCGCAGAGCCGTGGTCAGGTCGGGATTGCGCAAGCCAAGGCGCAGTGTGCTGCCGGCCTTGTCGAGACGAAATGCGACTTCTTTTTCCACGATCGCGCCGTTGGCGATCTCACCTGCGGTGGGCACGCCGCGGCTGACCGAGGCAGCCGCGCCGCGTGCCGCGATCGCTCCGGTGGCGACCGCGCCTTGCGCGACGGCATAAACCTCGCCGTCGGCGGCGAGCAATGGCGTCACCAGCAGTGTGCCGCCGGTCAGGTTGGTGGCGTCGCCCAGTGCGGAAACGGCGACGTCGATGCGGCTGCCGGTGTGGATGAAGGCGGGCAGCTCGGCGGTGACCATTACCGCGGCGAGGTCCTTGGTTTCCAGTTTGGCCACCTGGTCCCGCGTGTTGACGCCCAACCGCTCCAGCATGCCGATCAGGGATTCACGGGTGAACACCGCGTTGTCGAGCTTGTCGCCGGTGCCGGCCAGGCCGACGACCAGGCCGTAGCCGATCAGTTGGTTGGACCGCACGCCTTCGACATCGGCAATGTCCTTGATGCGGACCTGGCCGAATGCGGGCCGGCCCGTAACCAGCAAAAACGCCAGCAGGATCCGGACAATGACAAAGATATGCCGACCCAGCGCCACGTCATGGCCTTCCCGGTAAGAACTCCGCAACCATTGGCCGTCATATTCCGCCGGCCGATCCATCGGGGTGAAAAAAGCAAGGCCCGTGCCAGGCAAAACGCACGGAATTCCGCTGGTATCAGCAAAGCACCGCGAGGCAGGTTTTGCCGCCCGGCACGGATGACCTGGTTGGAGTAGCGAGCATGGTCGAAGGCGTGAGGGCGAGCGGTGTCGGCGCAGCAGCGCCGTTGCCTCGTGACGGCACGAAAACGGTGTCGGGCCAGTTTACGGTGGACGACGGCGCTGCGCCGTTGAGTCAACAGGCGCGGTTGGCCTCGGTGGCGGGCATCGGACTTGAAAGCATGTTGGCATTGCAGGCGGTCGATGAGGCGGCGGAACGCGACCGAGCCGCATACAAACGTGGTACAGCGATGATTGCGGCATTGGCCAGATTGCAGCGGGCGATGCTCGCCGAAGATGATCCGTCGTTGGCGCTCAATGCTTTGCATGAACTGGCCGGTGACGGTCCGCTCGCCAACGATCCGGCGCTTGGCGCGATCGTACGGGCAGTGGTGTTGCGCTCCCGCGTCGAAATTGCGCGCCGGGAACATGGTCTGTCGCGGCAGCATGCTGGCTGATGCAGAAAAGCGACGTTTTATTACCGATATTTGATGGCTCACGATGCCCCTTGGCGCCGCCATGGGCCATCGCTATAAGCCCGCCCATCCGGGTCGTGTGCTGCGAGGGCCGGATGCCGCCGCTCACCTGTTTGCGGCGGAAACAGAATAAACAGGACCGGCGCCGATGTTGATTACGTTGCCCCCAGACTACCGGCCCTCCGAGGACGAGGAATTCATGAATCCTCTCCAGGTGGAATATTTCAGACAAAAGCTATTGCGTTGGCGGGGCGAATTGCTCAAGGAAGCCGACGGTACTTTGCTTAGCCTGTCGCAGGGTGGCATCCTGGAGCCGGACATTACCGACCGAGCCAGCGTTGAAACCGATCGGGCGCTGGAACTGCGCACCCGTGACCGCGCTCGCAAGTTAATTTCCAAAATCGACCAGGCTTTGGGACGGATCGAAAACGGCAGCTATGGTTACTGCGAGGAAACTGATGAGCCGATCGGTATCCGCCGGCTCGAGGCGCGTCCGATCGCGACCATGTCGATCGAAGCCCAGGAGAGGCATGAGCGAATGGAGCGGGTGCACCGCGACGATTGACGTTCGCTGCCGGCCGGCGCAGGTGTTTGCTTATGCCGGGGGTTCCTGCTTCTGTTGTTTCGGTTGAGCGTCTGATCTGGCGCGACGGCACGGCGACGCCGGAGCCGCGGACCATTCCGGAAGAAACCCCGATTGCGTTGACCTATGGCCGCTCCACCTTTGCGGTCATGATGGCGACGCCGGCCGACCTGACAGATTTCGCCATCGGGTTCAGCTTGTCCGAGGGAATTGTGCAGCGTCCCGCGGACATCGCTGCGCTTGAGGTTGTCGCGGTTGCCGATGGCGTCGAGTTGCGTATGGACCTGGCAGAGGAGCGGCAATCCAACCTGGCGCGGCGGCAACGACGCATTACCGGCCCGGGCGGGTGTGGCCTTTGCGGCATGGACAGTCTGGCCGAAGCGCTTCGTCCGGTGCCCGTGGTTGGCTCGGGCGGGACATTTATGCCGGCGGAGATCCAGGCTGCGCTGGCAGCGATGCCGGAGGCGCAACGGATCAATGCCGTTACTCGCGCGGTGCATGCGGCTGCGTTCTGGACTCCGGGACAGGGCCTCGTGGCATTGCGCGAGGACGTCGGCCGGCACAACGCGCTCGATAAATTATTGGGGGCGATGGCGGTGGCGGGACATCGCGCGGCGGACGGCATCGTTCTGCTCAGCAGCCGCGTGTCGGTGGAGATGGTGCAGAAGGCGGCAGTACTGGGCGCGCCAATGATTGTCGCTGTCTCGGCGCCGACTGCGCTGGCCGTGCGCGTGGCGGAGGCGGCTGGCATCACATTGATTGGCGTCGCGCGCGCTGACGCGTTCGAGGTCTTTACCCACCCCAATCGCATCAAACCGGGACCGGTGCGCCATGTCGCATGATAAACTCGCTTATATGGCCAATCAGATTGGCCGGTTCTTCGCGCATCAGAAGGAAGACCAGGCGGTCGCATCGATCAACGACCACATCAGGAAGTTCTGGGATCCGCGTATGCGGAGGCAGATCCTGGAGGAGCTGGATACCGCTGCACTGGACCCGAGGGTGAGACGCGCGGTGGAGCAGTTGAAGGAGTCGGCGTAATCGGTTGCTCGTAGTACCTGGCAGCGGCCGCACCGGCCCCGGCACAGCGGGTCTCGCGGTTAGAGCGCGCCCGCCCCTGTCGTTGCGAGCGAAGCGAAGCAATCTCCCCGCCCTCCCAGATGAAGATTGCTTCGCTTCGCTCGCAATTACAGGGGGTCACCCGGCCAGCGCCCCCACTCCGGTCAGCAACGTTCCGATCATGAAATCAACGAACAACAACATTACCGCGACCAACGGTCCCACCTGCAAGCTGAGGCGGATCGCGTACCACTCCAGCCAAAAAGCCCACCCCATCGTGATCAGTTGGCATGCCTGGTCCAGGATTGTCGGCGCGCCAAGCGCACCCGGCAACGCGCCGATGGCAACCAGCGTGTTCTCGACAATCGAACAATAAGCCCAGATCGCAATGAACCGCGGCCATTGCGCCTGCCGTTGCAGCCTCGCTGCGATATGATGCGACAACCAGACGAATGCCAGCCAGCCAATCAGGAACAGCATCAAATAGCGGCTCAGTGCTACCGGCACGTTGGCGGGTACGCCAGAGGTGAGCCAGTCGAGCAGCTGCAAGCAGACCACGGCAGGCAGGCTGAGCGGGATAGCCCAGAACGACCGGATCACCGCGGTTCGGTCGGTTTCGACGAGTTGAATTCCTTCGGGTCGGCCGCGTGCCAACAGCAGGGCGCCCTGGACACCGGAGGCTACCGAGCCGATGACGCTCATCCGAAATACGCCGCAATGAGCGTTGGTCCGAAAATGATCGCCATGGTTCCGGCATTGACCGCGGCCACCAACCCGGCAGCGCGCCAGCCATTCAACGCCAGACCATGCCGGGCGAGAAACCAGTTCAACCACATTGCGTATCCCGCGAGGCATACCACCAGGACCGGCAATGCAGTTTCCGGGTCAACCCCGGCAAACTGCACCAGGCTCAGGCACACGAGCAGCACGAAGGCGAGGACCGGCAGCAGCCACTGACACCAATTGAACGCGACAATGTAACGGTTCCAGAATGCCTCGCGGCCCCAGAGCCGCGCCATTTCATAGGACAGCACCGAAGGCGCCAGCAGCACGCAAAGCGTGCCCGGGATTTCCGCCATGGCGCGGACGCCATTGCCCTCGGCGAGACCCTCGATCACGGACGCTGCCATGATCCCTAAACCCGGAGCCAGGCTGGCGAGAAACGCCTGCGGGGTATCGCGGAAGCAGTTCAGTCCAGAGGCCCGCCCTCGCGCGATCAGTCCCACGCCGCGAAGGACGGGTGGCATCGCCCGGCGCGGCGTTGCAGTCATGCGAGAAACGCTGCGATCACGTCGTGGTAGACATTGGCCAGGTCGCGCAACTCGGCGACCGGGACGCGCTCATCAGTCTGGTGCATCGTGGCACCAACGAGGCCGAATTCCGCGACCGGGCAATAATTGGCGATGAACCGCGCGTCCGAGGTCCCGCCGCCGGTGTCGAGTTTCGGCTCGACTCCGGTTGCCTTGACGATCGCCTGGCGCAGGATGTCGACCATGGGACCTGGTTTGGTCACGAACGACTCGCCGCTGATCGATGCTTCGATGTCGAAGCGTTCGGCATACCGGGCAAGAGTTGCCTTAACCCAGGCAGTCAGCGACGTACCGGAGTGTTTGTCGTTAAAACGGATGTTCAGCGCGGCACGTGCCGAGGGCGGAATGACATTGGTTGCGGTGTTGCCGACATCGATACTTGTCAGCTGCAACGTCGATGGTTCAAACCAGTCCGTTCCGGCATCGATCGGCGCTGCGATCAGTGCCTGCAACGCGGCGACCAGACGATGCACCGGATTGTCGGCGCGATGCGGATAGGCGACGTGACCTTGCGTGCCGTGCACTTCAATTTTGAAATTCACACTGCCACGGCGGCCGATTTTCACCATGTCGCCCAATTTAACCGGGCAGGTCGGTTCGCCGACGAGGCAGAAGTCGGGGACCTGGTCGTGTGCCCGCATCCATTCCAGCACCTTCACGGTGCCGTCGACCGCAGGCCCTTCCTCGTCGCCAGTGATCAGGAAACTGATCGAGCCCTTGCCGGACGCGGTTTCCAGATGCTTCGCTGTGCCGGCGACGAAAGCAGCGATTGCGCCTTTCATGTCGCAGGCGCCGCGGCCATACAGGACACCGTCCCTGGTCTCGCCACCAAACGGATCAGTCCGCCAGTTCACGGCGCCGACCGGAACGACATCGGTATGACCGGCAAAACAGATATGCGGACCCTCGGAGCCGAGGCGCGCAAAGAGGTTTTCAATATTGCCGTACCGCAGACGGTGGACGGTAAAGCCGAGACGGCCCAGAGCTTCGGCCAGCACATGCTGCGCGCCGCCATCCGCGGGCGTCACCGAATTACAACGGATCAGCGCCTGCGCCAGCGGGAGTGGGTCGGTTAGATTGTTCAATCGCGCAGCAGTTCGTTGATGGAAGTTTTGGCCCGGGTTTGCTCATCGACGATCTTGACGATGACCGCACAGTAGAGCGACGGGCCAGGCGAACCGTCCGGCAACGGTCTGCCTGGCAGCGAGCCGGGCACCACGACCGAATAAGACGGCACACGGCCGATATGGATTTCGCCGGAGGCGCGGTCGACGACTTTTGTCGACGCGCCGATAAACACACCCATCGACAGCACGGCGCCTTTTTCGACGACCACGCCCTCGGCCACTTCCGAGCGGGCGCCGATGAAGCAGTCATCCTCGATGATGACCGGGTTGGCCTGCAACGGTTCCAGCACGCCGCCGATGCCGACGCCCCCGGAAAGGTGGCAGTTGGACCCGATCTGCGCGCAGCTGCCGACGGTGGCCCAGGTATCGACCATGGTATTGCGGCCAACATACGCCCCGACGTTGACGAAACTGGGCATCAGCACGGCGCCGGGAGCGATGAAGGCGGAGCGGCGGACGACCGCGCCGGGGACAGCTCGGAAGCCGGCTTCCTTGAAGCGGTTCTCACCCCAGCCGGCAAATTTCATCGGCACTTTGTCCCAGACAGGGGCGCCGCCGGGACCTTCCATCGGCGTCGAATCGGTCAGGCGGAACGACATCAGCACGGCTTTTTTGAGCCATTGATTGACGTGCCAGTCACCGCCGGTTTTCTCGGCGACACGGACGGTGCCGTTGTCGAGCGCTTCAAGCGCGGCCTCGACCGCATCGCGGGCTTCGCCGCGGGTGGCGGAGGAGAGTGAGTCGCGTTGTTCCCACAAATCTTCGATGGGCTTCTGAAGGCTGTGCGCGGCCATTTGCCTGGCGGTCTCCTGGTTGGTTCGGCGGCGGAAATTGGGCCGGGGGAACGGGGGATGTCAACGCGTGTGGCAGACGGCTGGGGTCTGGCCGACGTGGGATCACGAGGATATCGCACCGTTAAGTCATCCTCCGAACAAGTCGGCGGAGGCGCATGATGGGGCTGCGGGGCCGCCGAACTCCCAAATCGATTGGTATCAGCGAGCTTACGCAGGGGCACACGAGGCCGTCTCCTCTGCGTCATGACCCGGCTCGTCCGAGCCACCTGAACCAATACTTTGCGGTGATAGATGGCCAGTATGTATGGCGTCATGCCCGGGCCTCACGCGCAGAGACGTACTGTGTTTCAACGCTCTCTGGTAGGAGCCCGTTTACCCGGGCGCGGACGGTTTCGAGCTCGGGGCCGCAAACGATCAGCGGCGCGCAACCCAACATTTCCCAACGGCTCGCGGTGGCGCCGGCATGCGGTGCGAAGTCAGCAAATAACCGCATCGGTTCACTGCCATTGCTGAAGTTCGCCCGGTCCCCGACGTCAAGATAAGTTTCCGTCAGCAACACTTCGGCCAACAGCAAGTCGTGTTTCGCCAGCTCCAGATGGTAATAGGTGACCATATCCGCCGATAGCTGGACGATCGAGCGACCGTTGGCCAGGCATCCAACCGGCACCAACTTGCCGTCGACATAAACCGCATGGTTTGGCGACAATAACATTTCGCGATACGGCCGTCCTGGGCCGAACACACCGGCGCTCACCCGCACTGGCCAGACGGCGCGCGGGTCGGCACATCCTGCGCCATTGCCGGGACTGACCCGAGCAAAACCGACACGGCAGCGCGATCTGAAGGTGACGCCGGCGCATGGGCGTTGATCCTCGTTGTTGCGTCGATCGGGAGCCGGCCATTCGATTCGGGTAGCACGGAACGGCGCGCTCATAGATTGCGACTTTTCGCACATTTTACACGCGGCGACTGGTTGTCAATCGCGACCGTCCGTGTCCTGTTTGCAACGGTGCGACAGTCGTTCCAGGAGCGGTCGGTTGCGCCCCGCCAATTACCAGGGGTCCAGCCATGAGGCCACGAAAGATCGCGAGGGTCGCCGCCGGTTGCATCGTTGCGGCAACGTTCGTCGCCAGCAGCGCCCAGGCTTACGTCATCGATTTCGATTCAGAGTTCTTTACCGGCCCGTCTTTGGCAGGTTCGACAACCGCTGAAACGATTGACACCCCAACGCCGATCGGGAGTGCAGTTCTCCAGCGGCTCGGTGCTCAACCACACGAGCGGTTTGCCGGCTGACACAACGAGCCTCTACTACACCAGCTACATTCTGGTCGGGGCGACCAATCCGATCACGTTCCCGTTCCCGACGAACATCCAAGGCTTAAGTGTGGACCTATACAACGGCGAAACCCACTCCGACCCGTTCGCGGTGGCCGACAATGCCGGAAATGCCAACACCGTTACGCTGCCCAACAATACGGCCGGCGGCACAGCGCTGATTTCGTTGCCGGCCACCGGCAACGTGGTCACGATTTCTACGACCGACACCGCCGGGACCGACTTCGCAATCGACAATATTACGTTCGACCAGACGACTACCACCGGCGTTCCCGAGCCGGCGACGCTGGCCTTGCTCGGCATCAGCCTTGTCGGAATTGGCCTGGTCCGTCGCCGCGCCTGAGCGGAGGCGGGTGGCAAGCAAAGCGATCGTCGTTATCTGACGACAGGGCGGCCGTCACGCATCGGCGTCATCTGTCATCGATTCGTCGCTACCGGGCTCGATTGTCGAAGCCTTCCGTTCCCCTGCCAACCAGCCCGCAGCCGCCTGCACCCGTTGCAGCGCCGCGTCCAAAGCCGCCATGGTTGGCGCCAGATCGTCGGTCGCGTCGCGTTCAAAGGCTCGCAAAGCCCAGAGCCATACGGCGATCAGCCCCCGCACCCGAAGCTCACCGCGCAAGCCCACGGTCGAGATGCCGGCCGCCTGCAACATCCACCGCATGCTCCGCCGCGTGGCGCAGCTGAGTGCCACAACCAGCGCCGGATCGCCGGGCAAATGCCGCAGCAAGGCGCGTAGCCCGGAGCGATGCGGTTTCATCGCGTCGAACCGGCTCATGAGCAGGTCGAACAGACGATCGCGTGGCGGTCCTTCGGCGGGCGCGGCGAGGAGGGCCGCCTCATCGAGCATGGCACCGAAGCGCCGCAGCAGAGCCAGCTTGCTGGGAAACCGCACTCGGGCCTCGGCCAACGACAGACCGGCGGCGCGTGCGGCATCGACGATGGTAAGGCGTGTCCAGCCGACCTCAGCCGCGCGTTGGAACGCTGCGGCGACCAGTGCCTGTTCGAAGTCCGAACCACTCATGCCGCCATTGTGTGCGGCCTGGGCGTTGGCTTCAACCCATCAATGCGGGCGGCCAGTCTTCCATTGCTCAATGACCTCGGTGGTCAATGATGATAGACAAAACGCGCATGACGTTCCGATGACCACGCTTCGCGAGAAAAAACGACCGCCTACTCAACGGCTTGTTAAGCCTCGGCCAGTTAATACGGACGCCGACACGTATGAGATGGCGAACCGGTACCCCCGCGATACCGGCCTGTCGATGACAGTGTGGGTCAGCCAGCGCGGCCGTGCTCGCCACGACATGCATATCAAGGTTTGAAGGACCTACGGTGACAGGATGGACGGTACCAATCTCGCTGTCGTTGCGATCCGCCCGTCGCCGCGGGTCTTGCATGGACCCTTGGGACAGCGCGACTTCGCATCCTTGGCGGTGTGGATCGAACTGAACGAGGCTGCACTGATCGATTACTGGAACGGCACAGTCAGCACGCTTGAGTTTGGTGCCAGACTCCGGCGGCTCGGGGAAGCCACAAAAAATTAACGCGATCCAGCCTCACCCCGCCAGTTCGCGCGACCGCCGTGTCGCTGCCGCAATGGCTTCGCTGAACGCACGCGGCAGAGCATCCGACGCCATCAGCACTTTCAACGCCGCCTCGGTGGTGCCAGCCGGGCTGGTCACCGCCTTGCGCAGGTCTGCCGCACTTTCCTGACTGGCGGCGAGCAAAGCGCCCGACCCCGCCACGGTCTGCCGCGCCAACACCCGCGCCAGTTCCGGCGCGATGCCCTGTTCGATCGCTGCCTGCTCCATCAGTTCGGCAAGCAAAAAAACATATGCCGGGCCGCTGCCGGAAACCGCGGTCACCGGGTCCAGCAGGGCTTCCTGTTCCACCCATTCCACGAGACCAATCGCGCGCAGCAAATCTCCACACAAGGCGCGTTGCCCAGGAGTGACTGATGCGCTGGGCGTGGCGACCGTGATGCCCTGGCGGACCGCGGCCGGGGTATTGGGCATCGCGCGCACGATGGCGGCCGAACCGCCGAGCAATGCCTGGAGTCCACCAATTGTCCGGCCCGCCATGATCGACAGAAACACCGCCGACCGAGCGAAGCGGGCATAAACCGGCACCGCCTCGGCAGCACTTTGCGGCTTCACTGCCAGGACCACCGCGGCCGGAGCGAACCCCGCCGGCACCGATGCCAGATCGTCGACCACCGTCAGGTCAGGCCCGGAATTGCGCGCCGCATCGGGCGCCGGATCCACGGCGAACGATGCGCTCAGGCCACGCTCTCGCCAACCGGACAGCATCGCGCTGCCCATCCGGCCGCAGCCCACGAGCAACAGCGGTGGAATTTCGCTCACGCTTCCCCGGCGCAATCCAGCATGGCTGCCTCCAGTGCATCGGAGGCGGACTTACCACCCCACAACACAAACTGGAACGCCGGGAAAAATCGTTCGCATTCGGTGATGGCGATGTCGACCATGTCTTCCAGGCTCTCGGCCGAGGCTCCTGGCGCACCGCGCAACAGCACAGCGTGCCGGTATACCGGCATGCCGTCCTCGCGCTCAATGCCGAAATGACCCAACCAGAGCCGTTCGTTCGCCAGGGCAAGCAATTCGTAGAGGCCCGTTCGTTGCTTCTCCGGCACCTTCAGATCGAAGGTGCAGGTGAAATGCATGGTGCTGATTTCCGGCGACCAATTGAAGTAAAGCCCGTAGTCGCACCAGCGTCCGGGCGCTTCAGCGACCATCTCTGCCTCGCCGCGCCGGTCAAAAGCCCAGTCGTTTGCGGTAACGATTTGCTCCATGATGTCGAGGGGGTTGGCGGCGGCATCGCGGGTTGTCTGCACTGAAGCCGACATGCGGGGTCTCCCGTCAAGAGGAAGGCCTGGTGTGGCCAGCTGCCCCAAGCTGTCAGGGAACCAGGAAATTCTGGATTCCCTTGGGGTTGGCCACGATTGTTAACCTATGGTGTGGCGTGCCGCTCCGCAAGAGCCACATGTCCGGCCCACCGGATCGTCCGGGACTGACCAGACTACTCGGAGCCTTTCGGCGCGGTTTCCAGTCCGGCGAGGCGCGCCTCGATTACCGCAAGCCGCTCTTCCAGCGCAGCAATCCGGCCCTCGGCCGCTTCCTGGCCGGCACGGGCATGCGCTGCCATCTCCGCCACCGCGTCGTATTCGTCCCGCCGCACCAGATCCAGCGCACGGATCGTTTCATCGATCCGGGCCCGGACGATCGCCTCCGCCTCCTGGCGCAATCCGGTCAGCGCGGAGATGGCGCCGCCGGCCACCCCGGCAAGGTCGTCGAAGAACCGCGGACGTTCGGCCATGACGTGGTTTCCTTTCGCGTCGCGCGAGATGGCTTTCGCCAACCGTAGCGGACTTCTATAACCCGCCGCCATGATCCTGATCACCGGCGGCGCTGGCTTCATCGGCTCCAACCTGCAGGCGGCGTTGGCTCAACGCGGCCTGGAAACAATTGTGGTAGATACGCTTGGTTGCAAGGGCAAATGGCAGAACCTCGCCAAACATGCCCCGGACCGGATCATCCATCCCGATGGCCTCGACGCATTCCTCGACACCAAGCCGGCGCTGGAGATGGTATTCCATCTCGGCGCCGTCAGCAGCACCTCCGCCACCGACGGCGACCACACCTGGGCCATGAACGTCGAACTTAGCCGCCGGCTGTGGATGCTGTGCGCGGAGCGTGAGGTGCGGTTCCTGTACGCTTCGTCGGCATCGACCTATGGCGACGGCAGCAATGGATTCGATGACGACAATGATCCGATGGCTCTGGCGAAGTTGCGGCCGCTGAGCCTGTACGGCTGGACCAAGCATTCGTTCGACCTGAACGTCGTGCGCCGCCTCGCGATCGGGCGCGAACGGCCACCGCAATGGGTTGGCATGAAATTCTTCAACGTCTACGGGCCGAACGAGTATCACAAGGAAAATATGATCTCGGTTGTGAAGATCAAATACGACGAGATCGCTGCCGGCGTGCCCGCGCGGCTGTTCCGCTCGGAGGTGCCGGGCCTGCCGGACGGCGAGCAGGCGCGCGACTTCATCTGGGTCGGCGATGTGGTCGACGTGATGCTGTGGCTGTTCGATCACCCTGACGTAAACGGCTTGTACAATGTCGGTACCGGGCGGGCGAGGACCTACCTGGATCTCGCTAACGCAGTGTGTGATGCGGCCGGCAAGCCGCGCACGATCGAGTTCATCGACACCCCGGCGATCCTCAAGGCGCAATATCAGTCGTTCACCCAGGCGCCGATGGATCGCCTGCGAGCGGCCGGCTATTCCGGGCAATTCACCCCGCTCGAGGAAGGGGTGCGCCGTTACGTCCAGGACCATTTGGCGGTGGCGGACCTCTACGCGTGATCGGCGTTCTGCTGTTTCCTGACTTCGACCCGGTCGCGTTGCAGATCGGGCCGTTGGCGATCCGCTGGTATGCGCTGGCCTACATCGTCGGCATCCTGCTGAGCTGGCGTTTGCTGCGGCGTCTGGTGCTGCGAACGCCGCAGGTCGCGACCCCGGCCCAGGTAGACGACTTTGTGTCGTGGGCGACGCTTGGCGTCGTGCTGGGGGGAAGGCTCGGCTATTGTTTGTTCTACCAGCCGTCGGTCTATCTGGCGGATCCGATCAGCATCCTGCGGGTCTGGACCGGCGGAATGAGCTTTCACGGCGGTATGCTGGGTGTGGCGATCGCGGTGCTGTGGTTCTGCCGGCATCTTCGCATACCGGTACTTGGCTTCGCCGATCGGCTGGCGGTTTGCGCGCCGATCGGTCTGGGGCTCGGGCGTATTGCGAACTTCATCAACGGTGAACTTTGGGGCCGGCCTGCGCCGGACTGGTTGCCCTGGGCCATGATATTTCCCCGCGCCGGTCCGGTGCCGCGCCATCCCAGCCAGATTTATCAGGCGCTGATGGAAGGGTTGCTGCTGTTCCTGCTGATGTTTCTGTTGTCGCGCCGGGAAGCAATCCGCGCGCGGTTTGGTTTGCTGACCGGGGTTTTTCTTATCGGCTATGCAGTGGCGCGCATCACCGGCGAATGCTTCCGCGAGCCGGACGAGTTCCTGGGCTTTCTTTGGTTCGGCGCGACAATGGGACAATTGCTGTCGATTCCGATGTTGCTGGCCGGATTGTGGCTGGTGCTGCGGGGGAAGGGTCGGGCGGCGTAGCCGGGAATACGTCGCAGGTTTGTGCGGTCAATTTTACGTTTGGCTAATGGTTCGCTGGTAGGACGGCTGCCATGAAGCCGCTCTGGGTCATTGCCGCCTGTTACGGCGTTTGAGGCGCGACTGTTGGTCGCCGCGCCCGAGCTTCTGATCGCCGACCCGAGAAGCCAGGCGTTCGGGTTTCTTGAGCTGATCAATGCTGCCGAGGCGCTGAAGAAAAGCGGAGAGGTGGGGCTTTGTCTTAAACTCTACGAACTTTGGCAGCAGCATCATCCGGCCGATCCGTTGCGTTACGCGGTCTGCTTCAATCATGGCGCGCTACTGGCCGGTGCCGGGCAGCAGGCGCTGGCGGCGGCGGCTTATGCCGAGGCCGTTCGACTCGCGCCGAGCTTCCTGCCGGCCTACATCAATGGTGGCCTCGCGCTGGAACGTCTGGGTTTGCGCCAGCAGGCGATCGAGCAGTGGCAACAGGTGGCAGATCGGCTGGCGCGCCTTGATGGCGATAGCATCGGCCTGGCGGCGGCGGCGCTGAAGCATATCGGGCGGGTCTGCCTCGATGCCGGTGACGTTGCGGGTGCCGAGGCGGCGTTCCGGCGTAGCCTTGAGGTCGACCCGCACCAGCGCGTTGCCATCGCGAGTTGGATCGTGCTGCGTCAAATTCAGTGTCAATGGCCGGTGATTGCGCCATGGGGCAGGCTCACACGATCAGGTTTGATAGCTGCAATTGCGCCGATGTCGCTGGCGATCGAGACCGACGATCCGATGTTCCAATTGGCAAATGCGTGGCGCCATTTCGAGGTCGACGTGGTCAGAGCGCCGGGCCGACACACTGCCGGACAATGGCCGGCGCCTGACGCGGCGCCGCCGGTGCGGCGGCCATTACGGATTGGCTATGTTTCAGCGGATTTGCGAGAGCATGCCATTGGCTTTCTGACCGCGGAACTGTTCGAATTGCACGATCGGCGAAGGGTCGAGGTGTTTGCCTATTACGCGGGCCCGAGTGGCCCCGACCGGATCCAGCACCGGATCCGCGAGGCGGTCGACCATTGGATCGATGTTGCCGGCTGGAGCGCCAGGCACAAAGCCAGGCAAATCGTGCAGGATGAGATCGACATCCTGGTCGATATCGACGGTCATACGGAAGCCTCTCAGGCAGCCCTGATCGCGCTCCGTCCGGCACCGCTGATCGTAAACTGGTTAGGCTATCCGGGCAGCATGGGCACGCCGCATCACCACTACATCATTGCCGATAACGAGATCATTCCGCCGGAATACGAAAAATATTACAGCGAACGCGTGTTGCGGCTGCCGTGTTATCAACCGACCGATCGGCGGCGGATGGTCGCCAGCGAGGTGCCATCGCGCAGTGCGGCGGGCCTGCCCGATGACGCATTTGTGTATTGCTGCTTCAACGCTGCGCACAAGATTACCTTGCCAACGTTTCGGTGTTGGATGGCGATCCTCGCTCGGGTGCCGCAGGCAGTGCTTTGGTTGCTGTCAAGCGATGCTGCCACCGACGAGCGGTTGCGGCAGCATGCCGTCAGTCACGGCATCCCGGGCGGGCGGCTGGTGTTTGCCGCGCGCGTGCCGAACCCGGAGCATATGGCGCGTTACCAACTGGCGGATCTGTTCCTCGATACCTCGCCGTATGGTGCGCACACGACGGCATCCGATGCGTTGTGGATCGGTGTGCCGGTGCTGACAGTGGCTGGTCATGGTTTCGCGGCGCGTGTCTGTGCCAGCCTGGTGCGCGCTGCGGGCCTGCCTGAAATGGTCTGCGGCTGCCGCAGCGAATATGCCGACAAAGCGGTCGAGCTTGCATCCCGGCCGGATTGGCTGCGGTCGCTGCGGGCGCGGCTGATTGCGAGCCGCGATCATTGCACCTTGTTTGACATGAAGCTGCTGGTTACACGGCTGGAACTGCTCTACGAACTGATGTGGACCGAATATTTGTGCGGCTGTGCTCCGGTGCCTGATCTGAGCAATCTCGCGATCTACGCCGAAATCGGCGGCGAGTTAGACCTTGAGGCTGCTGATGTCCCGGACCTGACGGCTTACGAACAACAATACGCAACAGCGCTCGCCTATCGCGACAGCGTATCTCCGGTCCCGCCGGATGGCCGGTTATGGGCCGGATCAGGCTGAACGGTCAGCAATTTGCGAGCGCCAGAGGTAGATCGGTCGAAGCGCAGTATGTCATGGGACATCCACGGCGGGCCCCAGATTCGGTGCATCGGTGTTTGCTTCGCCCGGCAAGGTGAACAAACGCGAGTGATGCAGTCCGAGGCGATGGGCCAGATACTGTATGGACGTGGTGAGTACGCCGATCCCGTAGACCATGCTGCGGGTGAAGTTGATGCTGGATGCCTCGGGAAAATATTTCGTCGGGCAGGAGATTTCGCCGATCCGAAATCCGAACCATACCGCTTGCGCGAGCATCTGATTATCAAACACGAAGTCGTTGGAACACAATTGGATTGGCAATCGCTCGAGAACCGTACGGCTCCATGCCCGGTAACCGGTGTGGAATTCGGAAAGTTTCTGCGCCATGAGAATGTTCTGGATCAAGGTAAGCAGCCGATTGAAAAAATATTTGTACTTTGGCATTCCGCCGGCCAGTGCGCCGCCGCCAAGTATTCGCGAGCCCAGTACGACGTCATAATGGCCCGAAACAATCATGCTTGCCATGGCCGTAACAAGGCGTGGCGCGTATTGATAATCTGGATGCAACATGACAACGATATCGGCCCCGCGCTCCAGCGCGGCAGCATAACAGGTTTTCTGGTTGGCGCCGTAGCCGCGATTCCGCTCATGCCGCAATGTGTGAATGCCGAGCGAGCGCGCGACCTCGATGGTATCGTCTGTGCTGCCGTCATCAACCAGCAGGATGTCATCGACGATTTCGTGTGGAATTTCGTTGAAGGTTGCACGCAGAGTCCTGGCCGCATTATAAGCGGGAAGGACGACGGTAATTCGTCTGCTCTGAAGCACGGTCCTGTTTCCCTCACAATTTGATCCAGGCGGCAGCCTTTCGAGTGCCGGCCCAGGTGAGATGACAACCATCCAATCGATTGACCCACCGGCGGGGTGTTCGACTGTTTCGTGGGCAGACATTTCCGTCAGCACGTGCCGCGACGGGTCGCGCCCAACGGGGACGTGCTGCCCGGCGAAGACGTGTTGGTGAAGCACGCCGGAGAATCAATTACGCAAACCATTAATATCATAAAAATCAAAGACATTGCAACTGGCCAGTAAGCCCGGTGCCGGGCTATTAGGCGGCTGGCAAAACGCTCGAGGGAGACGCCGCCGGTGCCGGAAATCAATGCCATGGTCTGTCCCGACCGAGCCTGGCGCCATGGGTTGCTTTCACGTCTTCGCGGGCTGGAGAGCATGCCGGCGCTGTTGCTGCTGTCCCCGGCGTTTATTTACGTTTTGATAATCGAAACGATCGCCGGCTATCGCATGTTGCATCTTGTCAGGCTCACGGATCCTGACAGCTACATGCGAATTGTCAGGATCAGGGACGGGCTGCGAGCCGGCTGGTTCACGCATATCGTCACAAACGACAATGCCGGTAACGGCACCATCATCTATTGGTCGCATCTGCTCGACGCAATCGTGCTGGCGTTAGCGCTGCCCCTGCGTCTCGTGTGGAGCGAGTCGCATGCGTTGTTTGTGGCGGCGTCCGCGACCGGTCCGCTGTTCGCCATGCTTTTCGTCGTTGTCGCGGTCTGGGCCATGGCGCCCCTTATGGGGTCTGACCGGGCCTGGTTGTGGGTCACTCCATTCGCGGCAAAGTTTGCTCCGGCAATCTATACCTACGGATTGCTTGGCTACGTTCACTACCATCTCCCGCTCGTGGTGTTCGCCGTAGCGGCGGCCGGTTGTGCCGGACGTGCGGCGGTTGGCCGCACAGCCGCAGGGGCCTGGTGCGGCGTCTGGGCGGCGGCCGCCATCTGGATGAGTCCGGAGGCGCTGCCTTACGTGCTCATGGCCATGGGCGCGATCGGAGTGGCGTGGTGTTTGCGACCGGCAGCGGTGGCCGGCGCCCTGAAGGCCTGCGGAGCGGCTTATGCCGCCGTAGTGGTGGCTGCCGTGCTGATTGACCCGCCGTACGGCGGGTTGCTGTCTCCGGAAGTCGATTGCGTTTCCGTCGTATACGCGGCGCTGGCACTTTTGGTCGGTGGTGCAGCATGGACGCTGGCCTTGCTGGGGTCTCGCATCACCCTTTCTCCGTGGAAACGAGTCGTTTGTGCCGTGCTGGCCGGTATCGCTGTCATTGCTATTTGGCTGTGGCTTTATCCGCGGGTCTTGCACGGATTGCAGGGCCTCGTGCCGGCCGCTGATGCACAGGCGTTTTTCGGATCGATCGCCGAGATGCAGCCGGTCGCACACAACTTATATGGAATGAGTCTGTTGATGACCGGTGGTTTCGCGGTGGTTTCGGCGCTCGGCCTCGCGTGGTATCAGCGTAATGCATTGTGGCTCTATGCTGCCGCGTGCGGTATCGTTGTCGTGGCGCTGGCTTCAATGTACGTGCGGTTTCTCGGTTATTCGGAAGCAATCGGCGTGCTGATGCTGCTTGCCACGTTGGCAGCGCCAGGTGCGTTGTCATGGCCGGCCGGATGGCAGGCTGCGTTCCGCGCGATCGTGGCAGCTTTATTCCTCTTTGGTCCGCTGGGTGCGATGGTTCTGGCGGCCAAACCGGATACGGGCGATTACATGGAGCATTGTGACGTCGCGGAAATTGTTCCGGCGCTACGGCAGGAGGGCAACGCCATCGTGCTGACCGGAATTAGCGATACCCCCGAGATACTTTGGCGCACGCCTGTACGCACAGTGGGTTCGCTGTACCACCGCAGCATTGGAGCGTTTATCCGAGCCAGGAATGCATGGCGGACGCCCCCATCGGATACGCTGCCGGAAGCGGTTCTGGCGACCGGTGCCACTGACATCCTGGCCTGCGACCAGACGAGGCGCACTGCCTTGATCAGTGATCTGCCGCCGTTTACGCTGCAGGACAGGCTTGCTCGCCACGAGGTGCCGTCATGGCTCCATGAGATCGGTCACGCTGGAGGTTACCACCTCTATCGTATCGTCAAGGATGCGCCCGATCGTGGAAAGCCGCCCGCAACCGGTGGAGGCAGCGCCGGGTCAGACGCCGGCGGCATTGTGCAGTCTCCCCGCTAACCGCATGACGAAGGAACGCCTGGATCACTTCATGGCCCGTGCCAGCGCGGCGTATTACGCGACCCGCGACCCGTTCGCCGATTTCACGACCGCGCCCGAAATCAGCCAGGTGTTCGGCGAACTGCTTGGCCTTTGGGCTGCCGTGACATGGCAGAGCCTGGGCTCGCCCGCGCCGGTTTCGTTCGTCGAAGCGGGACCGGGTCGGGGCACGCTGATGGCGGATGCGTTGCGGGCGATCGGCCGGGCTGTGCCGGCATTTGGTGCGGCGGCCACGGTGCATTTGATCGAGACCTCGCCGCGGTTGCGCGCGGAGCAGCGGCAGCGGATCGCTGCGGCGGTATGGCACGACAGCATCGACACGGTGCCCGAAACGCCGATGATTCTGTTAGGCAACGAATTTCTCGACGCGCTGCCGATCCGCCAGTTCGTTCGCCGCGGCTCCGGCTGGACCGAGCGGTTCGTGAGCCCGCAGGGATGGATCGAGGAACCATCGGATTATCACCCGGCGATCGATGCCGCAGAAGGCGGCATTTTCGAGCGTCGCGAGGCTGCCGAGACGCTTGCCGCCGGGATCGCTGCTCGGGTGGTTCGCCATCGGGGTGCGGCATTGTTCCTCGATTATGGCCCGGAGCGCAGTCAGACCGGCGACAGCCTGCAGGCAATTGCCGGAGGTCGACCGGCCGATCCGCTTGGCCCACCGAGTGAAGCAGATCTGACGGCGCATGTCGACTTCGCCGCGTTCGGCGCGGCAGCGCGGGCGGTTGGCGCCCAGGTATGGGGGCCGGTCGCGCAGGGATTGTTTCTGGCACGGCTGGGGTTATTTCGGCGGACTAACCAACTGGCGCGGCATCGGCAGCCCAGAGAGGCCGCGGCGATGATGGAGGGCGCGCGACGACTGGGGGAACCGGATCGGATGGGACGGCTGTTTAAGGCGATAGCGCTGGTGTCACCGGACATCGAAGTGCTGCCGGGCTTCGAGTGATGGGCCTGATTGTTGATGGCGAGGGGGCTGACGCAATGCTCTTTCGAAATGAATTCGTCCTTCGGGCTCCGCACAATCCCGCGCAACCGGATGTGCCACCAATGCATTGCAATGTTCGTAAGCATCCAGTGGGAGTCGCCTTGTCCACCTGAGGCTACAGGCTGACCTTGTGATTTCCTGTTGGAGGGTCGCCAGCGACAGTTTCGCTTCGGCCAGGGTCAAACCCAAATCGGCGACCCGCCAGAGCACGGAGTCGTTTCCCCTTTCAAACGGATCAGCAGTACACGGGAGGCGAGTTGCCGCAGGCTGGTGCCCACTTTCAACGGTACGTTCAACAAACCGGATCTGTCCGCGGGATCAAAGCCCCTTTCAATCGTTATCCCCCGCACCAGCCCGGGACTGGCAACCCTCAGGCCCATCACATGGTGTGTTTGCGCTATCATACGGATTTTGCAGCTTCGTGAGTCCACTGCGGGTCGTCTCCCTTCCACCAGGCTCGAATGGGATTTGACATGTCAAGACATTCGAGCATATGGTATGGCGCTCGTCCAACGGAGGATCGACTGATGTTTACCAGCCGCACCCACATCGACGGCAATGTTGCAATGTTTCAGGTTCTTTTTCCCGTGGGGGACTTCTACGTCCTCAGCATGGATGGTAGCCTTTGGCATGAAGTTCCGCCATTCGGCCCACCTCACATCCCGCCCGCTCGCACTTTGGTTGATGCAAATGTGGCGTATTTCAATGGAGCCACAGCAGGTTTTGTTTGGGTGTTAGACACCAGCGGCAATCTTTGGTTGTACCAGGCACCGTTTGGCGCAACGCCAGTGACACGAACGCAAATCGATGGGAACGTGAAGGCCTTTGCGCCAGTGTCACCCGGATCCGGCTCGATGTGGGTGCTTGGCACGAATGGGACGCTTTGGTTGGAGAACCCGCCGTTCGGAACCGTTCCGCCGCCCGATCGTACGCAGATCGACAATAACGTAACTGGATTTCAGACCTTTGGTTCTAATGTTTTGGTTCTCGATAGTGGTGGCAACCTCTGGATCGAAGAGCCACCCTTCGGAAGCATCCCCCCGAAGCGAACTCAGGTGGATGGAAATGTAAGCTTTTTTGGCGCCGGAGATTCGACAAACACGGTTTGGGTTTTGGGCGAAAACGGCAACCTTTGGCTGGAAACCGGGCCGTTCGGCTCGGTACCGCCCAGTCGGGTTCATATAGATGGAAACGTGAAACTGCCGTCGCCCATTGGCCAGGCTGGAACTCCCTATTCGTTCACTCCGTTCGGACCCGACGCGTCCAGCGAGGTTATGGTTCTGGGCTCAAACGGGGCGCTGTGGTTAGAGAGTCCGCCCTACGGCAACGTGCCTCCTCCAAATCGTTTTCTCATCGACCTGAACGTGCTTGCGTATGCAGGCTATAGCACCGCCGAAGTCGCGGTGCTTGGGACCGACAAAAACCTCTGGGTAGAGGCTTATCAGCCCCAAGGCACCAGCGGCACGGGTACTGGTGGCGCAGGTACTGGTGGCGGGTCCCCCAACATAACTATCGAACGTGTGGGTAGCGTCGGGAGTGTGTTTCAGGTCAACGGAACTGGTTTTGAAAAATGGAATGGGCAGTCAATCCTGGTCAATGCTGATCCTCCGTTTGCCGGCCAACAGACACTGCAACAGCAGGTCTCTATAAGTAACGGAACGTTTACAATCGAAGTAAACACGGCCAACGTTTGCGGCGAGGCTGGGCCTGGTGCCTCGCTCCACTTCTACGCTTCATTGCCTGGCTCGGTAGGAGCTATCAGCAATGTTGTGTCCGGCGTCCCATGTCCTTAGTTGGAAGCCAACGATGCAAAGTATTGAATGAAATTGATCATAGGAATCTGCTCGCCGCGTGCCTCAGTGTGGTGCGGTCAAAGGCACCAGATGGCAGGTGACGGGCGGGTCCCAACATTGTCTCGGGCCCGGTGGCCCCTGCGGTGAAAGATTGTCCACACTCCGGCCCTTGATCCGTATTGCCCCGCCCTTTCATATTGCGGCGCAGCATTTGGCGAAGCAGAGGACACTCACATGAGCCTGAAGGGAAAGGTCGCACTGGTGACCGGATCGACCAGCGGGATAGGCCTGGGCGTCGCCGAAGCCTTGGCGGCGGCGGGGGCCTCGATCATGCTGAACGGGTTCGGCGATGCCGCGAAAATCGAGGCATTGCGAGCTTCGTTCGAGCCGCGGTTCGGCGTCCAGGCCAGATACAATGGCGCCGATATCAGCAAAAGTCCGCAACTCGCCGCGATGGTGGCAGAAACGCAAAAGACTTTGGGGTCGCTGGATATTCTGGTGAACAATGCGGGGATACAGTTCGTCGCGCCGATCGAAGAGTTCCCTGACGAAAAATGGGACCAGATCATCGCGATCAACATGTCGGGCGTGTTCCATGGCATGAAAGCCGCAATCCCGGGGATGAAGGCGAAAGGCTGGGGACGGATTATCAACGTCGCCTCCGCGCACGGCTTGGTCGCCAGCCCGTTCAAGGTCGCCTACGTCGCCGCGAAACACGGCGTTTTAGGCATGACCAAGGTGGCGGCGATCGAACTGGCGAATACCGGCGTGACGGTTAATGCCATCTGCCCAGGCTGGGTGCTCACGCCGTTGGTGCAGCAGCAGTTGGAGGATCGCGCCAAGCTCATGGGCACCACGGTCGAGCAAGAAACCCACGCGTTCGTGACCGAAAAACAGCCGATGGCGCAATTCTCGACACCGGAGGGCATCGGCGGGCTGGCGGTGTTCTTGTGCTCGGACGCTGCGAAAACGATCACCGGGGTGCCGCTGTCGATCGACGGCGGCTGGACCGCGCAGTAATGCGGGTCTGGGGAGGCGTCAGGGCGCTGCCCTGAAGCCCGCCAGGGCTTTGCCCCTGGACCCCACCAAGGGCGGTGGCCCTTGGAACCATTCATTTTGGTTGTGCCTTGGAGAGGGCCGACCACGGCGGTGCAACGTCCGGGTCGGCCCTCTCCAAGGCACAACCGATGGACAGATTGCAAAGGGCCTCGCCCTTTGCTGGAGGTCAAGGAGGCAAAGCCTCCTGGTGGGGTCCGGGGCAACGCCCCGGCGCTTCCCGGTTCGCAATAACTGGCATCCGGCCGAGGTCGCCTGTAGAAGCGCCACCTGGAGAGCCGGAGTGCCGGGAGTCATGACCGAGAGCGATCGCTTCACCGCAATGATGCAGAAATCCGCCGCGCTCAAGTTGCGGATCGCCACTGAACTGGGCTCCGCCGTCGTCGGCGTGGTCGAGGCCTGCGAGTGCAGTCTCAGCAATGGCGGCAAGCTGATGTTCTGCGGCAACGGCGGTTCTGCGGCTGACAGCCAGCATCTGGCGACCGAGCTGCTGGTGCGGTTGCGGCCGGGCAAAAACCGCCGTTCGATTGCGGCGTTGGCGCTGACGCTGGATCCGGCGTTGCTGACGGCGGGCGGCAACGATTACGGCTACGACAGTGTGTTTGAACGGCCGTTGCGCGGTCTCGGGCGGGCGGGCGACGTGTTGTTTGGCATCACCACCTCGGGCCGGTCGAAGAACGTCATTTTGGCCCTGCAGGCCGCGCGCGAGATGGGCATCGTGACCGTCGGCCTGTTGGGCGGTGACGGCAAGCCGGCGATCGAGGCCTGCGACCATGTGCTGCTGGTCCCCGATACCGAGACCGCGCGGATCCAGGAGTGCCACATCGCTTTGGGCCACGCGGTTCTGGAATTGCTGGAGGACCGGCTGATCGCCAGCGGCACCGCATGACTGTTCTGGTCACCGGTGCGGCCGGGTTCATCGGGTATCACGTCGCCGAAACCCTGCTGGCGCGTGGCGAGGCCGTGGTTGGGGTGGATAATCTGAGCCCGTTTTATGACGTGCGGCTGAAAGAAGCTCGGCTTGAGCGGCTGCGCGCCAGGCCGAGGTTTGTGTTTCACGAGCTGGATATCTCCGACCGCCACGCCGTGGCGCCGCTGTTCGATCGGCATTCGTTCTCCGAGATCGTGCATCTGGCAGCACAGGCCGGGGTGCGGCATTCTTTGATCGATCCGTACGCCTATGTGCAGACCAACGTCATGGGCCATCTCGTGATGCTGGAGGCGGCTCGCCGGCAGCCGGCATTGCGCCACTTCGTCTATGCCAGTTCATCGTCGGTGTATGGCGCCAACCAGGTCATGCCATTCCGCGAGACCGACCGGGTCGACACGCCGGTGTCGCTGTATGCGGCCACCAAGCGCGCGGACGAACTGATGAGTCACGCCTATGCGCATTTGTTTGCTCTGCCGCAAACCGGGTTGCGGTTTTTCACGGTTTACGGCCCGTGGGGCCGGCCGGACATGGCGTATTTCAGTTTTGCCAGGGCGATTTTGGCCGGTGAACCGATCACGTTGTATGACGGCGGCCGGTTGAAGCGCGATTTCACTTACATCGACGACATCGTCGCCGGGGTGGTGGGTTGTCTGGGGCATCCGCCGCCCGAGGGGGCTCGGGTGCTGAACATCGGCAACCATCGTTGTGAGGAGGTGCGCGAACTGGTGGCGTTGTTGGAGCAGGCGCTTGGCCGAAAGGCAATCGTTCGCTGCGCACCCAGGCCGCCGATGGATGTCGAGGAAACCTATGGCGATGTGGACGCGATCGGCGCCTTGACGGGGTTTCAGCCCAGTACGTCGTTGGCTGAAGGGATCCCGCGGTTCGTGGCGTGGTTTCGTGGTTGGAACGGGTCGGCGCGATAAAATCCTGACAAGGTGCTCGGTTAGGTGCTTGACGGCTTGGTTGGGGAGGCCTACATCGCGCTCCTCCTGTGCTGAACGAAAGCGCTTGCAACTGTTTGGCAAGGCGGCTACTGTTCTCGGTCTGCGCCGAAATGGTGTTCAGCAGGGCAGACGAGGCCGAAAGCGCCGCGTTTCGCGGGCTTGATGCGTCTGTGTGTCTACCGTTCTTTGACAACTGCATATTCGATGGAAGGGATACGTTGGCGGCGCCCCTGTGTTTTCTGCAGCTGCGCGTTTTGTACGTGCGTGTGTGGGGAACAGTCTGGGCACCTTGTCTGA
>Ga0187867_10000886_pt1 | contig 26322 bp, 26 predicted proteins | sample June2016WEW_13_1_FD_132976 | JGI IMG/M metagenome (GOLD analysis project Ga0187867, IMG submission 132976) | Peatland microbial communities from SPRUCE experiment site at the Marcell Experimental Forest, Minnesota, USA - June2016WEW_13_10 | ecosystem: Environmental > Terrestrial > Soil >... | reverse complement strand
CGATCAGCCCGCTGTTCGGACTGCCCCAGCCGGTGACCAGATCATACCCGGTCACGGCCGAATAGCTGCCCGATGTGCCGCTGGTGATGTCGTGAAAGTCCGCGGCATAGCTGGACGTCACATTCTGCGCATAGATCGTTGGGTTCAGGAAGCCGATGGTGGGTTGGCCGTTGGCAACCAATTGTTGATTCACCAGCGCAATGTAGCCGGCCCACATGGGCGTCGCAAAGCTGGTGCCGCCGTATTCGTTGGCCGTGCAGGCTTTTTGGTCGGCGCACACGTAAAATGTGAAGTTCGCGTTTGCCGATACGTCCGGACCGTTGCGCAGGGTCGTGGAACCCTTGTTGCTGGAGTTGATCACGCCCGCGAGTTTCTGCCACGCGGGGATCGCGATGGAGTCCGGCGAGATGCCGCCGCCGCTGTCGGACCACGCGGTCTCCGACTTCCAGGGGCCGGCTGCACTGGCGGTTACCAGGTCCGTGCCGCCCACCGAAACGACGTTCGCGTCGTCCGCCGGCCAAGCTTCATTACTCGCCGACCAGGTGGAACTGTCGCCGGAAGCCGCAAAGAAGTTCTGGCCTTGCGCCGACATCCTTTCGAAGTACGGATCCAGCGTGCTGGGGTCCGCCGGTGTCCAGCCCCATGAGCAGCCAATGGTGGTCGGCAGCGGGCTGTGCGTGGTCATGGCGCTGATGATGGCGGTATCCGTGGAACCGACGTACATCACCAGGCTGGCCAGGCCCGGAGCCATTCCCAGCGCCTGGGTCATGTCCAGCGTCTGCTCCGTGTCGTCGCAGTCGCCGCCGGCGCGGGTGTCCACGCAGGATGTGCTGGTGCCGTCCGTGGAGAACAGGGTGATCGGCACATTATTGGTTTGACCGACATTCGTGTAGTAGGTGGTCAAGTCGGCCAGGTCGGTGCCCAAATACTCAAACAGTCCGAGGTTCTGGCCGGCGCCGGTGAGCGCCGTCTCACCGTAGTAGGCCGCGCGCATGTCGCTGCCCAAAAAGGAAGCCGACGGGCCGGACCCGGTGGTGGCATCGGGCGACACGTCCTCCACAGCCATGCCATGGACCTTCGCGTAGCCGGTCTTCGTCACGTACATGGGATGCGGGATGGAGTAGTTGTCCAAACCGGAGATGTGCCAGAGCGGGAACGGCAGGTTCGTGGTGGGCTCGCGGTCCGGCGCGTAGAATGTACGGCCCGAAGCCGGGTCCTGGTAGTTATTCATGGTCAGATGGAAAGCGCTCTGGACGGCCGAAGCAGGGCCCTGGATCTGCACTTCCATGCCATCGTGCGTGCCACCCACTACCGCGAAGCCGTTCGCTTGCGCGAAAGCCACTACCGCGTCATAGTCTTGCTGGCTGGGTCCAAACCGTGCAGTAAACTCCGGCACCGTGAGGAAATGCCTGTAGGCCGGGCTGGAGGGATTATAGAGTTCCGCTAGAAATGCGTTCAGTCCCGCCTGATCGGATAAGGGCAATACAACGTCCAGCCGCATGGTCTGGTTTGAGGGTAGTTGCCCGGCAAGCTTGGCCTGCCCATTGGCCACCACATCGCGCACGTGCCGCGTCAACGTGGACAGCGATTGCGCCCGGCTATCGACATTCGCCACCAGCATAATGGCGGAGATCGTGAAAAAAGACTTGGTTAGTTTTCGAATCATTCAGTTTCCCTTTTTGGTTTCCCTCTTTGCATCGAGAGGCTCGGCCAGTATAACATCAAGCGCCATTATCCGAGCGTTTTGTTATCTTTAAGAGTACTGCCTTTGGGTTCCACCGGTACTTTACCGCACGATATCGCGGCCATTAGTCGCGGGTAATCTGAACGGTTATGGTCCCCACCCGCCCGCTCAGGTTATCTCGCACCATAATCCGCCCGAAAGATCGCTCCTTGGCGGGCGCGTCGAATCGGCCGGGGTAAAGAAACCCGTGCCTGGCGATTCCGGCGGCTTCCGTGGGAGAGAACACGCGGTCGATTTTGTCGCCGAGATTCGAGAGCGCTTTCCCCTTGGAATCCTTCAGCAGAATGAAAATGGAAAAGTCGTAGCGCGAGCCCTTGGGCGTATCCGCGCGCTGCAGCGCCGCTGCCGGAACGGCCAGCGTGAAGCGCGGACCCTGGCTCGAACCACGGTCTTCCTCGGGCGTCAACTTCAAGGTGAGCGGGATTCCCGTGAGGTCGACAGGACTGGCCGAGGCGTCCGCCACGTCGCGCTTGAGTTCGTCTTCTGAAGCGATCAGCGACTCCGGCCGCGTTGTGTAGCCGCGCCGGTAGAGCACCTGCGCCGCCACACCGGGTACTTTCAAATCGATATGGTGATACGCCGCCGACTTCCTCCGCGGCTCCGCCTCCGGCGTAAAAGCCAACACGTAGTAGCTCGACCAAAGCCCTTGCGCCCGATCGAACAACTCGCTCAAATCGTTGCTGCCCTTCAGCACCTGGCCTCCGGTTTCCACCGCCGCCGTTTCCATGGCCATCACGGCGTTCGCGGATTCGCCCTGCCGCCTGGAGGTCGTGGTGGGATACGCCGCCACGTCCCCCGGCTGGCTTAGTGCCAGGTTTTGCATGAAGTCCGGGTGGTTGGGGGTCTCGCCGGGATTCGCCAGGCCCGCATTGGTGATGCCGCGTATATCCACCGGAAACAGGGAAATGCCCGCGCCGTTCAGCGCCTCGTAAGTGGCCGCCACATCCCGCCAGTTCACCCGCAGCGGCTCCGAACTCGGATCGGCCAAATTGACCGGGTTCATCAGCGTCGGATTCAGCGGTGAAGCATCCCCCGTCAGCCACAGCACCATCTTCTTTCCAGGCACGCCCGCGAACGAATTCGCAAGCTGCCGGAACTGCGCCAGGGTATTGGTGGCGCGCGTGTGCGTGCTGAATACCGCGAGGTGCCATTGGGCATAAAGCAGGAAGTTTTCGATGTCGCCTCCCGGCGGGACCGGTAAGCCGCCCTGCCCGCTCGGTGTCATCGGTACGCCGACCGCCGAGCCCAACGAGGTAACACCGCCACTGGGCCCGGCTGCAATCACCCCCGCTACCGACGTTGGCGCCGTATTCAGGAACCCCGCATTGGCGGGTGGCGCCGCCGTCCCCTTCTCATGAGCCAGCCGGTTTGCCGCCTCGATCAACTCCTTGGTGTCGCTGGTGAACGGATGCAGCAGGACCAGCGAACTGCTCAGCGCATAGATCGCGATCTGCTGACCCGGCCGCAGATCCTTCGTCAGGAACTTCAGGAGCTGTTTGCGCAGCTCCATGCGGTCCGTGGGCGCGGTGTTGATGAAGTCCACCAGCAAAACCACCCAGGAACGCCGGCTGCTTTCGACCGGCACCATGTTGGTCACGGTATCGGGCAATGGGCGCCGCGCGTTGGTGGCCGCGGCGGGCGCCCCGGAAACTTCATCGAGCGCCGTGATCGCCACGGGCTTGCCGTCCACGCGCAGCTCGAAATCTTCGCGCTTCAGCCGGGACACCGGCTTTCCCTGCTTATCGAGCACGGTCGCCGGAACAAGAACCACTTCGCTGGTGCTGCGAAAGACCGGCTCGTCTTGCGCCCAAGCGTGCGGAATCGCAAGGACGGCCAGCGCGAACAGCACGGATTGACCCGTGATCCTGAAGGACGAATTGAAACGCTCCCTGAGCATTGGCTTTCACCAGGATAGATGATTTCCCGCTGTCCCGGCGCGCTTCTATGGGACCGTGCCGTATACCGCCGCCGCCGGGTCGTTCAAATTTGCCGCGAATGAATACCAGCCGCCGCCATTGCTGTCCTCCGCCACGAATTTCGTGGTTGGCGGAACGTCGTCCCAAACTCCCTCGAAGTCGCTTCCGGTTCCGCTGGCAGGCGTATCGGCAACGATCCAATACTGAGTCCCCGCGACGACCGCGAGACCCGATCGAAAAGTCGCGATGGCGAGTTGGCAGCAGCCGGAGCTGGACAGGTTCTCTACCGTGACAGGGCCTGCCAGCAGAGTGCCGGGAACGCCCGCATTGTCGCCGTACAGGCTGATATTCACCTCGTTTGGCGTCCCCGCCGAAAGATACTGAATAGCGGCCCGCACCTGATACACGTGCGCGTTGGCCGTGGGCGTGAACGGCAGCGAAATAAACTGGCTGAACCCCGCGGAGCTGTGAGGTCCCAGAATCTCAAAACCCCCGGTGGAGTAAGCTTTGTCCGCCGGTCCCAGATTGCTGAAGATCTTCTGCAGCGTCTCTGGCACAGGTTGCGCAGGTGTCACCGATTGGACCTCGGGCCCACGCCAGCGAACAGGTTTTGAATCCTGCGCGCGCATCGATGCCGCGCATGCAGCCATCGCGAGAATCAAGGTAACTTTTCTCATAAACTCCCTAACCGGGCAAAGTCTACCACATCGATACCGCAATAAACCACCACTAATTACGTCATTACTTGGAGGGCGGGCAATTTTGGGCAATTATATAGTTGACTAATACGCGGTTTTGGGGTACACTTGAAGTATGGAAGCCCTCTACGAACCCCAAACCTTGCTGGAAGCGATCCGCTACTTTTCCGAACCGGCGAACTGCCTGAGCTACCTCGTGGCGCGCCGCCCCGAATGGAAGGACGGCGTTGTATGCCCGCGCTGCGGTAGTACCACGGTCGGGTTCCTTGCCAATCAGCTTCGCTGGCAGTGCAGCGTCCGGCACCCGCGCCGCCAGTTCTCCGTCAAGGTTGGCACCATCATGGAAGATTCGCCCATCGGTCTGGACAAGTGGCTCCCGGCCATGTGGATGCTCCAGAACGCCAAGAACGGTATCAGCAGTTGCGAAGTGGCGCGGGCGCTCGGTGTCACTCAAAAGACCGCATGGTTCCTCTTGCACCGCATCCGGCTTGCTCAACAGGGTAAACAGGGCGGCGGTAAGTTGGGCGGGGAAGTCGAAGTAGATGAGACTTTCATCGGCGGCAAGGCACGCAATATGCATAAGTCCAAACGCGAACAGCGCATCACTGGTACTGGCGGGAAAGACAAGGCCGTAGTTATGGGTATGATCGAACGCGGCGGGGAAGTGCGGGCCTTCGTGGTGGACAATCGTCGCAAGAAGGAACTTCAGAAGCACATCCACGAACAGGTTGAAGCCGGGTCCGCGATCTTCAGTGATGAACTGAAATCGTATGAAGGGCTGGAGGCAGACTATCAGCACGCAGTCATCAACCATGCCATTGAGTACGCGAACGGTAACGTGCATACCAACGGGATGGAGAACTTCTGGAGTCTTTTGAAGCGCGCCTTGCACGGTACCTACATCAGCGTGGAACCCTTCCACCTGTTCCGCTATATCGATGAAGAGTCTTGCCGGTTTAACAACCGCAAGATGAATGATGCAGAACGGTTCGCCACCGTAGTTAGTTCGATCAGTGGCAAGCGGTTGACCTATGCGCAACTCACCGGGAAGGTTGACGAAACGCAAACGGAAGCGAATGTCTAACCCGCTTCGCGGGAAGCGCGGGCCTAAGCCGAGAGTGAAATAATATGACAAATCAAACCCAGAATCAAAATGACCAGCCAATAAATCAGCCACAACCAAACCCGCAGCCAGAGCGCCGAAGTGACGAACAGCCGCCTCCACCACCTCCGAACGAGACGTTTAGAAAAGGTGCCTAGCCAGCGTTAATATGTTGGCCGTGAACGAAATCACGGTTGCGCCAAATGCCGCGAACATCAGGCTGGATTTTCTCCTGTTGATGGACCCGTTGAGCAGTATCCGTTCCTTTGCCGCTGAAAGGCGCGCACTGCTCAATGCATCCTCGACAGTCATAACTTCTGGGTGGTTGGCGCGGTATGCCTCCATTTGCTCTATCCATGAGTCATACTTGTCTGGCGTGGCCTCTCGATAGTATTTGTACGGCCACAACACCGCTACCGACAAGGAGCCGCCCACTATGAGGGCCATGATAGAAACTCCTTGGGCGATAATCTGATACTGATTCAATGGCTGTCTCAATAATTCTCCGGCCTGAATAGCTAGGAACGTAAGACACGCCAGTATCAGACCGGCCTTGATGTCCAGCGTATCTCCCAAACTGAACTCAGCGCGATCTCGTTCGTGCACATACTCGGTACTCATCATGGTTATAGCCTTCCCTTCTATTACTTGGCGAGCAGGTTTTTCAGTGTGCGCCGATACTCATCTTTGCCCGTTTCCAGATGGGCTAGATATGTCCACCGCTCGCCTTTGCCGGGGACTTCAATTTTTGCATAGGTGCTACCGCCGATCTTCACAATCTTTACATCAAGCGGCCCGATGACGCGGACACCATGGTCTAGATCTATGCAGCCCGGAACCGCGGACGCCGGGGCGCTGGCTGTCTTGTCGAACGCCTCGATGGTCAAGCAACCGGTAGTGTCAATACTGATGCTGTTCTCGATTCTCCCAGTGGTGATCTCCGCCTTTTGGGGAACGCTGACAGGGGTCTGCGATGTCGGTGTGCTGTCAGAGCACCCGGCGCACCAGCAGACGGCGGCAACGACAATCAGGCGGCACCAGCACATGTCTATTTGCCCTCTTTGGCCTTTGGCTTCGGGCCGCGCCGGTTCGGATTCTGCGCAGACTTCTTTTTGTAAGCACGTTCGCGGCGCACAAGCGTGGAATGTGGCACTGCAAGTATCTGTCTCATTCCTTCGTCGAAGCGACGGAATGCCTCTGGTCCTTCGATGCAGTCTGGCAACTGCGATGGTTCGGTCATAAAGCCTCGCTTTCATTATGGCACCTTTTTTACGGACGCCTCGCGAGAGGCTTTTCTAACTGGCAAAGGCGCGTAACATTTCTCTCGTTGAGAACAGCCATGAATAGTATCTCTGCCTTTAGCAATTCGTAAAAGGATTTTCTGATTGGTCGCCCAGTTCCGCCAACAAGTTCGACTCTGTACTTTCGCAGTTCATAGGCCATTAGGTCCGCCGCCTGCAATTGCACAAGCCCCTTCCGGCCATCCTTCATGTCTCGACTTGGTTTGTAGATCGGGTCTGGCAATCTGTGCTTCGCCTGCATAGCTTGGTTCAGTCCACGTTTATCTGGACCGCCATCTTCAAAAATGAACTCTACGTCCTCGTGAGCCTTGTTCTTCTGCCAGAAAGTCAACTGAGCAACACATGCACGCCCAGCAACGGCGTATGGGCTCGGCAATATCTCGTGGAGAGCATGCGCTCTGTCCATCGCCTCATAGACTGGGTACTTAACCGAACAGAAGAAACACTGCTGAAGCCTATGCCTAGTGATATCGATTGCTTCGCTGATGAAGCGCTTCCGAGTGACCTCGGCATCCTTCCACTTTTTGAAAGGACCCGTGGACTGCGAGAACTCCTTCATGTGGAAATATGGGACGTTGTAGGAGGCAAGGAGTAGCCTCCAGTCAATCTCAAATTGCTCCCATAAGGCAGCGGTGGACAGCCAACCGCAGACAAGTATGAAACCGGTCTTTTTATCGCCCGCCTCATCCATGTAGCATGCCAGCAAAGCAAACTCCCGTTCTGCCGAATATCGAGCGCCAAGCACAGAACGCCCGAGATGCGCGAAGGCGCTCACCAGCCACCCCCAAGGGTAGCACGGCACCCTGTATTAGGCAAATATATAATTGCCCAATTTTGGCCGCAGCCGGCTTTCAGCCGGCTCCGCCGCTCAGAAGGCGGACGGAACGATCCGCCGTACTCTTTCGTATAATGCCCATGACGATGGAATTGTGAGCCCAAAAATGACAAATTTGTCCAGGAAGCCGCTCCGGGTATGGCCCGGCGCGGTCATCGTGACACTGCAGTTGCTGCTTCGGTTTGTCGTCCCTGCCGTTTATCCCGGCGCCTTGTTGATCGGTGTGATGGCTGTGCCCGCCGGCGGATTATTGGTCGTCCTATGGTGGTTGTTCTTCAGCCGGGCGGCCTGGTCCGAGCGCTTGGGCGCCGTCGGCCTGATCGTCGTCGCGCTGCTCGCCACCAGGCGCATGGTCGACGTGTCGATTGCCACTGGGGCGATGGGGATGTTGTTCCCCATCTTATCCATCCCCACAGTGAGCCTCGCCCTCGTCGCGTGGGCGGTGGCCACCCGCCGGCTCCCTGACCGGATCCGGCGCGTGTCGATGGTCGCCACCATCCTGCTCGCGTCTGGGCTATGGGCATGCATCCGCACCGGCGGCTTCACCGCCAGCAGCTTCCAGAGCGACTTGCATTGGCGGTGGACGAAGACGCCCGAAGAACGTCTCCTGGCGCAATCCGGCAACGCGCCCGGAGCACTGCCGCTGGCTCCGGAGAAACCGCCTGTTTCCCAGCCGGCTAACCAGCCTGTGGCGCAGCCCGCTGCCGCCCCGGCTCCTGAGAAACACCTCGTGGCGCGATCCGCCAGTGCGCCCGCAGTCATCCCCCCGGCTGCCGCTGAAGTGGAGACGGGACCCGACTGGCCCGGCTTTCGCGGACCCCATCGCGACGATATCCTCCCCGGCGTGCGCATCAAGACCGACTGGACTGCCTCACCCCCGGTCGCGCTTTGGCGCCGTCCTATCGGCCCGGGCTGGTCGTCCTTCGCCGTCCGCGCCGGTCTCATCTATACCCAAGAACAGCGTGGTCCCGACGAGTTCGTGGCCTGCTACAAGCTGGCTACCGGCGAGCCCGTATGGGCCCACCGCGACCCGGCCCGCTTCTGGGAGTCGAATGGCGGCCCCGGTCCGCGCGGCACGCCCACCCTCAGCCATGGCCGCGTGTACACCTTCGGCGCCACCGGAATCCTGAACGTGCTTAACGCCAGTGACGGCGCTATGGTGTGGTCGCACAACGCAGCAATCGACACCGGCATGAAGACTCCCCAATGGGGCTTCGCCAGCTCGCCGCTGGTGGCCGACGACCTCGTCATCGTCGCTACCGCCGGCCAGCTTGTCGCCTATGACATTGTTACCGGCGCGCGGCGCTGGATCGGCCCGGCCCACGGCGTGAGCTACAGTTCGCCGCAGTTGGCGGCCATCGGCGGAGTCCCGCAGATCCTGCTGTTGAGCGAAGCCGGTTTGACCAGCCTCGCGCTCGCCGACGGCGCCCTGCTTTGGGAGTACCCATGGATCGGCTACCCCATCGTGCAACCGGCCCTGACCGCCGACGGCGACGTCCTGATCAGCGTCAGCGACCAAAGCGGCACGCGCCGGCTGGCGGTCGCGCGCGGACCCGCCGGATGGACCGTCGCGGAGCGCTGGACCTCGCGCTTTCTGAAGCCCTACTTCAACGACTTCGTGGTTCACAATGGCTACGCCTACGGCTTCGACGGCAGTATCCTCGCCTGCATCGACCTCAAGGACGGCGCGCGCAAGTGGAAGGGCGGACGCTACGGCAATGGCCAACTGGTCCTGCTGGCCGATCAGGACGTGCTGCTGGTCTCGACCGAAGAGGGCGAACTGGCGCTGGTCCGTGCGACTCCCGATCAGTTCACGGAACTCGCCCACTTCCCGGCGATAGACGGCAAAACCTGGAACCATCCGGTGCTGGCCGGCGATACCCTGCTGGTGCGCAACGGCCAGGAGATGGCCGCCTTCCGCCTGTCCCTAGCGCCCCGCTGACGTGGGGCAGGCACCCTGCCTGCGGCGGCCTCCCAGGCCGCCTCTGCCCCGGCGCGCCCGAGATCGGGGCCAGACGCGAATTCACCTTTTGGTTTACCGAATTCACCTGGAGATTCACTCCACGGGTCGGCTCGTGAAGCCCGCCCGCTTAGCTTCCCGCTTGTAATCGGCTAGATAATCGGACACTTCCACCCAACCGCTCGATCTCTTCCAGGTTCCGCGGAGTGTTGGCCTTCAATGTGCCACCCATCCTCCGCTGGGAGAGCCGAAAATGAAGCGCGCCATGCTGACCTGGATGATTTCCGCAACCACCGCGGCGTTCCCCGCTTCCGTGGCGGACAGCGTAGGTTTCTACAATTGGGGTGGGCGGTATCCTACTTCCATGAACGAAGGAGTCCAGCGCATCGCGCAACTTGGCGGACACGTGACTCGCGTAGTTCTCGCTCCTACCTATTACCGCAACTACAATATCGGCACGAATTGCTATCCGGGCTACTCGTTGAGCGCCATCGCGCGTGAAGCCGATGTGAAACGTGCGCTGGATAATGAGTCCGTGGCCGTCTTTATGCTCACCGCTTATGACGGGACCAGCTTCGGCGACTGCGAGCACGCGCGCTTCGTGAATCCGTCTTTCTACACGCCCGAGAACACGTCAGCCATGGTCCAGGAATATAGTGACTTCACCTTGTATCTATATCAAACCTATCAAGGCTCGAACAAACGCTTCATCGTTTCCGATTGGGAAAGCGACAACGCCGTCTACTGCGATGCGGCTTACACTTACGCAACCGTGCCGCAATTCCAATCTTATTGCGACGCCAACTACGCCGCCTTCTATGGCAACAGCTCCGCCGCGGAATCGATTCAAGGTCTGAAGCTGTGGTACCAGGCGCGTCAACAGGGCATCGCCGACGGCCGCAATCGCGCCGCGGCCCAGGGCTTCGGAGGTACGCTGGTCTCTTTCGCAGCGGAGTTCTGCAGCATGCACGCCCTGCATGACGCGGGCTTTCAAAGCATCCTCTACGACGTTCTGCCGGCAGTGACCCTCGACTATGTCTCATACTCCGCCTACGAAAGCATCAACGCCCCCGGCCCGTCCGCTACTCTGATGACTGACTTGAATGTGATCCGGAGCGTGGTCGGCTCAGTCCCTATCATCATTGGCGAGAGCGGCTTCTCCCGGTCCGCTTGGGGCGCCGAAGCCGTCCCCCGCACCGATGAGGTCATCTCTACGGCGCTGATTTGGGGAGTGAGTTACATCTTCCAGTGGAATCTCTATGACGGGAGTCCGCAGGACGACTTTGGATTGTTCGATTCGGATGGCAATGCGACGATGCTAGGCGTGTATTTCCAGAGTAAGCTGAGCGGCTCGCCTGGACATGCCCCGTATCGCGAAGCGGTGCAATAGGACCGCCTTATTGCAGTTGCCTGCCGGACATTATTGCAGAACCCGGAAGGGCACGTTGCTCGAAAGCGTACTGCTCGATGTGACCACTTCGATCGTCCCTGTGGTGGCACCGGCGGGTACCGTGGCCGTGATCAGCGATTCCGAGGCCACACTGAACTCGGCCGGCGTACCGTTAAACGTCACGCTGGTCGCCCCCTTCAGATCGTTGCCCAGAATATTGACGCTCGCCCCGGCTTTGCCGGTCGTAGTTTGCGGTTCCACGAATGGGCCCAGACCCATCGAAAGGCTGAAGACCGTCCCGGCGTTGTCGATGGCGCCCAGGGTGGTCCCGTAGAAGGTTCCGTTGGTGGCCTGCATCAGCCCACCCTGCGGTACACTACCGTCCGTACACGGGGACGTCTCACAGAATACGTAAAGAAGCGTCAGTGCGCCACCGGTGGTGATTTGGAAGAGCGTGCCGCTGGCCGAACTGGTGGGGCCTCCTTCGCCGTTGGCGGTTCCGTAGAGGTTTCCGTCTGTGCCCAGGACCAGCGCGGACTGGGGAAACTCGCCATTCGGGCAGCCTATTGGGATGGTGCCACAGAAACTGTAAAGCATGGTCAGAGTGCCGCCGGACGTGATTTGGAATATGGTGCCGTCGTTTAAGGACCCACCGCCGAGTGTCGTCCCGTAAAGATCGCCGTTACCGCCCTCGACCAGCGCAGCCTCAGGGTGCGACCCCTGACTTTTATTGAAGTTGTGCATCGTAGTCAGTGTGCCTGCATGGATCGAGAAGATCGTGCCGTAACCCTTCGATCCGCCCGATTCGGTGGTCCCGTACAGATCGCCGTTGGCCGCTTGAATCAGCGGCGCCACTGGCTTCTGTCCGTCCGTGCACCCGCTTACAGTGCAGAAGCTATAAATAACGGTCGGAGTGCCGCCCGTCGGGGAGATTTCGAAGACCTCTCCGCCGCCGTGCGCGCCGCCCTCCGCTGTCGTTCCGTAGAAATCCCCACTGGTCGCTCGAACCAGCCCCGCTTCCGGCTTCAAGCCGTCCGGGCACCCCAGTGAGGTGCCACCGGGGCAGAAGCTGTAAAGCGTCTTTAGCACGCCCGTTGACGTCAGTCGGAAGACTGTGCCGGCATTGTTGGCGCCCCCGGCCGTGGTCGTCCCATAGAAATCCCCGTTGGGCGCTTGAACCAACGCCCCCTCCGGACTCTTTCCATCCGCGCAACTTGCCAGGGTGCAAAAATTGTAGATGGGAGTCAGCTTGCCGCTCGTGTTGACCTTGAAAACCGTCCCGCCGCCCTGGGTTCCGCCCGCGGAAGCGGTGCCATAAAAATGCCCGTCGGTCGCCTGTATCAGCGCCGCTAGGGGGTGGCCGCCGTCGGTGCTTTCCTCGAACGTAGACAGCAGAGTAAACGTTTGGGCAGCCGAAGTAAGCGCTATGGTTGCGCACAACGCGGCGATGGCGGTTGCCCGTTTCGCGAAATTGACGATTCGTTCCATAAAGTACCCCTCCCGAATGCGGTTTCGGCCGAGACCATTAAGAGACTTCAATCGTGCGCCGAAAGCGAAATCCCCCGCGAGAAGTTCTTACGCCCAGCCGAGATCCTTCATCGCGAGACCGGCGTGCCATATCTTGGTCATGTGGACGATCTTGTCGCCCTCGAACTGCATTACATAAACATAATCGGTACTGGTGCGACGGCCCGTCGCGGGAACCGGCCCGCCAGGGCCCGTATGGGTAGCGTGAAACACGCCGTAGGCGGCAACGTTGTTCCGCGCGCCGTCCGTGGCGAACGACTTGACCTCATACTTCGCGTCGGGCAGAACCGTCAGCATACCCTTCATCCAGTCGGTGTACTGCCCGAGCGTCTTCACGTCGAGCAGCGGCTCGGCCTGTGCGGAAAACGTGGCGTTGGGTGTGCAGTAGGCGCCGCAAGTCTGCCATCCCTTACCTGTTTCGCAGGCCGCGAAGAAAGCTTCCGCGACGCTTGTGATCGATGTCATGTGATCGTCTCCTGTTCAAAGCAGCACGATTCGCGTTTTTTCTTGTCATGTTACCACTCGGAATGTTCCCATAGAAGCAACTGCTCAGAACGGGCGATACTTACGACTTTCCAGCGTGGTCGCCATATTCCCCGTCATAGGGCACGCCCGTGTCGCCGAATATGAACCTGACCAGATCGCCGAAACCGGCCTCGGAGCGAACATCGTTCGACAGGATCGCGACGCAACGCGGACCGGTTTCGATGCAGACCATGGTGTTGGCGGTCTGGCCGTCGTAGCCGCCTTTACGGAAGCCGTGGCCCTCGGGGCCGTCGAAGACTGTGACGCCCAGGCCCGCATACAAATCTTTGCGCGGCTCACTTAGCGGCAAGTGGGGGAGGAAGAGGGGGAACAGGTGGGCAGTGGCGATATCCAGGCGCGGCTTGGTCATTTCGGCGTGGTGACAGTCCGTTCAGAACCTCTGGCAAACGATTTTTTCACGAAGGTGGACCCTCCGGGCCTGATCGGCGCGACCACAAGGTTACCTCGCGATAAATAAACGACAACAGCCCGCTTGAACCAGAAGTGACTCTTTCCCTGGACGAAGTCGAGCGGCGGCGCGCCGATTAAAATGAGAGAGAGGGAATCCGGATGAGCAACCGGCGAGACCGCCACACGTTCGCAGCCGCCTATGCCGGCAAGGCGCCCTGGGACATCGGCAAGCCGCAAGGGGCTATCGCCGAATCAGTCGATCTGGTAACCAGCCCGGTTCTTGATGCTGGCTGCGGCACGGGCGAGAACGCGCTTTTCCTGGCGGCCCGGGGACATCGAGTCATTGGCATCGATTTCGTCGATGAAGCCATCCGCATGGCTCGCCGCAAGGCGGCCGAGCGTGGCTTGACCGCGGAATTCCGGGTGAAAGACGCCCTGACGCTTAGCGATTGGGACCAACGCTTCGCCACCGTAATCGACAGTGGTCTGTTCCACGTTTTGTCGGACGAGGACCGTGCGCGGTACGTCGCCGGGCTTACCCATGTCACCCAGCCAGGCGGACGGCTGTTGCTGCTATGTTTCAGCGACGAGGAGCCCGGCACACAGGGCCCTCGGCGCGTCTCGCAGCGCGAGATTCGGGCCGCTTTTGGCGATCCTTGGACGGTTGAGGAGATCCGGGCCCGGCGCGCGGATGTGCGCCGGGACTTGCAGGATGTTTCATTCTCCGAAGGCGGCCCGAAGGTCTGGTTCGCGATCGTTGGTCGGAACAAATAGCCGCGTCATGCTGTTGCAACCGCACTCGCGAAAGGCAACTGAACGACAAAGGTCGTCCCCATATGGGCCGCGGTTTCAAAACTGATGGTGCCCTAATGCTTCTTCACGATCGCTGCGCGAGCCAGGGCCAAACCATGGCCCGTTCCTTTACCCACCGGCTTTGTAGTGAAAAGTGGATCGAATACCTTCGACTGGATGGCCTCCGGTATCCCCAGGCTGCCTTCTTCCTCCCGCATGCAGCAGGCGAGCCGGAGGAAATGTTGGGCTGGCTCGCAGCTCGGCGGGCGACTGGCTCCTGGGACGGCTTGACCGCCTCAATCGGAGATCGTGGCGATGCGCTATCCTCTTTGATCGGTCCGGGGCGTGGCACAAGGTAGCGGTTCAGGCGCCGGACGCTTTCAGAACCGTTCTTCTCCCGCTCGCCTGCTGCGTGCAGGAGGAACGGGGCACATGGTGATGCAACCCACTTATTTCCCACTACTTGATATCCATAACGCTGAACAGGGCCACCAATCTCACGGATTTCACGATTAATACAACTTTCAGCCTTTCCCGGTGTTAATATTAGTGCAGACGCTTAAGGCAGCCAAGCATAATCCTATAAGGATAATCGACTCTTGGCCGCTCTAAGGAGCAAGACATTGATAACGAAGTCGCTACAGCACCGCCTATCTCCTCTCAGGGCAAGACTCCTCAGGCTCAAACACCGCCGAGCAGATCTTGATCGCGCCATTCAGTCGGTCGAAGGAATCATGCTGATTCGGCTGAAACGGACCCCGGAGCTAACCGCCCTCATTTGCCGGATTCGGGCGGCCACCTGAGTCACTGCGAGCGAGGCTCTGCCTGCTCTGGCAACGGCTCCATATCCATTCCCCTCTAGCTGTGTTCCCCGTCGTGCCGACTGCCGTAAGAGAATTCGTGCCTTCCTGGTGTCACCGGCCAAGAAAAACAACAGGAAATAGCCGAATGCGCGCTTGAGCTGTGGCGGGCGAGGGGACTTGCGGCGACGGATTGCCCACAAGAAGAATTGGCTGCGCGCCTGGTGGCAAAAGGAAAAGTGTTAGGTCCAGACCGATCTCGGCCAGCAGTCCAAACGACTTCGGAGGTTCGATGAAATCTGAGCATGTCGAACGCGAGCCAAGTCCAGTTCTTGGCGCCGCCGACGGTTGCCCTCGTATTCTGATCGTGGACGACGACCCCGCCGTGCGAGCTCTATTTGCCCGATTCCTGGCCGAAGACGGCTACCATGTGACGGCGCTGGGAAACTACCGAGAGGCCTGGGCGGCAGTTCGGGAGACCACGTATGAGGTGATCGTGATGGACCTGAGTCTGCAGGATATCGACGGCATCGAAGCGATCCGCAACTTCCACTCCTGCTTCCCTTGGATGAAGATCCTGTCGGTTTCAGGGTACATGGCCGGCTGCGTGCCCAGCTTGGTTTTGAGTGCTGGCGCGACGGCCACCCTGGGGAAGCCGGCCACATCATGGCAATTGCGCGCAGCCGTGTATCACCTCCTTGATCCGGCCGGGACATGCCGGGCATCGAGGAGTGCCGAGCCGCAGCGAGGCCGCGCCAAATTGTCGATATTGACGACATCCGGTTGGTCTTAAATGGCGTGATAGCGTTCCTCAAAACCCACCCTTTGATACACTTTTCGAGGATCTGAAAAATCGCGTTTTTCGCGTCAACCAGCGCTGAAGTGCCCGATTTACGGGCGTTTCGCGCATGTTCGCCATGCGCGATTTCAGTGTCACGACAATCTGGTCGCGACCGCTTCGCGCAAGCCGCAGTTGGTCTGGGAGGCCGCCCGCTTCAGGGAGCCCTGGGCCATCCAAATCCGCCAGCTCGAGGCCATCTGGGGCCCCCGGCCGGCGATCAACCGATCAAGTTGCAGGCAGAGAGAGTCTCAGGCCCTGTCACTGATATAGGAATAGCGGATCATGGTGTCGCCACCGCACTCGTGAAAGGCAACTGAATGATAAAGGTTGTCCCCACATGCGCCGCGGTTTCAAAACTGATGGCGCCCTGGTGTTTCTTCACGATCACTGCGCGAGCCAGGGCCAAACCCTGGCCCGTTCCTTTACCGACCGGCTTTGTGGTGAAAAATGGATCGAATACCTTCGACTGGATAGCTTCCGGTATCCCTGGCCCGGTGTCGCTGACCCGAATCTCAATACCTTGCTCTTTCCGGCGCGTGCTGACGCGAATCGCTCCCTTGCGGCCGGTCTCCTTGTACACATCGGAAATTGCGTGCGCCGCGTTCACGATCAAGTTGAGTATTACTTGGTTGATCTCGCCGGCCAGGCAATGCACGAACGGAAGATCGGAATCCAGATCCGTCGTCAGGTCGGCCACGTACTTCCATTCGTTGCGGGAAACCGTGACCGTGCTCTCAATCGCCCGGTTGATGTCCACCAGCATTTTCTCCAGTGGTCCGGGATGTGAAAATTCCTTCATCGCCCGCACGATGCGGCCCACCTGATCGACTCCCGCCAGTAATTGCTCAATCGCCTTCGGAATCTCCTCCCGAAGGAACTCTAAATCCACGCCGGCCAAATCCGCGGAATCGCCCGGCACGGTTGGCGCGCAGACCCGCATCAAGTCCCGGAAAGCTTCCTGCAGGAATGTCCCGTTGTCTCCAATGTATTGGATGGGAGTATTGATTTCATGCGCGATGCCTGCGGCGAGTTGACCGATGGATTCCAGTTTTTGGGCCTGCGCCAGTTCAATCTCGAGCCGCTGGCGCTCGGTGATATCGCGGAAGACGCAGACCAGGCGGATGACCTCTCCGCCCGAAACGGTGACGGGACTGATTACCACGTCCCAGCGCTTCGAGACTTCTTTGGTGGTACGCGCGTTGCCTTGATAGCTCCCCACTCCGCCGGCTATCGCATCGGCGAGCGCGCCGCGGGCCCGCTGCTGGTCCGGACCTTCCCAAAAGCTCAGCCAGCGCAATTGGGAAATGCCGTCGTCGTCGCTCAAATCCAATAACTTGCGGCCGCCTGCGCTCAGATAGAGCAGCGCACCCTCCAAGTCGAGGACCGAGACACCGTCGGAGGTGCTTTCGAGAATACGCTGATTGAACTCCTCGCTCGCGCGCAGAGCGTTCTCTGCGACTTTGCTCTTGGTGATATTGCGCGAAATGCCGAAGACTCCGACGATCTGGCCCTCGGGGTCGCAAAAAGGCATTTTTGAGGTCGCCACAAAGGTCTCGTGACCGTCTGCCCAGGTCTCCTTCTCTACCACTCCCATCATCGCCTGGCCGGTCTCGATGATTCTCTGCTCGTCTGCGTACGCCTTAGCCGCATGCTGCTCACCGAAGAAATCGAAATCCGTCTTGCCCACCGCCTCACCGGCGTCGGTCAGCCCAAACAGCTTGGCCTGCGCGCGGCTGATCCGAATGAAGCGGCTCTCCCGGTCTTTGAAGTAAATGTGATCCGGAACATTGTCCATCAAGAACTCAAACAAATGCGTCTTTTCCGCCAGGGCTGCTTCGGTCCGCGTGCGAACCGTGATGTCGCGCACCACAACCGTGCACCGCTCCTTGCCGTCCAGTCGTGCGTAGTCCGCTACGATCTGAACAGGGAAGGTGAAGCCGTCCTTACGCCGGTAATCGGACTCAAAGGTGAGCGAACCAGCGTCTTTCAAGGATTGCCAATGCGCCGGCCAAACATCCTGGCCCAGACCCGGATCGAAATCCTGCACTTTCATGGCGCGCAGTTCGTCTCGAGAATAGCCGAGAGAGCGGCAGGCAGCCTCGTTCGCGTAAAGGACCTGTCCGTCCTGTTGGACCCAGAAGACGGCATCCGCCGCGAAATCGGTGAGTCGGGCGCCGGCAATCACATCGGAACCGATCCCGGCATGGCTTCTTCGGCCATCTGCTGCCAGCCGGCCAGCTTGTCCCTAAGGCCAATGGCGGTGAGACACGCTATGGCGTCCGGCCCCAACCCGCCATTGATCAAGGCATCGGCTACATGCACAGACACGCCGGGTCGCGATACGGCCGCCGGGTCCGAGGGAAACTCATGGTGCCGCAGTACCACCTCCGTGATGGGATCTGGAAGTGCCCATAGCCACAACAGGTATGCGCCGACTTCCGCGTGGGTGGTCCCAAACGCCTGCACTTCCGCCATGCGATCCAGTATGCCCTCTTTGCGGGCGTGACGGATCGCTTCGTCGTACCTTTCTGGGTAGTTGCACGCCAGCAGCAGCTTGCCGACATCGTGCAGCAATCCACCCACAAATGCGTAATCCACCTCCGCCGCGGAGAGGTCCAGCGACCGCGCAATATTTCTCGCCAGGCCCCCCACCGCTAGGCTGTGACGCTGCAGCCGCTCAATCGAAAAATAGCGGCTCTTCGGCTGGAAGGCGCTAAATGCCGATGCCACCAGCACCAGTTGCCTCACCAGCTCCGGACCCAGGTAGATCACGGCCTGGGTCGGGTCGGTGATCTGCCGCTGTATTCCGAAAAGGGCTGAATTCACCATCTGCAGCACTTTGGTGGTCATGCTGATGTCCTCGCCGATCACCTGGGCAATCTCTTTGGGAGACACATCCAGGGAGCGCAAAACCTCCATCAATCGCAGATACACGGATGGAACGCTGGGCAGGTTGCCCATACTCGATATCAGCTTTTTCAACGCCGCATCGTCGAGTATGACTCGCAGGCTGAAGGCGCGCGCCACGGTAGCGCGGAGCGTAGCCGCGTCACAGGGCTTTACCAGATATTGATGCGCCAGAGTGGCCGAACGCAGGACCACCTCTTGATCCGCGGTGCCGGACAGAACCATTCGCACGACCTGGGGATGCAGCTTCACCACGTTCGCCAGCAACTCCATGCCGCTCATCTCCGGCATGCGCAGGTCCGTCACCAGGACATCGTACTCGGCTTGGTCCAGCAACTCCAACGCTTCGCGCCCACTCGACGCGAACGACATCCGCCACTCGTTCCGCAACGGATACAGCATTCGCTTGAGACCGTCGAGGACCCGTTGTTCGTCGTCTACAAAGAGGACGCGTTTCATCGCTTCAAAACCTGAGTACCCCTAGAATAATACACCTAATTGATTGTAAAGCAAAACATTAGCCGCTTAAACGCTTAATTGGAGGGCGGGCAATTGTGCCCGCAGCCGGCTTTCAGCCGGCTCTTGTCAAATTGACCCACTAGTCCACCCCGGGATGCTTGTCTTTTTTAGCGGCCATCCAATAAGCTGAATATGTCGGTTACACTGAACGATGCAACCCCGTCGGCCACACCCATGACGTTACTCGCGGCCTCAGTAATTACCGGATTGCTGCTCCTCGCCCCACCAGGCTCCGCTGCTACCGGCACCATTAAGCAAACACTGGAAGGACTCCTCAACCAACCAAACCTCAAGGAGGCGCCGCCGGCGCTTTCGGACCGTCTGGACCCAATCCGATTCCAGCCTGTAGCTCAGGCCCGGAAGATCCTGCCCGCCACCTTGTCGCTCCTGCGCTCAGAGAATCCAAGCCTCCAGGAGATAGGCAGCATGGCACTCATCGCCATAGCCCTGCGTCAGGATAGCGCGGAACTGCTTGGCCCGATTCTGCCTGAGCTGGTCACGTTGCTCGATACTCATGACCCCACACACAGCGGGACAGCGCTGGGCCTTCTTTCGTTGCTCAACCCCAAGCCGCCGGCCTCCCTGGTGCCGTACTTACTCCCGCGGTTAGCCGATGGCAAGGCCTCCCCACAGAAGCTCTCGGTACTCTCCCGGACGCTGCTGCGGGCGGCGCCTGACGATCCGGCCGTGGTTGGTGCGATCCTGAATTTGCTTCAGGAGCATCCCGGAATGAGAGCCGACGTAGTGCAGATGATGGGAGTCGCTCACACGGTCGACGAAAGGGCAGTAGCGTTCCTGGGCGCCAGCCTGTCGGACGAAGATTCGGACGTTCGCCTGATGGCTGCCCAGGCGCTCGAAAAGCAGCCTGTCGAGACCATCCGAAGTTTTGGGCGGCAGCTTGCCAAGATTGCCGGGGATCCGCACGAATTGTCGTTCACCCGCGAGAGCGCTGCCCGCGCCCTGAAGCGGATCGGCCCGCAATGACGCGCGTCCCAACGACTACTTAGTGTCGGAGCAAGCGGCGCTTAGCCACTTACCGGTGCCATTGACCGTCATGTTCATGGGATGGCCGTCGGCGGTTCCGCTGGACACCAGGTTGAACTTCATGGATTCTTCGCCGAGCGCCTCCGCGACAACGGTGCTGGTGGTCTTGTTATCCTGGTCGTTACACTCGAATTTAGCCTCGAATCTGCTGCCTGAGGAACTGATTACCGTAGTCTTGCAGGACTTAGACATGCGGTTGGGGTTGAAATTGGCCAGGTCTTCTTTCTTGACGCAATGCCTGCTGACCATGGGTTTCCCGGCGGTCATGTTGCCCGCATTCTTCATGGCTGCCTCCATCTTGGCCCGTTGCTCGGGCGGGAGCTTGGCAAGTTGTTCGGGCGGGATTTGCGGCATCTGCTGCGGCATTTGCGGCATGCCGGCCATCTTCATGGTTACGCTGTATTCCCATTCGCCAACCTTCAGATTCAACGGCGTGGGGTCCGCGGCGCGCACCAGGCCGGCGCCGGCAAGGGCTAAAACAAAGACAAGTTTCACAGGTTTTCTCCTTCGGATGAACGAATGGATTATAGCAGGATAACCAAGTCGGTTCGCTATATAACCAAGGGTAGTCACCGCATTTGGCTGAAGACGAATCCGTGCTCCCGCGCATGCGCGTGACACTCGAAACACATGGTCCCGCCAGCGTCGCGAACTTTTCCAGTGGTCTGATCGGCCCCCAGAAATCTCTCAAAGCCCCAGCCTCCGGTGTTCCCGTACCTGGTCGAGTCCTTCACCATGACGTCCACCCGCCGCCGCGCTCCTTCCGAGACCACGCCGTCCTTCTCGTGTGTCTCCAGAAGCTCGTACACGATGACCGAGCCATCCGGAAACTGACCGGATTTGTAGCCCTCGGCCCCTTTTGGATTCGCATAAACGTGATGCAGTCCGCCTTCGGATGCGTAGGCTGGATGAGCGGCCGTGATCAGTGCGCTTTTGACATGTACCCAACCGAGATAGTCGTTTGGGTAAAGAACCGGCTCGTCGACCGGCTGGGCGCCCAGGACCGCGGCCTCCATCCATACAAACAGGAGCAAATATCGTGACATGCCCACATTGTGCCGGATGGCCGCGCAGGCAGTATTGTAGAAAATTCAACCCGCCGCGCTCGCCGGCGCTGCATTTCTTTCTGGGCTCTCTTGCTTTTGCACATATGCCACGGGTGTGATTCCGGCGAATGCGCGGAAATCGTGGATGAGATGTGCCTGGTCGAAATACCCGCAACCCGCCGCCACGCCGGCCCAGTTCACCGGATGCCCGATCTCGATCTGCCGCAGCACGGTTTGGAATCGCAGAATGCGGCAGAATAGCTTAGGCGTCAGCCCAACGTGTTCACGGAAGATCTGATTGAAGCGCGTGTGGCTGAAGCCGGTTTCCGACTGCACATCCGCAATAGCGCGCACACCCGGCGTCTTCTGAAACTCCCGAATGGCGTGCTCCACTGCCGGATGCGGCGGAAGCCCGCTGGGGATTTTGCCGGCGAGGTAGCGCTCGAGCACCCGGAACCTGGCGGCCAGCGTGCCGGCCGAGAGCAATTCGTCCATCAACCGGACGGCCTCCCGTGGGTCAAGATCCCCCAGCGCAACATCGATATTGTGCAGTTCGTGCGGCGGCACAGGAAAGAAAACCCGGCCGGCTCCGGGCTTGAAGCGAACACCCAGTACAGCCGTAAACTCGGACCGATCGACCAGGAACGATTTGGAAAATGGCCCCGCCAGCAGCGGCACGCGCACGCTCTGCCGGTTGTCCCCATGGAAGAATGAGAGGTGCCGGCCCGTCAGATGGACCACCAGCGCCATCGCTCCATTCGGGCAAATGCGCTCGCGGGAAGCCGTCGCGCGGCCGTCCGTCATCCACCAGATTGTCTCTACGAATGCCGACAAAGGTGGTTCGGGAATGTAGCTAAAAAAGGACACAGCTCCCAAAACCATCTTACAAGTTTCACGTGGGGCAGGCTCGCAGCCGGGGTGCCCTGGGCCGGGCCTCGTAGGCCGCCCACGCGCCCAAAGCGCGCGGCTTTTTCATGCCCAGGTTGTGTCGCGTTGCAACGCTCCGCAACCCAAAAAAACCGGGGCAGTGGGGTCAAGGCCGGCAGCCGGCCACGCCGCGACCACGTCGGAATCGCCAAGAAACTACCTGACCCACGGGGAAGTTGAAGCGCTCAACCTGATGGTCTCGGCCTACTTCGATGTTTGTTCGCGCTGTTCCGCGCACGAAGCGTCGACCTTCCATCGCCGCGCGCACCTCCGCGGTCACAACAGCCGTCTGTCGCGTGCCACTCCAACGATACGGAGATATCCATCTGGGTGTGACGAGTTCCGTGCGGCGGCCTTCCGGTGTTCTGCGCGTGGCGACGATCCCGCCCGGAAGCGCTTGATCAGTTGACTGCGAACCCTCAGGCCGCGGTATGCGGGTATAATCAGACGTGGCGGTCCGGAAAAGGGCAACTGCGCCCGGTTTGCCGCAGACCCGGCCAATACCATGGTCAACAAAAAGCGAGGTCTATTGAAACTCTTGCCGCGCGAAGAGAAGTTCTTCGCGCTGTTTGTAAGCCAGGTGAAGCTGATCGTCGAATCTTCCCGGCTGCTACTGGATGCCATGCGCAACGGCCACTCGTACATGGCGCGCGCCAGCGAGGAAATCCGGACCTTGGAAGCCAAGGGAGACGAGATTATTCACGACACGTTCACGCGTCTGAATCAGACATTCATCACTCCGCTTGATCCGGAGGACATCCACGCGCTCGCCTCCAGCCTGGACGACGTTTTGGACGGCATCGAAGATGCCGCGCATCGCATCTTCGCTTACCGTCTGGACCCGCTTCCGCCACCTATGGTACAGCTCTGCGCGCTCATTTACGATTGCGCCAAAAGCCTGCAGAAATGCTTTCAGGCGCTCAACGACAAGGAGCAGGTAACCGAACACTGCATCGAAATCAACCGGTTGGAGGACGTGGCCGACGGTGTGGTGCGCAGAGCTATTGCCGAACTCTTCGACAATGAAAAAGACCCGATCGCGCTGATGAAGCTGAAAGAGGTTTACGAATTCCTGGAGGCCACCACCGACCGCTGTGAGGACGTGGCCGATGTGCTGCAAGGCGTCGTGATCAAGAACAGTTGAGATGAGCCCCATCCTACTGTTGACGATGACGATCATCGCCATCGCCCTGATGTTCGACTTCATCAACGGCTTCCACGATGCGGCTAATTCGGTAGCGACAGTTGTATCCACCCGGGTGCTGTCGCCGGGCCAGGCAGTATTGTGGTCCGCGTTTTTCAATTTTGTGGCGGCCTTCGTATTTGGAACCGGCGTTGCCCAGACCGTGGGCGAGGGTTTGGTGGACCTGCGCGTTGTGACGCCCTATGTGATCCTGGGCGGACTGCTCGGCGCCATCGTCTGGGACCTGCTGACTTGGTTTTGGGGGCTGCCCACCAGTTCGTCGCATGCATTGATGGGTGGGTATTCGGGTGCTGCGGTCGCCCGTGTCGCACACCTGAAAGGCGTGCGGCACATGTTCGACGCCGTGCTTTGGGCGGCTGGACCAAGACGGTCGTCTCCATTTTCGTGGCGCCTCTGTTGGGTATGGTCCTGGCCTACGGGTTGATGATTGCGGTCCACTGGATGTTCCGCCGGTCCAGCCCGCGGACGATGGACGTGTATTTCCGCAAGCTGCAATTAGTGTCGGCCGCATTTTTCAGCTTCGAGCATGGCCGCAACGACGCGCAGAAAACCATGGGGATCATTACCAGTTTGCTGGTGACCTCGGGCTACCAAGCGACATTCAAGGTTCCCATTTGGGTGATCCTGTCCGCGCACGCGGCCATCGGGCTGGGCACCATGAGCGGCGGATGGCGGATCGTGCGCACCATGGGCACGCGTCTCACCAAGCTCAAGCCCCGCGGCGGATTCTGCGCGGAGACTGGCGCGGCCATTTCGATTCTGGTGGCCACGGCCGTGAACCAGCCGGTCTCCACCACACATGTGATTGCGGGCGCCATCGCCGGAGTCGGCTCGGTGCAACGCCTGAAAGCCGTGCGTTGGGGGCTGGCAGCCAATATCGTGTGGGCCTGGGTGTTCACCATCCCCGCCTCCGCCCTGGTGGCCTGGCTGTGTTTCGAGATCATCCGGTTACTGGCGCGTGGCGCTTGAGTTCGGCTTCGAGATCGACGATAACGCCACGCTCGCCGCTAACATCGGGAGACCGTTCACTCGGCCAAAGAAGCGTGATGCCGCACATCCACGCCCCGAAGGTAAAAGAGCACATCCTCGCCGACGTTGGTGGCGTGGCCGGCGATCCGCTCCAGGTAGCGGACCACGAAGAGCAGGTGGATAGCCGTCGAAACGACCGACGCATCTTTCTCCATGGAGCCGATCAGGCGGCCGAGCTGCGCGTCCCGCAAACGATCTGCTGCGTCATCGGAAAGCAGGACCCGCTGCGCTAATTCGGCATTCTGCCGCACTAGCGCGTCCAAGCCGGCTGAAAAGCCGGCTGCAGCCAAGATTGGCTGCCCCACAAACGTCGCACGGTTATCTCACGACAGTCACTTAGGTGGCTGGCCATCTGAGGCGGGCGGAGGTTCAATTTGGCGCTCCAACGCATCCAGCTTTTCGTTGAATTCGTTAAGCACCGCCTGCTCGGCTTCGAGCGAATTGGCGAGCTCGCTTTCGCGCGCCCTCAATTGCGGATCCGGACCGTTGGCGGCAATCATTTTCAACCCCGCGCGCATGTCTTCGAGTTGTGCGCGCCGTTTGACATCGGTTTCGGCTGAGATGTCCTGTTCGATTTTAGCCAGCCGTTCGTTGGCGTTCGTTTGGCGCGCCGTTTGGGCGGCGATTTGCTGGCGGACCTCATCGAGTTGCTGCGAGATCCGGGACACTTTCTGTTCCTGAACCTGCGCGCGCTGCAGGATGAGTTGTATCCGTGGGCTTAACGACAGCGTCTTTTCGACTGTGCGGCGCAGTTGCCGCACTTCGGAAAGTAGCGCCTGCATGGTGGCGGTGTTCGAGTCCGCGGTCTGCGCAGGCACCGCAGCCGCAGCCAGCACTGCTAATAAAAGGATCCTGCCAAATTTGAAGAGCCGATTCATGGTGGTCCGTCCTTATCGTTAGTATAGTGTGGCGGGCCTTGCACGGCCGCGGCGCGGGTCGGCTACTTGACTTCCGGCGCGATCTCCTATATCTTGATAGAGATTGGTATCTTTGCCTGATCTCGAATCCGCTACAGCCGAAGAGGTGCTCACCTGGGCTCTGTCCGTCTACGGTGGCTCGCTGGCCGTCTCCACCAGCTTCCAAAAGGAAGGGATGGTGGTGATCGACATGGCCACCCGTATCAATCCTCGCGTGCGCGTTTTCACCATCGACACCGGGCGCCTGCCGGAGGAGACCCACCAGATGATCGAGACCGTGCGCCAACGCTACGGCATCCCCGTCGAGATCGTGTTTCCAGAGGCGGCCGAGGTGGAATCCATGATCGCGGGCCACGGTCCGAACCTGTTCTACCGCGAGGTGGCGCTACGCAAGCTCTGCTGCCACATCCGCAAAGTGCGGCCCCTGGAGCGCAAACTGGCGACGCTGAGTGCCTGGGTGGTGGGACTGCGCCGCTCGCAGATGGAATCGCGGGCCAACATCGCCAAGGTCGAGAGCCGCGATGGCACGGTGAAGATCAGCCCGCTGGCGGATTGGAGCAGACAGGAGGTGGAAGACTACATCCTCCGGCACGACGTTCCTGTACATCCGCTTTACGCCAAAGGTTTCCCGAGCATCGGCTGCGGACCTTGTACCCGCGCCACGTTCGATTGCGAAGACGAGCGCGCGGGCCGCTGGTGGTGGGAGCAGGATGCCGAGAAGGAATGCGGCATACACATCACGCCTAGCGGCCAGGTGATGCGGCAAGTCGACGCGCTGATTGCGGAGATCCGGCCAGTGGCGCAGTGAAGACAGGCCACTGAAGACAGGCCAGGAGGCCTGTCCTACTGGTATTCTGGAACTAACCATGCCGGTTCCCACCCCGGGG
>Ga0187867_10000883_pt1 | contig 26368 bp, 16 predicted proteins | sample June2016WEW_13_1_FD_132976 | JGI IMG/M metagenome (GOLD analysis project Ga0187867, IMG submission 132976) | Peatland microbial communities from SPRUCE experiment site at the Marcell Experimental Forest, Minnesota, USA - June2016WEW_13_10 | ecosystem: Environmental > Terrestrial > Soil >... | reverse complement strand
GAACGGCGCAGGCAAGAGCACCCTGATGCGCGTCCTCTACGGCCTGTACCGCCCCGACGAGGGTGAGATCCACATCAACGGCGCGAAGGCCGCGATCACCTCGCCGGCCGACGCGATCAGGCGCGGCATAGGGATGATCCACCAGCACTTCATGCTCGTGGACACCTTGAGCGTGGCCGAGAACGTCGCATTGGGGGAGAAGTCGGAACGCGGCCCGCTGACCGACCTCGGCCGGGTGTCGGTGAGGATCCGCGAGCTTGCCGAGACCTATGGGCTCAATGTCGACCCGCAGGCCATCATCTGGCAGCTGTCGGTCGGCGAGCGCCAGCGCGTGGAGATCATCAAGGCGCTGTATCGCAACGTCTCGTTGTTGGTCCTCGACGAGCCGACGGCGGTCCTGACGCCGCGCGAGGTGGACGAGCTGTTCGTCGTCTTGCGGCAGATGACCGAGGGTGGCCGGGGCCTCGTGTTCATCTCGCACAAGATCCACGAGGTGCTCGACATCTCCGACCGCATCACAGTGCTGCGGGGCGGCCGTAACGTCGGCACGATCCCGTCGGCCGAAGCAACCCGAGCCCGGTTGGTGGAATTGATGGTTGGGCGCAGCGTCGCCCTGGAGAGCCAGCCTCCGATGGGCACTGGCGGTGATGTCCGGCTCTCGGTCAAGGACCTCCGTGTCAAGGGCGACCGAGGGATCGAAGCCGTCAGAGGGCTGTCGCTCGAGGTCTCCGCCGGTGAGATCGTCGGTATCGCCGGCGTGTCGGGGAACGGGCAGCGGGAGCTCTCCGAGGCAATTGCAGGACTTCGCACACCGCTGAGCGGCTCCATCCGATTGGGCGACGCCGAACTGGCGGGTGCGAACCCGGCTGACGCGCGGTCGGCTGGGCTCGCTTATGTCCCGGAGGAACGCATGCGCGACGGTGTGGTCCCAGCTTTCACCGTCGCACAGAACCTTCTGCTCGTTGAGAACCGGAACCGCAACTACTCTCGCCTTGGGTTCCTGCGCACCCGTGCCATCCGCCGTCATTGCCATGAGCTGATCTCAGCGTTTGACGTCAGGACTCCTTCGCTGGACACACCGGCCAGGAACCTCTCCGGTGGGAACATCCAAAAGCTGATCATGGCCCGCGAGCTGTCGGGCAGCCCTCGCGTGCTGCTCGTTGCTCAGCCCACTCGCGGCATTGACGTGGGCGCGACCCGCTACATCCACGAGCGCCTTGTCGTTCAGCGCGACAACGGAACGGCGGTCCTGATCATCTCCGAGGACCTGGACGAGATCATGACCATTTGCGACCGCGTCCTTGTGATGTACGAAGGGACGATCATCGGGTCGGCGGACCCACGGGTGAACACGCGTGAGGAGATTGGCATGTTGATGGCCGGCGTGCGGTCCGGCTTGCCGCCTGCCGCTCCGCCCGTCGCCGGCGAGCCGGCCACTGCCTCCACCTAGCCGACACGGGTCGTGAGCTCTCCCAACGGAGAGGCAAAGGGCTGGTAGAGCGGGCTCTCACGAGCTCGCGTTCGGCTGAGCTCAACAGCGCGGCGAGAGCAGGAGCGTCAGTTCCCAGGCTGGATGTCTGGATCCGGTAGCACCACGTCCCGAATGGCGCCGGTGAGATCGTGGTAGGCGTTGATGAAGCTGCGCAGCGTCCGCACAGTTGCACCGTAGTTGTCGAACTCAGCTATGGTCAGCCCGTCTGGCTCGTAGGCGCGACGGAAATCCGGAAAGTGGGTCAGCAGTTCCGTCACGATCCAGGGATCTACCGGTATCGCGATCCGGGGCAGCGGATCGATCGCGCTGTTGTTGAAGCGGACCTGCCAACGGTGCGTAACGGTCAAGATCACGTCTCCACCGATGAGCTCGGTCCAGTGCAGCGGGTGCCGGTATGCGGCGGCCAGCAATCGAGCGTGGTAGCTGCGCTCCTGAAAGATCTCATAGGCTCGCTTGAAGGTGGCGATCCCTGCCCAGTCGGGCACCGTGGGGTCCACCGCAAGGTCGTCGCGGTCGACTAGCACTTTCATCCAATCGTCCAGCCGACCGACCATGATCGTGCACACCGGCGTCATGGAGGCCAGGTCGCCACCCTCCTGCACCAATCTGTGTAGCCCGCGTTCCACCGCTTCTGCTGCGGCGATAGCTTGCGCGACCGTGAAGCACACGGTGGCGTTGACGTTGACTCCACGTGCTGTGGCTTCCTCCATCCCCGAGATGCCGGCCAGGGTAGCGGGAAATTTGACCTGGATATTTGGCGCCAAGTTGCTGAATCGCACCGCCTGATTCACCATGCGATCCGAGCTTGTGTAGTTCACCGGGTTGGTTTGCAAAGACAGGCGGCCCTTCCTTCCATGTTCGCGCTCGAACACGGGTGCTAAGACGCCTGCAGCGCGGACCGCCATGTCCTCGATCACCGCCCACGCTTGATCGATCTCGTTCCACGTCGGGTTGGCCCCGGCCATCTCGCGGATTCGCGACACCCAGTAACTTCTTTCCTTCTTCAACACCTCGAACACGATGCTCGGGTTGGACGTCGCTCCGGAGGCCCCCCGCTGGATGGCGTAGGCGAGCTCGTCCACGGCACAGGAATCGTTCCAGTAGTCCGTCGGCGTGTCCCGGACCATGCGCAACATCGGACTGTCGGTCGTTGCTGCTTGGTCATTGTCACCAAAGGCCGCGAATCCGTTCGTCGACGTCATGACAGTGCCTCCTTCAGACACACCGGCGAGGTCCGGCTGGGCAGGCGTAAACTTAGGCCGAACGATCCGCAAACATCACGTTGGCACCGTTTGGGAGTAGGCCATTCGGTGGCACGGATGGGTTTGGAACGACAACAACCCATGGACTGACTTCGCGCCCGGGTGTCGTTGGGTGGGTACGGGCGCGAGGAATCGACCCATGGGCGAGAGGGAAACTCATGAATACTGCTGCTCCGGATCTGTCTCAGGAGGAAAATGGCAGTCGAGGGTCCGGAGGAAGTGCGCCATGACCGCTCGGACACTCCACTTGCCTGGCGGCTCGCTCGCTTACGGGTCGTGGCTGATCGAACTGACAGCTGACCGGGCGGGCTGGTCATGGACATCGCTTCGAGTGCTCGCCTTAGAAGCTGGTGAATCCTTCGCCGTTGAGAGCGGAGACGAGGAGATGCTGGCCCTTCCGCTCGAGGGATCGTGGGTAGTGGCGTGCGGTGACGAGCGGTTCGAGCTCGCAGGCCGCGACGGCGTCTTTGAGGGCCCGACAGATTTCGCATATGCCGGTCGAGGTGCCGAAGTGACACTTTCGAGTGTGAGCGGCGGCCGAATCGCCCTGCCAGGTGCTCGGGCGACACGGGACTTTCCCTTTCGCTACGTGTCCGCAAGCGACACAGTCATCGAGATGCGAGGCGCAGGCGCCTGTTCGCGCCAGGTGAACAACCTCTGCTTACCGGCGACGTTCGAAGCCGATCGGCTCATCGTTTGCGAGGTGCTGACACCCGCGGGCAACTGGTCGTCCTACCCGCCACATAAGCACGACGAGAACCGCCAAGGCGAGTGCGAGCTCGAGGAGATCTACTACTTCGAGGTCGCCGAGGGCCCGGGCGGGCCGGGCATTGCCTATCAGCGTGTCTACGGGACGCCGGAGCGACCGCTGGATCTGCTCGCCGAGGTCCGAAGCGGAGATGTCGTGCTGGTGCCACATGGCTGGCATGGCCCGTCGATGGCGGCTCCGGGTTACGACCTCTACTACCTGAACGTGATGGCGGGGCCAGCTGAGCGCGCCTGGCTTATCTGCGACGATCCTTCCCACGCGTGGGTCCGCGCGACCTGGGATGCCCAGGAACTGGACCCACGCCTCCCCTTCTACAGCGACCACAGAAGAGAGGGACCATGAGCAGGACTCGGTTGACCGTCGGGCAGGCCCTGGTTCGCTTCCTCGCCGCTCAACGCAGCGAGCGCGACGGCATGGAGCACCGGCTCATCGAAGGCTGCTTCGGGATCTTCGGCCACGGCAGCCTCGCTGGTCTCGGCCAGGCCCTGCTCCAGGCCGAGCTGTCCCAACCAGGAGCGCTCCGCTACTACCAGGCCCGCAACGAGCAGGCGATGGTCCATGCCGCCAGCGGTTTCGCCCGGATGCGCAACCGCATGTCGACGCTCGCATGCACGTCGTCGGTCGGCCCGGGAGCGACGAACATGGTGACGGGAGCGGCACTCGCCACAGTCAACCGGCTCCCGGTTCTTCTGCTCCCCTCGGACGTTTTTGCCACCCGCGTGTCAGACCCGGTGCTACAGCAGCTCGAGCATTTCGGCGGTCGTGACGTGTCGGTCAACGACGCGTTCCGCCCGGTTTCTCGCTTCTTCGACCGCGTGCAGCGAGCTGAGCAGTTGCCAGACGCGTTGCTCGGGGCCATGCGAGTGCTCACCGACCCTGCCGAGACAGGCGCCGCGACGATCTGTCTTCCTGAGGACGTACAGACCGAAGCCTTCGACTGGCCGGACGACCTCTTCGAGCCGCGGGTCTGGCATGTCCCGCGACCCGTGGCCGACCCGGCTTCGCTTGCCCGCGCGGTGGAGATCCTGCGAGGGGCACGCCGCCCGCTGCTTGTGGCGGGAGGGGGTGTCATTTACTCCGAGGCCACCGAAGCCCTCAGGTGCTTGGTCGAGGAGACCGGGATCCCCGTTGCCGAGACCCAGGCTGGGAAGGGCTCGCTCGTCTTCAACCACCCTCAAGCCGTTGGTGCGATCGGTGCCACGGGCACGACCGCCGCCAACGCGCTTGCCCGGACGGCCGATGTCGTGGTCGGCGTCGGGACGCGCTGGTCGGATTTCACCACTGCGTCGAGGTCGGCCTTTGCCCTCGACGGCGTGAGGTTCATCAACTGCAACATCACTGCCTTCGACGCGGCCAAGCACGCCGGTGTCTCCGTCCTCGGAGATGCTCGGGCTGTGCTCGAAGCACTCCGGTCGGCGCTCAACCGATGGTCGGTCGAGGTTTCGTACCGGGCGGAGGCAGCAGCTCTCGCCGAGGAATGGGATCGTGCCGTGGAGCGTGCGTACTGCCTCGGCCATGTTCCGTTGCCGGCACAGTCAGAGGTGATAGGCGCCGTGAACGCCGCGTGTGGTCCACGCGATGTCATAGTCTGCGCCGCCGGGTCAATGCCGGGGGATCTGCACAAGCTATGGCGGACCAGTGACCCGAAGGGGTACCACGTCGAGTACGGCTACTCGTGCATGGGCTACGAGATCGCCGGAGGTCTCGGGGTGAAGATGGCGGCTCCGGACCGGGAAGTCTTCGTCCTTGTGGGAGATGGCTCGTACTTGATGATGGCACAGGAGCTCGTCACCGCGGTCCAAGAGCACGTCAAGTTGACGGTCGTGCTCGTTCAGAACTACGGGTTCGCCTCGATCGGGTCCCTTTCCGACAGCATCGGCTCGGAGCGCTTCGGCACCTCGCTCCGGTACCGGGATCCCGCAACCGGTCGGTTGAACGGCGACGTGCTGCCGGTCGACCTCGCCGCCAATGCCGCAAGCCTCGGCGTGGTGGCGATGCGGGCGAGGACCATAGGAGAGCTGACCGACGCGCTCGTCGCGGCACGGTCGGAGAAAGGTCCGGTCCTTGTCGAGATCGAGACGGATCCGTTCGTCCCCGCTCCGGGCAGCGACTCATGGTGGGACGTGCCGGTCGCCGAAGTCTCCGAGCACGAGCCGACCGTCCGGGCGCGAACGGCTTACGAACAGGCCAAGGCGCACCAAAGGCGATACTGGTGACCTTTTCTCGATCTCGCGCCGTCGTTCATCCCAATTTCACCTATCGCGTGCGGAGGTCCACCGGACACGAGCACGAGTGGGCGGCCTGAACCTGCGCTACGCCGAAGACTGCGCGGCCCCGGCGTTGCAGTGCCGTTTCGGGCCGTTCCCCGCGACTCGCTGGTCGGCAGTCGGGCATAGCCTGACAAAGTGGTGGTCGAGCGTGACCGTGGTCTTGTACGGGATGACGCCGATCGCCGGGTTACCCTTCAGCGGCAACATCGTCTGGCTCGGCCCACCGTGGTAAGCCAAGGGCCCGAGCCGGTTTGCACCATAGCCGACATCGCCTTTTGCACCCCTCAAGCAGGTCGCGTTGCTCCCGACGTTGTAACCTTCGTCGTTCCAGGTTCCGCCAGCCCGGTGACAAGGGCCGTTGAAGATGTCCGCAGCGGCCCAGACGGTGCTATCGCTACCGGTGTTGATGGCACCGCCGCCCTGGGCGCCCTGGGCGCCGTAGATGTCGTTGGCCCTGTTGCCCGAGAACGTGGAGGCCGACACGCTGAGGGTGCCTTTGCCGCCCACGTCGGAGTTGTCGATGGCCCCGCCGCGGGCTTCGGCGATGTTGCCCGAGAACGTGGAAGCCGAAACGAGGACGGCGCCTTCGCTCGCGCCCATGCTGTCGGCGTTGTCGATGGCGCCGCCGTCGCGGACGGTCTTGTTGTCCGAGAACGTGGAGGCCGACAGGCTGAGGCTGCCGCTGCCGCCCCAGTCGGCGTTGTCGATGGCGCCGGCGTCGTCGAGGGACGCAACGTTGTCCGAGAACGTGGAGGCCGACACGCTGAGGGTGCCGCTGGCGTTGTCGGCGCTGTCGATGGCGCCCGCGCGAGCGGCGACATTGCCCAAGAAGGTGGAAGTCAACACTATGAGGCTGCCTTTGCCGCGGGTGTCGCCACTGTCGATGGCACCGCCGTTGCCGTTAACGGCGCTATTGCCAGAGAAAGTGGAAGTCGTGACGAGGACGGTGCCTTCGCCCCCGATATCGGCGTTGGCGATAGCGCCCCCGTCGCAGTTGAGGGCGTAGTTACCCGAGAACGTGGAGTGCGACACGCTGAGGCTGCCTGTGCCACCGATATCGGCGTTATCGATGGCACCGCCGTCGTCGGAAGCGTAGTTGCGCAAGAATGTGGAGTGCGACACGCTGAGGGTGCCACCACGGATGTTCTCGACAGCGCCGCCGAGCCCGGAGCTTAGGTTGTTGGCATTTTGGATCGTGACGCCGACGAGGTCGAGGTGAACCTTCAAGCCGATATTGAGCACCGGCCCGTCACAAGTCTTGGTCCGGCAGCCAGTTGACTGCCCCTGGTTGCCGTCCAAGGTGGGTCTGGTGACGCCCGGTGCCGGTTCGATCGTGAGCGGTGCCGAAGACGTGGTGCCCTGGGTGCTCACTGCCCAGTTGCCGACGTAGCGCCTAGAGCGACCGGGGGTGGCCAGTGCCACAGTGCTGCCGAAGACAGCCCTGGAAAGCGCCTCGGTCAGCGTGCACTGCGCGGACGTGGTGCTCGTTTCGGGGCAGCTGGTTGGCAAGATGGCGCCCCCGTCTGCATAGGCGTAGAAAGTTCTAGCTGCGGCCGATGCTCGTGGGGCGGTCACTACCAGGCCGATCGCCGTGGCCACGAGAGACAGAGCAGCAAGGCCGGCTGCAATTCGCCTCCCGAAGGCCCTGGCGTATGCGCAGGCGTAGGAGGGCGTGGCTCTGGCTTGCTCCGTGATTGGGTCAGTTGGCTCCATTCCACGCTCCTTTTCATCGGCTCCTGTTGGACCCTGCGAACTTGGCGGCGAACCGCCAGCACAAGGCCGGACCCGCGTCCTCTCTTGAGCAGTCAGGACGGCGTGCTCGCCAGGAGGTTCTCGAGGTACGACCTGCTGTCATGCACCGCCAGCTGTGGCCCGAAATCAACAGGCGGCTCGCCCTCCAGCATGACGTCCTGCTCGAGCACGTACCGGCCACGGTAGCCAGCGCCTTCGAGCGCGCCAACGATCGCTGCGACGTCCACGTCTCCCTCTCCGAGCACGCAGAAGATGCCGAGACGGACTGCATCGCTGAACGCAAGCTGGCCATTGGCAACACGCCGGGCCAGGTCGCAGTGCACGTCCTTGAAATGAACATGGCCAATCCGTGACGGGGCTTGGCGGGCCAGGGTGACCGGATCGCCGCCTCCGGCCATGACGTGGCCCGTGTCGAGGCAGAGCGGTACCGAGGCGCCCTCGAGGACACGCTCTATCTCCTCGGGTCGTTCCACGACGGTGCCGACGTGAGGGTGCAGCACGGCGCTCATTCCGCCCGCCGAGGCAATGTCGACCGCCTCGTCGAGCGCCCCGAGGAGCATGTTCCACTCCCCTGAAGAGAGCACCGGCCGGCGATCGTAGCCTTCGAGCCCGGTGGCGGCGGCGAGCACGACCACCTCGCCCCCACTGGCCGCGAACCGACGCACTACGTGGCCCAGCTTGTCCCGCCACGGTCCCGGCCGGTGGAGCACAAGCGGCGTAAACCCCCCTACGAGGCGCAGGCCGTGGTCGTCCAGCTGGTGGCGCAGCTCCTGTGAGTCGTCCGGCAGGAACCCGTCGGGACCGGCCTCCGTCGCCGTGAGCCCGATCGAGTGCATCTCTGCCAGCACCCGTTCCGGCGACAACTGATGACCCCATCCGGGCACTTCAGAGACGCCCCAGCTGATCGGCGCTCCCGCGATACGTTCCACTGTGCTCATTTTCAGTTGACCTCCCCGACTCGACGCTGCCCGACAGCTCAGTCGCCCCTCGTGCTGTGGCCTGCCTGGATCAAATCGCCTGTCAGGCGTACAGCGCAGGTCGCTCGACGAGCGAGACGGTTGTCCTCAGCCCGCTCTGGAGCGACGCGACGCAACTTTGGGCGACCGCCGTGGCCGCGTAACCGTCCCACGCGCTGGGGCCGCGTGCCGCGCCCGTTGCGAGACCGTTGATCCAGTCCTGCAGCTCCACGAGGTAGGCGTCGCCAAAGCGCACCTGCCAGTCCGCGGGGACCGGCTCGCTGCGCGCACCCGAGCGCGTCAAGGCGCCGGTCGTAGGGTTGTCGAGGGATGCGACGCCGGTGGAGCCAACGACTTCGCAGCGCACGTCGTAGCCGTACTGGCAGTTCACGAAGATCTCGACCTCGACAACGACGCCGGACCGGAACTCGAGCAGCACGAGCTGAGGGTCACGTAGATGGCTCGGCGCGAGCGAACTGCGCCGTACGCCGATGACGGTCGTGGCGACGATCTCGTCGGCGATGAGCCACCTCGCGGTGTCGATCTCGTGGATTGCCGAGTCGGTGAAGGACATGTCGCTCGTGTACGACGGTGCCGAGGAGACGTTGCGGTGCACGCAGTGCACCATGAGGACCTCGCCGATGCTGCCAGCATCGATCGCCTGCTTGACGGCGCGATAACCGGCATCGTAGCGGCGCATGAAGCCGACCTGTGTGAGCCGCGAGCCATGGGCAACCTCTGCCGCGAGGACCTCGCAGCACTCGTCGGACGTCGGTGCCAACGGCTTCTCGCACAGCACGGGCTTGCCCGCCTGTATGCAGGCGAGCGTGAGCTGGGCGTGGGTGTCGCCAGGCGATGCGATCAAGACCGCGTCGACGGCCGGATCCTCGATCACCTCCTTTGCGCTGGTCCCTAGGGTCGTTCCCGAGCCTTCGGCCAGCGCAGCGGCACGTTTCGTATCGACATCGAAAACTACAGCGACGCGCGCGCCCGAGACCCTCGTCGACAACCGCCGCAAATGGTCGGCCCCGATCGCGCCGGCACCGATGATTCCGACGTTGACCATCCTGTCGTCCTCTCTCGTGCTCGATCAGACCCGCCGCGTTTACGCTCTAGACGCCCGTCAGGTGGGCGGTGTCCGGGGCGTAGGTGGCGTGAAGTACCAATGATGCAGCGCCAAGCGCGGCGCCGTCGTTTGCTATGTCCGAAATGGCCACCCGCATGGTGTGCGTCTTGCGGGCAAGCGGACGAGTCTGCAGGTACTCATTCATCTTGTCTCTGTAGATCTCACCGACATGGGCTATGGCCCGCCCGCCTATGATCAGCACCTCGACGTCCAGCAAGTTTGCAATAATCACTGCGCAATCAGCCAGGTACTCGGCGACCCTGTCTATCACCCGCCGGGCGACGAGATCATGTTCGACAGCGGCCAGGCAGATGGCGCTGTGGTCCACCAACGCCGGATCTTCCTGGTACAGAACGGCGAGCTTGCTTGTGTGGCCCAAAGCCAGCCCTGCGTGAACGTCTTTCACGATGGCTGCTGGGCTACACATCGCCTCCACGCAGCCGCGATTACCGCAATAACAAGGAGTGGCATTTGGCTCGACCACGATGTGCCCGAACTCCCCTGCATTCAACGAAATGCCCCGGTAGATGTGGTTGGACAGGAACATCCCGCCGCCAATCCCGGTCCCCATGTACAAGAAGGCGAAGTCAGAAGTGTTGCGTCCGTGCCCAAACCAGCGCTCGCCGATGGCGGAAGCATTTGCGTCGTTGTCGATGGTGACATCAAATCCGATGTTTCCCTCGAGGAGCCGCTTGATCGGCACTTCTGTCCAGCGGTCATGTCGCGGCGGCGATATGACGAGCCCCTGGCTTTGATCGATGGGTCCGGGGCAACCTGCGCCGACCCCCAGGACTCGTTCACGCGGGATCCCTAGATCGGCCAGGAGAGAGAGCGCAGCCTGGGCAGCCTGGGCGATAAGCGCTTCCGGGTCGAACCCGGGAGAGATCTCCTGGCTCGAGCGGGCCAATGTCTGCCCCATCATGTCAACTACGACAATGGACACCCCAAGGGGGTCGAAATTTATGCCCACCGCATAGGCGGAGGTCGGGTTGATACGCAGGGTCTTCCTCGGCTTGCCACCCGTCGAGGGCACGGAGCCGCTCTCCTGCACGATCCCCTCTTTGATCAGCCGGCGGACGATGACCGACACCGTCTGAGCAGTGAGCCCCGTTTGTTTGGCGACCTCGACGCGGCTGGTCCCATCCGACGACTGGATCGCGCTGATCACAACGTTGATGTTGTAGTTGCCCACTCTCGGCAGATTCGTTCCACTGAACATGATTGGTCTCTTGTCGGCCGCCTAGCTACATGGAGAACATGGACTGCCCTGTCTTACCGAGGTCAGAGCTCGCCTGCTTGTCAGCAGACTCTAGCAGGTCGACAACATACTAAGTCAGATGGATGTCCTAAGGCTGGCCCAGAGGCAAAGCGACACCGAGCGCGGGCTCCGAGCCGTCCGGCAGGGACGTCCTCCTCCGGACATGTTCTCGCGGGCTCAGGTCGTTTACCTGCCCAAATCTGAGCCGGGCCCGCAACAGCGGGTCCCGAGGCCCACCTACTTCCGTCGTCGGAGCGACTGGACTAGACACCTTGACTCGATAAGTCATGATGATTTAGCATCACCCTGAATGACCGGGCCGAAGGTATCCAGAACGGCTGGTGGGGCACCGGGCTGAGGAGGAAGCGTTATGCGGCGAAGATTACTCGTGACCGCGGTAGCAGCGTTGGCGCTGACGAGCGGGTTGGCCCTGACTGCGGCTTCGGCGGTGTCCGCCAGCTCAGGGGGCACGATCAAAGTGGTCTATCAGATTCAAGGGAATAACCCCGCCCTGGTTGTCCTCATGCACACCGCGACGACGGAGTTCCAAAAGGCCTACCCGGGCTGGACGGTCGCCCTTGAGCCGATCACCTCGCCTGCGGAGAACGACTACTACACCAAGCTCGACCTGATGAACCAGTCTGCGTCAACTGCTCCCGACGTCATGTACGAGGACACCTTCCTGATCAACAGCGACGTTGCCGCCGGCTATGTGGCCCCCGTGGACTCCTACCTCGCCACCTGGCCAGGTTGGAAAGAGTTCTCCAAGGCTGCCCAAGCAGCCGCCCGGGGCGCCGACGGTCACGTCTACGGGGTGTCCATGGGGACCGATACCCGTGGGCTCTGGTACAACAAGGCTGTGCTCGCCAAGGCGGGGGTTGCGCTCCCCTGGCAGCCCAAGACCTGGGCTGACGTGCTGGCGGTGGCCGAGAAGATCAAGGCGACCGAGCCGGGCGTCACTCCGATCAACGTCTACGGCGGCACGGGCAATGGCGAAGGGACCACTATGCAGGGGTTTGAGATGTTCCTCTACGGGACCAACAACCCCCTGTATGACGCCTCTACCGGTAAGTGGGAAAAGGCAGGAGCCGGCTTCCAGGCAGCGCTCGGGGTGTACAAGACGATCTACAAGACGGACAACCTCGGCCCCAGCGTGCAGACCGCCCTCAGCACCCTGGACTGGCAGGTCGCGCAGCAGTCCCTGATGCCCACCGGCAAGCTGGGAATCGACCTCGATGGGAGCTGGGTTGGCAGCACCTGGTTGCCCACCGGGCCTAAGCCGTGGCCGCAGTGGCAATCCGCACTGGGTGTAGCTGCCATGCCTACGGAAAACGGGCAGGCACCCGGAAAGGTGAGCATGTCCGGGGGATGGCTGCTGTCAGTGGGCTCGCATGCCACCAACAAGCAGATGGCGTTCAACTTCATCACCATCGCCCTGAACCAGCAGAACTCGCTGTACTACGATATCCACGCTGGGCAAATCGCCACTCGTGCCGACGTCGCTGCAGCGCCCTCCTACAAGGCACAGGGCCACTCGGCAGCTTCGTTCTCCTCGTTCGTGCCCTTCACTCACTTCCGCCCGGCATTCACCGCGTACCCCAAGCTCTCCACTGAGATACAGGAGATCACCGGGGAGATCATGACCGGCCAGGAGACGCCCGCCCAGGGTGCGGCGGCCTACAACAAGTACCTCATCGCGACGGTCGGAGCGAAGAACGTCGAGGCTGCACCGATGTAAGTCTGGGATGCCAAAAAGGGGTTCTGGCCAGGACGTGCCTGAACCCAACTAAGCTTTAATCAGCTGCCTGTCCGTTGAAATGGGGCGGCCAAACCCTCAAGGGTTTGGCCGCCCCCTTGGAGGGTTAGATTGGCACTCAGAATCTCCCGCCGCAGGACGCCGACCTGGCGGTGGTTCGGCCCCATGGCCCCGGCGCTCGGCATCATGGGCCTGTTCTTTGCGGGCCCGATCATCTGGAGCGTCTACATCGCCTTCACGAACAAGGCGCTGACGGGGGTGGGGGCCCAGCATCCTAAGTGGGTGGGCTTTGCCAACTTCACCCAGGCGTTCCATGACCCGTTGTTCATCCACTCCCTTGTCCTCACTGCCATCTTCGTCATCGGCTCGGCCATCATCGGACAGAACACCCTCGGGTTCCTCATCGCCCTCCTCGAAAGAGGCAAGAACAGTTTCGTAACCAGAGCTCTCAACACGTTCATCATCGCCGCCTGGGTCATGCCCGAGATCGTCGCCGGCTTCTGCTGGTACGCGTTCCTCTACCAGGGCGGAACCCTTGACACTTTCCTGCAGCACTTCGGACTAAGCCAGGACTGGCTGTACACGACGCCAATGCTTGCCATCATTATCGCCAACATCTGGCGCGGGACTGCATTCTCAATGCTTGTGTATTCGGCCGGCCTCTCCGACGTGCCGGCCGAGCTGCTCGAGGCGGCAAAGGTCGACGGCGCCAGTCAGTTCTCACTTCTACGCCGGGTGATCATCCCTCTGCTACGGCGCTCGATAGTGACGAACTTGATGCTCATAACCCTGCAGACCCTGGCCAGCTTCACCCTTATATTTGTGCTGACCGCCGGCGGCCCTGGAGAAGCAAGCCAGACCACACCTTTGTACATCTATCAGCAGGCTCTCCAGCTATACGACATAAGCTATGGGACCGCGATGTGCATAGTACTCCTCTTGATAGGCGCCCTCTTCTCTGTTGTCTATATCAAGTTGATCCGGGTGGAGGAAGTGGGATGATCGGAGTCCTGAGTTCGGGCGAAAGAAGAGCAGCCCGTTCAAACGAGCGCCCACGTAGCCGCTTCCGCATCACATCACCGCGGATCATGGCGGCGCGCGTCAGCGCGTACGGTGTCTTGGCTCTGGTAGCGGTTTTCTTCATAGCCCCGCTCCTTTGGCTCGTCCTTTCCGCGTTCGAACCCGCGGCCAGCGTGGGGTCCGCGGCCCCGCTGGTGCTCTCGTTCAGCAACTTCGCGAAGGTCCTCAACTGGACGACGACCTACAAGCCGCTCATAAACTCGGCGATCCTGTCAGGGTCGACGGCGATCATAACTGTTGTTGCTTCGCTCTTTGCCGCTTACCCGCTCTCGCGCTACCAGATGCGCTTCCGCAGGCCGTTCCTGTACACGATTGTGTTCTCCACAGGGCTCCCAATCACGGCGATCTTGGTGCCCGTGTACTCGATGTTCGCGCGCTTCAACCTGGTCGACAATATGTTGGCCGTGATCTTGTTCATGACGGCGACGTCGCTGCCCTTTGGGATCTGGCTCATGAAGGGCTTCATGGACGGTGTGCCTCTCGAGCTGGAACAGGCGGCGTGGGTCGATGGGGCAACGTGGCTGGGGTCATTGAGGCGGATAGTTGCGCCGTTGATGTTGCCCGGCATAATGGTCATCACGATCTTCACTTTCGTCAGCCAATGGGGCAACTTCTTCGTCCCGTTCATCCTTCTCGAGACCCAGAGCAAGTTCCCGGCTTCAGTCAGCATCTATACGTTCTTCTCGCAGTATGGCCTGGTCGACTACGGGCAGCTGGCGGCGTTCTCGATTCTGTACACACTGCCTGCCGTGGGGTTGTGGGTCGTGGCGGGGCGGTTCTTGAAGGGCACGTTCACCTTCGCAGGCGCAGTGAAGGGCTGAGGGACGTCTATGCACGATGACCAGGAGAAGACGGAGGCTCGGATCAGGCGTGCTTTGGACGGGCGCTTGGGTTCTCGGGTGTTGGCGAGGCGCGAGGCGTGCGATGTGTCGGCGTTCTTTTGCGGGGACGCAGTAGGCGTGAGTGACGCGCTCGCCGCTACCTACCTGCCCGTGGAACGCGGCGCGCCTTGGGGGCCCCCGTGGTCGACGACCTGGTTTCGGATCTCGGGCCGAGTGCCGCCTGAATGGGCCGGGAGGAGGGTCGAAGCCGTATTCGACCTCGGGTTCAACGACCGGAGCCCCGGGTTCCAGGCGGAGGGGCTTGCGTTCGGCGTCGACGGCACGGTGCTCAAGGCAGTGTCGCCCAAGAACAACTGGCTCCCAGTCGGCAGCGGTGTCATAGCTGGAGGCAGGTGGACCTGCTTTGTGGAGGCGGTGGCGATGCCGGCCATCGTGGGTAGCCGCGACGACCCGTTCCGACCGACTGATCTCGGCGGCATCGGCACTTCGGGGTCCGAGCCGCTCTACGTGCTCGGAGGGGCCGATCTCGTGGTAGTCGACGAGGTGGCCCTGGCTCTTGCACTCGACGTCGAGGTCCTGCTGGGGCTGATGGGGGGCCTGCCCGTCAGAGATCCACGCCGCCACGAGGTCTTGCGCGCCCTGGAACGCTGCTTGGACGCCTACGACCTGGACGGCGATCCTGCCGCGGCTCGCGAGGCCCTCAAGGACGTGATGTCGGCGCCGGCCAGCCGCACTGCGGACAAGATCTCCGCCGTCGGCCATGCCCACATCGACTCAGCCTGGCTTTGGCCAGTCCGGGAGACCATCCGCAAGTGCGCCCGCACGTTCTCCAACGTCGCGGCGTTGGGCGCCGAGTACCCGGAGCTCGTCTTTGCGTGCTCTCAGGCTCAGCAGTGGTGGTGGACGAAACATCACTACCCGGAGATCTATGAGCACATGAGAGCGCAGGTGAAGAAGGGCCAGATCGTCCCCGTGGGCGGCATGTGGGTGGAATCTGACACCAACGTGACCGGTGGGGAGTCCCTGGTCCGCCAGCTCGTGTTCGGGAAACGCTTCTTCCTCTCCGAGCTGGGCGTGGAGACCGAGGAGGTGTGGCTGCCGGACTGCTTCGGCTACTCGGCTGCCCTTCCTCAGCTCATCCTCCTGTCTGGGTCACGCTGGTTCCTCACCCAGAAGCTTTCCTGGAACGACACCAACAAGTTCCCCCACCACACCTTCTGGTGGGAGGGCATCGACGGGAGCCGGGTGTTCACCCATTTCCCCCCCGTCGACACTTACAACGCCGAGCTCCTGCCGTCCGAGCTGGCTCACGCGGCTGACAACTATGCCGAGCGCGGTTTCGGAACCCGGTCGTTGGTTCCCTTCGGTTACGGCGACGGCGGTGGGGGCCCCACCCGGGAGATGATGGAAAGGGCGCGTCGTCTCGCCGACCTGGACGGGTCGCCCAAAGTCGTCGTGGAAGCGCCGTCGAAGTTCTTTGCTGCCGCCCAGGCCGAGTACCCCCATGCGCCGGTCTGGTCGGGTGAGCTCTACCTCGAAGGACACCGGGGGACCCTTACGAGCCAAGTCGAGATCAAACAAGGCAACCGTCGTTGCGAGAACTTGATGCGGGAAGCGGAGCTGTGGTCGACCACAGCCCTTGTTCGCGGACGCTCGCCCTACCCATACGAAGAGCTGGAAGAGATCTGGCGGGACATCCTGCTGAATCAGTTCCACGACATCCTCCCGGGCTCATCGATCGCGATGGTCAACGACGAGGCAATCGCCAGTTGTGCCAACAGCACCCGGCGGCTCGAGGACCTGATCGAAAGGGCTATCTCGGCGTTGTGCGGCGACGGCAATGTGCCCGTGGCTTTCAACGCCGCGCCCCACGAGCGGCGGGGGATCCCGGCCCTGTCCGCCGGCGTAGTGCTCCCAGGCACCGGAGCGGCCAGGGTGGTCGGCGGAACCGGTCTCGAGAACGACCTGATCAGGGTGGAGCTCGACGCCGACGGCCACGTCGTCTCATTGTTCGACCTTGTGGCCGGGCGGGAGGTCATTCCCCCCGGGGCCCTGGGCAACGTGCTCCAGCTCCACCCCGATCTGCCCAATCAGTTCCCTGCTTGGGATGTCGATGCCTTTTACCGCAATGCCCGTCAGGACCTGGGCGCGCCTGAGAGCTTCACCGTCTTGTCGAGTGGACCTGAAGAGGCTGCCGTCCGGGTCGAGTACCGTTTCGGCTCCTCGCGGGCCGTGCAGACCTTGCGGCTGGCGGCCGACAGCAGGGCCTTGGTGGTGGACATCGAGCTTGACTGGCGAGAGCACGACCGCCTGCTCAAGGTGGCCCTCCCCATCGACGTCCACGCGGACCGGTCGTCATCGGAGATCCAGTTCGGGCACATCCAACGGCCCACTCATGACAACACCTCTTGGGACGCTGCCCGTTTTGAGTTCGTGGCGCATCGCTTTGTGCACGTGGGAGAGCCTGGCTACGGCGTCGCGGTGGTGAACGATGGGATATACGGCCATGAGGTAGGGGCCATGGAAAGAGCCGGCGGAGGAAGAGCCACCATGGCCCGGCTGTCCATCATTCGCAGCCCGAACTTCCCTGATCCCCGCGGGGAGAACGGGGTGCACCACTTCCGTTATGCGATCCTGGCGGGGGCGACGATCGCCGACGCTGTGCACCACGGCTATCACTTCAACCTCCCTCTTCGAGCGGCCTTGGCCGAGCGGGACGTGGAGCCGCTGCTGGCTCTGGACAACGACGCCGTGGTGGTCGAGACAGTCAAGGCCGCCGACGACCGTTCGGGAGACGTGGTCGTGCGTTGCTATGAGTCTCTCGGGGGCAGGGCCACGACCACGCTGAAGGCCAACTTCGCGGTGCGTCGAGCTTCGCTCACCGACCTGCTGGAACGGCACCTGGTGGATCTCGACGTCGGGCCCGGCAGCGTGGTGTCGCTGCAGCTGAGGCCGTTCCAGGTTGTCACGCTGCGACTGTCGCCGGAGAAATGACCGTGCAAGAGCTGATCAGGCGTCCTCGCGATCAGCATCGTCCAGAGCGTTGAAGGGAGGTTCCTTTCGTGGTGGAACGGGCGTGTTCTGAATCCTGTCTCTGCCTTGCGCTGGACGTCGGTGCGACCAAGCTCGGAGCAGCACTTGTGGACCGCCAGGGTGACATCCGGTACAGCGCGAAGAGCCACACTCCCGAGGGATGCGATCCCGAGGCGCTGTTCCTGGCGGTGACGGACCTCCTCGACGGCCTGTTGGCAAGCGAGGGCGAGAGTCCGCTGGCACTGGGCGTGGGCAGCCCGGGGCCGGTGCAGGACGGCTCCGAGGTGAGCCCGCTCAACATCCCCGCCTGGCGGGGCTTTCCTCTGCGGCGGCGTCTCGAGGACCGCTACGGCTTGGCGACGTTTGTCGAGCTTGACACCAAGGCCCTGGCGCTGGCCGAAGGATGGAGGGGTGCGGCGCGGGGCAAGCGCAACTACCTGGCCATGGTTGTCTCCACGGGAATAGGGGGGGGATTGGTCCTCGACGGGCGGCTGGTCGAAGGTCGCACCGGCAATGCCGGGCATGTGGGCCATGTCATCGTCTGTCCGGGGGGCAGGCCATGTTCGTGCGGGAGCAGGGGCTGTTTGGAGGCAGAGGCCTCGGGATGGGCGATCGCCGCCATCACCGGCCGACCCCCTTCCGAAGCCACCCCTCAAGTGATCGAGCGCACCGGTCAGCTGGTCGGCCTCGCCTTGGCCTCGGTGACCACGCTGTGCGACCTCGATCTGGTAGTCATAGCCGGTTCGGTGGCCCTGGGATTCGGCGCTCCGTTTTTCCAAGCCGCTGTGAGGGAACTTCACGACTACGCCAAGCAGGCTTACGCCAAGGAAACCCAAGTTCTCCCGGCGGGCCTGGGCTCAAGGGCGCCTCTGGTGGGTGCCGCGGCAGTGGCCTGGAGGGGCCTTGGTGGGCGGGATCGCTGGCGCGCCGACCCCGAGTGTCCGGACCCGCCGGCGTGACTTGTTGGCGCCGGGCACTCTCCGAAGTGCGCCACGAGAAAGGACAGTGCCTCCATGCGTATCAGCTCGGTCCGTTCCACCTACTGCTTCGTCGCGACGGGGGACCGGCTGGCCCAGGTCATCCGAGTTGTAGTCGCAGACGCCACGCCCACTGCGCCTGCTGAGGTCTCGCTCGTCGGCGAGGGTCTCCAGTGGGCCGAGCCCTGGCGGGGGTGCCTCGACCCGACATGGGCCGGCAGAGCGGACGGTCCAGCATGGGTGCCAAGCGCCGACGCCGGGCTTGGCACACCAGCCCGCTTCACGTCGGCTCCCGACCTGCCCGACGGGGTCGTGGTGGAGGTCCCGGTCCTGTTCGACCCGGCGCTGCCCTCGGGCAGCGTCGTGGCCATCCGAGCCGTCGCGCAGTCCGGTGAGGCTCGGGCCGAAGCCGGGGGCGATGTGGTGGTACGGGAGCCAGGTTGGCGGATGCTCATGGTTCCCCACTTCCACTACGACCCGGTCTGGTGGAACACCCAGGCCGGGTACACCTCCGGCTGGGACGAGCTCGTCTGGGCACAGGACCGCCGGGAGTCCTTCCAGCACAGCGGGCTGGCACTGGTCGAGGCCCATCTCGAGAGGGCACGGGTCGACCCTCGGTACAAGGTTGTCTTCGCCGAGGTGGACTACCTCAAGCCCTACTGGGACCTCTATCCCGACCGCCGCGCAGAGCTCCGGTCCCTGATCCAGGCCGGCCGCGTCGAGATCGTCGGCGGAACCTACAACGAGCCGAACACGAACTTGACCGGTGCGGAGACTGCCATCCGGGCGGCCGTGTACGGGCTCGGCTTCCAGCGCGACGTGATGGGCGCCGATCCCAGGAGTGCCTGGCAGCTGGACGTGTTCGGCCATGATCCCCAGTTTCCGGGGATCATGGCCGATTGCGGGCTCGACTCCGCGGCGTGGGCCCGGGGCCCGTTCCACCAGTGGGGGCCGAAGCCGGAGACAGGGACAACCGCGTGGATGCAATTTCCCTCCGAGTTCGAGTGGGTCGCCCCCAATGGCCAGGGCCTGCTCACGAGCTACATGCCCACCCATTACTCGGCAGGCTGGGAACTCGAGCGGGCGACGACCCTCGAGGGGGCGATGTGGCGGGCGTACGAGCTGCTCGAAGACCTTGCCCAAGTGGCGGCGGTGAAGGTCACCCTTTTGCCCGTGGGCACTGACTACACGCCACCGAGTCGCTGGGTGACCGAGGTCGCGGACGCGTGGGGACGACGCTACGCGTGGCCCCGCTTCGAGGTGGGACTGCCCAGGGAGTTCTTCGATGCCGTACGGTCCGAGCTGTCGCAGCAAGGGCGGGCACCGTCGCCCCAGACCCGTGACATGAACCCGATCTATACCGGCAAGGACGTCTCTTTCATCGACACCAAGCAGGCTCAACGCCTCACCGAGGCCAGCCTCGCGGATGCCGAGACGCTCGCCGCTCTGGCCGGGATCCTGGGCGCAACCTTGCCCCACGGGGCATTGGACAAGGCCTGGCGCCAACTGGTCTTCGGCGCGCACCACGATGGCATCACGGGCTCAGAATCCGACCAGGTCTACCTAGACCTCCTCGGCGGCTGGCGAGAGGCGTACGAGCTGGCCTGCGAGGTAGCCGACCGCTCGACGCGCCACGTCGTCACCGCCATCGACACCAGCGGTGATGGCCGGGCCGGCGTGGTCGTCAACACCCTTGGCTGGGATCGCTCCGACCTGGCCGTGGCAGAGGTGCCCGCGCCTCCGGTGGGGCAGGTGGTCGAGCTTGCCGACGACGCCGGTCGCGCGGTCCCGGTGCTCTGTGAGCCAAGCCCCCTGCCCGACTCGCTCCACCTCAGGTTCTTGTCTGAGAACGTTCCTGGCGTGGGCTACCGCACTTATCGGGTCCGCCACCGCCCGGCCCACGCCGCCGACGCGCTCGGATGGGTCGAGGTCCCTGGCTTTGAGATCGCCAATGAGCACCTCGACATCTCCGCTGATCCCGATCGGGGCGGAGGGTTGAGCCAGATCACCGATCACTCGAGCGGCTTCGAGCTACTGCCTGAGGGAGAGATCGGCAATGAGCTGCTGGTCTACCCCGAGTACGACGGCCACCCCCGCTTCGGCGAGGGACCTTGGAACCTGCTTCCGGCCGGGCCGCCGGTTCGGTCGGGCGTGCGGGGTGCTGACGTCCGTCGCGAACGCTCCGCGCTCGGTGAGCGGCTGGTCGTGGACGGCTCTCTCGAGGGGTTCCGCTACCGCCAGGTGGTCACTCTTTGGAACGGGATTCGCCGAGCTGAACTGCGCACCGAGATTCACGACTGGCGTGCCCAGGACCGTCTGCTCCGGCTCCGGTTCCCAACCACCCTCGCTGGTGGTACACCCGTCTCGGCTGTCGGAGACGCCGTCGTGGCCCGGGGCTTCGGTCTCATCGACGTGGATGCAGCCGAGGCTCCCTGGACGCTCGACAATCCCGCCGCTGAGTGGTTCGGGCTCAGCACTACCCTGCTCGTGGAAGCGGTCGAGGCTGGGCGCACCTACCACCGACGAGGGATAGGGGTGGCCGAAGTGGTCGTCCCGGTCGGCGCCGGGGCGGCACCCTGGGCTCGCCGGCTGGTCGTCGCCCTGATCCAAAAAGGGGTTACCGCCACTTGCACGGAGGCGGATCGCAACAGGTACGGCGCTCTCCTTGGAGACTCCAACTTGCCGGACTTTCGCGTGGCTGTGGGCGGCCCGCGTGAGAATCCTTTTGTTGCTTCCGTCCTGCAAGCGGCCGGCGCGGCCTACCGCGCAGCCCTTGAGGATCAGCTGGACCGCCAGGGTTGGGCGCGCGTCCTGGTCCCGGCGGAACGGCCGTTGAAAGACGTATGGCTCCCGGGAGCCGACCTTCGAGACCCGAGGGCTCTACCGGTGATTGTGGTGGCTGTGCGGGACGAGATGGCGACGGCTACGGCCGTCGACGTACTGACGGCCGAGGTAGTCGCCGGACGCGTGGTAGTGGAGCAGCCGGCTGCTTTGGTTCCTCAGCCGGAGCAGGTACCGGAGTGGACCGCGGCTGTATTGAACCGAGGTACGCCGGGCTTCGCCGTGGACTGCGGCGGCGCTCTTCACGTCTCGCTCCTGCGAGCGTGCACGGGTTGGCCGTCCGGGGTCTGGATAGACCCACCCCGCCGGTTCGCGCCGGACGGTTCGGCCTTCGAGCTCGAGCATTGGAGTCACGTCTTCGAGAACGCTCTGCTGCTCGGACGGGGCGACTGGCGCGAGACGGGTTGCGTGGAAGAAGCCCTCGCATACAATCGACCGCTCCGCGCCAGCCTTAGCGATCCCCACCCCGGAATGTTGCCTCCGCGCGCCCGTTTGTTCGCCATCGGTCCGCTGGAGGGGGGCGAACGAACACCGCATGCCCGGGTGGTGCTGGCCGCCCTCAAGGCGGCAGGCAATCCCTTGGCTGCGGGGGACCCGCCAATCGAGAGGGACGACTCGGACCGGGAGATGGAAGTCAGCCTGCGCTGTTACGAGGCTGATGGTCGCCCGGCGGAGGTGGAGATCGAGAGTCTGTTCCCTGTTCTTGGCGCAAGGCGCGCGAACCTCGTGGAGGAGCCTGGAGAGCCACTTGCCCTAACAGGAACGGCCGAGGGCCGGCCAAGCAGGGTGGCGCTTTCCGTCAAAGCTGGGGAGCTCGCCACCATTCGCCTACGCCTCGCCGCCGAGACGGTTGCCTCGGGTGGCACCAACGGAGGTTGGGGTGCCGAGGTCGCCCAGCCGGTGTTCAGTCGGTACTGGCTCCACAACAAGGGGCCGGCACCGATGGGCAACCAGGCGCTCGCGGTGCATGTCCTACCTACGGCCTTGGTGCTGAGGGCCGGTGAGGCGTGCGAGTTCACTGCCCAGATCGCCTCGGGTTCTGCCCACGTCACCCAGTCGGGGCAGGTCGAACTACTAGGGCCCGATCACTGGGACCTCGAGCCGTCGGGGCAGCTCTTCTCGTTGAGCGCCGGGGCCTTCATGCGAGTTCCCTCGCGTCTGCGGGTCCCGGACGGATGCCGCCCTGGCCGGTACTTCGTGGCAGCCCGAGTGGTGGACCCGGCCGGTCAGGCCCAAGAGGACATCGTCACAGTCGACGTCGTGCCGGCGCTGGCTGAGGCCGCCCATGAAGATGGCCAGTTCCCGTGGGACCCACGGGGGCTCCTCGCGAAGCCGGCCCCCTTCAACCACCCCGCCGGCCAGGTGTGGGCCGAGCTCGAGGCAGCTCTCGAAACTCTGGAGTTGGCAGTTGCGCCAGCTGCGACGGCCACGCTCGGCCTCGTGCTTGCCAACCGCACCTTGGGCGAACTGCGGGGCGAGGTGCAGCTTCTTTCTCCGGTCGAGACCTGGCCGTACGTCGAGCCCCGGACCCAGGCGTTCACCTTGAGACCAGGTGAGCGCCGTCGAATCGAGGCATTGGTGCGTAGCCCCGGCAACGGATGGCTCGCCTCATGGACGTTGTTCAAAGTGACGTACTTCGGACGAATCTGGTACTCGCCGACGGTGGCATTGCGCCTGGGCGCCGAGCCGGTCGCGCTTGACCAGTCAGGAGCATCTGGTGCGACATGATCGACGCGGGAGATCCAGCAGTGGCCGATGAGGCCGTCATCGGCTGGGTGCACGGCCTGCCGGTCGCTTCGGCAGCCCTCGACACGTACATCGCCGAGCTCGCCGCTGGACCGGTGGGCATCCGGCTCGGTATCGGTAACGGGCCGGACATGCTTGCCCGTCTCGATAGCTCCAAGGCTGATGGCTTTCGGACTTGGGGGGCGAAAGCGCTCTTGGTGGACAGCCTGCTACGGGCAGAGGCCGCCCGGCTCGGGATAAGCGACCCGACGTCGCCCGCCGGCTGGCTGGTCAGACTCGAAGCTGCCGGTGAACTGTCCTACCAGACGCCGACCGAGGCCGAGACCCGGGCCTACTACTCGACCAACCTTCATCTCTTCCAGCTGCGCGAGGCCCGCCGGGTACGTCACGTGCTGGTTTCGGACCGCGAATCGGCCCTGCATCTGCGAGGAATCGCCTTGGACGGCGCAGCCTTGGCGCGGCTTGCCGGCGATGCTTCCCTTGATCAGGGCAGCCGCAGCCGAGGCGGTGAGATTGGCTGGGTCGAGCGGGGACACCTGGCTGGTCCACTGGAGGAGGCGATCTTCGCGGCAGAGCTGAACCGGGTCACCGGACCTGTCGCGAGCGCCTTCGGTTGGCACCTCATCGTTGTAGAGGCGGTCCGACAAGGTCGAACCCGTACCTTTGGTGAGTGCCGGAAGGAGATCCAGGTCCAACTGGCCGAGTACCGGCGGCGCCGCTCTTGGCTGGTCTGGCTGGACCAGCTCATGGCTGAGGCTGTCCGCGTTCCCGAAGGGGCTGAGCACCCCCTATTTCGAGGGTTCCCGGGCTCCCCGCACCGGCACTGAGCATGTCGGCGCCGAGAACAGTCCGACGAAGTCAGGCGGCCCCATTTCGGCGGCTCAATCAAGAAAGGTCTGCTCCAAACGGAGGGCACAGAAAATGAAGATCGGGATCGACAGTTACTGCTTCCACAGGTTCTTCGGCGAGGTCTACGACCGCCAGCCGGTGCCGGATCGAACCATGACGATGGAGGACTTCCTCGCCTTCGCCCGAGAGCTCGAAGTCGACGGTGTGTCGCTGGAGTCATGTTTCTTCCCCAGCATGGGGGCGTCGTGGTTTCGTGAGCTGAAGGTACGGCTCGACGACCACGGCCTGGAGCGGGTCTATGCCTGGGGACACCCGACCGGGCTCGAGGACGGCACGAACCGCGCGGCATTCGAAGACATGGTGACGCAGATCTCCTACGCCGAGCTGATCGGTGCGAGGGTCATGCGGGTCACGCCCGGTCCCGGCGGCGGGGACTACCGCTACGAGCCACGACAACCGCGGCTCGAGGTGCTGGCGGGCTGGTTCAAAGAGGCGGTCCGCGAGGCCGAAGCGCGCGGGGTCAAGCTTGCCGCGGAGAACCACGGCCACTACACCGCCAAGGAGATGATCTGGCTGGTGGAGGCGGTCGGTTCGCCATATTTCGGCGTGACCTTCGATACCGGCAATTTCCTGCGGCTCCTGGACGACCCGTTGGGAGCGATGGAGAAGTTGGCAAGCCACGTGTTCGCCACCCACATCAAGGACGTGAAGGTGCGCAGGGACGTCTCCCCGGCAGAGTGGTTCTACTTCTCCAGCACCCCCGTGGGCGAAGGGCTGATCGACATGGGCCCGATCCTCGCTTTGCTGGCAGAGGCCGGCTACGACGGCGTCCTGGCCGTCGAGATAGACCATTTGCACCCGGACTACGGATATGACGAGCACCAGGTGGTGCGACAAAGCATCGGCGAGCTCCGCCGCCTGGTCGCTGGGAACACAAATGTCGCTTCCTGACATGACCCGAGCGAGAGGAGAACCGAGCCCAGGACGGGGTTACCGCCGGGCACGGTCGGACCCCCGCCCGAGAGCCGGCGTGGGCATGCTCGGTTACGGCTTCATGGGCAAGGCCCACAGCAACGCCCTGCGCACCATGACCTACATCGACTGGCCTGGTGTCGTGAGACCTGAGCTCGTGGCGATCGCCGGCAGGACCGAAGAGCGGGTAGCCGATGCGGCTGTGCGTTACGGCTTCGACGGCTATTACACAGACTGGCACGGTCTGGTGGAGGACGAACGGCTCAGCGTGTTCGACAACGCCGCCGCGGATACAGCCCATGTGGAGCCCACCCTTGCCGCCATCGCCGCTGGCAAGCATGTCGTTTGTGAAAAGCCCCTGGCACGCAGTGCCGCCGACGCCTTGGCAATGTGGGACGCGGCGGAGAAAGCGGGAGTGAAGCACCTGTGCTGCTACAACTACCGCTTCGTCCCGGCCGTGCAGCTGGCGCGCGACATGCTGCGAGACGGCGCCATGGGCGAGGTCTACCAAGCCCGTTTCCGCTATTCGCAGAGCTGGAGCTCGGTCTCGCCGGACGGCTCCTTGGTGACCATTGGTTGCCATGCCGTTGACCAGGCGCGTTTTCTCCTGGGCGAGATCGCGAGCGTCTCGGCGCTGTTCAGCGACCCGGTCAGCAAGAGGGCGGGCAAAGGTGATCCCGAAACGCCTGCTCCGGGCGACATGGTCAACGCGCTGGTCCGCTTCGCCAGCGGAATCCCGGGCACCATCGACGCCTCCGGCTATTCGCGAGGTCGACGCAACATGCTCGCCTGGGAGATCAACTGCGAGAGAGGCACGCTCGTATGGGACCTGGAGCGCCTGAACGAGCTGAAAGTGTTCGCAACCAGTTCTGCAGGAGCCTCGCTCGATGGCTTAGCCGATGTCATCGTCTGCGAGCCTGGCCATCCCTTCATGGACCTGTGGTGGCCGACGGGGCACCTGCTCGGTTGGGAGCATGCCCACACCAACATGTTCATCCACTTCTTTCGCTGCCTCGGCGAGGACCGCCCGGTCGGGCCAGACGGCGCCACGTTCGAAGACGGCTATCGAGTGGCTCTGATCAGCGAGGCCATGCTTGCCTCGGCCACCTCAGGCAGGCGCATCGAGATCGAGCCGGTGCGCACGGCCTGTGTGGGAGACCCATTGTCACCGAGCTACTAATGTGAGCCCAATCTGGACGGGCTTTCCAGCTGAGATTAGTTTGATGCCCATCAAGGAGACGCCATGGCGACTGTGAACCTGGAGAAGGTGAGCAAGGTCTACCCGAACGGGCTGCCTGCTGTGTCCGACCTGGACCTGGACGTGGCAGAAGGAGAGCTGATGGTCCTCGTCGGGCCGTCCGGCTCGGGCAAGACGACGGCTCTTAGG
>Ga0187867_10000882_pt1 | contig 26381 bp, 26 predicted proteins | sample June2016WEW_13_1_FD_132976 | JGI IMG/M metagenome (GOLD analysis project Ga0187867, IMG submission 132976) | Peatland microbial communities from SPRUCE experiment site at the Marcell Experimental Forest, Minnesota, USA - June2016WEW_13_10 | ecosystem: Environmental > Terrestrial > Soil >... | reverse complement strand
TTGGCCATTTCCGTCGCGGGATCAACCGGTTGATCGGTCGATTGCACGCCGGCCACCTCCACGCCGCCGTCATCCGGCGCGTCCACCAGATTCACCTCCTGGGCCTTGTATCCAGGCGTGCTCTGATTGGCGATATTATTGGCCGCGACGTTGATCTGCGTTTGTGCCGCCTGCATTCCCGACGCCGCGATTGCAAATGCGTCCATACTGCTCGCTCCGACAGCACTGAACGTCGTCGCAAGCGGGAGGCGGGTTTAGCTTCGCCCGTCGCCAATGAGCCTCGGTTGCACGGACGGGGGCGTTAAGGCAAGAAGCGGCTCCGGCCTTTTCGCTTTAATCCAACTGCACTATCATCTGGGCAACGCGGGAAGGACGATCCAGCCCATGAAAATCGGAACCTATTACTACCCCGAACAGTGGCCGCCAGAGCAATGGGAACGCGATTTCGACAACATCGCCAAGCTCGGCCTCCAGATCGTTCACATGGCCGAATTCGCCTGGTTCGAGTTGGAGCCCCGGCCCGGCGAATTCCAATTCGATTGGCTCGGTCATTGCCTCGATCTGGCCAGGCAGCGCAAGCTCGACGTGATCCTCTGCACCCCCACCGCCGCGCCCCCGATCTGGCTCAGCCATCGCTTTCCCCAAACCCTGCCGGTCTACGACGGCCAGATTCGCGGCCGCTTCGGCGGACGCCGGCATTACAATCCCCTCTCTCCCGATTTCCAAGCCGCCACCCGAAGAATCGTCCAGGCCCTGGCCGACCGCTTCGGCGATCATCCGTCCGTGATCGGCTGGCAGATCGACAACGAGTACAGCAACCCCTTCGACCAATCCGAAATCACCCACGCCGCTTTCCGTCAATGGCTACGCGACAAATATGGCAATATCCGTGATCTCAACCGTGCCTGGGGAAACCAGTTCTGGAACAGCTATTACACCGATTTCGACCAGATTCTCTTTCCCCCCTCGCGCGATCCCCGATATGCCAACCCGCATCAATCCCTCGACGCCTCGCGCTTCTGGAGCTGGGCGTTCGCCCAATACAACCATATCCAGGCCGAAATCCTCAAGCCCAAAATCGGCCGCCGATTCCTCGCCACCAATTTCATGGGCCTTCATCCCGACTGCGATCCCGGCGATATGGCCAAGGACCTTTCCCTCATCGCCTGGGACTCCTATCCCGTGACCGGCCACGAAAAGGACGGGGATGACGAAACCTATCGCATCGCCAATCCGGCGCAGATAGGGCTGGCTCACGACCTGATGGCCAGTTATCTCAATCGCTGGGGCCTGATGGAGCTTCAGCCCGGTCACGTGAATTGGAGCGGCGTTCCCGTGCGGCTCTATCCCGGCGCCATCCGCCTGTGGATTTGGACCGCCTTTGCCCACGGCGCGGAGTTTGTCACCACCTACCGTTTCCGCCAGCCGCGCTTTGGCATCGAACTGTTCCATCACGGGCTGGTGGGAACCGACGGCGTCACGCCCTCGCCGGGCGGAGAACAGTTTGCCCAGGTCATTCAGGAAATGCGGAACCTGGACCTGTCGCGCATCCCCAAATTCGCCGACGAACCGCCCCGCCCGCGCCAAACCGTCGGCCTGGTTCTCGATTTCGAGCAGCTTTGGTATTACCTCACCCTTCCCCAGGCGCGGCGATGGGATCAACCGCGCTGGCTGACAAGCTGGTACGCCGCCCTGAGCCGGCTCGGCGCCCAAATCCGCATCCTCCGCCCCGGCGCCGATTGGCCCGCCGACCTGCCGTTGATCGTCGCCCCGGGCGTGCAAATGGTCGATGATCAATTAATGGCTCGTTTCGAGGCATACGCCCGCTCCGGCGGGAACCTGGTGCTCACCTGCCGCACCGGCCTGATGGACCGCACCGGCCAACTTTGGGAAGGTCCCTGGGCAAGCCCCATCCTCCCCCTCATCTCCGCAACCATCGAAGGATACGACTGTCTTCGCGACGACCGCTTCGGCAAGATTCGCTTCGAGGGCGGAGAATTTTCCTGGGGCGTTTGGGGCGATCAGTTGACGCCAAAGGCCGGCACCGAAGTCCTCGCCACTTATTCCGACCAATTTTACGCCGGCGCCGCCGCCGTCACCCGCGCCAAGCTCGGCAAGGGAACCGTCACCTATTTCGGCGTATTCAGCGAGCAGCCCCTGGTCGATGCCTTCGTCGAATCCCTCGCCAAATTCATCGGCCCCGGCCGACTGCAATCCCAAACTCTTCCCGGACGCGTGCAGGTCCTTCGCCGCGGCCCCTATCGCATCGCCCTGAATTACCAGGACCAACCCGTCCCAACCCCCGCCCCGCCATCGGCCAAGTTTCTGATCGGCTCATCCCGCTTGGCGCCCGCCGACGTCGCGGTTTGGGAGGAATGAACCACTGGAATACACCCATGAACATTGATCGCATCCTCATTTCCCACGATCGCATCGCCCAGCGCGTCAAGGAGCTGGCCGCACAGATCACCCTCGATCATTCGCCCCCCAATCACGACGGCGGCGACATCACCATCGTCGCCATCATGACCGGCGCGATGATCTTCGCCAGCGATCTGATCCGCCAGATTCCCATCGCCATGAAAATCGGGTTGATGTCGGTCAGCAGTTATCCCGGCCGCAGCATCCGATCGCATGGTTCGCAGATGTTGGCCAGCCAGATGGGCGACATTCGCGGCCATCACGTGTTGGTCCTGGACGACATTCTCGACAGCGGCGGCACGCTGCACATGGTCGTCCCCGCCCTCCGCGAAATGGGCGCTGCCACCGTCAAGAGTTGCGTCCTGCTCCGCAAGGACCGGCCCGCCGTTCACGCCGTTCACGTCGATTACGTCGGATTCGAGATCCCCGACGAGTTCGTCGTCGGCTACGGCCTGGACTACAATGATTACTACCGCAATCTGCCCGACATCGTGACGTTGAAGGGACAACTCCCCACGCCATGAATCCCACGCCCCCGCCATCCTCGACATCCTCCGGCGAACACCTGGCCGAAGCCGCCGCCACCCCCGCCGTCAGCGCCGCACGAACCACTTCCCTCGGCACCCTGCTCGGCTCTCACATCCTCCGCGACGGCGAACTGGTCCTGATGATCCTCAAGCCCTCGCTCTGGTTCATCGTCTTCAATTCCCTGGCCTTCGCGATTTCCACCGCCGTCGTCGCCGCGGCCCTGGCCCTGGCCGACCGCCGCATGCACGATCATTTCTTCCTCGAGGCCGCCCTTTTCGTCATCATCGGCCGGCTCATGTGGGCCGTGTTGCAATGGATGGGCCGCATTTACATCCTCACCGACCAGCGCGTCCTCCGCATCACCGGCGTATTCACCGTCGATCTTTTCGATTGTCCCTTGCGCAAAGTCGTTCGCACCCGCATCGTTTCCTCTTCCCCCGAAAAGCTCGTCGCCGTCGGCTCCATCGAAATCATCCCCAGCGACGAAGCCATGCCGTCGGCCGTCTGGCAGACGATCGCCCGACCGAAGGAGATTCACGAACGGCTCCAGGCGGCGATCACCCGCGCAAAACAATCGGGGACGGGTTGCGCATGATCGGCCCCGATTTTCAGCGGCGGCATACGTCGCATCGCTACTAATTATTCCAGTCTTGGGCGCACGACCTTTTAAGTCCGTCTTGACGCTCAAATCCCGTCACTCCGATGATTTCGCAATCCCTTGCGTTGCAATGGGCTTTCATTGCGGGGGGATGGGAGGGAATTCGGTTCCGTCGAAGTATTTGTTCCCCCGTTATACCTCTGGCACAACATGAAGACTCAGTTGTTCAACGAATTGCGTCATGAATTCCTCAATACATCGCAATTGCCCGCATAGAAATTCGGATAGACGATACACCTGTTTTGGCGGATCTGGACTGAACCCGAAGTCGGGTCTAAGGCCGCCCTCAAAAAATACTTGATTGTCCGCAATATGCAGAGATCCAGCTGGCAAGCAAAATTCATGTGCAATGCGATCGCGCACGCTCTTACGGTCAGGATCGGAGAATAATAGGGCGAGTTTTGGCTCATGCGAGCGTAAGACATCCACCAGTGTCGCACAGTCCGGATCACGCGGAGCGCGATTTTCCAGAAACCTCTTGAGTGACCTTAGGTGCGGGGTACGAGTGCGATCGAAGAGTTTGCCTGTTGCGAGAGCCGCGTAGTTACACGCACAGACCATTTGAAACATCATTTCCTGAAACTCAAAAGTAATCTTGTTTGTGATCCCCCAATAATAATTGCCTGACAGCTCCCCGATTGGGGCACCATCGGACGCATATGCTTGCAGTACCTTATCAAGCTGCGTCTCAAATGTCCTGATGTTCTCTAAGTGATAATGGATTGCAGCGATCGACTCGCGCACCTCACTAAATCGCCGTGATGCTTCTTTCCATTCAGCGTTCAATTTACGACGATCGCATTCCGGGTTTTTATGGACAAGCCAGCAGCGAAGCCCAATATCCATAAGTTTCTTGACTATTGGCCCCTCCTGCGGCTCGAATTTCGCGGCGTCTTCGAATCCCTGCAATGCCTTTCTCATGCGGTCTATTCGTGCAAACGCCGGATCTGAAGCCATTTGACAACCCTCGGCCACAAACTTAACGCGACGCGATCGGTTTACAAGGGTTTGCCACCGTTAACCCTGGTTTGGCATCACAAGTCCAAGGCCTTGGGCCACCATTTCGGATTGTTTGAGATTGTGCCGATGTATGAAGGCGCCGGCCTGGGTCAACTGTTCCCTCTCAATGCTGACGGGAACAATCTTGGCGCCCTTCCCGACCAACGGCCGGCCGCAGGCTTTGCGGTTGAGGCCAAGGCTATTTCAGCATTTCCACAACGCCTATCTGTGAACGCAGAATCGCGTTGACGATCTTCGTCAGATTTGCGGTGGCGCGTTTGTCTTTGCCGAGAAGTTTCCGCCGCACGTCCTCGTCTAGGTAGATGGGGATCTGCAATGTTTTGGCCGGCCGGTACAGCTTGCCTTGGACAGCCTTGGAAAAGTCGTAGTGCTTTTTCATCGTTTTCGCTCCAGGTACGTCACCTGTTCATGCTCATTGGCTCGGCGAGCCGAAATGATTCTCACGACTTCCTCGCCAGATTCATCCGGCTCAGGCCAGGAATGGATCACGACAAGGATTCTACCCGTTATCGACATTCCCATGCTTGCCCCACGGTCCTCTTGCCAGGAATGCTTTTCGTCGTGAACGGTCAATATCGATGCGTCTGAAAAGATCGTGCAGGCCTCTTCAAATGCAACGCGATGCTTCCGCTGATTCTCGGCGGCTTTAATCCGGTCCCAGTGGAAGCGCATTAGTAATTTCCAAACATCTTGGCTATTGGAGACATCGTACAGGCCGTTTTGATGCCGATCAATCCAAATCCGGGGTTTGAATTCCCCGGCACCGAGACGAGAATTGGCGTCGTTTATACGCGTGAGATTCTGACGCACAAGCAATACGATGCCGAGCAATGGAAACGGAGGATCGGATGATTCGCACGATCAAGCACAGATCGAAACCAATGCCCGTCATTTACGCTGAATTGGTCGCTTTGTTTCCATTGCGGCCGCTGCATGATGAAGTCGATTACGACAATGCCCTTGAAGTGGCCGAAGCGCTGGTGGGTTCGGTCGGCCTCAGCGAGGACCAGGCGGATTATCTCGATGTGTTGACCGACATTATTCAGAAGTATGAAACCCGTCGCCACGCTGTCGGCGGACGAAGCACGGTGCTGGATACCCTCAAACGCATGCTCAAGGAGCAAGGCATGCGCGGCTCGGACCTCGGCCGCTTATTGGGCAATCGGCCGTTGGGCGGCGCCATCCTCCGCGGCGAGCGGCAACTGAGCAAAACTCACATCCGTATCCTGGCGGAACATTTCAAGGTCAGCACGGATTTGTTCTTCAATTGACTGTGCCCGGCGATGCCAGGATTCCGTCGCACTGCTCAGATACCATCTCCCCAATCATGCAGAACCAATTTTAATACGCAGATACGCCTCCACCGTTTCGCGGGCCTCGGGGCTGAAGCGGGACATTTCCTCGGCGGTCAACAACTTCTGCGAATAAATCGCCGCTAATTGGAGCAGGGCCGTTGATCGACGCATGTCGTCGAACAGCCTCGCCAGTTCCTTCCGATTGCCCTTGATGAATTCGACGGCATCCCAATATCGATCCACGCTAGGTTTGCCTTTGTCCGTAACGAGACGCTCAATCTCGGAAACTGCACGCTCAAGAAAACGCTCCAGCGCTATCGCGTGAAGTTTCCGAAATACCTTCCAATCCGATTCTGCAATTTCAAGAGACATTGCCAAATGACTCCGTGTCAACCGATCCGTAATCCACGGATATTAACCGACAACGAAAGATTCAGGAAACTCGTGCGAATTCCGAGCGAATCTCCGGCCGTCGACGGTCGGTGGCAAATTGCTGCCCGGAGCGTTGATTCGCGGTACAATCCGCGCAATCCGCGGTTCTTTCCTTTCCCTATGCCCTCCATCCAATCAGTTGCGATCGTCGCCAACCCAATCGCCGGGCAGGGAACGGGCCGCGTCGCCGCGCAGGCGGTTTGTGAGGCCATCGAAGCCGCCGGCATGGAAACGGCCGTCGTCTTCGATTTGCCGAGCGCCGATCTTGACCAACTGACCCGGGCCGACGCGATCATCGCCATCGGCGGCGACGGGACGCTGCGAGCCGTGGCCGGCCGATGCCTCGACGCCGGCGGCAAAATCCCACCCCTGCTTCCCGTTCCCCTGGGAACCGCCAATCTCATGGGCCGGCATCTGGGCATCGACTGGCAGACCGCCGATCTGGGGCGGCGAATCGTGCAGTCGCTTCAGCGCGGAACCGTCTCCATGCTCGACGCCGCCGAGGCCAACGGCCAACTTTTCATCCTCATGGCCGGCGTGGGCATCGACGGCCTGATCGTTCACGAATTGGATCGCATGCGCCGCGGCCCGATCAATTTCGCCAGCTATGTGCTCCCCGCCGCGCTGGCGATCGCCAGCTACCGCTATCCGCCGCTGCAAGTCGTGGCCGACGAGGAAGAAATCTTCGCTTCCGCCCCCGCGATCGCGCTGGTGGCCAACATCGCCGAATACGGCACCGGGTTTCCCCTGGCGCCCCACGCCCGGCCCGACGACGGGTTGCTGGACGTCTGCGTCGTCCCCGTCGAATCACCCGTCGATGCCGTGCACAAATTCCTCCACGCCGCCGCCGGTGAACTGCTTTCCGTCGAAGGCGTCGTGTACACCCGCGCAAAACAAATTGAAATCCGATCTCCGCAGCAAGTCCCCATCCAGATCGACGGCGACCCCGCCGGCCACACCCCCGCCCGCATCAACTTGCTTCCCATCCGCCTGCCATTTATCGTGCCGATGTAAGGCCATTCAGAGTAGCTTGATGAATTCTTCCGGCGTGATTCCCAAATCGCTGATAATGCCGCGTAACGTACCCGCCTTGAGGTCGCGCCCGGCGTGCATTGGGATCACCACGCGTTTTCGATCGGAAGAACGATAAAAGACCGCGTGACTTCCACTTTGGCGATCAAGAACAAAGCCGAGCGATTGCGCAATTCGCGCGGCGTCACGGGCACGAACGGCAGGAAGCTTGCTTATGCGGGGATCGCAACTTCGATTGGCTTGATCAGAATGTCTTCGACCGGCGGAATCTCATCGTGAGCGATCATGCTTTCCAGATAGAGTCCGATCGCCTCGCGCGCGTTGGCCAATGCCTCGTCAATCGTCTCACCCTGCGTATGACATCCGGGGAGCGCCGGACAGGATACGTGGAATCCGCCCTCCGGCTCGCGTTCCAAAACGACGGTATATCGGTGGGTCATGTTTGGCTTTCCTAAGACGAGAATTATACCACATATCGAGCACCCGGTGGAAACTCCCGCCCGCATGAACTTGCTTCCCATCCGCCTGCCATTTATCGTGCCGATGTGAGCAAATCCCCTGATATTCTCAATCGCGACAGTAGCCCGCTTTTTGTGATCGCCGGGCCGTGCGTCATCGAATCCGCCGAACTCTGCCTGACCGTCGCCGCCAAAGTGAAAGGAATCTGCGACAAGCTTGGGTTGGCCTACGTTTTCAAGGCCAGTTTCGACAAGGCGAACCGATCGAGCAAGGACACGTTTCGCGGCCCGGGGCTGCGCGACGGCCTGATCGTTTTGGGAAAAGTGAAACGCGAAGTCGGCGTGCCCGTGCTGACGGACATTCACGAACCGGCACAGGCCGCCGAAGCCGCGAAGGTCGTCGACGTGCTTCAGGTTCCCGCATTCCTGGCACGGCAGACCGACCTGCTCCTGGCCTGCGGCCAGACCGGCCGTTGGGTCAACGTGAAAAAGGGCCAGTTCATGTCCCCCGCCGAGATGGGCAATGCCATCGAAAAGATCAAATCAACGGGAAACAATCAAATCCTTCTGACCGAGCGCGGCACGTTCTTCGGCTACAACCGCCTGGTAAACGATTTCACCGGCCTGGCGGTTATGAAGGAATTCGGCTGCCCCGTGGTGTTCGACATCACCCACAGCACGCAACAACCGGCCGGAATGGGCAATCAAAGCGGCGGAAACCCCAAGTATTCCCCGCTGCTGGCCCGAGCCGCCGTGGCCGCCGGCGTGGACGGATTGTTTCTGGAATGTCATCCCGACCCCAAAAACGCTAAGAGCGACGCCGCCACGATGCTTCACCTGAACGATGTCGAACCCCTATTGAAGCAATGCCGCCAGATCGCGGATTTGTGCGCGGGGTGGAAACAAAAATAAATTGAACCGCCATGACGCCAAGACGCCAAGGGGAAATGGTCAGTTAGGAAAGAATGATTCTCTTGATTCCATCCTTGAGAATCGCCGCGTTGAAATTGATGAGAAGGGCCAACTGATGTCCGGTGGCCTTCAAATAGGAAATTGACTGTGCTGTGTGAATGGGAGCCAATGTCTCAACCGTTTTGATTTCGACGATCAGTTTTCCATGCACCAGCAGATCCAGCCGACCTTGGCCGATTGCCACTCCCTTATACACGACTCGGACGGTCACTTGTCGCTGAAATGGGATAGCTCTGAGCTTCAGCTCAACGCACAGAGCCTCTTCATATATGGATTCGAGAAACCCTGGCCCCAGAATTCGATGAACTTCAATAGCGGCGCCAATGACTTCATGCGCCAGTCGATCCAATTCTTCATCGGGTTCAGTACTCATCGGTTGAACTATACCAAATGAGGCTGATAGACGGCGAATTCCGAGAACCTCTTAAAAAAGAGATTGAACCGCCAAGACGCCAAGAACGCCAAGGGGAGATAAATGCGGACCATGTGTATTTTCGCGTTTCCCCCTTGGCGTTCTCGGCGTCTTGGCGGTTCAATCGCCTTTGCTCCCGGAAAAATTGATAGACCAAATCCCGCTGAAGCCCTCACTTCACGCTGATGCTCACGTGATGCGTGGAGAACCACGCGATGGCGAACACCACGATGGGAATCATGATGCAAATCGCCACCAGGCGATATCGCCGCAGCTTTCCGGACACCGGATTGGGCGTGACCAGGCGGTCGCATCGGCCGGTGAGCTGCACCGTCTCGGGGTGGTCCAATTCCAGTTTCATGTCCATCGCCGTGGCGTAGCGATCCTGCGGATTGCGGGCCATGGCATGGAGGATGATCTCTTCGACTTGCGGGGAAACTTTGTCGTTTCGCTGTCGCGGGGCCACGGGATCGCCGCTGAGCCGGCTGTTCATGATGATGAACGGATTGACCCCCTCAAACGGAACCGATCCGGTCACCATTTCATACAGGATCGCGCCCAGGCTGTAGATGTCCGTGCGCCGGTCGCCGCGCTTGCCTCTGACCTGTTCCGGGGCCATGTAATCGGGCGTCCCCATCGCCGGCGTGAATCCGCCGAAAGTCAATCGCCGCGCACTTTCCATCTTGGCGATCCCGAAATCCATGATCCGGATGCTCCCGTCGTTGCAGATCATGATGTTATCCGGCTTCAGATCGCGGTGAACCACGTCGTGCTCGTGCATGTAATGCAGCGCCTCGCAGATGCGGCTGGCGATCTTGAGCGCATCCGGCTCCGGCATCGGCCGGATCGTCTGCATCAAGTGCCCCAGCGTCTGGCCCTCCAGGTATTCCATCACGATGTACGGCCGGGTCTTGTTCATCGACTCATCGTCCATCATCTTCAGGATGTACGGATGCTGAAGCGCCTTGCCGATCGCCTGCTCTCGTTGAAATCGTTGGTAAAACCCCGGATCGGATTCAAACTGCATGAACGGCACCTTCAGCGCCACCACGCCGTCGGTGGTTTGGTCGATCGCCTTGAAGATCGACGCCATGCCCGAGCGGCTGATGACGTCGACGATCCGGAATCGCCCGTCCAGAACCTGGCCCACTTCCAATTCGCTTCCCATGATGGCCGGACTCTCTTTCTGAAAGGTCGGCAATCCGCGGTAATAGCTCAGCCGCTCGATGGCCTGCACATGGACGACCTGAACCGAGAGGTTGTCGTCCGCACCGCGGCGCTCGGCCATGCGGATAAGCATTTTACATGCCTCCTCCGGCGTCTGCTTTCCGACCACCTCTAACATCTCCCCTTCGGTCAGTTGCGACCACATCCCGTCGCACATCTGCACGATGATGTCCCCGCCATGAACGCTGATCGTATGATAGTCCACGCGGATCGTCGGCTCCTGCCCCACCGTGCGGGTCAGCACCGATCGCATCTCGCTGTTCATCGCCTCCTGGACCGTGATCAATCCCAGCTTCAACTGCACCCCCGCGTAGGAATGATCGTTGGTCACCCGGCGAATGCGCCCCTGCTGGACGACGTACACGCGGCAATCCCCCACGTGCCCGATGTTCACCTCGTTATGCCGAAACAAGCTCACCGTCAGCGTCGTCGCCATTCGGCCCGTGCCGTTGTGCTTCACGTTCTGGTCGTAGACCGCGATGTTGGCCGCGGCAAACATCTGAAAAAGAATCTGCGCGGGTGATGCCAATGGTTTGGATTCGAGGAAAACCTTCAAAACGGATTCGCACGCCAGTTTGCTGGCGACTTCGCCGCTCGACTGCCCCCCCACCCCATCCGCCAGCACCGCGATCGCCCCGTGATTCCGCCAATCGGCCTCGTTTTTGGGCTGCCAATAAGCAATGGAATCCTCGTTGTTAGGGCGAACCGGCCCCTCCGTCGATAAAGCCGCGTAGGATATCTGCATAGAAAAACGTCGAAAGCGCGGTTCAAACCTCGATTTTAGATACCGCCATCAACATTACAAGAGCAATGCACCCAACGAGCCGTTTCAACAGTCCATACATGACCGCCCATATTTGTGGCTATCGATTTCAACGTCGTACCCGCCTGCACAGTTTTTAAGCTTCATTCCGCCCGCATCAAAGTCGCCGCAAAGAAGGATGGATATTGAAAATTGCACGATTTTCAGCCGGCATTTGCGTTGCAAAATGCAAGTTTTTTCTTATTGGCACATGATTTGTAATTGCGTTGCAACCACGCGCTTCGAGTCTATTTGGCAATAGGAGAGTGATTGTGGCAAGCGAAACTCCCCCGTCCACTACCGGTTCGGGTTCAGGAACATTGAAACCAACCCTCGGTCTGACCGGCCTGACGGCCAACGCCATGGCGCTGATCGCGCCGGGGGCGTTCCTTTGGTTGACGTTTTCGGAGCAATCGGCCTATGGGGCGCCATCCGCTGGATCAGCCATGTGGATGGGCATGCTGCTGGCAACGCTCCTTTGTTTGGCAACTGCCGTTTCTTACGCCGAGTTGTCCAAGCTGTATCCTGGCGCCGGTTCCAGCTATTTCTTCGCCGAACAAGCCTTCCTCTCCAAGAAACAAGCCTACAAATGGGCCCGCCTCTACAAATTCATCGTCGGATGGGCCAGCCACTTGTATTACTGGGTTTATCCCGGCGTGATGGTCTGCGTCACCTCGATCTTCATTGGATACATGGCCGGACAGTTGTTTCCCTCCAGGTTTACCACCGCTGAGGGAAGTCCAATTCTGATGATCGTCTTCGGGATCATCTTCGCCTTCGGCGTTTCGTACATTGCCTACCGCGGGGTCGTCGGCTCCACCGGCGTCAACGTGGCTGTAAACATCATTCAGATCACCGCCCTACTCATCTTTTCCTGCATGGCGATCACTCACCGACTTCACGTGAAGGAGGGTGATCCGGACTGGACTTTGGATTCCACCGGCACGCCAACTCAGTACGTGCAGGACACGACGCCAAACATGATTCCGGATCCCAAGGATGCATCCAAGCAGATCGTTGATCCCAGCGGCGCCACCAATCCCAAGGCCGCTGCCGACGGAACCCCCATCTGGGTCATGTACGCGGCTGATGCCAAAGGCAACGTCATCAACGACTCCTCCGGAAATCCCCTGGTCGTCGCGACTGACGCCACCGGCAAAGTCGCCGACCTGACCGCCGACCAGAAAAAGGCCGGCGCCGTCAAGTCCGTTCCCGAAGGCAATACCACTTCCTACAAGGGTGGAATGACCCAGGACCCCAAGACCGGCGTCTGGACGTTCCTCTACCACGACAGCGCCAAGTCCGTCATTCACTGGCACTCCGGCATGTACATCATCATTCAGGGTTGTATCGCGATTCTGTGCCTGGTCGGTTTCGAGTCTGTCTCCTCAATGGGCGAGGAAGCCAAAAATGCCAAGAAGCACATTCCCATTGCGATCATCGCCTCGCTTTTGATTCAAGGCGGTTTCTGTTACCTGTTTGAGTACTTTGCGGCAAACTACTTCCAGAGTTCCAGCTACACCAACGTCACCGCGGCATCGTCCTCCGCCCCCATCGGTGACATGATGCAGCTTGTCGGCGCCTGGGTCTTCGGTTCCGCTAATGCCGGCTGGTGGTTCATGTTCTGGGAAGCCATCACCGTCTTCCTGGCTATGATCGGAACCACCTTGTCCTGCATCAACACCGGCGCCCGCGTGACCTATGCCATGGGACGTGACGAGGAGATCCCCAACTTCGGCGTTTTGCATGGCAAGCACAACACGCCCCATCGCTGCATCTGGACCCTGGCCATCCTGGCGTCCATCATCGGAATCTACGGCATCGTGTTCTACCTCTGCGGCCCCGCGGCCTCGTCATCGCTGGACACCAACCTTTCCACCGACCAGGCCCATAGCCTCTGGTATAAAGGCGTCTTCGGCTTCGCCACCGCCGGCGCCATCCCCAACAGCCTCATCATCATCACGCTCATCAGCAACTTCGGTACGTTCCTGCTCTACATGATGAGCTGCATCTGTGCCATGGTGGCGTTCCACGAGCACGAAATGCACAACCCGATCAAGCACATTTTCATTCCAGCCTTCGGCATCCTGGCCAACCTGGCGTGCATGAGCTTCTACCTGATCGGTCCCTTCATGGTGCCCGGCATGAGCAAGAAAGAGCCGTTCATCGCCCTTGGATTCTGTGCTCTCTGGGGCATCGTCGGCGCCGTCTTCTTCCTCATGCGAAGCAAGAAGCTCGGCCGGGACGTCTTTGTCACCAAGCCCGCGGTCACTCCCGCGTGAACCGTCCTCGGCTTGATTCGTAAATCGGAGCGGCCGCCCTTTCGGGTGGCCGTTCTTTTTTTAACCCCAGCTCTTTCTTGTTCCCGCGCCCCCACCGTTGTAAGTTGTCGCATCCTATGTCCGACATCCCTTCTGAATTCGCCGAACACACCAGGGCAATCAACTTCGTCTGGACGCTCGTCTGCGGATTCCTCGTCATGTTCATGCAGGCCGGCTTTGCCCTCGTCGAAACCGGCATGTGCCGCGCCAAGAACGCCGCCCACACCATGAGCATGAACTTCCTGGTCTATTCGCTTGGCATGATCGGATTTTTCTTCTGCGGCTTTGCCTTCATGATGGGCGGCGTCAACGCCTCCCCCGCCGGTTCGGGCGCGCCCCTCGTCGGCGGGCCGCAGTCGCTGGCGCTCTACGGCGGCAACGCGCTCAACCACATGCTCTATCTCCCCATTGCCGGAAAATCCTGGGGGATTTGCGGACTCAGCGGCTTCTTCCTCAGCGGAAAATCCATCACCCCCGGCGCTCTCGTCCTCTTCCTCTACATGATGGTCTTCATGGACACCACCGCCACCATCCCCACCGGCGCTCTCGCCGAGCGGTGGAGTTTCAAAAGCTTCACCATCTTCAGCGTCTGCGTCGGCGCTTTCCTCTACAGCGCTTACGGCTGCTGGATGTGGGGCGGCGGCTGGCTGGCCGCACTCGGCGTCAACGCCGGTCTCGGCCACGGCGCCGTCGATTATGCCGGCTCCTCCGTCGTCCATCTCCAGGGCGGCGCCCTGGCGTTCATCCTCGCCCGCACCATCGGCCCACGCATCGGAAAATATGACGAGGATGGCAATCCCCGTCCCATCTTCGGACATCACATGCCCATGGTCATGTTCGGCACCTTCGTCCTGGCCTTCGGATGGTTCGGATTCAACGCCGGCTCGTCGCTGTCCGGCATGACCGACCGCATCGGCCTCATCGCCGTCAACACCATGCTCGCCTCCGGCGCCTCCACCGTCGCCGCCTGCTTCTACATGTGGAAAACCTACGGCAAGCCCGATCCTTCCGTGATGTGCAACGGCATGCTCGCCGGCCTGGTCGCCATCACCGCCCCCTGCGCTTTCGTCAGCCCCCCGGCCGCCTTCATCATCGGCCTCGTCGCCGGACTTCTCGTCGTCGGCAGCGTCCTCTTCATGGAACGCAAGGGAATCGACGACCCCGTCGGCGCCATCAGCGTCCACGGCACCGCCGGTTTGTGGGGCGTCCTCGCCCTGGGACTCTTCGCCAACGGAACCTACGGCGACGGATACAACCACGTCGCCGGTAACGTCGTCGGACTCTTCTACGGCGACCATTCCCCCAACCAACTCTTCGCGCAAACCATCGCCGCCGTCACCTGTCTCACCTGGAACATCGTCGTCGGCGGCATCGTTTTCCGCCTGATCGGCCGCTGGACCGGCTCCAACCGCGTCCGCCCCGAAGTCGAAATCGCCGGCCTCGACGTCCCCGAAATGGGCGCACCCGGATATCCCGAATTCATCACCGCCATGTCCCAGGAGCAGATCACCACCTCCGAACTCAGCGCCTTCACCGGCCGAAAAGGTTGACCGATCTTGCCGGTGCGTTTCCTTTTCCTCCCATTTCTTCTTATCTTCTATCACCTATGGCAGCGATCAAATTACCCGATGGAAGCCGCAAGGAGATTCCCGACGGCAGCACCGTGCAGCAATTGGCTGAGTCAATCGGAAAAGGCCTGGCCAGGGCGGCGATCGTCGGCCGCGTCGACGGCAAGCTGATGGATCTTTCCTCCACGCTCACCGGAGACCACGAAATCTCCATCGTCACCGACCGCGACCCCGACGGCCTCTACGTCATGCGCCACAGCACCGCCCACGTGCTGGCGCAATCCCTGCGGCATCTTTATGGAGATACCGTCCAATACACCATCGGCCCCGTGATCGAAAACGGGTTTTATTATGACTTCGAATTACCCCGCGGTTTCTCGGCCGAGGAATTGCCCAAGGTCGAACAGGAAATGCAGAAGCTGATCGACGCGAACCTGCCGTTTTCACGGCAGGACGTCGAGCCGAGCCAAGCCAGGGAAATTCTGCGCCACGAAAACCAGCGGTTCAAGGACGAGATCATCGACGAGCTTGCCGCCGCCGGCGAGAAGACGGTGTCCATCTACCGCCAGGGTGATTTCACCGACCTTTGCCGCGGCCCGCACGTCCCGGCGACCGGCAAGATCAAGGCCTTCAAGCTAACCAGCGTGGCCGGGGCCTACTGGCGCGGCGACAGCAGCCGCGAACAACTCACCCGCGTCTACGGCACCGCGTTCTTCGACAAGAAGGACCTGGAAAAATATCTCCAGCAGATCGAGGAGGCCAAGAAACGCGACCATCGCGTCATCGGCCCGGCCCTGGGGCTGTTCGTCATCGACGAAAAGGTCGGCCAAGGACTGGTCCTCTGGAAGCCCAAGGGCGCGCAGGTCCGCATCGAACTCCAGAATTTCATCAGCGAGCACCTCCGCCGGCAGGGATATCAGCAGGTTTTCACGCCGCACATCGGCCGGCTCGATCTGTATCGCACCAGCGGACATTATCCCTATTACCGCCAGTCGCAGTTCCCCCCGCTGATCGACCGCGAATATTTCGAGGCCTTGGCCAAGGAAGATTGCGGTTGTGCGGAGTTGGCCAACCGCATGGAGAAGGGTCAGATCGACGGCTATCTCCTCAAGCCGATGAATTGCCCGCATCACATCCGCCTCTACGCCAGCGAACAGCGCAGCTATCGCGATCTCCCGGTTCGATTGGCGGAATTCGGCACCGTCTATCGCTGGGAAAAATCCGGAGAGTTGGGCGGCATGACCCGCGTCCGCGGATTCACCCAGGATGATGCCCATTTATTCTGTTCCGAGGACCAGGTTCAAGCGGAATTGCACGGTTGCCTGGAGCTGGTGAAGATCGTGCTGGGGACGTTGAAGTTGAACGATTTTCGCGTGCGCGTCGGGCTGCGCGATCCGGACAGCGCCAAATACGTCGGCGGGGCCGAGCAATGGGACAAGGCCGAATCCGCCTGCCGCGCCGCCGCCGAGAATTTGGGCGTCCCGTTCGCTCTCGAGCCCGGCGAGGCCGCGTTTTACGGGCCGAAGATCGACTTCGTCGTCAAGGACGTCCTCGGCCGCGAATGGCAACTCGGCACCGTCCAGGTGGATTACCAATTGCCCGAGCGATTCGATCTGACCTACGTCGGCTCCGACAACCAGCCGCATCGTCCCGTCATGATTCACCGCGCCCCCTTCGGGAGCATGGAGCGTTTCATCGGCGTCCTGATCGAACATTTCGGCGGCGCGTTTCCGCTTTGGCTGGCCCCGGTGCAGGTGGCCGTCCTTTCCATCAGCGAAAAATCCAACGACTACGCAAACGCCGTCGTGAAGGAAATCAAGGAAGCCGGCCTGCGCGTCGAAGCCGACCTGGATGCCGACAAGATCGGCGCCAAGATTCGCCGCGCCACGATGCAAAAGGTTCCGTACATGCTCATTGTCGGCGACAAGGAGATGCAAACAAAGCAGGTGGCCGTGCGCACGCGCATCGGCGAGGATCACGGCCCGGTCTCGGTCACCGAGTTCATCGAGCGTTGCCAGCAAGAGATCGCCACCCGCGGCGCCGCCAAGGTGTGATGTCCGGTAGTGGATTTCTTTCGCAATCCAAAGCCCTGGGGCGCTTGCTCCATGGGGAATCCCAATTCGCTTCAACCTTCAATTTGACCCACTACCTGGCCCCGAACCATCAAAATTCCCCGATTGTTCTTGAAAAATCCGTCCGGCTTGCCGATAATTCCGCCTTACGATCCCTGATTTCCGCGTCCTAAGCGAAGGGCGTAGCCCTCCGCAACGTTGGGATAGCGGATTTTGGCTGTGGAAGACTGCCACGATTGCCGGGCGTTTTCGGGCAGGTCTGTGGCTCGTTTTTTGCCGCCAGTTCCAGGGACACCGCCATGCCGCGATCCGGGGCAAGCGCCCCGGCGGCTGAAGTGGTATTTTGGAGGATTGCTATTCCTACGAATTTCCGTCACAACGAGCAGATTCGCATTTCGCCGATCTTTTTGATCAATGAAAAGGATGAAAAGATCGGCAGCGTCTCCACCTCGGAAGCGTTGCGATTGGCCCGGGAAGCCGGGCTTGATTTGGTCGAAGTCGCTCCCACCGCACGCCCGCCGGTCTGCAAAATCCTCGACTACGGCAAGTGGCGTTACCAACAGCAAAAGAAAGTGGACAAATCGCGCTCCGCCGTGCGCGGCGGCCAACTCAAGGAACTGAAGCTCAAGACCGTCAAGATCGGCGATCACGATCTGATGATCAAGATCAACCACGCCCGCGAGTTTCTTAAAGAAGGCAACAAGGTCCAGTTCACGTTGCAATTCAAGGGGCGGGAAATGGCCCATCTGGATTTGGGGCGGGACATCTTCGTCAAGATCAAGAACGAATTGTTCATGGTGAGCAAGATCGAGCGCGACAGCAAGATGGAAGGTCGGCGCATGACTCTGGTATTGCAGCCGGACCACAAGCAGCCCGGCGCCAAGCAGCAGGTGGCCGCTGGCACCGCCCCGGCCGTCAAGACGCCGTTCACCGCCGGAGCCGGATTAAATATTCCGCAGCGCGCCGCGGCCCCACAGCCCGCCGCCGCGGCTGCCGCGGTCGCCTCGCCATCCGCCTCAAATGCGTAGCGGCCATTTCAAAGCCGCCCGGAACGCCCACGGCACGGTAGGCGAAGCCTCCGCTGCTGCCGTGGGAATTTGTCTCGCCGTGGAATTCATTCAGCCTTCATCCTTTGTTATGATTATCCACGCGCAGTAGATTGACGTCTCCTGTCAACAAGGGGCGGGATACGGCCATGCGTAAGATTCCTCACCTGGCTCAGGGATTGAGCCGACGGCGATTTATCCAGGGTTGCATCGGAGCGGCGGCGGCCTTGCCGGCATTCGCCCGACCGTGGCCGAGCCGCGCCGCGGTTCCGCCTCCTCCCGGCGGGCGATCGCTCCGCAGGCCAAACCTCATCGTTCTGCTCACCGACGACCAGCGCTGGGATTCGATGAGCTGCGCCGGAAATTCGATTCTTCAGACGCCCAACATCGACGCCCTCGCCGCCGGCGGCGTGAGGTTCACCAATTCCTTCGTCACCACCGCCATCTGCATGTCCAGCCGGGCCAGCATTTTCACCGGCCTTTACGCGCGATGCCACGGCCTGCTGACCGGGATGCAATCGTTGACGCCCAGACTGTTCGCCAACTCCTATCCGATGCTGCTCCGCCAGGCGGGCTATCGGACCGGCTTTGTCGGCAAATGGGGCTTGGGCGGGGCGTTGCCCATCAGCCGCTTCGACTATTTCGCCGGGTTCACCGGTCAGGGATATTATTTCGAGCGGGGAAGGACCAAACATCTGACGACGCTTCAGGTGGACCAGGCGGTCGAGTTCCTGCGCGGATGCCGCGCGGATCAGCCGTTTTGTCTTTCCGTCAGTTTCAAAGCGCCCCACGTTCAGGATGAGGGCCGCAACCAGCCGGGCATTTATGCCAAATATCCCTACGACCGCGCCTTGGAGCCGCTGTATCAGAATGCGAACGTTCCGCCGCCGGCAACCGTGGACGCCGTGCCCTGGCCCGCGTTCTTCGACTCGACCATGAACCGCACCCGCGAGGGAATGGATTTCCATCCCGAGCACTATCAGGAAACGATGAGATCGCTCTATCGGCTTCTGGCCGGCGTGGACATCGCCGTGGGCCGGATCATGCAGGCGGTCCGCGATCTGGGCGCCGACGACAACACGGTCGTCATGTTCACGTCCGACCACGGCTCGTTCTACGGCGAACACAATTTCGGCGGTAAATGGCTCATGAACGAGGAATCGATCCGTTCGCCGATGATCGTCTGCGACCCGCGCCTCCCCGCGGAATTGCGCGGCGCCACCCGCGACCAAATGGTCCTGAACGTCGACCGCTGCCCCACCCTCCTGGACCTCGCCGGCATTCCCGTCCCCCCCGGCGTTCAGGGCAGAAGCCTCCTGCCGCTGATGCAAGGCGACCGCCAATCACCCTGGCGAACCGAATGGTTTTATGAACACCATTACCTCCCGACCTTGATCGCTCCATCCGAGGGAATCCGCACCGCTCGCTGGAAATACGTGCGATACTCCGACGCCCAGCCGCTCTACGAGCAGCTCTTTGACCTTTCCGCCGACCCGCGCGAGCAGAACAATCTGGCCACCCAGCCGGAGCACTTCGCCACGCTGCAAGAGCTGCGCCAGCGCTGGCAGCTCTGGCGGATCGCCCTGGAAACTGCGCCGCCGGCCGGCCCATGGGTCGAGCCGGCGCCGGGTCCTCTGGCCGCCTCGATGCTGTCGCCGCGCCCGCCGCTTGTTCCGCAACTGACGAGCCATTCGTGACCAGCCTGATCGCCGACAATCTCGCGCCCACGCCGCGGACGTTCCACGTCATGGCCAAGCCGATCGGCCCCATCTGCAACCTCGATTGCAAATATTGCTTTTACCTGGAAAAGGAGAAGCTCTATCCCGAGAAGAAAACCGCCGCGGATTTCCGCATGACCGGCGACGTCCTGCGGAACTACGTCCGCCAGCACATCAGCCAGCAGGACGTCCCCGAGATCACCTTCGCCTGGCAGGGCGGCGAGCCAACCTTGATGGGCCTGGATTTCTTCCGCCGCGCCGTCGAGCTTCAGGCCGAGTATTGCCCTCCCAACCAACGGATCGCCAACGCCCTGCAAACCAACGGCTTGCTGCTGGACGACGCCTGGTGCGATTTCTTCCGCCGCGAGAATTTCCTCATCGGCCTGTCGATCGACGGACCGAAAGAAATCCACGACGAATATCGCGTCAACAAAGCCGGCCACGGCACCCACGATGCCGTCATGCGCGCCTGGGGCCTGCTCAAAAAGCACGGCGTCCAATACAACACGCTGACGGTCGTCAACCGTCTCGTCGGCGATCGTCCCACCGAAGTCTACGAGTTTTTGAAGGACAACGGCTCTAAATTCATGCAGTTCATCCCGCTCGTGGAGCGCGTCGGCTCAACGCCCGAAGCCTTCGCCGAACCTCCGCTCCTGAAAGTTCTCGCGCCATACGCCGAAGTCACCCCCTGGTCCGTCCTTCCAGAACAATTCGGCAATTTTATTTGTGAAATCTTCAACCGCTGGGTTCGCCGCGACGTCGGCAAAATTTTCGTCCAACTGTTCGACGTGCAACTGGGCATTGAATGCGGCTTGGGTTCAACCCTCTGCGTTTTCGCCGAAACCTGCGGCCGCGCCATGGCCCTGGAACACAACGGCGATCTCTACTCCTGCGATCATTTCGTTTATCCCGAATTCAAGCTCGGCAACATCATGGACCAAACCATCGACGAAATGGTTCATTCCCCAGCCCAGAAACAATTCGGCGACGACAAACGCGACGCATTGCCCCAATATTGCCAACGCTGCGAAGTGAAGAAATATTGCAACGGCGAATGCCCCAAGCACCGTTTCCTGACGACTCCCGACGGCGAGCCGGGCCTGAATTATCTCTGTGCCGGCTACAAGAAAATCTTCACGCACATGCGGCCGCATTTGCGCATCATGGCCGATCTTCTTCGCCAGGGCCGCCCCGCCGCCGACATCATGTCGCTCGGCCTCGACGCCCCCTGCCCCTGCGGCAGCGGCATGAAATTCAAGCGCTGCTGCGGCAGACCCACCCTTGCCGCATCACACTCCTTTTAGCGGCCGCGCTTGCGCGGCGCGTTCGACGGGTACTCATCGCTCGCAAAGAACTGAACCACGGATTTCACGGATGGGCACGGATAAGAAATGAATTCATCCGTGCTGCAATCCCTCAAAATCTTCGCACGCCGCGCAAATTTCCAGATTGGATTGTTTACCGCCGGCTTCGCTGGGGCACGCCGAGGACCTGGCGTTGCCTTGGCCCACAACCTGGCTTCCAAAAAAAGTTCGCGCGGAGGCGCGGAGGCGCGGAGGCGCGGAGAATTGAAAGGGGACAATTTGACCCATCTTTTCTCTTCTCCGCGCCACCGCGCCTCCGCGCGATATCTCTTTAGCGCTGGATTTAAGTTTGCGTACCATTTTGGTTGCGGCTACGCCGCGCTGGGTAATCCGTGCAATCCGTGGTTTTACCTTCTTCCCCCTCTCCTGGGACTCCGGGAAAAGGCTTACGCCAGCGATGACGGCGCGGCTGACCGATCACGTTTGGGAGATTGAGGAATTCGCTGCACTGATCACAATGCGGGCCGCTCCACGGGTGCATCCGGTTGGATGTCTTCCTTGGGTACCGGCATAAAAATCCAAAGCACCAGATAAGCGATCACGCCCAGCCCCCCAAAAAAGATGGAAATAACAAAACCAGCACGCCACACCCACGATGGCGTATCGGTTGCGTGCGCCAGGCCGCCACAGATGCCAAACACCTTTCGGTCAGTTTTTGACCGAACGATCTTGTTGAGCGTATCAGCAATTCCCATAGGACCGCCTAACGGTTGACGCCCCGTGTCCGGCGATGCGACGCGGAGCCGACGCGCGTGTAATTCTAACCAGAGGATTCGATTTAGACCATTATATTTCAAACTGACCTGCTAGCGAAAATCGCGCCCTTAACGTCGCGTTGCATTTCATGCACTGCAACTTCTGCCGCATCCATCAGACGTTGCGGGTGACGCCGGCTATGGAATTCGGATTAAGCAATCATGTTTGGGAGATTGAGGAATTGGTGGCGCTGCTTAAATGACACGACGAGCGCTACGCCGCAGTGCCCAATCAGCTATCCACGTCGCGCCCATGATGCCCAAGCAAATCATGGCCGTTGGAAATCCGATCTTGTATAATCGTTCATTCCATTCGACAACCATTGGCGAGGCGTAATAGGTTGTGCTGTGTGAGACAAAAGAAGCCGTCTTTATGGCCGTCGGTTGGGCGCTCGCCGTACTGGTTTCCCAGATACTGGCGACCCCAGACGCCAAGCCAGCGATAACCGCCACGATAGCAGCTAAAATCTGCGCCCGTTTAAGCGCGAAGGCCATGACGAGAAATGTTATAGAAAATCCTTCGCACAGTAAAATATTTTCAAACTTTACCATTACCCGAAACGTGGACGGTTGGACATCCGCCCGCCGGTCTGCTATATTTCCCGCCCCTCTTGCCGGAGGGATTTTTGCGGATTCTGCGAGGATTTTTTCATGGCGTATAAATTCAAGCCCAACAAGAGCGTCGCCAAGCGTTTTCGGCGCACGGCCACGGGAAAGCTCAAGCGACATCACAGCTATACCTCTCACCTGATGAGTTCCCGCCCGGCTTCCAAGCGGCGGAAACTTCGCCGGCCGGAGATTCTGTTTGAAGGCCACGCCCGCAACATGCGAAAACTCATGGGCGCCAGCGGAATTCGTCCCGGAAAGATTCGCCACGAACGCGAGCTTGCCGCCAAGACGGCTGCCGCCGCGCCCAAGGCGGCTGCCGCCGCCGTCAAGCCCGCCGAGGAAAGGAAGTAAATCATGCCCCGATCAACCGGCGGCCCCACGCACAGCCGCAAGCGCAAACGAGTTTTGAAAAACGCCAGCGGATTTCGCGCGGCTTCGGGAACGCTTTACCGCCCCGCCATCGAGTTCACCCGCAAGGCCGGCGTTTACGCCTACCGCGACCGCCGCCAGCGGAAGCGCCATTTCCGCACCCTCTGGATCACCCGTTTGGGCGCCGCTTTGCGTGCCCGCGGCATCCATTACAACCGATTCATCCCAGCCCTCATCGCCGCCGGCATCGAACTGAACCGCAAGATGCTCAGCGAGCTGGCGATCAGCGATCCCGCGGTGTTCGATGCGATCGTGGAAAAGGTGCGCCCGCATATTGTTCAGCCGGCGGCCAAGGCGTCGGCGTGATTTCGATTGTCAATTATCCATTATCCATTCACTCCCATCCCATCGCCCGCTCGATGGCCTTATGCCATCCCGCCATCCGTCGCCGGCGTTCGGCGTCGTTCATCGTCGGCTGCCAGGTTTGATCGGCGCGCCATCTCGAGCGTAAATCGTCAAATCCAGGCCAGAATCCCACGGCCAATCCGGCCGCGTATGCCGCTCCCAGCGCCGTGGTTTCGCGCACTTTGCTCCGGATAACCGGAACGCCCAGCACGTCGGCCTGGAACTGCATGAGCAGCGAGTTGGCCGTCATGCCGCCATCCACTTTCATCGCCGCCAGGGCCGTTCCCGAATCGGCGGTCATCGCATCCGCCACGTCGCGGGTTTGAAACGCCACCGCTTCCAGAACGGCCCGGGCAAGGTGATGGCGATTGGAGAACCCCGTCAAACCGGCGATGATCCCGCGCGCATCCGATCGCCAATACGGCGCGAACAATCCGGAAAACGCCGGCACGATGTACATTCCGCCGCTGTCAGGAACATCAGCAGCCAGCGTTTCAATTTCGGCGGAACTATCGATCATCTTCATGTTGTCGCGCAGCCATTGCACCAATGAACCGGCCACGGCCACCGAGCCTTCCAGCGCGAATCGCGCCGGCTGCCCGGCGCGCTGATAGGCCACGGTGGTGATCAATCCGCGCGATGAACGTTTGGGCGACGTGCCGGTATTGAGCAGCAGAAAGCATCCGGTGCCATATGTATTTTTCGATTCGCCCGGCTCGAAACAGCACTGCCCCACCAGCGCCGCCTGCTGATCGCCCAGATTGCCGCAGACCGGAATCTCATCGGCGAACGGCCCCTCCGCCGTTGTGCGCCCCCAAGCGGCCGGATCGATCGACGGGGTGATCTGCGGCAACATTTTCGGCTCGACGCCCAGGCGATCGATCATCGAATCATCCCATCGAAGCGTCGCGAGGTTCATCATCATCGTCCGGCTGGCGTTGGTGACGTCGGTGACGTGCCGCCCGCCGCGGACCCCGCCGGTGAGGTTCCAGATGAGCCACGAATCGATCGTGCCGAACAGCGCATCTCCGCGTTTGGCCGCCGCCCGCGCCGATGGAACGTTTTCCAGAATCCACCGCACTTTCGGCCCGGAAAAATAAGTCGCCAGCGGCAAACCGGTCACCGCGCGAAACCGGTCGATCCCCCCGTCGGCCGCCAGTTCATCGCAGAGCGTTTTGGTCCGCGTATCCTGCCAGACGATCGCATTGCAAAGCGGGATTCCGGTATTCCGATCCCAGACGATTGTCGTTTCCCGTTGATTAGCGATCCCCACCGCCGCGATCTGCCCGCCCCGGGCCCCCGACGCCGCAACCGCCTCGCCAACCACCTCGCATGTCCTTCGCCAGATTTCCAGCGGATCATGTTCCACCCAACCCGCCCGCGGAAAGATTTGGCGATGTTCCTTTTGCGCGCAGGCCACCGGGCCGTCACGATCGAAGATCATGCATCGCGTGCTGGTTGTTCCCTGATCGATGGAAGCGATGAACCGGGACATGGGTGAACGATCACATTTCGCGCCCGGCAGCATGGCTACCTTGGCTGAATGATCGGCAATCGCCTAATTCGCACCCGCGCATCTTCAATCGTGACCAACGCGCCTTGTCGCAGGTCGTCAGCCAGTGCAGGCAATTGGGCCAGAAGGACTTCGAGCTGCGCGTCGGCCCGTCGAGACATTCTCCGCCGAAACTGCACCACAGACGGTGTGAACGCACCACGCATGGCGAGCAACGTGCCGAAATCCGTGTCAGCCGTCACTAAAACCCTCCCCTCCGCTACGGCTCGATCCAACTGAACGCTATCGGCATCGGATGCGGCATCGCGTTCAAGCACATGAACCGCATCAAAGCCCTTGTTCCGCAGGCCTTGCGCGAGCTTGGGGGAACAGGCGTTATCCACCAGGAATCTCAGCCCGCTAGCCGTCACGCCGGTTCCTTAATCAGAGGCAATTGCCGCTCGAACAACGACTCGGCGGCAAACTTTAGGGCTTGAACTATGTCCTCGCGCTCGAGATCGGGATGCTCCTCAAGAACCTCCTCGAACGAAAGCCCTTCGGCGATCAATCCCACGATTGTCGCGACGGGGATACGCCGTCCTCGGATGCAGGGGACGCCCGCCATTTGGTTCAGATCGATCGTGATTCGTTCAAAGTTCATGAGACTCCTATCTCGGCAAGCAGGTTCACGCTTCATGTCCGCACGGCGCTGACCGTTTCCGACTTCACCAAATCGCAGGCGTAGTCTACACAGGCGATCACGCCCTCGCGGGTCAGGTGCGGATATTGGGCCAGGATGTCGTCGATAGTCCAGCCCCGCCCCAGGCACTCCAGCACCAACTCAACGGTGATCCGTGTTCCCTTAATGACTGGCTTTCCCACCATTATCGCAGGGTCGGCCGTGATGTACGCTTGCCATTCCATAGGACACTCTGTCGCCATTGTATCATGCTTGGCGCTTCTGTTAACTCGCAATCACCGGGCTCCTCTTCCATCTTCCCGTCGCCAGCGTCGCCGCCGCGATGGCGATGATGCAGATCAGGCCGACGGCATATCTCGTCTGCCCGGAATACCAAACGGTCATGTCGGACGTGATCGGCAGGAACCGCAGGAGAAGCATGCTCCAGATCCCCACGATCGCCGCCACCAGTCCGTATCGGACCAGCAGCAACAGGATCAGGCCCATGACCAGACTTTCCTGCCCCCATTGCACCCAGCCGGGGCTGTACCATTGAAACATGATGGCCGGCCCGAACAGCACCAGCGCCGCCGAGGCCAGCCATTTGCGGCGCAAAACGATCAGGAAGATCACCATCGCCAGCAAATACAGCAGCCCGATGTAAAAGGCGTCCAGCAGCGCCCACAGTGCAACCGCCGTCGGATTCTGGGTGAAGAGGAATCGGAT
>Ga0187867_10000879_pt1 | contig 26396 bp, 20 predicted proteins | sample June2016WEW_13_1_FD_132976 | JGI IMG/M metagenome (GOLD analysis project Ga0187867, IMG submission 132976) | Peatland microbial communities from SPRUCE experiment site at the Marcell Experimental Forest, Minnesota, USA - June2016WEW_13_10 | ecosystem: Environmental > Terrestrial > Soil >... | reverse complement strand
CGGCGAGGGGAGGCGCGCCGCAGGCGTGTCCTCGCCGAGCCGGCGAGTAACCCGGCACCCCGCAGCAGACGACGTGCATACGGGAGCGGGCAAGTGGGGGGATCCGGGGGGTCGCCCCCCGGGCTAGCACAGCACAGCAGGCAGCGGTTCGGTGTGCAGCACGGTGAGCCGGGACACGGCCCGGGTCAGCGCGACGTAGAGCCGATGCAGGCCGCGGGCCTCGGCCGCGGCGATCTGGCCCGGCTCGACCACGATGACGTGGTCGAACTCCAGCCCCTTGGCCAGGGTGACCGGAACCACCACCAGGCCGCCGCCGGCCAGCCCGTCCACCGATCCGTCCAGCACGCTGTGCCGCACGCCGGCCGCGCCGAGCGTGCCGGTCAGCGACGGCACCTGGTCATCGGCCGCGATCACGGCGGTGGAGCCGGGGTCGTCCAGGGCGGCGGCGCAGGCGGAGGCCAGGGCGGCCGGCAGCGTGCCGCCGGACGCGTGACGGACGGTCAGCGCGCCCGGATCCTGGCGCAGCGACCGGGCCGGGGCCAGGCCGGGGGCGAGCGCGCCGAGCAGCTGGTTGGCGTAGTCGAGGATCTGCCGCGGTACCCGGTACCCGGTCTCCAGCACGCGTACCTCGGCACCGGCCTTGCCGAGGTGGTCGAGCATCCCGGGCCAGCTGCCAGCCGCGGCGGGGGCGGTGCTCTGGGCCAGGTCGCCGAGCACGGTGGCCGCCCCGGTCGCGCACCGCCGGCCGATCGCGCGGCACTCCATCGGGGACAGGTCCTGCGCCTCGTCCAGCACCACGTGGGCCAGGCTGGGGGTCCGCTCGATGAGGTCGCCGGCCTCGTCGACCAGGACCGCGTCCGCCGTGCTCCAGCCGGCCGAGGCCGGCCCGCGCGGTGCCGGGTCCCAGCGGATGGCCTCCTGCTCGGCCTCGTCCAGCAGCCCCTCCGCGGCCCGGGCCAGCAGCGCCGGGTCCGACAGCAGCCGCAGCACCAGACGTACCGGGTCGGCCTTGGGCCAGATGGCGTCCACCGCAGCCCGCACCGGCCGGGTCCGCCGCACGGCCTCATGGGTCCGGTCGTCGCAGGTCTCGCCGGCGGCCTCCATCCGGGTCAGGATGACGTGCGCGATCCGGTGGCCCAGCATCTCCCGGCCGGCGGCGTAGCGGACCCCGCGGTCGCGCAGCTCCGCGACGAGTTCAGCCAGCTCACCCGGGCTGACCCGCCAGCGCCGGGAGCCGCGGACCACGACGACCGGCTCGGCGGGCTCCCGCAGCCCGGCCCAGAGCGCCCGGCGCAGGACCGCGGCCATCCGGGGATCGCCCTTGACCTGCGCGGCCCGCTCGGTGTCGCGGGCCCGGGCCGGCACCCGGGCCAGCAGGTCGGCCAGCGTCGTCTGGGTGACGTCGACCTCGCCGAGGGCGGGCAGCACGTTGCGGATGTAGGACAGGAAGGCGCGGTTCGGCCCGATGACCAGGACCCCGCCCCGGGTCATCCGGGCGGGGAAGGCGTACAGCAGGTACGCGATCCGGTGCAGGCCGACCGCGGTCTTCCCGGTCCCGGGGGCGCCCTGGACGCACAGCGTGTGCTCCGGACCGGCCCGGACGATGTCGTCCTGGTCTGGGGCGATGGTAGCCACGATGTCGCGCATCGGCCCGGATCGCGGCCGCTCGATCTCCTCGATGAGGATGCGGCTGACCGCAGCGTCCGGTGCGGTACCGACGGTGCCGGGGCCGCGCGATTGCGGGCCACGAGAATCTGCGCCCGGGCCGCCGGTGAGGACCTCGTCCTCGTGCGCGGTGAGCTCGCCGCCGGAAAAGCCGAACCGGCGGCGCAGCTCCAGCCCCATCGGGTCGGCCGGGCTGGCCCGGTAGAACGGGCGGGACACGGGGGCCCGCCAGTCGACCACGACCGGATGGCCGTCCGGGTCGTGCACGTGCCGCCGGCCGACGTGGAAGCGCTCGCCCGCGAACTCGCCGCCGTCTGCGCCGGGCGCGTAGTCCAGCCGGCCGAAGAACAGGGGCGTGTCCGGCAGGTCGCTCAGTGCTTCCGCCCGCCGGTACAGGTCGGCTTTCAGGTATTCCTCGGAGACCGGGTCACCGCCCAGGGCCCGGAGCGAGAGCACGTCCTCGCGCATCAGCCGGAGAAACTGCCGCGACCGGCTGAGGTATTCACCCTCCGCAACGAGGACCGGATCGGGGCCGGTGCCGCTGTCCGGTTCTGCGGCCGCCGGGGCGGGGGTGAGGGTGGGGGGATCGGGCGGCGGGTCATGCTGCATCCCGCTGGCCGCGGGCATGGGTCATCACCTCGATGTGGTGGGGTGCGGGCAGAAGAGCCAATGATCCTAGCAACCCCACCAGGGCCGGTCATTCCGTTTTCTGCGCTGGGTTTTTCTGCGCTGGGTTTTTCTGCGCGCCGTCATGCCGTGGCGAACCGGTAGCCGGAGCGCGGCTCGGTGATGAACAGCGGCTCATCCCCCGCCCGCTCGAGCTTGGCCCGCAGCCGCCCGACGTACACCCGGGTGTACTCGGTCTGCGTCTCGTAGCCGGGGCCCCAGACCCGGCGCAGCAGCGTCGCGTGGGTCAGCAGCTCTCCCGGGCTGACCGCGAACTGGCGGAGCAGCGCGAACTCGGTCGGGGTCAGGTGGACCAGGCCGCCGGCCTTGGTGACCCGCCGGCGTTCCAGGTCGATCTCGACGTCCCCGATCCGCACCACACTCGGCTCCGGCCGGCCGTCGGCCGACGGCTTGCTGCGCCGCAGTGTCGCGTTGATCCGGGCCAGGAGTTCCTCGATGCCGAACGGCTTGGTCATGTAGTCGTCGGCGCCCAGGTTGAGCGCGCGGACCTTGTCGGTCTCGGCGCGGCGGGCGGACAGCACGATGATGCCCACCCCGGACTGTTCCCGGATCTCCCGGCACAGCTCGAAACCGTCCCGGCCGGGCAGCATCAGGTCCAGCAGCACCACGTCGAGGCACCGCGCCTGGAGAACCTCGCCGACCCCGGTCCCGTCCTTGGACACGATCACGTCGTGGCCGCGGGCGGAGAGGTTGGACCGGACCAGGTCGACGATGTTCTGGTCGTCCTCAACGATGAGGACGACCGTCTTGTCAGCCACCACGTTCTTCCTCCGGTTCCTCCACCGCGCTCCAGGATGCCCCGGCCGGCTCGCCGGTGGACCCTGGTGGCGGATCTGCCGGGAGCGCGACCACGAAGGACGTCCCGGGGTGCGCCGCCGTCGCCACGAGGGTGCCGCCGTGCGCTTCGACGATCCCCCGTGCGATGGGCAGCCCCAGCCCGGTCCCCGCCACGTTGGTGGTGCCACCGACCCGCGGCTCGAAGATCTTCCCGGCCAGCCCGGCCGGGATGCCCGCCACGTAGTCGGTGATCTCCAGCTCGGCCCAGCCCGGCAGGCCGCCAGCCCGGACGGTGACGTCCGTGCCCCGCGTCGACGCGCCGGCCCGGCGGACCTGGGCGGGCCGGTCGAGCAGGGGGGCCGACCGCGCGGCTCCGCCGAACGGCTGCACCAGCTCACCAGCGTCTCCGTCATGACGCACGGCAGATCCGGCTCCGGCGCCGGGTTAGGCCGTGTCCCTAGCGCACCATCTAGCTCTAGCCGGCTGGCTGTGGCCGATGGCCCGGTCAGGATAACTGCCGCCAGGCCGGGAGGCTACTGCTGTGTAACCCGCCGCAGGTCGGGGATTCAGGACCCGGCTAAGGAGGCACGAGCACGCCCGCGGCCACCCAAGCTGACATCGACGCTGACGACCGTGCCGCTGATCGGGCTGAGCACCGTGGGGTCGCCGCCGGTGGAGACGCCACCGCCGCCGCGACGACTGCTGGCCGACGACGTGGCCGCCGCTCTTTCAGGCAGGGACGACGACGTACTGCCGGAGGCACAGATCCTGGAAGGTGACCGGGCCGCGCGGGCCGGGCACATGGTCGACATTGATGCCCGTCTCCGGGACACCGCGCAGCTTGAACCCGTCGAGCAGCCGGGTGGTGGCGTTCCAGAACGCGCCGGTCCCCCGGTAGGCGTCGAGGAACTCGCGGGCCGCGGCGGGATCGGCGGTGACGATGCCGGCCGCCAGGCCGGACGTGCAGTCGTTGGCCAGCCTGGCGGCGGCCGCTGGGCTGTCCGCCGGCGCGATGGTCAGCGTGGCCTCGTGGCCGCTGTCCAGGGCCCACTCGTGGCCCAGGGGGTGGTCGTGCGGCGGCAGCGAGGGAGTGATGCCAAGGTCGCGGACCAGCCCGAGCACCACCTCGAGCAGCTCATCCCAGGCCTGGGCGCAGATCAGCAGGAGGTTCAGCCGGTTGCAGACACCCAGCCGGTCCAGGCTGGTGGTGACGATCTCGGCAGCCAGCGCCGGGTCGGCGTCGCGATCCACGTAGAGCACGCCGCCCCCGTCGGCGTGGGCGAGCGTGCGGACCCCGGCCCGGGCTGCCTCGGCGGCCAGGCTGCGCGTCGTGTCGCCACTGCCGCGCAGGATGACCAGCGGGATCAGTCCCGGCTGGCGGACCAGCTCGACCGCGGCTTCCCGGTCGGCGGACCGGACCAGCTGCACGACCCGCGGATCCAGCCCGGCGGCCTGTGCGGCCGGGGCGATCACGTGGTCCGCGAGGGCCGAGGCGGATCGCAGCGCGGCGCCCCCGGTGCGCAGCACCCCGGCGTTGCGGGACTTGAGCAGCTGGGAGGCGATGTCGATGGTCACGTTGGGCCGGGCCTCGAAGTTCGCGCCGATCACCCCGACCGGCACCCGCCGCTCGGCCAGCCGGAGCCTGCCCCCGGACGGACCGCCGGGCAGGTCGCCCAGCGGGGTCATCTCGGGTGGGAACGGCGCGTCCGCCAGCAGCCCGATCTGGCGGGCCATCTCCTGCATCCGGCCCGGGTCGAGGCGCAGCCGGTCCAGCAGCCCCTGGCCCAGGCCCGAGGCTTTGCCGTCGGCCATGTCCCCGGCGTTGGCCGCGAGGATCTCCGGGGCCCGCTCGGTGAGCCGGGCGGCCATCTCCCGCAGCGCCTGGTTGATGACACGGTCGGCGGCATGGGCGAGGCTGGCGGCGCTGTCGCGCGCGGCCTCACCGCCGGCGATCACCGCCTTCTGCGCATCAGACACGCTGCCGATGCTAGGGCATGGCGCCGGCCGGCTCCCAGCTCCAGTGGAAGCCCACCACCGACCGCTCCAGGGACCGCAGGTAGCGGTGTACCGAGTACTGGCTGTCCGGGGTGACCCGCTCCTGCTCCAGGACCTGGCCTTCCACCCCGTCCCAGACCGCCCACCACACCGTGTCCGGCACCTGGTCCGGGTGGAACTGGATGCGCATGTCGAAGTTTTCCAGCGTGTTCATCACCGCCCGGCGGTACTGCCGCTCCGACGGACCTGTGGCGTTCCCGTCGTAGTGGTACGAGGTCCAGTACTCCAGGGTGATCGTCTCGCCCAGGCCGAGAGAGCGGGCCAGGCGGATGTCGGTGCCGTAGAGCTCGCCGATCCGGCGCACTGGCCCGGGCGCGCCCGCGCACCCCTGCCCGAGTTCCAGCGCGACCGCGTTCGTGTCGTAGAGGTACGGGATCGCGTCAAGGCCGTCGGCCAGGGCCTCGACGACCTGAAGCGTCCGGGTCCGGGCCAGCCTGCGGTCGGCGTCGGCATAGACATGATCATGCAGGGAGACGGTCTGGTGCCGCCGCGGGCCCAGCACCCCGGCCACCTCGGCGGCCGCGCCAGAGCGCATCGCCCTCGGCCCGGTCAGGACGGTGATCCGGCCGCTGCCGTGCCATAGCCGCCACAGCCGCTCCTGCTCCTGGCCGGAGAACCCGAACGCGGCCACGAACAGGTCCAGCGTGGACCGGCTCAGCAGCCGGCCGGACAGCGCCCGGCCCACGGTGTCCTTGAGCTGATGCGCCAGCACATCGGAATGGCCTGCCGACCGGGGTGATTCCCACAGGTGCTGCGCCAGCACGTCCGCCACGGCGAGGTGATTGATCGCACCGGGCCGTGATCGCTGTGCGTGCGATTCCCAGAGCTGACGGTACCGGCCTGGGCGCAGCAGTAATTCGCGCAGGTAACGCCCGGCGGCTTCACGGCCCGCCGCGAGCTGCGGCTCAGTCACGTCATGGCTCAATCTGCTTTCTGCGAACTTAGTTCGAAGTACGCGGACTAGCGTACGACGCAGATCTCGCCGGCAGGGGATGTTCGGGCTACGGGCGAGACGGCGACAGGGGGGAAGCCGCACCCAAAACCCCCAGCGGCCGGCCGTCGGCTCACCGGCGGCGCAGCAGCGGTGGCTCGCGGGGCAGGCTCCGCTAACCCCCACCTTCCGCCAGCCCGGCGGAGCGCAACCCCTGGCGTCGTCCCGTCTTGCCCGCGATCCGGTCAGAAGAGGATCGAGGTCAGGGTGGCTAGCTCGGTGAAGCCGACCTTGCGGTAGACAGCGCGGGCCGGCGCGTTGAAGTCGTTGACGTAGAGCGACACCACGGGCGCGATGGACCGCAACGCCTCCTGCACCACCGCGGCCATACCCGCGACAGCGAGCCCCTGGCCCCTGAGGTCCGGCCGCACCCATACGCCCTGGACCTGGCAGGCGTGCGGGGTGACCGCCCCGATCTCGGCCTTGAACATCACCCGGCCGTCCTCGATCCGGGCGAACGCGCGCCCGAGCGCGATGAGCTCAGCCACCCGGGCCCGGTAGGCGGCCCCGCCGTCTGGCCCGAGCGGAGACACCCCGACTTCCTCGGTGAACATCGCCACCGAGGCCGGCAGCAGCACATCGAGCTCGCTGGGCCGGACCCGGCGGAGTTCGGAGTCAGGAGCCACCCGCGGGGACCCGGAGATGGCCATGACCGGCTGAGCTTCCCGGATCTCCCTGGGCTGGCCCCAATAGGGGCGCAGCAGTTCCCACATCTGCCCGACGGCTTCTGCCGGGCCCACGATGGACGAGCAGCGCCTGCCCTGCAGCCGGGCGCGCCCGGCGAAGGCGGTGGTGGCGGCCGAGGTCGCCCCTACCGGGACCAGGTTGGCCCCGGCGTAACAGGCTGAGGTCAGCTTGCCGCCCGGCGTGAAGCCCCACATCTGCCCGCCGAGCCGGACCGGATCGAGGCCTGCTTCATGCACCCGGGAGCTGACGAAGACATTCACCACCGGGTCGCGGTCGCACAACTGGAGCACGTCGTCGCGATCGCGGTCGTTCAGCAGACGCAGCGATGAGGACCGCGACGCCTTGGTGCGCAGCACCCTCCCAGCGTATCGGTCCGTCATCAGGAATGCCCTCCAAGGCCGGTCAGCTGGCGGGCGAGGGGGGCGGCAGGGCCGGGCAGGTGGCATTGACCAGGCCCGGGCGGGTGGGCAGCGCACCGGTGGCCAGGTAACGGTTCAGGTAGCCGTTGACGCAGGTATTGGGCGGCTGGGCGAGGGACTGGCCGTGGTTCCCGCCGCCCTCCACCACGACCATCCGGGCGCTCGGGAGCAGCCGGTGCGCCACCTGCGCGCCCGCGTACGGGGTGGCTGCGTCCAGGGTGCCCTGGATCATCAGGATGCCCGGCAGGCCGGCCCCCTTGATCCGCAGCGGGTGCGCGGGGCCGCGCACCGGCCAGAACGCGCACGAGGCGTTGAACCAGGCGTTGTCCCAGGCCTGGAACGGCGCGGTCCGGTACACCCGGTGGGCGTCGGCGTTCCACCTGCCCCAGTTCCGCGGCCAGTTCACGTCGCTGCACTCCACCGCGTTATAGACGGCGAACTCGTTCTCACTCTGCACGCCGTCCTGCTGGTACTGGCTGACGAGCTGGCTGGTGGCGCCGCCGTGCAGGTACGCGGCCAGCGCTGAGGCGAGGCCGGGCCACAGCGCGTTGGTGTACCCGCCCTGCAGGAACGTGTCGTCGAAATCGTCCGCGCCGATCCGGCCGTCTACCGGGTGGGCCTGCAGCCGCGCCCGGGCCCGGTACCAGGCCTGATCCACCGCCGCCCGGGTGCTGCCCAGCCCGTAGGTGGCGTTGTGGGCCGCGACCCAGGTGAAGAACGCCTCCATCCGGCCCTCGAACGCGTAGTCCTGGGCGATGTTGTCCGCGTACCACGCCCCGGCGGGGTCCACCGTGCTGTCCAGCACCATGCGGCGCAGGTGGTGCGGGAACAGCGTGGCGTACACCTGGCCGAGATACGTCCCGTAGGAGTAGGCGAAGTAGCTGATCTTCGGAGCACCGAGCGCGGACCGGATCGAGTCCATGTCCCGGGCCACGTCCGCGGACGTCATGTACGGCAGCAGCCAGCCGTAACGCTTCTGGCAGTCCGCCGCGTAGCTCTTGGCCCGGTTGATGAGGGTTTGCTCCGCGGCGGCGCTGGCCGGGATGTAGTCCGGCCGTTCCCCGGAGAAGAAGGAGGGATCGCAGGTCAGGGCGGGGACGCTGGAGCCCACCCCGCGCGGGTCGAAGCCGATGATGTTGTAGTCGGCGGCCACCTGAGGGTTGAGCCCGTCGGCGACGTACGCCGCGAGGCTGAGGCCGCTGCCGCCCGGGCCGCCCGGGTTGACCAGCAGGTCGCCCTGCTGCTGGCTGGCCGGCGCGGTGGCCGGGACCTGGGACAGCGCCAGGGTGATGGTGCGGCCGTGCGGGCGGGCGTAGTCGAGCGGCACCCTGAGGCTGGCGCATTGCAGGCCGGCACCGCCGAGGGAGCAGGAATGCCAGTGCAGGGCCGAGGTACCGGTCGCGGCGGAACCGGAACCAGAGGCGGCCGTGGATGCGGATGAACCGGCCGTGGCCCCGCTCGACGACGTGCAGCCCGCCAGGGCGATGAGGACGGCGCCCAGGACCGCGGCCACCAGCAAGGTCCAGCGGGCGGGACGGGGCGGTCTCGCCCAGCGGGTCCGGTTCATCTGGCGGCGCGTTGGCATGACAGCATCTTCCCCGATGCGGCGGCCCGGTCTAGCCTGCCCCGGCCGGCCCAGCATGGCTCGCCTTACCGTGGTGCAGATCATGCGGAGCCCACCCCGGCCGGGTGGGCCGCCGCGGACGGGCAGCCAGGGTCAGGCGGTCTTCTGCCGCTTCTGCTCCTGCAGGGCCCGCCGGTACTCCTCGATGACGATGTCGTTCAGTTCCTGGACCGAGGTGTCCTTGGCCTGCTTGTCGAAGGTGATCTCACCGTGCTGGAGCAGGTTGATCCGGTCGCATATTTCCAGGGCCTGGCCGTAGTTGTGCATGATCATGATGATCGAGACCTGGCCCTGGCGCTTCAGGTCCTTGACCAGTTCCAGGATCATCGCCCCTTCCTTGGCGCCCATCGCCGCCAGCGGCTCGTCCAGCAGCAGCACCTTGGCGTTCGAGGTCACCGCCCGGGCCACCGCGATGGCCTGCCGCTGGCCACCGGACAGCTTGGCCACCTCGGCGTCGACTGAGGGGATGTTCACCCCGATCCGGTCCAGCTGCTCCTGGGCGATCTTCCGCATGCTCCGGTTGGACAGCAGCGACCAGCGGGTCCGCTCCCGGTTCAGGAACATGTTGTGGTAGACGGTGAGCTCGTTGATCAGCGCCAGATCCTGGTACACGGTGTCGATGCCCAGCGAGCGGGCGTGGTCCACCGACTTCAGCGTGATCTCCTGACCCTCCAGGATGATCCGGCCCGAGGTCGGGGGCTGGAAGCCGCACATGATCTTGATGAGGGTGGATTTGCCCGCGCCGTTGTCACCGAGCAGCCCGAGCACCTCGCCCTGGACCAGGTGCAGGTTCACGTCATCCAGCGCGCGGACCACGCCGAACCGCTTGCTGATGTGCTCGACCCGCAGCACATCACCACTGGGGTCAGCCGTCGCCGACGCCGGCGCGTCCGGGACTGGTTCCGTCGTCATCAATTCCTCCCTGCGGCTCGCAGCCGGGCCAGCCGGACATTCGCGATCATGGAAAGCAGAATGGCCGCGCCGAACACGATGTCCAGCGGGTTGGCGCTGATCCCGGCCACGTCGATCCCGTTGAGCAAGGTAGCCAGGACGATGGAGCCGAGAAAGGCACCGATGACGGTACCCTGGCCGCCGAGCATCGCGGTGCCGCCGATGACCGCGGCGGTCACCGCGTAGAACATCGGCTGGTAACCGCCGGCGCTCGGATCGATGGTCTGGGTGTAGAACGCGTTCTGCAGGCCGACCAGGGCGCCCAGCACGCCGATGATCATAAAGTTGCCGTACTTGATCCTGCCGACCTTGATCCCGGACTCCCGGGCGCCCAGCAGGTTACCGCCCGTAGCGATCGTGTACAGGCCCCACTTGGTCCGGTTCAGCACCACGTAGAAGATCGCGGTGATCGCGCAAGCCCAGATGAACTGGGACCACGGCGCGGCGCCGATCCAGCGCCCGATGCCCACAGCGCCCACGGGGATGTTCGCCGGGTAGGCGTGCGACGTGGTCAGGGTGATGCCCCAGAGGATGAAGCCGGTCCCGAGCGTGGTGATGAAGGAAGGCAGGCCCATGGTGACGGTGAGGAAGCCGTTCGACCAGCCCACGACCAGGCCCATGAGCAGCGAGATGATGATGGCCGGCACCACCGGCACACCGTAGAAGTCGATCAGGTAGTGCATGAGGAACGGGGAGAGCATGTAGACGAAGCCGACCGAGAGGTCGATCTCCCCGCAGATCAGCAGGAACACCTCGCCGATAGAGAGGATGATGATCGGCGCCGCGGTCTCCGACAGCAGGTTGGCCAGGTTCGTCTGGCTCACGAACGTGGAGTTGTACTTGATGCCGAAATACAGGAGCAGGATCACCGCGATGACAAAGACGGTGGCCTCACGCTGCCGGGCCAGCGCGTTGAGCGCGGCGCGGACCGGCCCTGGCGCCCCTCGGGGTGCCGGCCCGGGCGGCGGCGCTACCGCCTGGGGGCTGCGCTCAGTGATCTCGCTCATCTCGCCCTCCGGTTCGTCCTGGGGAACACGCTAACCGGCGGCAGGCGGGCCAGGCGCTTGGTGGGCCTGGCCTGCCTACCGCCGACATTAACGTCCCATATGCACAGTATCCAGCTAACCCGATCAGGTGCTGGTGGTGGCAGGCGGGTTGCTGATCGCACCAGACGCGCGCGGGATGTACTTCTGCGCGCTCGTGGAGCCCTGGAACCGGCTGCTGGCGGTGTACGGCTTGGCGTTCGACTTGGTGATGAACGTCAGGCCAGTGTCGGTGTCGGACGGGCTGATCGTGCCGCCGGAGATGTTGTACAGGTAGAAGTACAGGGTCGGCAGGAAGCCCTGCAGGTAGGGGTCCTGGTAGATGGTGAAGTTGGTCTTGCCGGACTGAAGGTTGGACAGCGTGGTCGGCGTGGTGTCGAACCCGCCGTTCGGGATGCTCGACAGCCCAGTCTCGCCTAGGGCCTGGCCGAGGAGCTCGGTGGAGCCCGCGTCCACCGCGAACGCGCCCTTGACCGTCTTGTGCCCGGTCAGGAACGCCTTCTCGGCTGACAGCTCCTGGCCCGTGGCCGCCCCGGTGGCCACCTCGTGCACGGTGTAACTGCTGCCGAGCTCGGACACCGCGCCGTCGTAGCGGGGCTGGATGTTGCCGGAGCCGGGGGTGGCGATGAAGATGACGACGTCCCCGCCGCCCGGGACCAGCGTCTTGATCTTGGTGCCGAGCTGCTGGCCGGAGATGTACAGCGCCTGGCCGACGTAGGCCAGCCGGTTGCTGCCGATGTCGGAGACGCCCTTGTTGATCAGGCCGTCGGCGTTGTAGCTGATCACCGGGATGCCCGCGTTCATGGCGTTCATGGTCGGCGTCTTGAACGAGGTGGCGTCGATCCCCGCGTAGGCGATCCCGGACGCCTTGGCGGAGATGGCGGTGTTGAAGTAGCTCACCATCTCCGAGGCCAGCGAGGTCTGCGAGCCGCCCCACTTGGGGGTGGGCAGGCCCAGCAGCGCCGCCGCGTCCTGGAAGCCGTACTGGGTGGGCACGAAGAACGGGTTCGTGGTGACGTGGTTCACGTACCAGAACTGCCAGGCCGGGGTCTTCGGGAAGTTGCCCGCTGTGCTCGCGGCCGCCTTGCTGGACGTGCTGGACCCGCCGCAGGCGGCCAGCAGGCCGGCCGCCGCCGCCGAGGCGCTGACGATCCCAGCGCTGCCGAGCAGGCGGCGGCGGGTCGGGCCGTCTTTCATGTTGAGGGTCTCGATGGCCTCGTCGACCTTGGGGTCGATTTTCATCTATCTACCTCCAGGAGAAGTGCCTCAGTGCTCGGCGTGCCGCCACAGCGCGGCGCACCGGGAAAGCGGTTGGGTGGCCCGCCCCCCGGGGGACCGGCCAGCGAAAGCTGCCGCGGATGCGGGGCAGCTTTGCGAAGCGGGGAAGCTCCGGGACGCGGGGAAGCTCCGGGACGCGGGGAACGCCGCGATCCCAGGCACCCCGCGGGCTCCGCAAGATGATGAGGCCCAGCAACCAGCCTGGGCCGCATTCGCTGCATCGCCTGTCCTCGAATCGTTGTCGTGTTCCGAGGCTGGGCGGCCGCGGAGCTCCGGTGCTCAGCCACATTCGGGGCCCGAGCGGCTCAGTCCGCCCCCAGGTTAGCGCTCTCAATCCGGTTCAAGATCGGGAACTCGCGCCCCTTGTTGGAGCCTTAAGCTAAAACACACAGACTCCATCGTCAACGCACAAGATATAAAGATCCGGTTCCGGCGTCATCACAGGTCGGCAGCGCACACCGTCAGTTCCGCCCACGGGGGTGAAGGAAGGTCCAGGGATGCTCGCCAGACACCGCCAGTCGCTGATCCTGGAAGACATCCGGCGGGCCGGGAGCGCGCGGGTCAGCGATCTCACCCAGCGCCTCGGCGTGTCGGACATGACGATCCGCCGCGACCTGGAGGCGCTCGCCCAGGCCGGGCTGATCGAGAAGGTGCACGGCGGGGCGGTGCTGCCGGGCTCGCCGAGCAGCCACGAGCCCGGCTTCGAGGCCAAGTCGGTGCTGGAAAAGCCGCAGAAGGAGGCCATCGCCCGGGCAGCCGCGGAGCTGGTCACGCCCGGCACCGCGATCGCGCTGTCCGCGGGGACCACCACTTTCGCCCTGGCTCAGCAGCTGCTGGACGTGGCCGGGCTGACGATCGTGACCAACTCGGTCCGGGTAGCGAGCATCTTCGGGGCGCCCCGGGCCGCCGGCCAGTTCGGCGCCACTCCGCAGGTTGTGCTTACCGGCGGGGTCCGCACTCCCTCGGACGCGCTGGTCGGCCCGATCGCGGACATCGCGATCCGCTCCCTGCACGTCGACCTGCTCTTCCTGGGCTGTCATGGCATCGACCCGGTGGCCGGCCTCACCACGCCGAACCTCGCGGAAGCGGAGACCAACCGGGCCTTCGTGCAGGCGGCCCGGCGGGTCACGGTCGTCGCGGATCACACGAAATGGGGCATCGTCGGGCTGAGCTCATTCGCAGGCCTGGACGAGGTGGACACGTTCATCACCGACGGCCGGCTCCACGAGCAGGCCCGCGTCCTGCTCCGCGAGCGTGTTGGCGAGCTGGTCCTGGCGGACGGCGAGCCCGATGGCCAGGTCGGCTAGGAGAAGCCGGCAGACCTCACCGGACCGGGGGCGCGCCGCCGCGCCACCGTGGTGGACGCGGTGGCCCGGCTGGCCGGCGCGTAGCTGGCGTTAGGAGACGCTGACCTCGGGCGCGGCGGGGGGCAGGTCGCCCGGCATGGCCTCCGCGAGCTTCATGGCCTCCTCGATGAGGGTCTCCACGATCTGCGACTCCGGCACGGTCTTGATGACCTCACCCTTGACGAAGATCTGCCCCTTGCCGTTGCCGGAGGCGACGCCCAGGTCCGCCTCACGGGCCTCGCCGGGGCCGTTGACGACGCAGCCCATCACCGCCACGCGCAGCGGCACCTCGAGGCCCTCGAGCCCGGCGGTGACCTGATCGGCCAGCGTGTACACGTCTACCTGGGCCCGGCCGCAGGACGGGCACGACACGATCTCCAGGCCGCGGTCGCGCAGGCCGAGCGACTCCAGGATCGCCGTGCCCACCTTGACCTCCTCGACCGGGGGCGCGGACAGCGAAACCCGGATGGTGTCCCCGATCCCCTCGGCGAGCAGCGCGCCGAACGCGGCCGCGGACTTGACCGTGCCCTGGAAGGCCGGCCCGGCCTCGGTCACCCCGAGGTGCAGCGGGTAGTCGCAGGCCTGGGCCAGCTGCCGGTACGCCGCGATCATGACGACCGGGTCGTGGTGCTTCACGGAGATCTTGATGTCGGTGAAGCCGTGCTCCTCGAATAGCGAGCATTCCCACAGGGCCGATTCCACCAGGGCCGCGGCGGTGGCCCGGCCGTACTTGGCCAGCAGGCGCTTGTCGAGCGAGCCCGCGTTCACGCCGATCCTGATCGGGGTCCCGGCCGCGGACGCCGCGCGGGCGATCTCCGCGACCTTGTCGTCGAACGCCTTGATGTTGCCGGGGTTGACGCGGACCGCACCGCAGCCCGCGTCGATGGCGGCGAACACGTACTTCGGCTGGAAGTGGATGTCCGCGATCACCGGGATCTGAGACTTGCGGGCAATTTCCGGCAGTGCGTCGGCGTCGTCCTGCGACGGCACCGCGACCCGGACGATCTGGCAGCCCGACGCGGTCAGCTCCGCGATCTGCTGCAGCGTGGCGTTCACGTCCGCGGTCACCGTGGTGCACATCGACTGCACCGACACCGGCGCACCGCCGCCCACCGCGACCGCGTGCTTCCCCTTGCCCACCATGATCTGGCGCGACTTCCGGCGCGGCGCGAGGGGCTCGACCGCGGGCTGGGGCATGCCTAGATCAATACTCATGATCCTTTATCCCTCACTATGTCCTGATCAACGGTGTCTCAGTCAAAGGGTCACGTTATCCGGATGTCTGCGGTCATCATGGTCGCACCACTTGCACCAACCACCACCCCGGGCTAGAACATCCCGGACTGGCCCCGGTCCGCATCATCTCACTGGGGTATGTGGACGGGGTTCACGAGGTCCGCCATGATCAGCAGCAGGCCGAACCCGACCAGCACCGCGAATACCCCGACACTGAGCGGGAGGAGCTTGCGCATGTCGACCAGCCCCGGGTCTGGCCGGCGCCGGAGCCGGGCGATCCAGGTCCGGATCTGCTCGTAGATGACCACGGCCAGGTGGCCGCCGTCCAGCGGGAGCAACGGCAGCAGGTTGAACAGGCCGACGAAGATGTTCAGCGAGATGACGATGAACAGCACGATCGAGACCTTGGTCTGCCAGCCGACCTTGGCCGCGAACGCCTCGCCGGTGTACTCCCCTGCGCCGACCACGCTGGTCACGCTGCCGCCCGCGGTGCTGCTCCGGTTCTTCGCGAACAGCTCGGGAATGGCCTTGGGGATGCTGCCGAGGGCCTGCACGGAGCCGACCACGATCTGGCCGAATTCCGAGCCCGCATAGGTGACCGCCCGGATCGGGTTCACCGTCGAGTAGAGGACCGCCGGGGAGATGCCGAGGTAGGAGCCCTTGCGGCCGTGCACCACGGCCAGCGAGGGATGCAGGACCACCTGGTGGCCGTTCCGGAGCACGGTGACCGTCACCGGGGTGCCCGGCTTCTGCGCTCGGATCGCCGCCCCGAGCTGATTCCAGTTGTGCACGCGCGTGTGCCCGATCGCGATGATCTTGTCATTGGTACGGAGCCCCGCTTTGAGCGCGGGAGACGCGGGGTCGGACTTGGCGCAACTGGTGGCGGTGATGCTGTTGGGGACGCAGGGGTCGATGGCCCCGATCGTGGAGGAGTTGGTGTTGGACAGGCCGATCCCCCCGGCCAGGATGAACAGCAGGACGAACGCCAGCGCGAAGTGCATGAACGACCCGGCGGCCAGCACGATCATCCGCTGCCAGGGAGGCTTCCTGCGGAAGGATCGCGGCTCGTCCTCGGGGTCCACGTCCTCCAGGGCGGTCATGCCGACGATCTTGACGTAGCCGCCGGCCGGGATGGCCTTGACGCCGTACTCGGTCTCGCCGCGGACCGTGGACCACAGGGTCTGGCCGAAGCCCACGAAGAACTGGGTGACTTTCATCCGGAACTTCTTCGCCGTGGCGAAGTGCCCGAACTCGTGCAGCATGATCGAGAAGAGCAGGGCGAAGATGAAGATGATCCAGCCGACCAGGGTCATCCGGCTGACTCCCCCTCTCCGCGTGGCCCCCTGCGGGCCTCGCGCACGCCGCCTCGTCCTTCGGCCGTCAGTTCCGTAGCGCGAATTCGCGCCCAGCTATCCGCGGCCAGCACGTCTTCGAGGGTCACCGCGTCCCGCGCCGCGCTCTCATGCTCAGAGACTACCTTCGCCACCGTGTCGACGATTCGGGGGAACGGGATCCGGCCGGCCCGGAAGGCCTCGACACAGATCTCGTTCGCCGCGTTGTAGACGGCCGGGGCGGTGCCGCCGGTGCGGCCCGCCTCGCGGGCCAGCCCGACGGCGGGGAAGGCCTCGTGGTCCAGCGGCTGGAAGGACCAGGTGTGCGCGCGGCTCCAGTCGAGGGCCGGCCCCGCGTCGGGGACCCGGTCTGGCCAGGCCAGCCCCAGCGCGATCGGGATCCGCATGTCCGGCGGGCTGGCCTGGGCGATGGTCGCGCCGTCGGTGAACTCGACCATGGAGTGGATCACCGACTGCGGGTGCACCACCACCTCGATCCGGTCGAACCCGATGCCGAACAGCAGGTGCGCCTCGATGAGCTCCAGGCCCTTGTTGACTAGGGTCGCCGAGTTGATCGTGACGACCGGCCCCATGTTCCAGTTCGGGTGGGCCAGGGCCTGGGCCGGGGTCACGTGCTCGAGCTCGTCCTTGCCGCGGCCGAGGAACGGGCCGCCGCTCGCGGTCAGCACCAGGCGGCCTACCTCGCTGGCGCGGCCGCCCCGCAGGCATTGCGCGATGGCCGAGTGCTCGGAATCGACCGGCACGATCTGCCCGGGGGCCGCCTTGCCCGCGACCAGCGGGCCGCCCACGATCAGGGACTCCTTGTTGGCCAGGGCCAGCGTCCGGCCGGCTTCCAGCGCGGCCAGCGTGGCGGCCAGGCCAACCGACCCGGTGACGGCGTTCAGCACGACGTCGCATGGCCACGTGGCGGCCTCCGCCACCGCGTCCGGGCCCGCCAGCACCTTGGGCTGCGGGAGGGGATGGCCGACTCCGGACGATTGGACGCGCAGCGCCTCGCGCACCTCGCCCGCGGCGTCCTCCCGGGCCACGGCGACCACCTCGGCACCGAACTCCAGGGCCTGGGCCGCCAGCTGGCCGGGGTTCCCACCGCCCGCGGCCAGCCCGGCCAGCCGGAACCGGCCGGGATTGCGCCGCACGATGTCCGCGGCCTGGGTCCCGATCGAGCCGGTCGAGCCGAGCAGGACGATGTCACGGACCGGGCCGCCATGCCCGGGCTGTGCTGTTTCCATGCCGCCATTGTCCGTCATCGCGGCCCGGACGGCCCGCCGGACCCGCACACGCACGTACCCGCGCCGCCGAACGGGCCGGTACCCAGCCGCCGAACGTGGCCGGGGCGGGGCCGACTCGTCACCGGGACCCGGCCGGGCACCGGGACCAGGCCCGGCACGCTGACCAGGCCCGGCACCGGGGTCGCCGCACCGGCGAGGACGCCGGGGCGACGCCAGCCGCTTGGCCGGCTGCCTGAGGCGGCCCGCTGAGGCGGCTAGCTGGCCGCCGACACCTGGGCCAGCGGCTCCCAGTCGGGCCGCAACGGCATGCCCGCCTGGCCCTCGCTGCCCAGCCGGACGCCCAGTATCTGGTGCAGCTGGACCACGTTGCGCTCGAACCCGAGCCGCGAGCCGGCCATGTAGAGCCGCCACACCCGGGCCGTGCCCTCGCCGACCTCAGCCACCGCCTCGTCCCAGCGCTCGTCCAGATTGGCGCACCAGCCGGCCAGGGTCATCGCGTAGTGTTCGCGCAGGTTCTCCTCGTGCCGCACCTCGAACCCCGTGTCGTGCATGAGGGAGACCAGGTAGCCCGGCCCTTCCAGCTCACCGTCGGGAAACACGTAGCGGTTGATGAAACCGCCGACCACACGGCCCGGCTGGCGGTTGTCGGGCCGGGTGATGCAGTGGTTCAGCAGCCGTCCCTCGGGCCGCAGCTTGCCGTACAGGAAGGCGAAGTAGCCGGGCAGCTGGGATCGGCCGATGTGCTCGGTCAGCCCGATGGAGCTGACCGCGTCGAACTCCCCCTCAGGGACGTCGCGGTAGTCAAGGTGGCGGACCTCGGCCAGCCCGCCCAGGCCCTCCTTCTTGATGGCCTGCTGTGCCCAGGTCGCCTGTTGCGCCGAGAGGGTCACGCCGAGTGCCTTGACGCCGTATTCGCGTGCCGCGTGCCGGACCATGCCGCCCCAGCCGCAGCCCACGTCGAGCAGTCGCATCCCGGGGCGCAGGCCCAGCTTCCGGGCCACCAGGTCGTGCTTGTAGGCCTGGGCCTCCTCCAGGGTGGCATCGGGGCCCGGGTAGCAGGCGCAGGTGTACGCCATCGAGGGGCCGAGCACCCACTCGTAGAATGTGTTGGACACGTCGTAGTGGTGCGAGATGGCCGTGGCATCGCGCTTCTTCGAGTGCAACTGCCCCGCGAGCCAGCGGCGGTTCACCCTGACCTCCTGCGGCGGCGGCGGTATCCGGGGCAGTAGCAGCCGGGGGCCGCCCAGTTCCCGCAGCAGCCGGAGCCGCTCGGCCAGGTCGATGCGCACCTGCTGGGCCTGGACCATCCGGGACAGTGCGTCGTACATGTCGCCCTCGACGTCGAGGTGCCCGGACACGTACGCGCGGGCCAGGCCGAGCGCGCCCGGCGCCTGGGCCAGGTACGACACGGCCACCGGGGAGCGGACGGTGATCCGCACCGGGGCGTCCGCGGGGCCTGCCCTGCTCCCGTCGTAGGCGCGGAACTCCACGGGGGCATCGGAGCCCGCCACCTTCTCGAACACGTCCGCTAGCGCCATCCTGCCATCCCTCCTGCTGCGTGCCCTGCCATGCCGCGTCCGGCTTCCCTGTGCTGCTCACCGCGTCCGGCTCCGGTGCGGCGCTTACTGACCTCGCACGCACTTCTCGTAGAGGCCGGCTAGCCGGCCCCCGCCGTCGTACCGCTGCTTGAGCGCAGCGTAGGCGGGCCCGTTGTAGCTCGCCCAGAACTGCTCCTCGGTGTAGAACGAGGCCGAGTACAGCCCCTTGTGCCCGCCGAGCGCGGCCACCTCGTCCTCCACCAGCCGGTTGTGGTAGCCGTCCGCACGGCCCGGCGGGAGGGGGACCGTCCCCCAGAAGCCGAAGTTCACGTACACCTCACCGGGCGCCAGCGGGTAGAGCGGCCAGGCCTGATCGCTGCGCAGCCGGAGCGGGCACAGCCAGACCGGGCTCATGCCGACGTCGGCGGCGAAGAACCGGAGGAACCCGGCGCCGCGGCCCACCGGGATCTCGACGTCCTGGACGACGAACTCCCGCGGCGGCTGGCGGCGGCGCTCGGCCAGCTTGCCGGACAGGCCGTGCCGCCGGTCGAAGGCGACCAGCGAGCGGTAGACATCTGACCTGCGGTAACGGCGCGGCCAGAGCCTGCGGATCGCCGGGTTCTGCACCCCGAACGGCCGGGAACACCAGAACCAGTCGGTATCCCAGCGCCATAGGTAATCGCGGATCGTGAGGAAGTCCTCCCGCGGCCCGCGCAGCGACTGGTAGAAGATCTTGCTGCCGGTGTAGTCGCTGGTCCAGGGGGCCACCTCGCTGAACGCTGCCACTGTCAGGTACATCTCGTCCAGGCTGAACATGGCGCCGTCCAGGAAGTCCGCCCGGTGACCCTCGTAGCTGCCCTCGGCCGCGATCTGCGCGATGGCCTCCATGCACGTCTCGGGGTCGCTGAAGCGGAAGTGCCGCAGGCGCACGAACGGCGCCACCGGCTCCAGTTCGATCGTGAGCGACAGGGCGTAGCCCAGGGTGCCGTAGGAGTTGGGGAACCCGCGGAACAGGTCCGCGTGCTCATTGTCCGCGGTGGCCGTCACGACCTGGCCGTCCCCGGTGAGGATCTCCATGGCCAGGACCGACTCATGCGGCATGCCCAGGCGCAGCGAGGTGGATTCGATGCCCAGGCCGGTGACCGCGCCGCCCAGGGTGATCGTTTTCAGCTGGGGCACCACGAATGGCATCAGGCCGTGCCGCAGCGTCGCGTCCGCGAGGTCCTCATAGGTGGTCATGCCGCCCACCACGGCGGTGCGGGACGCCGGATCCACGTGCAGCACCCGGCTGAAGGCGGAGACGTCCAGCTCAGCGGCCCGGGAACCGGCTGGCTGATCGCGGAAGCGAAACAGGTTGGAGGTGCGCTTGGCCAGCCTGACCTTCGCGCCGGCGGGGGCCGCCAGGTAGGCCCGCTGGAGCGTGGCCACCGCGGCCTCGTGCGCCTGCCGCACCCCGGCGGGCAGGGTCCCCGCGGTGCCGGCGGGGGCTGACCCGGATCCCGGCTGGTGCTCCGTCACGCTGGCTGGATCCACATCCACGGAGCCACCATGATTACTCTGCGACCCGGTTCCGCTACTGCTAGAGTCAGTCACTCTGCCTCTCCTCGCTCAGGGCCGGCCCGGCCTCGACAGTGAGGGCGAACGCAGCGGGCTCATGTGGGCAAGTTCCCGGCCGACTCCGGCGAACGGCGGGGGAAGTTTACCCTGCGGTAGCCCTCGCGCTGAACCCCCGCCCAAGTCCTGCCTCTCTCTGCGCCCGGGTCCCCGCTCACGCCCGGCTCGGGGAGGCTGCCGGTGAGGGCTTGCGGCCAGCTACCGGGAGGCTGCTCGAAGGGCTTGCGGCCAGCTACCGGAAGGCTGCTCGAAGGACTCGCGGCCAGCTACCGGGCCGGCTGCCTGCGGGCGGCCTTGCGTCCTCGGGCCGGCCTCGCCCGGCTAACCGTACGCTCCGCAGCCCCGGTGTCCGCCAGGTCATAGCTGGCTGCCACCTGCTCGGGCGTCATCGGGACCCGCGCAGCCGAAGGCGGCACCCCGGCGTCCATGATGTCGCGCAGCAGCCGGGCCAGCGAATACCCCGGGTCTACGGCCAGCGCCCGGTCGATCGCGATGTTGGCGAGGGCTCCCTCGCCGGACTGCCACGCGGTAAACGCCAGCAGCGACGCGGGGGCCGGGAGGTACGCCGGGGTGGCCCGCCGGACCACATCGGTCCACAGCCGCAGGTGGGCGGAGCGGTACCCGGGATCCATCCGAGCCCAGGCGTCGTCCCGGACCGCCAGATAAGCCAGGACCACCGTGAGCCAGGCCACCGGCTCGTCGGCCAGCAGGCGGCCGCCGGCCCGGTACGTGCTGATGGCCTCCTGGACGGCACGCCTTCCCGCGTCCACCAGCAACCTGGCCGGCTGGCCCGCACCCGGGCCTGACGCCTGCGCGCTCAACTCCGCCGCGCGTTCCCTGGCCCGGAGGGTGGCGTGCTCCATGGACAGGGCCGCGGCGCCGGTGACCGGGGCGAGGGTGCTGGCCAGCGCCGCCCGGTCCGGGTAGGCGACAAGCCCGGCCACCGTCATGGCGGCCGCTGCGGGATGGGCGCGGACGTCGAACGGCACGCCTTCCGCGGGGCAGCACTCGGGGTTCTCGCAGAGGTAGGACCAGTAACGGCCGTCCTCGACCCGCATGAGCTCGTGTAACCGCAACCCGGCCTGCCGCAGGGCCGCAGCCAGGGCGTCCGCGACGGGTGTGACCAGGGCGCCCGGGCCATACCCAACGCCGATCACGCTGCTGAGCCGCCGGTGCCGGAGCACCTCGGCGGCGTGCTCGGCGATGTCCGCCGCGTGGACGGCGTCCGGCGGGTCAGGAAGGTCGTAGCGGAAGGCGAGCTGGACCCGGGCCCGCGGCCGGCCGACTCCCATCACGACGAGGCTTTTGCCGGGATGGAAACCGAGCAGGTGCGGCACGACGGCCAGGACGTCAGCTGGGGAACTGACCCGGACCCGGGGCTGACGGGAGAACGCGCTTGAGCCTGAAACGGAAGGTGTGTTGTCCATGACGCCAGGTTGCCGGGGCGAGCAACCAGGAGCCAGCACAGAATGACGTTCTGTGGAGAATCTAGCACGTCAGACGCGAACTTCGCATGTTTGTCCACCGAACAGGAATTCGACTTGACAAACAGCACAGCGGGGGTCGCGCACCGGGCGGCGGCCGGACGCAGGGCACGATCACAACAAGGATGCACTATCGGGACACGAGCGGACGAGAAGGGGTTTGAGCGATACTCTGGCGCGGACATTTTCAGCATTCTGGGCGACGCATGGCGCGCTCCAGCGAACTCGCTTACTGGAGGTAGCCGTGCGCATAGGCTCGGCGCTGCTAGTGATCTGGCTGATCATCGGTGCCATCGCCGGAGCTCAGCGGCACTATTACAGCGGCAACATCTCGAGCTGCACGAAAGCCAGCACCATCGTGGTGACGATCCTGGCCGGGCCGCTGAACTACGTCGGGGTGAATCCGAAGGTCACGTGCCACGTGCCGCAGCCCAGCGGAAGCTGAGCCAGCCGAAGCTGAGCCAGCGGGACAGCACCCCGGCGGCACAATTACCCCGCCGGCATCCGGCCAGCCGCCCGGACGTCGGCGGGTGCCCGGGCGTCGTCAGCGGCGGACTGGAAGGTACTTGTCGATAAAGCCGTTGCGGAACTTGCCGTCCGGGTCGTAGCGGCACAGCAGGTCCTGGAAGTCGGCTGACCGCGGATACAGGGCGCGCACCAGGTGCGGGGGCATGCCGAACACCTTCGCCCAGTGCGGGCGGGCACCGAGTGGGGTGAGCAGCTGTTCCATCGCGGCGATCACCGGCGTCACCGCCGCGGTGTCCTTGACCCAGGTAAAGTGCAGGGCCACCGTGTCCCGCTGGAAACTCGGGCTCAGCCACAGGTCATCCGGCGCGACGGTGCGGATCTCGGCGATCTGCAGGACCGGGGCCATCAGGCTGCCCAGGCTGGCCATGGCATCGAACGCGCCTGCCGCGACTTGCCGGGACAGGAGATACTCCGACTGCAGCTCCTGCCCGCTGCTGGGGGTGAACTCCGCCCGGAAATGCGGCAGCCGCTCGTGCCACGGCCCGGGCACCCCCAGCTGCTGGGTGGCGTGGGCTGGGTCGCCGCCTGGGATCGGGTGGACCTGCCGGTCGGCCAGTGTCGCGTCCATCCACCGCGGGGCCGGCTGCCACCCGTCTGCCTCCCCGTCGCGGACCTTGAGCCAGAGCTGGCTGTGCCGGTCACCGCGCCAGTTCGTGAACACGCTGACGCTGTAGGCGCTGCCGAAGATCTCATCGAAATGACTTTGCAGGATGGCCGCGGGCAGGCCCTCGTACACGTACTGGCGGACGCTGAACGCCGGGACGAGGTCCAGGGTCAGAGCGGTGACCAGGCCCAGCGAGCCCAGGCCGACCACAGACCCGCGGAACTCCTCACCGCCGGTGTCGCGCCGCAGGGTGCGCACGCTGCCGTCGGCGGCGATCAGGTCCAGGCCCGACACCGTCGTGGCCAGGTTCCCGTGGGCGTCCCCCGAACCATGGGTCGCGGTGGCGACCGCCCCGGCCACTGACAGGTGCGGCAGCGAGGCCAGGCTGGGCAACGCATGGCCGGCTGCGTTGAGCCGCTCGGTGAGTTCCCCGTAGCGGATGCCACCCGCCACTGTGACCGCCGCCCCGCCCGGCTCGATGTCGACGACCGGGGGCAGGTCCGCGAGCGAGATCAGCACGCCCCGGGTATCGGCGATCCGGTTGAACGAGTGGCCGGTGCCGACCGCCCGCACCTGGCCGCCGGCGGCGACCAGCTCCTGGGCTTCGCTGACGCTGCGGGGCCGGGCCACCCGCGCAGCCCGGTACACGATGTTGCCGGCCCAGTTGGTCTCCCGTGCCGTCATACCGCACCCACTCTCCGCCTCGACCTTCCCTCTCCCCCCGGCGGCCGCGGGCGCCATGACCGGGCGGCCAGTCAGGCTCTCAGCCCCGGCGAGGGCGGTCCGCCAGCTGTCAGCGCCGGACCGGGTGACATATTACGTGGCAGCGCCTTTCCGGGCCTGGGCCCGGTCCCAGGCCCGGACTCGTTCGTTGATCTGGAGGACTCCGTTGATCTGGAGGACTGGCATGCCCGACCGGCCAGCCGAGCCCGGCCCTGCCCGCCCCGCGGTACGGCGGGGACTTCCGCCCGGCGCCGCAGCGACAGCCGACGAACTGGTGCGGAGCTACCAGCGCGGCGAGGGCCAGCCCGGCATCGCGTACGGGATCGTGGCCGGCGGGTCCGTCGCCCACGAGGGTGGCGTGGGTCAGCGCTGGCTCGGCGGCCCGCCGCCCGACGCGGCCACGGTGTTCCGCATCGCCTCCATGACCAAGAGTTTCACCGCGTCGGCGTTGCTGGCGCTGCGCGACGCCGGCCTGCTCCGGCTGGACGATCCGGTCACGGATTTCGTCCCGGAACTGCGCGGCCAGCCGAGGGTGACGGCCGACTCACCGGCCATCTCGCTGCGGCACCTGCTGACCATGACCGCGGGCTTCCCGACCGACGATCCGTGGGGTGACCGCCAGCAGGGCACCCCGCTGCCCGAGTTCGCGGCGCTCCTGGCCCGGGGCGTGCGCTCGGCCTGGGCGCCAGGCACCCGCTTCGAGTACTCCAACCTCGGTTACGCGCTGCTCGGGCGGGTCATCTCGGCCGTGGCCGAGGCTGATTACCCGGACTTCGTGCGGGCCCGGGTGCTCGGCCCGCTCGGAATGACCCGGACCGGATTCGAGGCGGGGGAGTTCGATCCCGCCGGGCTGGCCCGTGGGTACGCCCGCAGGGCGGACGGCTGGACCGAGCTCGCCCCCGACCCGCTGGGCGCGTTCGCCCCGATGGGCGGGGTGTTCAGCTGTGTCCGCGACCTGGCCCGCTGGGTGAACGGCTTTGCCGCGGTCTTTCCGCCGGGCGGTCCGCGGGGCGGGGATGCCCATCCGCTGTCCCCGGTCACCCGGCGCGAGATGCAGCAGCCGGCCGTCACCCTGCCGCGGGCGCAGCCGCGTTTCCCGGGCGATCCCGCTGCGGGCAGCCAGTACGGGTACGGGTTCGGGTTGTTTACCGAGGAGACCAGCGCGTGGGGACGACTGGTCTACCACAGCGGCGGATACCCGGGCTTCGGCAGTCACATGCGCTGGCACCCGGAGACGGGCCTTGGCGTGATCGTGCTGGCCAACAGCACTTACGCGGGTGCATCCGTACTGGCGGCCAGGCTCATGGAGGAGGTGCTGCGAGCCGCCGAGGCGGAGGACTATCACGCGGCGCGGCCGGCGGTGAGCGGCCCGGCGCCCGCGCCGGGTGCCCCCTGGCCGGAGACCCTGCGGGCCCAGCAGGCGGTCACCCAGCTGCTCACCCGCTGGGAGGACGACGTGGCGGAGCGGCTCTTCGCGGACAACGTCGCGCTGGACGAGCCGCTGCCCCGGCGCCGCGAGAAGATCGCCCGGATGTGGGCACGCCTGGGGGTACCGGACCCAGGAACACAGGCCCCCGGGACAGAAGACCCCGGGGTACAGGGCCGCGTGGCGGGACGGCCGCCTGAGTTCGACTCAGCCGCGCACTGCCGCTGGTGGCTCCGCGGCAAGCACGGCGAGACGCAGGTGGAGATTCTGCTCACGCCCGAGAATCCACCTCGGGTCCAGTCGCTGGTGCTCACCGTGCCGCCCGCGGCCGACTCCCCGCTCTGGCGGCAGACGCAGGCGCTCATCGACCTCCTCAACTCGTCGCTGACCGATGGCCTGCGCTCCTGGCCCGCGGAGCTGCCCGTGTCCGGGCTCATGGACACCGGCCTGCTGCTCCGCCAGCTGCGGATGGCGAGGGCCTGGGCCGGACTGTGCCAGCCCGGGGCGTTCTGCGGTGGCAACGGGCAGACGAGCACCGTCGTGCAGCTCGACGGGGAGCACGCCGGGCTCACCCTGGCCGTCGAGCAGGAGCCGGGCCAGCAGTTGCTGCGCCGGGCGGAGATCAGCCCGCGGGGCTAGCCGCGCTCGGGCTGCTGGCTCTCCAGGAAGCGGTCCACCAGGCCGCGGATCACGGTCGCCATCGAGAAACCGTGCTCCCCGCACCAGGCCCTCAGCCGGGCATGCTGGTCCGCCGAGAACCGGACCGGCACCATCTGCTGGGCCGGCGACGACGACCCGCGGACCAGATCGGCCACCACCGTGGCGCCCCACTCGCGGGTCTGCGTCTGGACCCCGGCCTGCGCGCTGAGCGCCCAGCCGAGCCCCCGGGCCAGCGGGCCGGGAACTCCCGCCGACGACGGCCGCATCCCGGCCTGCAGCAGCCAGGCGTAGACCCGGTCGCGGTCGGACTCGGGCAGCTGCCCGACGGCCTGGACGAGCAGCCGCGAAGCGTCGATGGCCTCGGCATCGGCCGGCGATTCCGGCGGGCTAAAGGGCCCGAGCTCGCCCGGGGCGGCCGGCTCGGGAGCTCCAGCCGGCTCGGGAGCTCCAGCCGGCTCGGGAGCTCCAGCCGGCTCGGG
>Ga0187867_10000876_pt1 | contig 26409 bp, 28 predicted proteins | sample June2016WEW_13_1_FD_132976 | JGI IMG/M metagenome (GOLD analysis project Ga0187867, IMG submission 132976) | Peatland microbial communities from SPRUCE experiment site at the Marcell Experimental Forest, Minnesota, USA - June2016WEW_13_10 | ecosystem: Environmental > Terrestrial > Soil >... | reverse complement strand
CGTCTTCAACGCGGGCCAGTTCGAGTCCGCGCGGAGCGGGTTCGCCGACTACGCGAAGGACGGCGAGACGGCCGCGCAGCTCCGGACCCGCGTGAACCGCGTCATCCTCGAGGACCTCGAACAGAAGGTCCTCGCGCTGCGGGCGCTTCACGCGAAGCTCCGCGACCAGGACGCCGGCCAGTCGTTCGGGGACGTCGTGGCGCGGGCCCGGCCGCGCTCGGATCGGGAGTGCGCGGACTGAACCCCGAGGGGACCGGCCTGTGTTCGAGTTTCGCCTGCGCATTCTGGACGTGCGAGAGCGGGAGGGGGATCCCCCGTCCTTCCTGGGGATCATTGAGGGGTTTCCTCAGGCCATGTCGCATGCGGCTTCCGCCGCCGAGGCAGAGCGGGACCTTCTCGCATCGCTCTCGGACCTACTTACCCGGATTCAGGACCGCGAGGCGACGCGGATCGATTGGGATGACTTTCCGATAGTGCGGCTCACGTGCCTCAGTCTCCGACCGGCATGCGGGTAAAGCATGGAAGCAGGGTACACCTGCGCTATCCTTTCCAGCCCTCGAGATGCTTCAGCAATCGGCCAACCCAGCGAACTTCTCGTACTCCCACTTTCCTAGCTGGTTTTGAGAGTCGGGGGGTGCAACTCGACACTTCATGGTGGACCATCCCGGAGGTAGGGGGCTACACCAGGACCGGTCGAGCATCCGGTCGACATGACCTGCGAATGGACCGGGTTAGGACGCGGTTGCGGCAGCCGCCGCGGGGGCCGGCGCCGGTTGTGCCTTTGCACTTCGCCGATTGTAGTCGGTTAAGGCGGCCTTCACGTCCGCCTCCGTTAGTCGTTGAATGAACGGGACCACGTCATTGGAGTACTTCGTCAGGACCCCCTCAGTCGCACGCCAGCAGTAAGCCCGCGCATCTTTCAGTCCGTACTTCCAGACGATTGACTGGAATGTGTGAGCAGTGAACGGGCTCCCATGGAGAGTTGGGATTCGCTTCAGCACCTCTTTCTGGCGCAGCGGGTGCGAGATGTTGGGGTCCACCGCTTTCTCAACAATGAGTGGGCCGACCTTGTCGTCACCTTTGGTGACTCCTACAACGACGTCGGCTTCCCCGATTTTCTTCACCGACTCGAGTTTAACGTCGAAAACTGTCAGAAACCGTCGGGTGTCAATTCCTCCATCCTTAAGTTCCTTGGCGACAGTCAACACCTCGCGAACGTACTGGCGGACGGCGGGCCGCGCCTTCTCCGGTGCACCTGTCGTGCTAGTCAGATACTCTATGGGGTCGATCGGCTGCCGTGCCCCTAGTGGCAGAATCCTCCAGTTCACGTCCTGAGCAAGGTCCTCTCCGAAAGCTGCTAGCAGCAGGTCTCGATAGTTGAGAATCGAGGTTTGGGCCAGGGCCCAGAGCAACGCGGACAAACCCGCTTCGTTGTAGAAGTGGATCGCGTTGTCTCGATAAGTCGTGATGAGCTCCAGGTTCCTCCGGACAGGGGCCGGGTCGACGTCACCAGGGAAGTTCCCTTTAGCAGCCTCGTATGCATCTTGCCACGAAAGGGTCCGGTATGGTTGGTGGCGTTTCTTGTGGTAGAAGATGCTCTCGCCGTTCTTCGAGAGTATGGCTTTAAGCAAGAGTTCCCAAGCATTGACCAAAAGAACGCTGAAAGTCTCATCTCGGTAATCTCCTCGAGGGCGATTATAGACCTCGATCGCAGCAATCATGGCCGCACGGCTATTGCGCGAAAGATGCCGATACGAACCCCGGTAGTTCATTCCGGCCCGGGAACTCACCAGCGATAGATATTCCTGCCCGTTCGGGGTCGGCAGGAGCCTTCGTCTCCCGGATACTGGAGATTCCCCTCCCCAGAACCGTGGCGACCGTGGCGCCCAGACCCTCGCCAACGCTCGCATTTTGAAACTCAGGCTCGTGAGCGGAACACTATTCACATTCGGAATCGTAGGGGCTCAGGTCGGGCCATGCCGAAGGAGTCCCCTGCGCAAATTGTCTGCCCAGTCTGTCGCGCGAAGATATCTCCGGAGGAGTTTCACGCACTCCATCAAGGCTCGGCAGAGGCGTTGGAAAGCCTACGGGCGGAGTACAGGGGTGAAATCGATGCGAAGGAAGCAGATTCCACTCGAAGACTCGCGGAGCTCGAAGAGCGGCGAAAGACGGACCTGAAACAGCTCCGGGAGGAACGGGCCGAGTCGATTAGGGAATTGAAGCAGCAACACCAGGAGAGCCTCGGAGAGCTCAAGCGGATCATGGCAGAGTCCCAGCGAGAACAAGTGGAGCAGCTTTCCGAGTCTCACAGGCGCAATCTCGAGCAGTTGCAGGCGGACCTCGCAAATAGCCGAGAGAAGGAGAAACAGTGGGGTGAGGAGAGGTCCAACCTTCGAAAGGAATCGGAGGAAGTGGTCGCCCGACTCAAAGAGGAGTTCGCAGCCCGTGAGAAGGCCCTGGCCGATCGTGCGAAGGATGGGGTGGCGGAGGAGTTGGCAACGAAGGACCAGCTGATTCAGGAACTGAGAATGAGTTCAGATCACCTGCAAAGGCAGATTGAGGAGCTTCGCGCTTCCGCCCGGCGCGGTCCCTCGGACATCACGGGCGAAGCGGGAGAATACCTGCTCAAAGAAACGCTCGAAGCAGCGTTCTCAAAGGACGAGATTAGGAAGGTTTCGCGACCTGGGGTAAAGACTGCAGACGTTGTGCAACGAATCTTCCGGGCCCCCGGTGTCTTCACTCCCACAGTCATCGCGGTCGACAACAAGTCGGGAAAGAAGGTCACCGCGAAGGACCTTACCAGCGCCCGCAGCTACCGCGAGGTCCATCAGACCGATTACGTCATCATCGTGACAGACGAGATGCCTAGGGAAGCCGGCGACCGGGTGGTTGTCGACGACCAAGGGATTCTCATAGTCAAGCGGCCAGCTCTCATCTCGGTCATCGATCTCCTGCGCAGACAGATACTGAAATTGGACCAGGCGCGCGCGAGCGGTGAGAACAGAGACGCGAAGGAGACGCGGCTCTTCGAGTACATCCGAGGCGACGAGTATCAGCGCAATCTGCGCAGACTCTTGGCCCTCGACCTCAAGGAAATGGAGCTTCTTAGGACGGAGAAGCACAGCCACGAAAACATGTGGAAGCAGCGAGAGAGACTGCGGATTGAGCGTGACGAGGCCGTGACACAAGTTGAGACATCAACCAGCGCGATACTAGAACAAGAAATACACGCGTCAAGGGATATGGATCACGAGCGGGATGCATCTGCACCCCAGATCATTTCAGTGAAGAAACGAAAGGTCCGAAGCCTCGCCGAGGTCTGAGCAAGATCCCTACTGAGCGCGCTGACAGGCTCGCCCTCCCTCGAATCAGTGCAGCCTATAGCAGGACCCGCAACCTCCGCCCCCGACCGAGCGGGCCGTCGGACGGGCGAGAGCGTCCGATGGAGTTTGCAACCTTGGCCGGAGAAACCACGCTATACAGAGTGATCCATCATTTCGGCTCCCGGAGTCTTCGCCATGCACCCCGGCTGGTACCGGGATTCTTGATTTCGAACTTCAAGATTCCGCTTGCGGCTCCAAATTCAGGGTGCTGCTTTGCATAGTGCTCCCGGAATACCGCGACCGTGTAACCTTCGCTCCCTCCGAAGTCGCAGCGGGGACATTTCCACTTTCCGTCGACGACCCGCACCCATTCGACCGGGAGCGTAGCGTGGGCACGACGGTACTCATTTCCGGGGGTCATGGCCAGAATCCAGAGTGGTTCTGTAGGAAAAAGGTCGCAGCCTGACGCCCGACTCGCTGTCGTGTCGAAGAGCCGCCCATGCCCCCCTTGGAGGCCGCAATTGTTCCGCCTCCGTTGCCGTGCGTGGCTCGCGATTACGCCAGCCTCAGTTACCCCCCGTTTGGCGCAGGCTTCTGGGCACATTGCATGTGGATAATTTAATCATCTTTCATGCCGAGGTCTCGATAGTACCTGGCGAATCGTCGAAGCCTCCGAATGGGCAGGATAACTCCACGTTCGCGGTAGAGCCGTTCGACGACGTGCTTGAGGATTTTGTCCTCACCCCCTTCAGTATGGAGGTCAGTTGTCCAACAGTGGATGGGGACGAATCCCAACTCGTGGAACCGCGCATCCTGCGCTCGATCTCGGCGGGTGGCATCGGATCGGGTATGGTAGCTCGGTCCATCTACCTCTACGATGGCGCTCTGGTCCGGCAGGAGGAAGTCGACTTCCCAGCGCTCGATCACTACGCTCGGGATCACTCGAACCCCCAGCTTCTTCAGGATGGAGAAGATCATTCGCTCACTAACGTTCATCCGCCGATTTACCTGCCCCCAATTCGGCAGCGGGCGTCCGGTGGGGCGATTCATGATTTCAGGCACGTCCACGCAGACCCTAGGGCCGATCGGAATCTCTCTGTAAGAAGTAGTCCCGCTCATGCGTTTCCTCCTTCGGCGAAGGCGCGCCGATCTCCACCGCGGCGGTCATACTTTCCCCAATCGATGTGAATCTCCTGAAGCGCTTCGTGGACTCCGACATCAAGGATCGAATGTGTGCTCCGAAGGTACCCCCTAGGTGTGCTCTGGAAGAACCGGCCCAAGGGGTCTATCATCGCATAGGACCCGCGCATCAGCTCGTTGTCCTCGGGCGCCCAGATGCCCTCGAATTGGCGGTGTCGGCTGAGGAAGTCACTGAACTGCTCGACCGAGATGCTCAGATTCGAGATCTGAGCGTCGTTCTGACCAGGCACGGGTAAGACCTGGAAGATTTTCCAGATCGTCGGGTTCACACGTCGGACAAGTGGTGTCAGGTCCTCCTCCCAATTCCGGCTACAGATTACACTGTTCAGGTGGACCGGGATATCGAGACGGTGGAGCATGTCAGCCCGGTCGGCAATCAGTTGGACATGGGCACCGTACCCACGACCCAGAGCTTTCTCGACGAGGTTGCTGTTGCTCTCTCCGCTGAGCTTGACGGCACCCAGCGCGTGCTGAATCCGACGTACACGCGACTCGCAGAGGCCCGTCCCGTTGGTAACGACCATCGCGACGGGCCGCACGCCGCCCTGCAAGCGATGCCACTCCAGAACCAGATCCTCGAGGAACGGGCATAGGGTGGGTTCCCCTCCGGCGAACGTCAGCCGCAGGACCCCGGCCTCCGCCAGGAGTCGGAGCAGCCGAAGGTACCCTTCGCGGTCAAGGGTAGGCTGACTGCCCGCCTGGACACTCGCCAGGTGCCCTGATTCGGTGAAGTAGCAGAAATCGCACCGATAGTTGCACCGGTGGTCCAAGTGCAGGTCGGCGCTGAGGGGTGCTCTCGACGGAGCTTCCGCTACCTCTCCCTCGATTTTCCTCTGGAGGGGCGAGGGCATCCCCGTCCCAGAGTGTTCGTCTCGCGTCTCATTCCCCTTGCCTCCGACCTGTTCGGTCATGGTCCACACCCGCGCGGACCGGGGCGCGTACTTCGTGCGACAGGCGACTGTGAGGGCAAGCCCCCGCTCAGAGGGCTTCCTGCGACGTGGGGTTAGTCATGGCGGGGCTCACGAAGAGCCACGCCCGTCATTCTTAGTTAACTGCGTTTAGAGGACGAAACAGAATCGTGTGACCCTCTGTGAGGGTCGGTGAATTGATAGTAGGTGTAAGGCGACACGGTCCATTGCCGTGTCACCACTTCTTTGGTGCGCTCCGAAGGGCGCAAAATTTTCGTTGGTTTGCAATCGCACGCTGTACGTCCCGGTCCGCAGTTGGCTCTTTTCCCACGCGTGATGAGCCTCATCGGCGCCCCGGGAGGCACCTTCGCTCGAGCGAATCGCTTGCGCGGGAGTTCTGCCAAGTCAACCCACCCCAAGGGATGATTTGAACCTTGTGCCGCGAAGAGCGCTACTCTCGTATCGGGTGCCGCGCCCCTCGCAATCCCCCATCGGCTGCGCGCCGACTGCGGTCAGCCCATCGGCCGCGCGCGCCCCACATCAAGCCGGCGAGGTCTCCGCGCAGGGCTTATCGGGCTTAGATCGTCTGCGAGATGTGGCGAGGGCTTTTCGCGCTTTGGAGGGCCGCATCTTGATCACCGGTCCCTCGGGCTCCGGCAAGAGCACGCTCTGTCGCTACTTCCGCGAGCGGGGTGTGAACGCCGTCGATGGCGACGAGATCCGCGGGCTGGGCGGGCCCGTCGATCTACAGGGGCACCCGCTTCGCCGGATTACCAAGGATCAGTGGAGGCGAATCGAGGATTGGCGCCACTTCTGGAATGAGGCTGTTCTGAAGCGGTTCCTGGCACGGAAACCGACCGTCGTGCTATTCGGAGCCTCGGACAACATGTTCGACCTCGACCTTGCCCACCTCTTCGACCGCCGAATCTACTTGGGCGCGACGTGGCCACTAATCCGGGCGCGATTAAATGACCCGACCCGTGACAATGATTGGGGTCGGGATAGCCAGCCGGCTCAACGGGATTGGGTCAGGAGAGCCAACCGGGAATGGCCCGTCAGGGCCAAGGCGAGCGGGTTCGAGTTCATCGACGCGGAGTTGTCCCCCGCGCGGATCTTCCGGCAGGTTTGCGACACTGGGAGCGAGACCGTAGGGACAGAGCGCCCGCCGGCTCCTCGAGGTCAGTCAACGACGCCACGCCGACGAGGCGGCCCTCACGTTTCGAGTCGAAAATAGAGTCATAACAATAGCCCGAAAAGAGACCCATTTCTAGGGGTTTAGACGAATTGAGGCCCCCCGCCCCTATCTAGTGAGGAGCCGACGTTGACGGAATCTGGAAAGGGTGCCGAACGAGGTCGAGGTCAGGTGGCGAAGGAGCCGAGGGCCAAGCGGACCGATTACGTCCGAATCGCGAGATACGAGACGTCCTCGCTTTGGATGCTACCAGACCCCGCCGTCACTGAGCCGAGGGTCGTGTCGTTTCGCTGCCCTACTTGCCCGGACCCGGACAACTCCAGACTGCTTCACATCAATATTCCCACCGAGCCGAGGTACCCACATCGGGGGAATGCGCGACGCAAGGTGAAGCCCCCGCATCGAACGCTCCTACATGTGACTCGGGCTCAGATCGAACAGATCCTAGCCGACTTTGGGAAAGAGGAGAACGCCTCGACTTTCCGAGCGATCTTCCACCACAAGGACGACTCGAGCCAACAATGAAGCTGCCGGCGCCTTGAGCGGTTCGCCCAGGTCCGCCCGAGTCGCCCTGCCCTACCGCGCGCTGTGATTGCAGTCCCTGTCAACGGTCACGCGCGGGTTTGATGGGCTGCCGCAAGTCTGGCCGCCGAGGTTTTTTAGCCCTGAGGCTGCCCGGGTTTACGCATGCCGCGGTTCGATGTGGGGGAGCAGAATCGACAGTGTTCTGAAACATGGAAGGGCGTGGGCAGAACTTTCTTGGTTCTGGGACTGATCCTCGCTGCGTTCCAGACGTCCCTCATTGTCGGCCCGTTGATCCTGCTGCACCACCGTGACCTCTTGACAACCAATTTCGGCATCACTCTGTGGGGGCCCGGTGCATTTGCGGCGTTTTGCTTGTGGACGTTTGCGATCCGTACTGGGCCTGGTCCATCTGAAGTAGCGATTACTCCCGACGAGATTTCTCTGAACTGGGCATCTGGCAGGACGCGGAGGATTCACTGGGGCGACCACAATCCACACTTGAACCTCCTCGATGCGTCCCAGACAGAATCGGGGCGTCAGTTAATGAAACCTGACGGGTGGTACATGCTACTGGTCCCTTGGTCACCGCTCGCGTTTGCACTCAGCCGCGAGGCCTTCGACGAAATAATTCGAGTCGCCCGCCAACGTGGGCTCGATATCACTCGCGTGCCTTCTAACCCCCAATTCAGCATGTTCTTCGGTGAGAAAGTGCTGATTCGCCGACCACGAATGGCCGCAGCTAGCCAATAGTCGATCACTTACCCACAGCGGGTGCCCCCATAGCTGGGTAGCGAAGGACCTCGTTGCGCGGGCCCAAGTCACACGGGACTCATTCAATTCTGACGGAGTCACCGAAACCGACTTTTTGTAAAAGTCGAATCGTGCAAGTGTGCCTCAGATGCCTGACCCGAAATTTGCTTTCACTCCAGGCCAGAGATTCGGTTCATGCAGCTGGGATGAGGTTTTCGACCGAATTAGCAACCGATCCCGGAGAAGTGATGAAGGTATCCGAGGAATGGACCCGGCAAATTCCCACCCTTATACCCGAGTTAGGTGCTGAGCGTTCCGCGAGACAGGCCACGCGGATTCTCCCGGGCCCTGCGGAGGCAAGCGTCCGAAATCGATAGGGCCAACGGATTTCAGAGTCGAACTCCGTTGCTTCCCAAGCTCGACGCAGTCCAAACTAGGCACCGTGAAAAGCAGATCCGCGCCCGGCTCCCGCTTGTGCGCGGGCTCGATGGAGGTACGGGCAGGAAATCCGGCTTGGGTCCATCAACCGACAAAAGGTGATACTTGGGTTCGCCCTCTGGGATGGACAGAGGCTGAGGTACCCGTGAGAGGCTCGACTTGGGTCGCAGCGGCCGCCCTGGGTGCTGGTATAGGAGTGGCGGCGACGCTCGTACTCGCCAGTGGCCTGGTAACCCCCGGACAGGCTGGAGCGCAGTGGACCAGTCGGAGCGTCCAGCTCCCCCTTTCGAGTCCTGGAGGTGAGCCCCGCTATTGCTACTTTGTGAACTCAACCGCGCACTCGGACCGATTCTGCTTGGCCCTCATCCCCGGCCCGGCGGGGTACATTCTCAATGGAACGTTCGATCACGGCACCACGACCATCAACTCGACCATTCAGATGGCGGAGGGTCCCCCCTGCGTGTCGAATTGCCGAGCGAGCGCAACCTGGACTTCTGTGGATGGTACCGGTCAGATATTGTGGGATTTCACTTCGAGCGTGACGCTTTCTGCTCTCGATTGAGGGCGAACGGTCCGAACCGCACCCCGTGCGCGCCTCGCGGTCGATTCGCGCCCCGCGCGCTGACTGCGGTCACCATCATCGGCCGCGCGCGCCCCACATCAAGCCTGCGGGGCTCGGCCTCAGTCCTCGTGCGCCCCGTTCAGTACGTGGCCTGCCCGGCAGGTTCATCACTCTCGGAGCGGTCCGCTCGACGTGCGGCGCGAAACGCGTGGGGTCACGGGTCGGATTCTTATCACCGGTCCGTCCGGATCAGGGAAGAGCACCCTCGCCCACTACTTCCGCGCACGAGGGGTGAACGCTGTCGATGGAGACGAGATCCGCGGCCTGGGTGGCCCCGTGGACCTGCAAGGGCGCCCTCTCCGCCACATTACCAAAGAACAGTGGCGGGACATCGATGGATGGCGGCACTTCTGGAATCAGGCTGCTCTGAAGCGGTTGCTGGCGCGGGAGCCAAACGTCGTTCTCTTCGGTGCCTCCGATAACATGTTCGACCTGGATCTCGGCCACCTCTTCGACCGGCGGTTCTACCTGCAGTCGACCTGGTCGGTCATTCGGGCACGCCTGAATAGCCCGACGCGCGACAACGATTGGGGTAGGGATAGCCAGCCGGCTCAACGGGATTGGGTCAGGAGAGCCCCCCGCGAATGGCCCGTCAGGGCCAAGGCGTGCGGGTTCGAGTTCATCGACGCGGAGTTGCCCCCCGCGCGCATCTTTCGGCAGGTCTGTGGCACCGGGCCCGCAGTCAGTCAGGTTTGAGGCCCGGGCATGCGGGTCGAACTCAGCGCCTCCATCCCCCCGACCGTGCCCATTTCGGGGCCATCTCGTCAAATGCGCGGCCTGTCAGCACAACCCAACGGGCGTGCCCACACACGCCGGTTTTCTCGCGCTGCGGCTGGAATCCAAACCGTTGGTTCAAGTAGGGCGACGCAGTCTGGACGCTGATGACCCACGGAGCGGCCTTCCCTATTGGGGCAGGTTTGCGCTGCGGGCGGTCCCGCGCGGACACCGGGTCCCGCGCTATCGACCGACATCGCGTCCTACGGAAGTGGGGGTATGGACCCGGAAAGTCAAGCTAAGAGAATAGACTCTCGAGTGGATTTCGAACTGGTGGCTACCAGCCGACCCCGTCGCCTGACTGGCGCCCCGTTTAGACTGGTTCCACGCCGTCGCCTCTTGATCCGTGCCATTCCCGTCTTGATTAGTGTGCTATCGGTCGCAATCTTACTCGTGCCCACGTATCTAGACCCGACGTCCAGTTCCGGTGGCCCCCCCGCCCTCGCACCGGCGACGTCGGGTTCCGGGAGTCCCTCGATGACCTATCCATACCTTGCTCCGCCCGCCGGGTTCAATCGACCCCAGCCTCTGAGCACTTCTCCGGACGCCCAATCGCTCCCTCAGTTGGTGAGTTTCAGTGGGCAGAATTCCAGCGGGGAGGGCTTGGCATTCATTGAAACCGATTATCTCGGCAACTCATATCTAGCATTCCAGTCAGGCTTCTATTCGCCGGCGGTGGCGAACACTTCCGCGTTCCATGCGCCCGGTTGCTCGTTTTCGTGTGCCAACCCACTTCCGATTACCTGGGGCGGCGCCACTCTGATTGCCTCGTTCGGGACGGTCAAGATCACAAGCGACGCCGCAGCCGCGAGCGGGACGATGATCGCTGTCGGAGTGTCGACTCTTTCGGGCTCGACCGCACAGACCGATGTTTATGCTTCGTATTCACTGGGCGCGAACAACACCTGGGTGAGCGTCACAGGTTCGACTCCTTTGTCCGGCGGGGGGGTGGGTCTAACAATCTCACCATGTGGAATTCTAGTAACCACTCTCACCTCGGCACACCTGGTGGTCACAACATTTCCCTTCAACTGCCATTCATTTCCGTCGGCCAACCCGTCCTCCGGCGAGGAGGAGGGGGTCCTTCCACCGTCGGGAGGCCCTTCCGTCACCAGCGTCCTTCCCAATTATGGAGGTCCAGGAACCTTGGTCACGATCGACGGTCTGGGCTTTACCGATTCGAGCTTGAACGTCTATTTCGAGTATGGCTCTACCAAGTGGAACGGGGAATCCGTCAAGTACCTCGGGGCTACCCAGATAGTTGCGTACTCGCCGAGTGGTCCGCCCACGGGGACAGCTATTGATGTCGTCATATCCGATTCTTCCGGAACGAGCTCCAAGGGCCCGTCGGACGAGTACTTCTATCCAGCCTATCCCGCACCCACCGTAACCGGGATCGTGCCCACCACCGGCCCTATCGGAACGGTTGTCAATATCACCGGGACAAACTTTCTCAACGAATCCCAGGTAGTCTTCGGCAGTTTGGCAGCGTCCTCCGTAGCCTTTGTAACCGCGGATTCGCTCCAGGCTGTTGCCCCTTATCAATCGCCCTCTTCGTACGTGAACGTCCGCGTGATTACTCTTGGTGGAGAGAGCGCTACTTCGAGTGCCGACCGATACACTTACACTAGCGGGACGAGGCCCGGGATAACGTCGATCTGGCCCACCTGGGGGGCGGCCGGTACAAGAGTTCAAATCAACGGTTCGAACTTCATCTCGACCGCGACTGTTACATTCGGAGGATTGGCATCGACCGGAGTCACGTTTGTTTCCCCTACCGAGCTCACGGCCGTCTCGCCTTCGGGAACTGGCACCGTGAACGTGCTCGTGAACTCAACCGGCCTCCAGAGCGGGCCGATTCTTTCGGACCTCTTCTCGTATCCTGCGCCCCTTCCGGGGAACTTTGTCAGGACGACCACGAATCTTGCCGAGGCCGTGTCTGCGGACCCGGTGTGGACGACAAGCGCCGGTGGCCCCAACGGAACATTGGGAGTCTTTGCCACAAGTTCTTCGTCAAGCAAGTTTGTCGTGTACATCAGTTCAAACGAATGGACGAGCCACACGACCACCACCCTGGCGCCGGTAAACCTGACTTCGGGCTCCCCATATTTTACCTCATTAGGGCAAACCGAGTTACAGACCCCAGGAGGTACACCAGGATTGGTCACTGCCGTTGCGGAGGGCGCTTACTTCATCGGGTTTGTTACGGATCAGGAGCAGAATCGCACCGTCCTTCGCTCGGTTGGGTCGTCCAACGCCGGATCGACCTGGGGTCCGAGTTACATCACTGGCGCGTCCATGGGCTCATTCGTCACTGTCGAGGCGTCCGCCAGTCCGGCCGGTTATGTCTATGTCGCCGCGGCGGATACCGGCGCGGGGTCCACCGAGTTGGAGCAGATTGTGTTCTCCGTCACCGGCAGAATGCTGTCGCCACCTGAACCTTTCCCAGCAACCACCAACTTGAGTGGACCGTCCCCTTCCTCGGTCTCGGTCACAGTCGATCCCCTGGAACGACCGCTTTTTGCATGGGGTGCCCAGAATTATTCGACGAACGGGTCCGGGGTCTACCTTTCGGGAAATTACCCCTCCCCCCTGGGTGCTCTGATCAATCTGAAACAAGCATTCGACGCCTCGACTACCACCGATTTCCAACCGGTGTCAACATCCAAGATAACGGCTTACAGGAATCAAATCGACGCAAACTTGTCCACCGCATGGAGCGACCTGAACGGAAGTCTGGTGTGCGCGGCTGAACGAGTCCTGACTACGAGCGTTTACCCACGGCTCAGCACTCTGAGCGTGCATCCGGTCTACCAGATCCAACAGGGGTGCAGCTCTGTGATTGGTTCGGGGGTTTCGTACGTCGCTCCCTTCGATGGGGCACTGAACGCGAACACGACCTTTTCCGTCATGGGGGAGGCGCTGCTGGAAGCCTTCGGATTCGGGGTCTTCCCTAATCCGCCTTGGCTCGGTTCGCCCATGTCCGGTCTGTTCGCAGTGACTGCGCTCTCCGGCGGAGTGAATGTCCCGATCGGGACGTCGGGTGGGGCGACGAGTTTGAAGTACCCTGGTGATTGGTTAACCGTTACTCCTCAGCCAGTCAATCCGAACTCCGTCTTCCTCAATGACACGGCCTCTTTCAAATCAAGCTACTCGACCGATCTCTTGCAGCCCTGTGTGCTGCCCGGGCATCCTGTCGGGCAGTCAACCCGTTTCCGGGGGACGGACAACTACACCTATATCGCCCTGTATGGGGAGGTCGCATCCTGGAACTCGAACTCGACCCATGCCTACTACACTTCCTCATCGCCCGGAAGTTTCTATTTGACCAATCTAACCCCCAGCCAGTACTCAACGGGTACGTGGTCCTTCTGGATCACGGCGTATTATTCGCAAACCGACGTGGTCTACGCGTGCAGCCAGTCGACGCCGCTTTCGAAGACGAGCGCGACGGTGAACAATGGTCCTTCCGCAGTAACTCTGCAGGCCAATGGAACCTACGCCACGGCCCTGGGCAGCGATCCAGCGTCCCCGATTATTCACTTGAGCCAGGCGGGAAGCAACTACGTTTTGAATGCCTCGTGGAACAACACGATGTATGCGAACGGAACTGCCCAATACGTCGACACGGGATTCGGGGGAGGAATCACGGGCTTCCCAGGTTACCTCCAGAAGAACCCTGCGTTGGACGAGGCAATCAGTAACACTACCACGCGAGATGGTAACTACGAACTCTTCGTCAACCTCACGAGCGAGAAAGGGGGCCGTAATGCGACCTGGACCCCGATCCTCAACACTGGTCAACAATCGAGCATAGCAAGTCCGGTTACGGTCGAGGCCACGTGCAGTTTTACGATTTCGGCCACTCCTCAAATTTCATTGACCGTACCGACGGTGTTTGCCACCAATGTCACCGCGACGGACGCGACGTTGAAGTGGTTCGCAAACGGAAACGGGACGGGGTGGGTACGATTGCATGAGGCGTATGGCCCCCCCTACCAGCAAACAGGCTGGGAGAAGTACAACTCAACCCAAGGCGCGTACGAGTACCAGGTCGAGCTCCATGGGCTCACGCCCTGGGGACTCTATTACGTTGAGTTCGGTGTCTCGGTCGTGGATGGTAGTTCAACTTGCGCGATGTATGACGGAACTTCCTCGGGCAGCTTTTCCACCGCTAATGTACCTCAATTGGCGCAAACTACGAGCCCATACGACTCGATCACTAAGGAAGGAGGGGGGGTCCAAGTCTACTTCAATCTCCCACAAAACATCATCCAACATGGGAGCGGGTTCTCACTCTTTGTCCAGTACTACAACGTCAGCCTTCCAAACAACATGACGAACTTACCACTGAGCTCTGGAGAGTTTTCCCAAGCAGGACCGGGAATCTCGTTCAATCTTTCCGCGCTCGTCCCGAATACGACCTACGCCGTGCTCCTCGATTTCAACTACACCTACTCTAGCCATTCCTATACCGCTCGGAACTCTACATTCCAATTCTACTATCTGCGCGACACTTCGGGGGATGGTCTCAGCGATGCCGAAAAGGTCCAAGGTTGGGAGGTGAGTTGGCAGGCTTTGAATGGAACCTACATTAATCGAATCGACACTGCCGATCCGTCTACGTACGCGACCAATGGGCTTGTGAGCGACTATCTCGAAAAGGAGTATGGACTCAACCCACGCACTCTTGACACATCCACTAGCCACATGCTTGATACCTACAACCTGACCTTCGATCTAGGTCCCAGCGGAGTCTTGCCGAATTCCTCGTTATTCCACTATTTCCTTGAGAATTCGACCTACAATTTCAACTCGTCCTCAAGCTGCCAAGTGTACACGCCACCCGGATCGAGCTGTCTGGCACCGCACCGCGGCTACTTGCTGGAGTCCAACATTACCGCAACAGGTCGACTCAACCCCGGAGACTCAACACCTTGGGCTTCGACAGTGCGTTGGAACAGTACGGGTAAAGGCAGCGCGTTGTCTGAGTTTGAGACCCTCATGCAAAGTGAGGGTGTCTCTTGGCTCCGGGCGACTACCGGCTTCTACGGGTCTGACAGAACTATCACTGTGTGGGGCAAGTTGTCCTGGGGCGCCGATCCGCTTGCTCAGAGCACTAGCAAGGATGGAGTGGTTGACGGTGCCTCGACTGATCCACTTGGCACTCCCTTCGTGACCCTTAATTTGACGGGCTGGAACGTATCGACTGGTCTAGCCAGCGGGGACGGAGTTGCTCCCTACCTTTATGCTTACTCCGGAAGCGGGTCCGGAAAGACCGTGGATTACTCTGCCTGGGGGCCAAACGTCACCTCCAGTTCTACTGCAACAGCGCCGGGGGCCTTTGTCGTAACCGTTCCTGTTGTCCCAACAGATCAGTATGTATCACTCAACATTTCGATCGCCGTGAATCATAGTGCGAGCGGGGGACCGTTCAACCACCCAGTTTCCACGGGCATATACTTGCTGGATCTTACGGGCAATCAATCGAATCAGCGAAAGACATTCTCTAACTCAAGCGGAAATCTCCAGTTCAATTACACAATTGTCGGAAACCCTGGAAAGGCTAACACGTACCTCTGGATTCCCGCGAATAATACAACCCTCTCAAACGCCCCGTGGGGGCTAAAGCGGTACACCGCAGAGCAGGATTTTGACCTATTAGTCGTGAATAACACTGGTACTCAATTCAAGACAAGTGGCGTTCCGGGCGCTGAGACGGGCTGGAGCTACAATGTCACTCTCAAGCCAGGTTTGAACAACATTCTCGTACCTCGCGAGGCGTTCCTTGGTTCCCCTCTCGGACAGACTCTCCTGAACGGCTCGGCAGTCAGTCCCAAGACGCTTACGTCGGGAACGACCTTCACAAGTTCATACTGGTTCTGGAGAGTCGATCAGGCCATGACAAGTAACACTTCTGCCAATTTCATTCATGTCTACTCCTCGACCTCTCAGAGCGCAAATGGTTCCACCTCTTCTTTGTTCGCCGGCCTTTCTACAAACCCGTCACTTGAGTCTAGCTACAAGTCCTTACAGGTCCAATCCGTCATCTGGATAAATATCAGTTCGGGGAATTCAGGCAACTTCTCGAACGGGGCCTCGGAATTGAAAAATTTGATTGGTGGCCTGATTCAGAATCTCTCGGGTAACCTCACCGGAAACCTAGTTCCCATGACCTATGAGCTCGCGCCCTTGGGACTATCCCCAAACGTGCTGGTGGCGCTGGCGAATGCAACGTTGCCGAATGGAGGTCAGTACGGCCCTCCGCTATTCACCGTTCAATCGCATGGCGGCGGGGAACCGTGGTGGGACGTAGGGGCCCTGATCCAAAATGCGATAAGCGGGGTAGTCAGTGTGGGCGGAAGACTGGTATCGGCAGTTTGGAGCGTTACCTCGGCTGCAGCCGCTTACGTCGCAAACGCAGCCGTAAACTTTGCGAATAAACTTGGAATCACTGCGTTAGTCGACCAGGTTGGAAGCGCACTTAAGGCGCTGGGGCAAGCCATGTGGTATGCATTGCGTGCTTTCCTCAACTTTCTCGTCTCAATCCTCGACCAGATTCTTTCACCACTGGCAAGTGTCATTGAATCGACTATTGGAGGGTACCTCTCGGCTGTCAACTCAACCCTGAACGCGATATACGTTGATGAGGGCGGCCACTTGCCATCCACATCGAGTGATGTAACGTCGTTCTGGCAGTCGCTTAGTGGGAACGTGTTCCTAACCGCATTGATTCTCGGAACCGTAGTAACGGCCTGCTTGACAATTACTGAGCCATTCGACGTCGGCCCCGAGTTCCTAATTTCTGTCGTTGCGGGTCTCCTCGCAATCGGCCTGCTAGGCTTGGGGGCACTCCCTCAGATTTCTGCTCTGACTACCTCAGCAATTCAGACCCTTGAGACATTCATCACTTCAATTCCCGGGGTCGGATCTTACCTGAAGCAACCCGTTGTATATTCTACTCTCTCCGCGGCAGTAGCGGGAACTTCTGCCGCAGCGCTCTATCCGGCCTGGGAGGTGATGAAGTCAGTTTCAAACAATTACCCGATTATCGGGATAACTTTGTTCGCTGTAGCACTGCTTGCGTTCTTGTTTGACGTGTGGGGAGAGTTCAATGAGTCCCCGTTGCTTCTGATCCTTGCGCTAGGGTTTAGTGCCATCACCGCGGAGGTCGCTCTAAAAAGCCTAAAGGGATCCGGGGCGACACTCGCAGGGTACCTTGAAGACGTTGGGGTAGCCGGGGGGATTTCTGCGGTCATAGATCTTACCAAAATTATCCTCTATGTCTAGCGCGCGAGAGACCTACCCGTCTAAGTCGGTCTACGACCTATCGCAGTTTGCCGAGGCCAACTTTCAGCGGCATCGCAGGCCCCGGCTCATAATGGTCGCCGTTGCATCCTTGTCAGCCCTTGGAATGGCCACATTCTTGTTGTATGCGATTTACGCCGCGCCTTCGTTTGAGAAAATTGCGGCAGTCGTCATTGGCGTGACTGGGATATTTGTGAGTTACATGCTTCTCAGCCTTATGGCATTACCAATCAAATACTGGGGAAAACCGCCGGACCGCGTTGTCATTTCAGATCTCGGGATTGAATTCGCCACTGGAGCGGAGGTACCTCGAGCCGTGCTGTGGAGTGATGTCGGGGTCCGAGTTAATTTGTTAATTCGGGCGCCGGGCTCCGGCGTGCCCGATTCTGCGCGAGTGAGAGTGACTGTCGTTAAGGAGGAAGAGACTGGGCGGATCTGGCGAAGGTTGATTCCCATAACGTACGTTCCGGAGAAGGCGGCTCTGGAAATCTTGGGCTTCGCGCGTGGTGCTGGGTGTCGAATAGAGGAGAACGAGTCGAAACATGTGATGTCCTTAGTTCCACATACTCCGTGTCAAGTGTATTCGATATTTGGTACTCCTCGGTTCACCACCGCCCGGTCAAGTGGCTAGGTGTGTAGTTACAGGAGATGTGGCCCCGGGAATTGAGAACACATATGGCCCCGGCTTTCACCCGTTGACCCTACCCTTGTTCATGAGCTTTGGGTCAAGGTCGATCTCCGCGGGAGTCTTCCATCCGACTCCGCCGTGGAGGCGCCGACGATTGTAGCGCGCCCGGTATTCGTAGAGTTCGCGGCGGAAGTGCGCGAGCGATCGGAAGCGAACCCGGCCCACCAGTTCCCGGGTCAGAGTCCCCTGGAACCGCTCGAGCTTGCCCCGACCTCGCAGATGGTAGGGTCGCCCATAGATTACGCGGATGCCGTGCGTCGCACGGTACGCTCGGGACTCCTTTGAGATGAAGCAACTCCCGTTGTCGACGTAAATCGCCTTCGGAGAACACCCTCCCTTGAGCGCCCACGAGAGGTTGTTGGTGGCCTCCCGAGCTCTCTCCCGAAGGTAGGCGCGGGCCATCACGAGGTAGCGGGACCGATCATCGAGGATGGTGTGGACGTAGACATGTCCACGAACCCCGGCGATGCGGAACGTGTCGACATCTGCCTGCCAAAGGGAGTCCACCTGGCGACTCGGGAATCGCTTGAACGGGAGCGGCCCCCGAACGACACGGACCATGAACCCGTGACGCTTCAGGATCCGATGGACGGTCCGCCAACTCACCTCGACCCCCCGACGGGCGAGGAGGGCGTGGATCCGCATCGCGCCCCACGAAGGGTGTTTCCGCCTCAGCTGAAGGATTCGATGAACGAGGTTCCCGTGGACCCGGTTCGGGCTGTGGTGGGGTCTTCGGGACTCGTAGCGCAACCCCTCGACTCCTTCCTCCCGATAGTTTCGGCACCAACGACGTAGGGTGGCCTCGGAGATCCCGAAGATCCGGCAGACCTCCGCGATCCGGGTCCCACGTTCGAGATGCTGGCGAACGACCTGCAGTCGGAGGCGGACATCTTCCTTGACAAAGCTGACCCCTTCCCGGGGCCGGTCATATGTCCTGTCAGTTCAACCGGTCAGATGTCCGGTCAGTGGACACTCATCGATGGATCGGGCCACATCCCAGCCAACCTAGGGTTGGAAAGGAAGACTTCTTGTGCGCGTCTGAGCAGAATTTTTTGGTGAGAATCAGTCCTGACCAAGTCCGGCAAGGGCACACGGCCTGGTCTCTCGAGGTGGACAGTTCCAGATGATTGGGGAGTCAGGCTACAGCTTTATTGGGGGAGTGCACTTGAGGTGCATGGCCAACCGGACCTTACTCAGAGGATCGAGTCGTCTTGAGGCTCGGCTTTCTTCTGCGTCTAGGTTGGTCCGAATCATCCGACTGCGAAGAGTCAGCGCGCTCAGGGGCGCGCGGCCGCGACTGTCCCAGCCCGCGGGCGCAGCGGGACGGCAGCGAGAGTCCTGAACCTGCGCACCTCGAGCTCAGTTTGCCGATCCCGTTCGCCCTTTTTATCGACCCTTGCCCGCTGACTTTTTCTGCCTAAGGGCATCCAGCGCGGGATGCCCCCTTTCCGTCAATTGGTAGGTGAGCCGCTTCATTTCGACCCGGGCTGGAGGTGGATCTACACACGAGGCTATACCCTGGGAGCACCTTCAATCTACTCTCGGCGGTGGATGTTGGATAGGGCAAGACGGGCCGAGGCCAGTCAGCCTGACAGTCATTCCCAGTCTCCCGCCCTTTTTCCGAGCCGTATTCCGCCCAAGTCTCGCAATGTCGGACGGCAGGGTAGCGTGCAACGAATCACGACCTGGGAGTCGGTTCCGCCGGATGGAGTCACACTCCGAAACGGTGTTTACCGAAAATCCCGTTTGCAGTTACTCACCGAAGAGCGGTACCGGTTCATGGGCGGTAAGAACGGCGGTTGCATTGTCGAGGTCATGGCTTTTCGCAAGCCTGTCGCTTTCCCGGCTAGGGTTGGGTTTTTGCTCCTCCCGCGGTGGTCCGAACGCTCCATCCAAGAAGAGTCCGCGCTGATTGCGGAGATCGACCGCGATTATCTGCGCGGGGCTTGACACCAGCCAGTACGGACCGCCTTCGCCGCTTGCTTATGACTCGCGCTGCTTGCGGTCACGCTCATCGGCCGCGCGCGCCCCACATCAAGGCCGCGACGGCCCGTGGCCGCCGTCCCCTCGCTTCGCTCGGCGACCATGATGGGGGCCCGGTCGCCCTCGGGCCTCGCATCGGCCCTCAGGCGACCTGCGCGCTCGCTTCGCGCCGATGACCGCAATCAGCGCGCCGCAAAGCGCCCGCGAGGGCGCGAACCCGTTCCCGCCGACCACCAATGCCCACGTCCGGGTCCCGGGCAGCGCCCGCACCTACGAGGTGCGTGACGTCCTCCGCGGGTTGGGGCTCCGTTGGGACCCCGTCACCCACTCGTGGCACGGGACCCTTCCGGCGGACCAGGGCACCCGCCTTGCCCGCGAGCTGGGCCTGCGTCCCCAGATCGTGCCCACGATCGAGGCGTTCGCCCCCCGGGACGCGGCCCAGAAGCCCCCCAGCGGGCCGCGCTGCCCCGCCCAGCCCCGAATCCCTCACGACGGCACCCGGACCCGCGCGGAGGCCCGGGTGGCGCTCCCAGACGCGGACTGGGACGAGGAGGACAGGGTCGACTCGCGGCGGTTCGGCCTGCTGGAGATCACGAGCGGCCTCCCGGACGACTCGCGGGAGGCGGACGAGCGCGCCGCGGCGCGCCAGCTGCGCGACGTGCGCGCCCGCGTGAAGGCGGCCCGCGCGCTGGTGGCGACCACCTCGGGCATGGCGGAGACGCTCGCGCGCGACTGGCGCAAGGCGGCGTGGTTCTACGCGCGGTTCGGAATCACCGAGGGTCAGTTCCGAAACGGGGTTCCGCCTGATTCGATCGAGGATGAGGTGGCTTCTGGTCCACCGTTCCCGTACCCCCTCCCGCCCGTTTAGTACTCCACCGCACGTCTAAAGGCACAGAGATGACTACCGACTCCATCGAGGCAAAGGTATCGCCCTCCATTCTCACTTGGGCTCGGACCGCAAGCGGGCTATCAATACCCGAGGCGGCCAGGAGGTTGGACGTCGAAGAGAGGCGATTGTCCGACTGGGAGGAGGGACGGGAAGCACCCTCGATCGCGAAACTCGAGAATCTGGCTGAGACCTATCACAGATCACTCGCGACATTCCTACTCCCATCTCCGCCGCGGGAGCCCAGTTCCCTACCCGACTTCAGGGTTCTTGGTGAGCGAGAGAGGGCGTCCCCGTTTTCCGAGAAGACCTTGCTTGCCATCCGGCGAGCTCGGAGGGTACAAAGGGTCGCATCGGACCTTACGGAGGAGCATAACCTGAGCCGGCTCGGGGGCATGCAGAGGCTCGCCGGTCGACTGGCCCCGGATGCGGCCGCCGAAAAAGTCGCGATCGACTTGGGTGCCTACGAAACCGAGCCCCCTCGATTTGCGACTCCCTACCAAGCGATGGCCCATTGGCGAGCCTGGCTTGAGGCCCTGGGGATTATCGTTCTGCACTTCCCAATGCCTGTCGAGGACGTGAGGGGGTTCACTCTCCCTGACGGAACACCCCCTATCATCGTGGTGAACCAGTCCGACTCACCCAGAGCACGGAACTTCACGATGCTCCATGAACTTGGACACCTAGTCCGGAAGACGGAGGGTGTCTGCGATCTTGGAGGCGAGGGACTCGACGGACGCGTCCCCCCGATCGAGAGTTGGTGCAACGCATTCGCGGGTTCGTTCCTTGTTCCCCGACCGAGTCTACTGAACGAACTCGGCTCGTACACTAAGGGCGAGGTGCCCCCCGACGAGGAACTCAAGAGACTTTCGAGCCGGTATCAGGTGAGCGAGACAACGATTCTCCGAAGGTTACTCTCTACCGGTGTCATCTTGCAAGATCAGTACCGGGAGCATGCCAGACTCCGTCAGGGATTCCGCGAAGGGGGGCGCCGGCAAGACCGCGCGGCAGCCAAACGGAATATGCCGGTCGAGCGCGTCGCGGAGTACGGGGCGCCGTTCATCAGCGTCGTGCTCAAAGGGACCTCAGAGGGTCGCTTGGCTCTCAGTGACGCAGCCGATATCCTCGATGTTCGAGTGAGACATTTGCCCGGTCTCTCAGACCGGGCAGCCAAGGTTCTTACTAGGGCGTGAACGGGCTTGCCAGGTCTCATACGAGACGGCTACGTCATTGATGCGTGCGCGATCATCGACCTGTGGCAAAGATACCCGCCCAAAACCTTCGCACGCTTGTGGACGCGGATTGACGAATTGGTTCACGAGGGACGGCTCCTTTGCCCGGGCCAGGTGCTGGCGGAGTTGCGCCGTAAGGATGACGATGCAGCCCAGTGGCTGGAGAAAAGAAGGTCTATAATCGTCGTCCGAGAGGACGCCGCGATCTGGACACTAGCCCAGAAGATAGTGGGCTCCGATACAGCGCTGATTGACCATTCGCGGATGAGGCCGCAAGCGGACCCGTTCGTGATAGCTCTGGCTAAGTCGCGGCATTGGTCGGTGGTAACTTCCGAGCGCACCAAGGGATTCGGGGCGGTGAACATACAGAGCGTCTGTAAGAAGCACTCCGTGCCATGTTTCACGCTGATCCAGTTCTTCGCGAATGAAGGGTGGCAACTCTAGCTGCCATTCAGGGTCGACTTTCAGATTAGACAAACTTCCCGCGGGTCGTCCCCGCTCGCTAGTCCCTCAGGCGCCCGTTAACCGTTGAGGTTTTCCCACATAATCTCAGTCGGTTTGCGCCGAGTCTTACCCTTCACTCGGACGCCGGCCTGCCCGATGGAGACGGTCCCGACCTTGCGGTCCTTCTTGTCCCAGACCTCGATCGTGATGGTCCCCTTGCCGAGGCGGATTCCCCAGTCTCCCTCCACATGAACATGCGCGTAGCGCGGCGCCATGAGATCGGTAGCGGACCAGTTTCATGAGCCTGACTATGGGGTCAGAATAGTCGATCGTAGCGATGATTTACGACGGGGTTGATCGCTGCGACAGGCTCACGGACGATCTCAATGTCCCGCAAGTGACGTTTGACCACGGCGGTAACCGGAGTTCTCCCGTCCGTCACCCACGGGGGCGCGGGAGTCAAGAATGCGACAAAGACCCGTCGGCCGTCGTCTGTGTAGAGGAGCGGAGTGACCCGCGCTTCGCTCACCAGTTCTTCGAAGAGATCCCCTGGGGTGTTCGAGTCCACGTGGAGCCCCGAAACAAACACCGTAGAATCGAGACGGAGGCCTCCGACGCCCGGGAGTCGATCGAGTCGCGGAAACGTCCGAGGAAACACTTCGCCCTGTTCGATGGCGCGCCGAAGCCTTCGGGTTTCGCCGCCGACGCTTCTCAGGAAGCCGGCCGGACCGTCGGGGTTCGCTCGAAAGGTTTGAGAAACCAACTCGCCGAGTCGGGCAAGGCCAGGATCACGGTTCGAACGGCCGCCTGTTCCAGGCAAGCTAGCCGGGCTCCCGAGACCCCTCGGGTACGCGACAGGATCCTCGCGCACGGCCCATCGCGACCAAACCCCCTCGTAATCGAAGTAGGATCGGACGCGGTCATTCGACATTTTCGGCCTGACCACCCACTTTCGAAAGCACCGAGGATCTGAGGAGGGCGGGTCCGAGCTTGGAGTCGAGGCGCGATCGAAAGATATGGCGAGAATTGAGCCCGGGCACTCCCAGAGCACGACCAGACCGTCCAGCGCGAGAAGATCGCGGAGGACCTCAGCACGCTTCTCTGCGAACGGCTGAACGAGCTCGACCCGCAAGTGGTGGGCCCCTACAAGAGAGGGGGAGGGAACGTACCTGGAATCAATCCACCCCAACTCCACGGCTCGCTTGCGAATTGATTGATAGGTGCTCCTGGGTACGCGCGCAGCGTTCCGTCGGAGGCGTTCTGACCCGGGGCGATCTACCAGCAACTCGCGGATCACCCGTGCCTCCGCGCCGGATAGGTCCCGCACTCGACGGGGCAGACCACGCCCCCGGATAAGGTCCGAGCCCAAGATTCGGACGAATTCTTGGGCCCCGGTTGAACTACCCCGGGCCCCTTGTATTCGGTTGAAGACCAATGTCCTTCCGCGAACCAGCCCCCCACAATCCGGTACACCCCGAAATTAGACCTCCATCCCGCCCTATCCTTCCGAGGCGGTTGACGACGAGGCAACGGGTGGTTATTCCGGTTCTCTCCGCCATCCTCGTCGGTGTTGTTATTGGGGCTTCCGTGACGATCATGACGGCTAACGAATCTCTTTCCGGTTTCACGGGGGCATCAGCTGGGGGGACGAGCTCTGGGCCTCTGCTCGCAACGCCCGGGGAGTCGCCGCACAATGCTACCGATTGCAACCTCCTGAACGTTTCCGGCCTTGCTGGCGAGGGACTCGGAGACATCGAGGCCAACGTCAGCGCAATGTTCGCAAGACTCTGCGTTTTGCCAGCCTTCGAGGCTTTGCTGTTCCAGGGGGGAGGTTGGGTCTACGTCCCCCCCGTTACTGCGAATGGGACCACCATACCCGGGCATTGGGGCGGCCCAACCAACTTCACCGTTCAGTATGGGGGGAGCGATTCCAACCCTAATGTCTATGTCGCATTCGTCGTGTTTTGGGTCGCGACATGCACAGTCAACCAGTCCGGCATTCCCAACGACAACTGGTGTTCATGGAACGAGTACTGGTCCGGCAACACGTCGAACAACAATCTGACCGGACCGCTCTTCTATGTCGGCCCTGCTATCACTGCTGGTGGCCCCGGACTGAGTCGACCCTCCTCCTTCACAGGCTACGACCTTGCGTTACTGACAATTAACTAAGTGCCTTTATGTCCCGGGAGTGCTCTTCGCTCTTTCATGGGTCGATGGACTCAGCAGCATCGGGACACCTCGTCTCTCGAGGAACGGCGCCTTCGTGCCTTTGATCTTCTTCGGGGAGGTGTGAGTCAGGCCGAGGTGGCTCACCGCCTTGGAGTCACGCCTCAGGCAGTCTACTACTGGACTCAGCGCGCCGCCAGTGGAGGCTCTCGGGGTCTCCGAGCCCGCCCTCGATCGGGGCGACCCTCCCGACTGACACCGGAGCAACTCCAGGCGTTTCCGGGGCTCTTGGCTCGAGGAGCACAATCCTTCGGATACGATACCGATCTCTGGACGACCGAGCGAATTGCCGATGTGCTGGCCAAGGAATGGGGCGTGCACTACACCAACGTTGGGGTGTGGAAGATCCTCCGGGCCCACGGGTTCTCCTGGCAACGCCCACGGCGTCAGGCGAGGGAGAAGGACCTACGCGCCGTCGCGAACTGGAAGGGCCGCTCGTGGCCACGCTTTAAAAAAAAGCCCGACGCCAAAGAGCCGTAGTGGTCTTTGTTGACGAGAGCGGATTCTCCCTCATCCCATACGTCGCGAAGACGTGGGCCCCCGTGGGTAAAACCCCGGTGTTCATCCATCAGGGCCGATGGCCCAAGTTCTCGGCGATCAGCGGAGTAACTCCTCGAGGTAAGCTCTTCTTCCGTACGTACGCCGGCTCGATCGATGAGGTTCGAGTAATCGCCTTTCTCCGCCATCTGTTGCGCCACATTCGTCGGCGGCCCATTCTGATCTTCTGGGACAACGGTCAGCCTCACCGATCGAAATTGGTGAAGGCGTTCGTTCAGCAGCACCCTCGACTGGAGACCCATCGATTCCCGGGCTACAGTCCAGAATTGAACCCCGATGAGTGGGTTTGGAGCTATCTGAAGAAGCACGAGTTGGCGAGCTCGGCCCCTCGGACCCTCCCGGAACTCCGCATCGGCCTACGGAAAGCTGTCATGCGGATGAGAGTGAGGCCGGCGCTGATCCGATCCTTCTACCGGGCGACTCCTCTATCGGACTAACGAGTCCGCTAGACAATTTGGAAAGAGCGGGCTCCTCGGGTAATACAAAGGCAATTAGTTAATCATCAGTAGTAGGGGGTGTGGCGGTTGTGCTAGTTGTCGTCGCCTCGCTGGTCGTGGTCACCCGACGGGGAAGAAACGCGACGCGCGGACCGGTGTCGTCCTTGCCAGCAACAAGCGTTGTGAGCCCACCCACTATCTTGGCCCCAACCGAGGTTCCGGTCTCCGGGCTGACCAAAGGTCCATCCGTCGCGCCGATGACCGAACCTACCACGACCAACGCAGACCCATTGAACGACGTCTTCTGAAACCCGACGCGAACCGCGGGCCGGCATCCAACGCGAACCAGACAGGCTCGAGTCCTCGTCACTCGCTGGGGAAACGCACTTTTGAGGCTCGGGCATCCTCCTGCGGTGGCCTCCCTCGTCCACTGGCACTGCGTCGCCCGCGGCCGCGTCCAGGGCGTGAACTGTCGCGCGCGGGTCGCGGAGGCAGCCCATCGGCACGGCGTGGTCGGCACGGTCGCGAACTGTCCCGACGGCACGGTCTTCATCGACGTGCAGGGGCCCGGTCGAGGCTGTGGACGCGTTTCTCCGCAACGTGAGCGGTCCGCGCGGCGTGAGCCACGCGCACGCGATCGAACGTGTGGCGGCGGTGGCGATCTCGTCCGAACTGGTCGGATTCGACATCCTGCGCGCCTGACGGGCAGGAACTCGGCGCTCACGGGCGGTCCGCGCCGTGTTCGCGTTCACCGCAGTCTCCATAATCGCGGTCGCCTGCTGAGATTACCAGGCGGTTGTCGAGGGACGCGTGGCGACGTTCGATATTGAAGAGCAAAATCGGCTGTGCGTCGAGCCCTGGAAGCTCGTTGGGAAAACGCTCTTGGGCATGGGAATCGTTTTGGCAGTCTTT
>Ga0187867_10000875_pt1 | contig 26418 bp, 16 predicted proteins | sample June2016WEW_13_1_FD_132976 | JGI IMG/M metagenome (GOLD analysis project Ga0187867, IMG submission 132976) | Peatland microbial communities from SPRUCE experiment site at the Marcell Experimental Forest, Minnesota, USA - June2016WEW_13_10 | ecosystem: Environmental > Terrestrial > Soil >... | reverse complement strand
TAAACACCATGGCGGCGCCGCTTGCGGGTAGCATGAAGATGCGCTTCTGGCAATTCCTGCAGTTGGACTTCGTGGGCGCTTTGCTCTACTCCCTGACCTACCTGTTGGTGGGTTATGTTTCACGGGATTTTCTGGCCGCGATCTTGCGTGGCTTTCATGCCGCCGGTCGGGCCATGGAAGCAGTGATTATCGCCGCACTGCTGGTCTATGCGATTTACCGGGTGCGCCAATACTTAAAGAACAAAACCTACCGCGTGGTTCCACGAGTGCAGGTGGAAGAGCTGGCACGACGGCTGGCTTCCGAAGACGCGAGCCGGGTGCAGATAGTCGATGTCCGCAGCCACGGCTACTACGATTCCGGCGCAGCGCGGATCAAGAGTTCCATCCGCATCGAACCCAATAATCTTGAGGAGGAGATCAAGGGCCTTTCCAAAGATAAGGACATTTACCTTTACTGCACTTGAGCCCGCGAGGCGACTAGCGCCCGGGTGGCGCACCTGCTGCGGGAAAAAGGTTTCAACACGTTTGTAATCGTGGGCGGATTGACCGCATGGCGGAAGGCCGGGGGAGCAATGGAGGGGGTTCCAGAGAACGACCTGGTGAAACTGCCAACCTTCAATTAGTTGCCTTGCGTCTTATACTGCAGGTGATGGCTTCGAATAAAGAAATCGAGATCAAGTTTCGGAGCGAGAATGTGCGGTCACTTTCGCAGCAGCTGCGCCGGGCGGGATTTCGTTTGGTTACGAAGCGAACGCACGAAATGAATACCCTCTACGATCTTCCCGGCGAAGTTCTTCGCGGCCGGCAGCAATTGCTGCGGCTGCGTCAGTATGGCTCCGAGTGGAGGCTCACCCACAAAGCTGGCAAGAAAACCGGTCGGCACAGCAGCCGGGAGGAGTTCGAGACAAGTGTCGGCGACGGCAAGAAGATGGATCTGATTCTGCGGGCTTTAGGTTACACTCCGTCATTTCGCTACGAAAAATTTCGAGCGGAGTGGTCCGATGGAAAAGGCCGAGTCGTCGTAGATGAGACTCCGATCGGAAATTTCTGCGAGATCGAAGGCGCGCCGCGCTGGATCGATGGAACGGCGAAGACGCTTGGAGTCGCCGAGGCGGACTACATTACGAGGAATTATGCGACGTTGTTTGCCGACTGGAAGTCTCGAACGAAAAGCAAGGCGGAGGAGATGACCTTCACCGCGATCAGCGGAGCAAAATAAACGGGCTTTGCCCGGCGGACAGCCGAGAACCTGCCCTGAGCCTGCCGAAGGGGCGGCTGTCCCCACATGACTCAGGGGCCGGCTACGCCCCGTGGCATTTCTTGAATTTCTTGCCGGAGCCGCAAGGGCAAGGATCGTTGCGGCCCACCTTCTCTTGCCCGCGAACGACTTGCTGCACGGGCTGCACGTCGCCGGCGCCAGCCATGCGCGCTTGTTCCAGTTCGCGACGCTTTCGGCGCATGAAGGCTTCCTCCAGATCGTCAGCGGAAGTTGCCACCAGTCGTGGCGGGTGATGGCCGTTGCCGCCCGCGCCTTGCTGGCTGGGAACTCCCGGCCCCGATCCGTGGCCGTCGGGTCCACCCGCTTCTGAGCCCCCCCCGGCTTGATCCGGCGGACGCTCGATAATCTGCATGAGATAAAGATAACGCGCCGTGTCTTCCTGGAAGCGCTGCAACATCGCCTCGAACATATCGAAGGATTCTTTCTTGTACTCGACCAGCGGATCGTGCTGGCCATAGCCGCGCAGACCGATACCCTCCTTAAGGTGGTCCATGCTGAGGAGGTGATCCTTCCACTGCGAATCGAGGACGCTCAACATGATCATGCGCTCGTGGTGGCGCATGGCCTCGGGGCCAATCAGCTTTTCCTTCGCGTCGTAACGCTCTTTCAGCTTCTCAAAAATGGCGTCGCCGAGCTCCTGCCGGTTCAGGGATTCGGGCTTCACGCCTTCCGCGATGAAATCCACGCCGAAGCGGGTGAAAACCGCATCTTTAAGGCCCTTGATATTCCAATCGTCGACGTGACCCTTGGGTGGACAATACTCATCCATCAAGTCGCCGAGGAGGGCGGAGACGTAGTCTTCAAGGATCAGATCTTTCTGATCCATGCCTTCGAGCAAGCGCCGCCGCAGGCCATACACGGCCTCGCGCTGCTTGTTCATCACATCGTCGTATTCCAAGAGATGTTTGCGGGATTCGAAGTGCTGGCCTTCGACCGCCTTCTGCGCCGTCTCGATGCGGCGGCTGATGAGCTTCGATTCAATTGGAACACCTTCCTCCATGCCCAGGCGCTCGAGCAGTTTCGAGACCCATTCTTTGGCGAAGATCCGCATCAGGTCATCTTCGAGCGCAAGATAGAAGCGCGAAGAGCCGGGATCGCCCTGACGGCCGGCGCGTCCGCGAAGCTGGTTATCGATGCGGCGCGACTCGTGGCGTTCCGTGCCCAGAATGTGCAGGCCGCCCACGGCGGTTACCTCGTCGTGTTCTTTGTCGGTCTGCTCCTTATAGCGGTTGAATATGTCGCTCCACTTGTCCGTTGGGACGGTGTATTCATTGCCGTTGTAGTAGAAGATCGAAGTCGTGCCATCTTCCTGCGGACCTTCAATCTTGCCCTGCGCGATCCGCAACTGCTGCGCGATCCCTTTCTTCACCAACTCCTGCTTGGCCATGAATTCCGGATTGCCGCCGAGCAGGATGTCGGTGCCGCGGCCGGCCATGTTGGTGGCGATCGTCACCATTCCCTTGCGTCCGGCTTGCGCCACGAATTCAGCTTCCCGCTCGTGGAACTTGGCGTTCAGAACGACGTGCTGCTTCAGCCCTTTCTTCTTCAGCAATTCGGAAAGGCGCTCAGATTTTTCAATCGAGGTTGTGCCGACCAGCACCGGCTGGCCCTTCTCGTGGAGCTTCTGAATCTCGTCGGCGACCGCGAAGTATTTTTCTTTCTCCGTGCGGAAAACAACATCTGGATTCTCCAGCCGCAGTAGCTGCTTATTTGTCGGAATGACAATGACATCTAATTTATAGATATTGTCGAACTCAGTCGCTTCCGTTTCCGCGGTGCCCGTCATGCCTGAGAGCTTTTTAAACATGCGGAAATAATTCTGAAACGTGATCGTGGCGAGCGTCTGATTTTCGCGTTCAATCTTCACGCCTTCTTTCGCTTCAATCGCCTGGTGCAAGCCGTCAGACCAGCGCCGGCCGGGCATCATGCGTCCAGTAAATTCATCGACGATGATGACCTCTCCCTCTTTGATCACGTACTCCACATCGCGCCGGTACAAGGCGTGCGCCTTAATAGCCGTCTCCACGTGATGCTTGAGCGGCCAGTTCTCCGGATCAGCGATGTTGCCGATGCCCAGAAGCTGCTCGACCTTTTCCCAACCTTCGTCCGTAACCGTGATGTTGCGGTGTTTTTCGTCGACCACAAAATCTCCGGTAAGCTGCGCTGGCTCACCCGGAGCGACCTCGAGCTCTTCGCCTTTTTCCAGCTTCGGAATGATGCGGTTCACGCGGTAATACTTGTCGGTCGATTCCTCGCTCGCGCCTGAAATAATGAGTGGAGTGCGGGCTTCGTCAATGAGAATGGAATCCACTTCATCAACGATGGCGAAATTGTGACCGCGCTGCACGCAGTCTTTCAGATCGAACTTCATGTTGTCGCGCAGGTAGTCGAAACCAAACTCGTTGTTGGTGCCATAAGTCACGTCGGCGGCATAAGCGGCGCGCCGCTGTTCATCGTCGAGGTCGTGAACAATCACCCCCACCGTAAGACCGAGAAAGCGATAAAGCTTGCCCATCCATTCCGAGTCGCGCTTGGCCAAGTAGTCGTTGACCGTGACCACATGCACGCCGCGTCCGCTGAGCGCGTTGAGATAGACGGGAAGAGTCGCGACCAGCGTTTTGCCTTCGCCCGTCTTCATCTCGGAAATCATGCCTTTGTGCTGCACCATGCCGCCGATCAACTGCACGTCGAAGTGGCGCATGTTGAGCACACGGCGTCCGGCCTCGCGCACCACGGCAAAAGCTTCTACCAAGATTTCGTCCAGCACTTCCTGCAGGGCTTCGTATTGCTCTTTCTCAAACTGCTTCACCCGGTCGATATCCGGGTCCTGTTCGGCATCGGCTTCAGCGGGAATCTCGGTCGAAAGATGATTCAGGCGCTCCTGGATGCGCGGGCGGAACTCCTCCGTCTTAGCACGCAGTTCGCCGTCGCTGAGCTTCCGCATCTGCGGCTCGAGGGCATTGATGGCCTCAACTTTAGGCATCATGCTCTTGATGACCCGCTCGTTCTTGGTCCCGAATACCTTGCCAATGAGAGTGTTAATCAAACTGTGAATTCCTTCAGAGGGGAACTGCCCCAGCGTATCCCTTTTAGCCTAGCATATTTAGATGCCGGAAAAAGAGGCTCCGTTCTTGGCTGGGTTGGCTATCCTGGGTTGGCTATCCTGGGTTGGCTCGGGGATGCTGCAGCAATTTGTACTACCCTGGCCGTCTTCAGCGTTGTGACTCTAGCCAGGCCGGCATGCTTTTGCCTTCGCTTGGGTCTTGGCGATTAACCAGTTAAACGATCGACCAAGCCAGCCACGTTTCGTGTATAGTCCCCACGACGCATGCCCACCTTCTATGATCGTTTTCTCGAATGCGAGACGCGCCGGCCGAACAACGTCGCGCTTGAACTCCAACGCAACGATGAGATCGAAAGCTGCACCTACGCCGACCTGCGAGGGATGGCCGAGTCGGTGGGACGCTGGATTCACGAAAACAGATTCGCCCTCGGGTCACGATTGGCGATTGTTGCGGACAATCATCCCCGATGGGTGGCGGCCTATTTAGGGATCATTGCATCCGGATGCACCGTCGTTCCGCTTGATACAGCGCTGCGCGCCGACCAACTGGTGAAGTTACTCGAAGACAGCGGCACTTCCGTACTCTTCTGTGACGCAAAACATGCCGCAGTCGCGGGTGAAGCGGTCGAAGGCTTGAATATTAGTCTTGTGCTCATGGACCCGGAGCGCGCGCCGGACCACTCCTTGGGACAGAAATGGCTGACGAATCTGCCCGCGATCTTCGAAGGCGGTCCGGCAGGCTTCCAGCCCTCGCCTTCTCGCGCCGATGATATCGCCTCTCTGCTTTACACCTCCGGAACTACCGCCGATCCCAAGGGGGTGATGCTCACGCACGCCAATTTTCTGGGCGAAGTGGAAGCGGTGTTTCACTGGGTGGAGATCGGGCCCTCCGATGCGCTGCTGGGGGTGCTGCCCATGTTTCACGTGCTGGCACAGATGGCCAACTTGCTGCTGCCGCTGGTGAAAGGTTCGCGTGTGGTGTATCTGGAAACTTTGAACACAACCGAGCTTCTGCGAGCGCTGCGCGAGCGCAACATTACGGCCTTCGCCGTGGTGCCGCAGTTTTTTTATCTGATCCACCAGAGAATCTTTGAAGAAGTCCAGAAGCGCGGAACTCTCACCAAGAAAGTATTTGCGAGTTTGGTGAAGACCAATCGCAGCTTGCGAAGTGTTGGCATCAATGCCGGGCCGGTTTTATTTAAGAAAATTCACGAAACTTTGGGAAAAAAGATGCGCTACCTCGTCACTGGAGGATCGCGCTTTGATCCGAGGATCGCCACCGATTTCCACGATCTTGGCATCGACGTGCTACAGGCCTACGGGCTGACCGAAACTACCGCGGCCGTTTTTGCAAACTCGCCTGGCGACAACGTGATTGGCTCTGTGGGCAAGGCAATGAAGGGGGTGGAGGCCAAGATCATCGACCCCGGCCCGCAGGAAGAAGGTGGCCCGCTGACGGGCGAAGTTGCCTTGCGAGGAGCCGCTGTGATGAAGGGCTATTGGAACCGTCCGGATGCCACCGCGGCAGTTCTGCATGATGGCTGGTTCTACACCGGCGATCTCGGCTACTTCGACGCGGACCGCAATTTATTTCTCACCGGGCGCAAGAAGGAAGTAATTGTCCTCAGCAATGGCAAGAATATTTATCCCGAAGAAGTCGAGGCGCATTACTTGAAATCGCCGTACCTCAAAGAACTGGCGGTGATGGGACTCGAACGCACGGCTGGAGAAGGCGGGGACCGGCTGCACGCCGTGATTGTTCCCAACTTCGACGCGCTACGCCAGAAAAAAATCGTGAATGCGAAAGAAGTCATCCGCTTCGATATCGAAGGCCTGTCGCAACAGATCGCGTCCACTAAGCGAATCGGCAGCTATGAGATCTGGCAGGAAGACTTACCGCGCACCACCACTCGAAAGATCAAGCGCTTCGAAGTAGAGAAGCGCGTGAAGGCGAATCAATCTCGGAAAATTTCCGCTGACTCCGCGTTACCCTCCGAACGGCCTCTCACCATTGATGAGGCGGCGTGGCTTGATCAGGCCGGCGTCCAACGCGCTTTGAACATCGTGCGCGAAATCGCGTGCCTCTCGCCTGCGACCATGCGGCCTGATCACAATCTGGAACTCGATCTGGGCCTCGACTCCATGCAGCGCGTCGAACTGCTAAGCCATCTCGAGGAACAACTGGGCGGAAATGTCGAAGAATCGCAGCTTTCCGGCATTTATACTGTGCGCGACCTGGTGGACGCGGTTCTGCAGAGCGCGGCTAGCGGAGCCAGCAGCCCAGGGAACCGTCCGGTGTTCGCCGGATGGAAGGCGATTCTAGGGGAGGAGCCAGAACCCGCAGATGTGCTTTCCCTGGTCCGGCCGCAGCGTGTTAGCGCCGCATTCTGGTATATGGTTTCGCGGCTGATACAAGTCGTCGCGCTCGACCGCTTTCATCTGCGGGTGCGAGGGATCGAAAAATTGCCGAAGAGGGGGCCCTACATTCTCTCCTCCAATCACCAGAGCTATCTTGATCCGCTCGTTCTTGCCGGCGTCTTACCGGCCGAAGTGTTCAAGAAAGTCTTTGCCGTCGGGACCAGCGAAATTTTTGGAGAAGGATTCAGGCTGCGACTCGCGCGCTCGCTGAGAATTGTAGTGGTCGATCCCGATGCGAATCTGACTCCCGCCATGCGTGCCGGTGCGTTTGGCCTGCGGCAGGGACGCCCGCTTATTCTCTATCCCGAAGGCGAGAGATCGATTGACGGCATCCCCAGGATATTCAAGAAGGGCGCGGCTATCCTATCCATTCACATGCAAGCTCCGATCGTTCCCATCGCAATCCAGGGATTTTATAGAGCTTGGCCTCGGAATAAATCGTTTCAGGGCTTCACCCCACTGAAGATGCAATTTGGCGACCCGATTATTCCGCCGCCGGAAAATGAGGCATCGGAAGCAGCGTACGAAAAGCTGACCGCGCAGCTGAAGGCTCGGGTTGTGGAGATGTGGGAAAAGCTGCGGACGACCGATCCCGGCTCCGCCCGCGAAGGCGTCGACTAAAACTGATTCGGCCTGGTCGCAGGCAACGGCTTCTGCGGGATCGTCCTGAGCCTTCTCAGGCTTTGCGGAGTCGTAGGTTCGTGTGCGTATTACGTTGTCGCGATCGTCTCGATCTTCGGCAGTCAGTTTTCCCTGCTTGACCGCGTAGGACTCGGACCGGACACCTTCAATCTTGACGGCACAAGAGGCAACAAGTTCAACGTTGTAATCACCCTGCGCCCATTTGGAGTCGAGTACCTGCCCAATCAAATCCTCTTCCTGGCCTGCCCCGCACTGACCGTCTGCCCCGCCACCTGAGGGCCCGACGACATACATCAGGCGGTACAACTTCCCGTTCCAGCGATTCTGGAACAACAACTTCGCCGGCTCAATCCCGAAGAGTTGCAAATCATCCTCGAAATCGTAGGCGTGGTGCTTTCCGCGTTCGCGGATGATGATGGTTTGGCCTTTCGCAATCGTGCCCTGCACCTCGCCTGTCTGCGACCGTGCGGAGGACTCAACAAATACCACAGCCGCTAGGAGCGGGACAAGAGAGTAAGCGAACCAGTTCTTCCTGGGCAACGGCTCCTGGAAAGTATGATTTCTGCGGATTCTCCTTACTTTGCCCTGGGATGCGTCTGGTCATACACCTGGAGCACATGTTTCATCGATAGCTGCGTGTAGCGCTGCGTTGTGGCAAGCCGTTCGTGCCCGAGTAGCTCCTGAATAGCGCGCAGGTCGGCGCCTTCTTCCAGCATGTGCGTTCCGAAGGCGTGGCGCAGCGTGTGGGGGTGGACATCCGGCGACAAACCTCTCGCCACGGCTATTTTCTTGATGATACGACCGACGCTGCGCGTCGTAAGCCGTCCGCCGCGTCGGTTGATCAACAGGGCGTTGAGATTTTTCTGGGCGTCGGCGAGAAGATTCTGACGTTGGGGAAGATACGCGGCCAATGCTGCTTTTACCGAATCGCCAAATGGCACGTAGCGTTCCTTTTTTCCTTTGCCGCGAATGAGGATTGCCTCCGCACTCAACCCAACGTCATCGAGATTGATTCCGGTCAGCTCTGAATTGCGGATGCCGCATCCGTAGAGCAATTCCAGCAGCAGACGATCTCGCTCCGGAAACGCCGCAACGTCGGGCATTTCACCGTCAATCACGAAATTCATTTCCTCGATCGTCGGCACGCGCGGAAGTTTCTTCGGAAGTCTTGGAGTGGCCACCAGCTTCGCAGGATTCTGCTCCACCACGCCCTCCCGGGCCAGCCAGCGGTACAGGGAGCGCACGGCTGCCAGAGCGCGCGCCACCGAAGGCTTACTCAGGCCTTTGTCATAAAGTTGCGAAAGAAATCCTCGCACCGCGATGTGATCGATTTGCTTCCATCCCCGCGACCCGGCATAGGAGGAGAAGAGCATCAGATCCTGGCGGTAGGCCTTGATGGTGTGCGCCGAAGCGTTGCGTTCGTGCAAATGCCGCAGGAAATCTGCGACCGCCTTGGCGACAATGGTGTTCGATTTAGTCATTGCGGGTTGTTGATTTCTGATGGTTGATTGAAAATACCCGATGGCGAAAGGGCTTCGGTTTTTAAATCAGCAATCATCAGTCAACGATTTCTTCCTCGAGCCTTCGCCCGCGGATGGTGCTTTTGATACACCGTCCTGAGGCGATCAAGCGCCAGATGCGTATACACCTGCGTGGTTGAAATGTCGGCATGGCCAAGAATGGTTTGCACGGTGCGTAGGTCCGCGCCATTCTCCACCATGTGGGTAGCGCAGGAATGGCGCAGCATGTGCGGAGAGGCAACGCGCCCGGAAGCAGCGGAGGCAGCACGCACCATCTGCCAGATACGCTGCCGCGTCAGCTTTCGGCCGCCGCGCGCGACGAATAGCGGAAATGGAATGCCAATCGATGTTCCTGCCGCCGCCTCTTCCCTCCTTACTGCGAGTGTGGGACGTGCGTGCGACAAGTACTCTGTAAGCGCGCCCTGCGCCGATTTCCCCAGCGGCACCACACGCTCCTTATCGCCCTTCCCGCGCACCAGCATGTATCCGGCCTGTAGCTTCAGGTCTTCCAGCTTGGCGTTGGTCAATTCCGAGACGCGCAACGCTCCCGCATAGAGAACCTCCAGAATCGCGCGATCGCGCACAGCCAGCGCTTCTGATTCCTTGGTTTTACCGGGGAGATTCGCGTTATGTCGTGTGAGCGGGGCGGCTAGCGTCGCTTCCATTTCGTCGCGTGCCAGCGCTTTCGGAAGAACCTTCCACTGCCGGGGCGAATCGATGTCCAGCGTGGGATCCTGGTCGATCTTTTTATCAAGCAGCAGATAGCGATAAAGATGGCGGAGTGCCGAGAGTTTCCTTCCCACACTGCGGCCATCCACTTGATGGGAAAAAAGCTGTTGCAGAAAATCGCGCACATCGGAGCGTTGAGCAGTCAATAGCCATCGCTGGCGCTTTTCCAGAAATCCTGAGAACTGAAAAATATCGGTTTTGTAAGCGCCCACCGAAAGCGGAGCCAATCCTTTCTCGATTCTCAAGTAATCGAGAAAACTGCAGAGCGAGCGCGAGTTGGTATCTGCAACCATTTCGGAGGGATACTGATTGTGCGCGTTATCGGACGCTGCGAAAAGTGTCTTAAGCGATTACCGTCCACCACCCGATGTCTCAGAGGCCTGGCCGGCATCCCGCAGGAGGTCCACGGCGTACAACGCTCCCTGCGGAGTTTCCTCGTGCTTGAAGTAAGCGTAAACATCGCGGCCCGCAGCCCTGTGTTCCGCGATGCGCGCGACCATGCGGCTGCGTTCTTCCGCCGTGTAATTCGGCTTGCGGAACCGGTAGTAGGCAAAAGCTCCCGTAGTCACATCCGGGGTTGTTCGCTCTTCCGTTTCGGCTACGCATAGCGCCACGGCACGCGATTTGAGAACTTCCCACGCCGCATCGGAGAACCACGAATCGTGACGAAATTCAAAGGCTGAAGGCAACGCACGCGGAACCGTCGCCAGAAAATCCTTGAGCAATGCAATATCTGCCTTCAAGTTTGGCGGCAACTGAAAGAGCACCGGACCGAGCTTGCCGACGCTGGCCAGAGGCTCAATCGTCGTTAAGAATCGTGGCAAGAAATCTTCCGTTCCCTTTAACCGCTTGATGTGAGTGATCACCTGGTGCGCCTTCACTCCAAAGCGAAAATGCGCGGGCGTCTCCTGAATCCAGTTTTGGATGGTCGTCTCCTTTACCAGTTGACGAAAAGTAAAATTGACCTCGACGGTATTGAGCTTCGTGGAGTAATGACCCAGAAACTTCTTTTGCGCAAGTTTTGCCGGATAAAAATCCGGCTTCCAACTCGGATAGGCCCATCCGGATGTCCCGACAAACAGCTGAGGCATGGCAAGTCTCGTTGCAAAATCGTAGCGGACGGATTATACCTTGCGTTTCATCCGGCCTGACGCCGGACGTTTAGTGGATTTTATCGCAGCTGCGCGCTGGACGACCTTCGGCTTTTCTTCGGCCTGAGCCGCGATCAAAATCGGCGCCTCGGTTTTTTCTACGGCCGCGGCCGCAACTCCCTTGAGATCCGGCAAACGCTGCTTCAATTCGTTCACCGGAGCGAACAAGTCGCCCATCTTCTCCACACGCGCAACCGTCTGCCGCGCTTCAAACACCAGCAGGTTTGCATCTTTCTTTTTCAGAGCGCGCTCCACTTCCTGCCAGCTCACCGGTGTCGAAACCGTGGGCCGCTCCCGGGCCCGCAGCGAATAAACAGCGACGGTGGTTTTGTGTTCATCGTTCTGGCTCCAGTCGACAAAGACTTTCCCCGTTCGCATCTGCTTCTTCATGTCAGACACCACCATCTCAGGGTGGTCATGTTCCAGCAATTGCGCCAGCGCGTGCGCAAAGTTCTTTGTGAATTCGTATTTGGTCGGAGTATTCAGCGGTACGTATATCTGCAGGCCCTTGGAGCCCGAAGTCTTTGGAAAACTCTGCAATTCAAAATGTTCGAAAACCTCGCGCAGCCACAAGCCCACCCGGCAGCATTGGACAATGTCGGCGGGTGGCCCTGGATCAAGATCGAAGACCATCATCGTGGGGCAAGTGATATCTTTCGCCAAGGCGAGCGACGGATGCAATTCGATCGCGGCCAGGTTCGCCAGCCACACCAACGTCGGCAGATCGTTCGCCAGAATGTAGTGAACCGTGCGATGATTCCCCTCGCTCCAGATCGGAGCAGTTTTCACCCAGTCCGGCCGATGTTGGGGGGCGTTTTTTTCATAAAAAAATTCCTTGTCCACCCCGTTGGGATAGCGCTTGCGGGTGAGCGCGCGTCCAGCCAAGTGGGGCAAGATCGCCGGCGCGATGCGAACGTAATAATCGATCACCTGCTGCTTAGTGAATCCCCCGGCTGGGTACAGAACCTTTTCGAGATTTGACAGCTTGAGTTGCTTGCCCTGAACCTCGATGTTCGAATCCATGGCGCCCTTGCTCCAGCATGCATTGTGCCTGAAATCCCTAGCGGCGCGAAATACTGGTCCACCCCTACACGTTCTGTCGGAGGAACGCACCGAGCGGTTTGACAAGCTCCCTTCCCGCCACGTAATTTCAGAGTTCTGCCCCTCATATTCGTCTAGTCATGGCTGTCCGCGCACATCCGTCTGATCCGTTGGAGGTCCGATGAAACATCGCCTACTTTCTGCCTTAAGTCTCATTCTGCTGCTCACGGCGCTGGGCGCCGCGCAGGATGTCGCGTCTTTTGAAAAGCGCATCACGGTGAAGAAGCTCGAGAACGGCCTGACCCTGATCGTCTGCGAGCGGCCTGAGGCTCCCGTGTTCTCGTTTTACACGCTGGTCGATGCCGGCTCCACGCAGGACCCCATGCGCCAGACGGGTCTGGCTCACATGTTCGAGCACATGGCTTTTAAAGGCACGGACAAGATCGGCACCACCGACTACGCCGCAGAGCAGCCCGCGCTGGAAAAAGTGGAGACCGCCTATGCCGCCTACATCGCGGAGCGCGACAAAGAGGTGGGACGCGACGAGGCTAAGCTAAAGGAATTGGAGAAAGCCTGGAAAGATGCCATTGCGGCGGCCGACAGATTCGTCGTACCTAATCAATTTGGCAAGATCATCGAGCAAAGTGGAGGTCAGGACCTCAACGCCTCCACCGATTACGATGAGACCGATTACCACTACTCTCTGCCCGTGAACATGATCGAGCGTTGGGCATATCTTGAGTCGGATCGTTTTCTGCACCCCGTGATGCGTGAGTTTTACAAGGAACGCAACGTGGTGATCGAAGAGCGCCGCCTGCGAACGGACAGCAATCCCATCGGCCGTTTGCTCGAACAGTTTGACGCTGCAGCGTTTGAGGCCCACCCCTACCATCGGCCAACCATTGGTTGGATGGCAGATCTTAATTATTTTTCTGCCACCGACGCGAAGAAATTCTTTGACAAATATTACGTGCCCGCAAATATCGTGGTCGCCGTGGCTGGCGATCTAAAGGCTGAACAGGTCATGCCGATTCTCGAAAAATATTTCAGCCTTCTGCCCATGAGCCACAAGCCCGATGAAACCACCACCACCGAGCCTCCGCAGAATTCCGAACGCAGAGTCGAACTGATGGAGCAAACGCAGCCGCTCTACCTCGAGGGCTATCATCGGCCTGATTACCGAAGTAAAGATGACGCGGTGTACGATGCAATCACCGATCTGATGTCGGAAGGGCGGACCTCCCGTCTCTACCGGGCTCTGGTACGCGACAAAAAGATTGCTTCCTTCTCCGCAGGTTTTAGCGGGCTGCCCGGCACCAAGTATCCGCACCTGTTCGCCTTCTACGCTTTCCCGCTACCTGGGCACACCAACAAGGAAGTCGCGGACGCAATTCACGTTGAGATCGAGCGCCTGAAAAAAGAAGACATCCGCGATGATGAACTGAAGATGATCAAAACTCGCACCAAAGCCAACCTCATCCGCGGCCTCGCGGACAACGAAGGATTGGCGACCCAGTTGGCGACCTACCAAACTCGCTACGGTGATTGGCGCGAGTTATTCCGATCGGTGGACCGCATCGACCAGGTAACCAAGGCCGATATCCGACGCGTAGCCAACGAAACTTTCAACGAGACGAACCGTACCGTGGGCGTGATCGAAACCACCACAGGCTCCGGCAACCAGGGCTCGTCGGATCAGGGAGGTGCGCAATGAAAAACAAACGCGAGATTGTTGGGCTGGTTCTTGTAGCCGCCGCCACTCTGCTTGTGTCGACTCCGCAGGCCGCATCGCAAGCGACGAGTTGGACGCAGATCCCCGTACCCACATTGCCGACCTTTCATCCGCCGCAGCCTAAACGCATTCCGCTGTCGAACGGGATGGTGATCTTTTTGCAAGAGGATCACGAACTTCCTCTGATCGATGCAAGCGCGCGCATTCGTGGGGGATCGAGTAACGAACCCGCCGCCAAAATTGGCTTGGTCGATCTCTTCGGGGAAGTGTGGCGTACGGGAGGGACTAGAACCCAAACCGGCGATCAACTGGATGACTTTCTGGAAGTGCGCGCGGCCAAGGTGGAAACAGGCGGTGGCTCCGACTCAACTACCATGAGTCTGTCCTGCCTGAAGGGTGATTTCGATGACGTTTTCAAAGTGTTCGCCGACTTGCTGCAGAATCCCGAATTTCGCGCCGACAAGCTCGATATCGCCCAGAAGCAAGCCGACGACAGCATTGCACGGCGCAACGACGAAATTGGGGCCATTGCGGCACGCGAATCCGCCAAGCTGGCGTATGGGGCCAACAACCCTTATGCGCGCGAGCCCGAATACTCGACCATCGCCGCTGTCACCCGCCAGGATCTAATCGATTGGCACAACCGGTACGTCCATCCCAATCACATCATCCTGGGTCTCAGCGGAGACTTCGATTCCGCAATCATGGAAGCGAAGCTGCGCGCGGCTTTTGAATCCTGGGCGAAAGGCCCTGAACTCCCGAAAGAAGAGATCAGGTTTCACCCGGCGCCGCCAGGCTACTATCTCATTCCAAAAGCAGATGTGAATCAAAGCAGCATTCACCTGGTCGCGCTGGGAACGACGCGCAACAACCCGGACTACTACGCCATTGCAGTGTTCAACGAAGCATTTAGCGGCGGATTCTCTTCGCGCCTGTTCAACGACATCCGCACCAAACGCGGACTCGCATACAACGTTGGCGGCGGCATCGGTACGAACTTCGGCCATCCCGGCATTCTGCAATTCGTGGCGGGTACCAAGAGTCAAACCACAATCGAGACTGTGCAGGCGCTCGATGAGGACATTCACAATGTGAACCAGAACCCCATCACGGAGGAAGAGATCAAGCAGGCCAAAGATGCGATCCTGAACGCATTCATCTTCCGGCTCGACTCGCCCGATAAAGTTCTCGCCGAGCGCATGACCTATGAGTTCTACGGCTATCCTGCCGACTGGCTCGATAAATATCCCGGGGAAATCCAGAAGGTGAACGCCGCGGAGGTGAATCGCATCGCCGCGAAGTATGTGCACCGCGATCAACTCGCGGTACTGGTGGTCGGTAATACCAAAGAGTTCGACAAACCTCTCTCCTCACTGGGTCCGGTGAAGGAAATTGACATCACCATTCCGCCTCCGCCCGGAACCAAGCAAGATGCAGGAGGAGGCGAGAAGGAAGAAGGCGCCAAACCCACGGCGTCGAATGCAGAGGGAAAAGCCTTAGCGGCGAAAGTTGTGGCCGCCATGGGCGGCGAAGAGAAACTTGCGGCCATCAAGGCCGTTCAGGCGGATCTCACTCTCACTCAGAAAACGCCTCAGGGGGATTTCCCTATGCCGATGCACACGGTCATCGTTTTTCCTGATCGCCTGCACGCTGAAATGCAAACTCCGAATGGCGTGGTAAAGATCGTAGCAACACCGGAAGCCGCATTCGTCGATCTTCCGACCGGAGATGTTCAGAACTGGCCCGAGAGTCGAAAAACCGAGACGCTCGATCAGATCAAGCGCGATCCCGTTTTCATTACCTCGCATTGGAAAAACCCCAATATGTTTTTCCGCGCCGCCGGATCGGAAAAGGTCGGCAATACTGAGGCCCGCATCGTGGACGTGAACTCCGACGGCATCGCGATCCGCTGGTTTGTGGACCCGCAGACCGGTCACATCTTAAAAGAGACCTACAAGATGATTGGCCAAAGTGGTCCTGTGCAGGGTGAGACCGACATGGATGACTGGAAGCCGGTAAGCGGTTTGAACCTTCCCATGCTGCGTCACAACAAACAAAACGGCCAGGATTCCAGCACGGCGGAGTACAAAACATTGGAATTCAATCCGACGATCGATCCGAAGTTGTTTGAGAAGCCAGCGCAAAAGACCGCTGCCCAACCGTGAATCGATTGATCAAAAGGATGGTTCAATCGTCGGTGCAGATTATCCCTTGACGGCCTCGTTTTGCGGGGTTACCATAGGCGAACAAAAGGCAAAACCATGTTCCCTGCCCCGCTGTTCCCGCCTCCCGAAAAATCGCCGCTGATCGGCATCGCCCGGCTTGCGGCGGAGGGCGATTCCTTGCGCGAGGGGCACAACGTAGAATATTTCACGTTGCCGGCCCGCTCCCTGCTGAACCGCTGCACCAGTCGCCGCGGACTTCCTTTCACCTGGACCATCAACCCGTACCGGGGTTGTGAGTTCGCGTGTAAATACTGCTATGCACGCTACACCCACGAGTTCATGGAAATGCGCGACGGCCTCGAGTTCGAGCAGAAAATCTATGTCAAGCAGCACACCGCCGAGATCCTGCGGCGTGATCTGCGTCGAGTCAAGCCCAGGGAAGCAATCGCGCTCGGCACCGCTACCGATCCCTATCAGCCAGCCGAGCGCCGTTACGAAGTGACACGCGGAATTCTGGAGGAATTCTCTCGCCATCGCGGTTTCGAACTGGGCATGGTTACCAAATCGAATCTCATCGTCCGCGATGTGGAACTCTTGCGCGAGATCGCCGTGAACAACTCGCTGTCAATCCACATCACCGTGACCACGATGAACGTTGCGCTGGCGAGGATTCTGGAACCGCGCGCGCCGCGTCCGGACCTGCGCCTAGAGGCTGTTCGCGAATTGAGCGCAGCTGGGATCAACGTGGGCGTGAGTTCGGCGCCCGTGCTCCCCGCTATTACCGACGCGCCCGCGGATCTTGAAGCGGTCGTGCGCGCAGCCGCCGAAGCGGGAGCCACGCACATCTTCGCCGGACCGTTATTTCTGAAACCTTGTTCGGCTGCGGTGTTTCTTCCCTTCCTAGAAGAGCAGTTCCCGCACTTGGTCGAGGACTACCGCCAGCGCTATCAGGACCGCTCATTCCTACCGCCTTCCTACGGCAAGCGCGTGGCACAACTAATCGGCATGTTGCGCCAGAAATACGGCATAACACGCGCGGATCCTCGTGGATCAATGAATGCCCGCAAATGGCCGGTACAGGATTTGGACGAGCAGTTGGGGCTGTTCTAGAATTTTCGATTTGCGATTCCAATTGCCGATTTTTACACAGGCGGCAATTGCAGATCGACAATCGAATGATGGCTGGCTTCCTCCTCTATAATCACCGAATCCATGGCCACCGCTCTTCCACCGGCGACCCTTCAACGCCCTCCTTTGAAAGTGCGCATGCACAATTTCTGGCGGCGGGTTACTGAAGGCCTCGAACTCACACAACTCTGGTCGCAGTTTCGAACGGAAGCTCGCGCCAGTTACCGGCTCTATTCCCGCGACGTTGCCGCCAAGATGCCGGTCGACCTCAGCCGGCGCGGACACCGCTTACACATCGTCAAGGAATTTTTCTGGGCGGTTCTCGAGAAGCTTTCCCCGGCACGCCGCGTCTTGCTGCTGGCGGCGCTCGTCATGCTTGTATTTCCCAGCAGTGGCTTCAGTTATCGCGGCCAGGACCACGAGTTTCACATCCTGGAGTTCGACCTCCATTTCTGGGGCGGTCTGTTGATGTTCGTCCTGCTGATGCTGGAGATTGCCGACCGCGTCGTGATGAAGCGCGACTTGCAAATCGCCCGCGAGATCCAAACTTGGCTGCTCCCAGGAGCCCCGCCGCAGATTCCTGGAATTTCAGTTGCCTACGCCACCCGACCCGCCAACACCGTCGCCGGGGACTATTACGACGTCTTTCCGCGCCCGGGGAGAACGAACGAAGAAAACCGCGTGATGCTCGCCGTGGCCGACGTTGCCGGGAAAAGCATTCCTGCCGCCATGCTCATGGCAACTTTTCAGGCCAGCCTGAAAACCCTTTCCACCGCTCGGGTCGCACTCCCCGAACTGGTGGCAAACATGAATAAATACGCGTGCTCCAACAGCCAAGGCGGACTTCGCTTCACCACCGCCTTCCTTTCGGAATACGACCCAGCCCGGCGCGTTTTCACCTACATCAACGCCGGCCACAATAATCCGATTCTGCGTCGCAGTAATGGATTGATCGAGCGCCTGGACGTGGGCGGCTTGCCCATCGGGATTCAGTCCGAAGCCAAGTATGAGTCTGCGAGCGTGGCGCTCGCCCCCGGCGATTGGCTCATTATTTTTACCGATGGCTTAGTCGAGGCCGAAAATGTTCATCAGGACGAATATGGGGAACCCCGCCTGCTCGGCGCAATCGCAGCCGGCGCCGCTTCCACTCCGGCCGAAATGCTGGATCGCCTGATGGCAGAACTGGATCTTTTCGTCGGCAACACTCCGCAGCACGACGACGTAACTTGCCTGCTGGTAAAAGCGGAATGATACCGCACGGCGTCGACATCTGAGCGATCGCCATCGTTACCTCCGTGCTGAACCATCCCTTGCTTCGTATTCATTCTGTGATTAAATTTCGATATGCCTGCTCTCCTCCGGGAATCACAGCCTCCGCGCGTTAAGCCGCAACAGATTTCTGCTCCGCCGGAAAAAAGAGCGCTTATTGTTTCCCTGCTTCTCGTCGTCGTTGTGCTGCTGCTTTACAACCAGGCGACCCACTTCTCCTTCCTCAACTTCGATGACGATACGTATGTCACCGAGAATCTCCACGTACGCGCCGGGTTGACCTCGAGCACGATCGCCTGGGCGATGACCTCGACTTACGGCAATTGGCATCCCCTGACCTGGCTTTCCCATGCCCTCGATTGTCAGCTATTCCGTTTGAACCCTGCCGGCCATCATTTCACCAACATCATCCTGCATGCCGGGAACGTGGTATTGCTCTTCCTGTTGCTTTTTCGCGGCACAAGGCGTATCGGTGTGAGCCTTCTCGTAGCCGCCCTTTTTGCTTTGCATCCTTTGAACGTCGAATCGGTTCCTGGATTTCGGAGCGCAAGAATGTCCTCAGCACGATGTTTTTCCTTTTGACCATTGGCGCTTACGGCTGGTACTCGCTCAAGCCGGGTTGGCGTCGCTATGTCGTGGTCGCCGTGTTTTTTGCGTGCGGATTAGCCTCGAAGTCGATGCTGGTTACGCTGCCGTTCGTGTTGCTCGTGTTGGACTATTGGCCGCTGGGGCGCATCCGCGGACTGACTGCGCCATCCCCCCTCAATTCATCTCGCGCCTGGTTCGGAACGCTTTTCCTTGAAAAACTGCCCTTGCTGACGCTCTCTATCGCAGCTTCCGTGGTCGCAGTCGTTGCGCAGGGGCATGGCGGAGCGGTCGCGACGGTCCAGCGGTTTCCTCTGCAAGGGCGACTCGAGAATGCCATCTACTCTTACGCGGCATACGTCTGGAAAACGTTCTGGCCGGCTCGCCTTGCGCCACTCTACCCCCATCCAGGAAATTCGCTCGCGGGGTGGAAAGTCACCCTCGCCGCTGTCTTTCTCATCGCAGTGAGTGGGCTGGTCTTTAAACTGCGGACCCGATCCTACCTGGTCGCGGGATGGCTTTTTTTCCTCGGAACTCTGGTCCCAGTGATTGGCTTCGTGCAGGTGGGCAGTCAGGCAATGGCCGATCGCTACGCCTACATTCCGTGCTTAGGAATCATCGTCATGGCGGTGATGGGCGCCTCCGATCTGGCGGACTCGAAAAAACTGGGTCGGCCGCTCCGCGTCGCCATCGCCGCCTGCATCTTGGTTGCAATTTCCGCCGTGAGTTCCCGGCAGATTGGGTATTGGAAGGACAGCCTCACTTTGTGGTCGCACGCGCTGGCCGTTACCGAAAACAATTTTCTCGCGGAAGACGGAGTTGGCGGAGCTTTGATCCAGGAGGGCCGCGCCGAAGAAGCGTACCCGCATTTTCAGCACGCAGCTAGAATCGTCGCGGACGACCCAATCTCCCATGCCGCCATCGGGGCTTATCTGCAACAGCACCTGCGGTTTGCCGAAGCGATTCAGCAATATCAGATCGTCGTTCACCTGGCTTGTACACCTGGCCTCCGCGCGCTTGAATATGCCAACCTGGGGTCGGCCTACCGCCGACTGGGGAACCTCGTCCAAGCGAAGGAAAGTTTCGATCAAGCCTTGCAATTGGATTCCAGCGTTCCAAATACATGGATGGGAATGGGCGACATGGCTCTCGAACAGGGCAAGCCCGACGAGGCGATCCAGGATTTTTCTCAGGCTGTTCAGTTGCAGCCTACGGCGGAGGGGTACTTGCATCTCGGTCGCGCCCTCAGGCAAGACAATCGCCCCTCCAACGCTCTTGCCGCCTATCGGCAAGCCCTGAAACTTTCTCCACATCTCTCCGAGGCCCAGCGAGCCGCAGACGCACTCTCGCTAGAACTCCGCTAAAGCTAAACGCTGCCGACGACGGTATTGCGCGGGAGCAACCGCTCACGCTCCCGGGAAATCGGACTCAACTGTCTTCGGAACGCGGAAACGAAGTAGCTCAGCGGCTTCCGATGCCGGCCGAAGCCAGCATTTGCGCCGCAGAATGTTGCGCTTGAGTGAAGTCCTGAGACGCCTGTTGCGCGTGAGTGTGGGCATCGTCCGCCTCTCGAACGCGCCCGACGCGACGCAGTGCCTGTTCGAGCAAGAGATAGCCTACGTCGGTGGGTTCGACCTTCATTGCATGAGAAATCTGCGCTACCGCGAATGCAAGATCTCCGTCCCGTTCTGCCAGCAAGCCGCTGCCGATCAGAGCCGGGGCGTTGTCAGGATTCTGTTGTAATGCGTAAGCGTAGCCCATCTTTGCCCGGGGGAGGTCACCCGTTTGAGTAAAGGCGGACCCCAGCAAACCGAGAGCGATTGATCGTGAGCCCGAATCCGGCAAATTGTCGAGTGCCCGCCGGTATTGCTCAATCGCCTCCTGCACGTGCCCACGGGTTTGCTCGTAATAGCCAAACCTGACCATCTCCTCCGGAGAATAGGCGCCGAGATTTTCGGCGGCACTGAACTCCGCAATCGCTTCCGGGGCTCGACCTTGATCGGCCAGAACGTGTCCGAGGGCGTCGTGCGCAAAATAGTTTCGCTCGGTGACATTCAGTGCGTGTCGCCATAGAGCCTCGCTGTCATGCCAATACGAGAGCTGATGACGGGTGACCATGCCCAAGGCGAGCAAAACCACGGCAGCGGGTACAGCCAACCAGACCCCTGAGATCTTCCGCGCCCGTGCGATTTCCGCCACCCCAAAAATCACGCACACAAAAAGACCGATGTAAGGTAGATATGCATAACGGTCCGCCATCGCCTGCGTGCTGACCTGGACCAGGCCGATCACCGGGACCAGCGTTCCCAGGAACCAAAACCAGCCCACCCCCAGGTAGCGACGCTCCCGCCTGTGCAGAAAGAGGCCGGTGACGAAGAGCAATAATGCGGAGGAGGCAACAATTTCCCAAATTGGCAGAAGCCGTCCTAGATGGGGATACGGTGCGGCCAGCCGCACCGGCCAAAACGCCTTCCCTAGGTAGCGCACGTAAGCCACGGCTGCGTTCCCGAATCGGACCCAAGCGGGAGCATCGCGTAACGTATGCCCGGCTTTTTGAGCCACGATTGTGATCAGAGCGCTTCCCGCCGAAAGCACTAACAGCGGTACTTTTTCCAGAAATAGGAACGAGAACGATCGCCGAACCTGCGCCCCGGAACGACCCTCGAAGTAATGTCCGCCATCCATTCGCCGCAGCGGCCAATAGTCCCATAACAGCAATAGAAACGGTAGCGTGATGATCTCGGGCTTCGCCATCAATCCCAGCGCGAAGAGAACCGCCACCGTCAAATACCTTTTGACGCTCACGCGGCGCACATACCATCCGTAGGCATGCAGGGCGAGTAAGAAAAAGACCATGCTGAGCACGTTCTTCCGCTCCGCCGCCCAGGCCACCGATTCCACATTCACCGGATGGAGTGCGAATAAGGCAGACACCATGAAAGCGGGCCAGGTTAATCCAGTGGCGCCCTCGAGAAGTAGAAACAACAAGATCGCATTCAGAGCGTGCAGCAGAACCGTTATGTAGTGGTGGCCCGCTGGGTTCAGCTTGAATAGCTGGTAATCAAGAGCGTGCGAGAGCCAGGTGAGCGGGTGCCAGTTCGCGCAATCCCGGCTCGTGAACGCCCACTTCACGGTGTCCCAAGTCAGACCCTGGCGGACGTGTGGGTTATCCGTAATGTAACCATTGTCGTCAAAATTGGTGAACCCGTTGTGGACGATCGGATTGTAGAAAGCCAGCGTAAGCAGTGCCAGCAGAAGACACAAAACCGTGCTCCGCCTCTGGCCGGACAGGAATAGCCGTGCCGGTGGTCGGGACCTTGTTATGGGCTGTATCTCAGTCGCGGTTGCGTTTGTCGCGGTTGCGTTTAAAGACAAAGATTCGACCTTGGGTCCTCTAAGGACGATTATATGCAAGAGCCTCGGTAGCGGGCCGAGCACAGGAGCGCATTGACGTTACCATTGTGATGGCCCGAATCCCGGTACGCAAGCTCTAGCCTCTGAAGCGTTCTAAAGATTGTTCGGCGGTTCGTGCAGGTGATACCGCGAACGGTCAACGTCATGACAGATTTTGGCAATAAGCGAGAGTTCGAGCCACGGTACAATAAGCCTAAAGTTTGGCTTTGTTATGAAAATAAAGATCTTCTTCGCCAACGGGCCAGAACCAAGGTAACTAGCTGGTTTGGCTAGGGAAGTGCGAACATCGAGTCCGACTGAGTCATTCCATGACCAGCATGAATTCAAAGAAAGTCAAAGAGGGGAACAAAAGAGATGCGGAAACAACAGAAGGGCTTCTCACTGATTGAGCTGCTGATCGTGGTTGCGATCATCCTGATCATTGCAGCGATCGCTATTCCTAACCTGATGCGCGCCAAGATGGCAGCCAACGATTCGTCCGCGGCCGCCGGAGAGCGCACCATCGTGACCGGCGAGATCGGCTATGCCGCGTCTTATCCGACCATCGGCTTTGCAGCCAGCTTGATCACCTTGGGCGGAGTTGCTCCTTGCACGCCGAGCTCCTCTGGCGCCTGCCTGATCGACCAGAACCTGGCCACCAACGGTGGCGGCAACGGCACCACGGCCAGCACCAACGGCAAGAGCGGCTATCAGTATGCCGCTGCGCCAGGAACGAGCCAGCTTACCCAGTTCTTCACCACTGCGACACCGACGAGCGCGTCGAGTGGAAGCAAGTACTATTGCGCGGTTGAAGACGGTGTGGTGCGTTCGGCGGTTTCCGCTGGTGGCACTACCGCGATCGTCAACACAGCTTGCTACACCACTTCGCCGCTGGCGAACTAGTAGTTGGCAAGTACCTGGGGGAGGGTACAAGCCAGGAGCAGCGAAGGCAACTTCGCTGCTCCTTTCTTTTTGTCCTGCGTGCTCTTCTCCAGCTCGACCGTAGAATAAGTTCCCAGACGGATCAGCGCACCATACTGCATATCCCACCGGCGGAAGACCCGTCACGGAGCAATTCGTTGTTGCTCTAGAATTGAGTCAACGTGGCATCCAGATCCACTCCTTCACTTGTCATCGGAAATTGGCAACAATTCGTTCACGTTCTTGCGGCCACCAATCCTCGTCAAACAAGAAGTGTTGAAGTTGAGTAGACGATTGCGCTCTGCGGGAGAGGCCGAAGAGGATACCTCTATGGCAATCCTCATAGGCGCGCCGTCGGATTGATACCAACGCCGCACGCAGGTGTCTCGGCCACACGATGTGGCCTTTCCTTCTAGCTGAATAAAATGGTTCTGCACAACAATCTGTACGAGTGCGCATTCTACGCGGCTTTCTGAAAAGCGACGAATTCGGTCTTTGTGGCGGCCAAGCGCTGCGCCTTCAGCAGCAGATAGTTCATGTCTCGATAACCACGGCCGCGACGGAGCAGAGCTTTGATGTTGCCGTTGACGGCTTCCACCACACCCATCGGCACCTTCGTCCGGCAGTAGTTAAGGATGCCCTCGAGATGAGCCAGCAACATGCCGGCTAGTTTCTCCATGGGTTTCAGCCGCTGCCAGCGTAACTGGTCGATCCATTTCTGCAGATAACTCAACATGGCTTTTTCGTAGCTGTAATCCCACAAGTGCAAGAGGCTCTCCTTCAGCAGGTAGGCTTTGAGAATGCGCCGATTCAGAGCAAACAGGGCGTTCAACTGACGCCGCTTGCCGCGATCCAGGTTGAGCCAGTCGCTCAAAAGCAGCCAGCGCTTCCCTCGTACCAGATCCCGCGCGGCTCCTCCTTTGCGGAAGAACTCTGCACGCCGCACTTCGTCCACCGCTCGGCTGGCATGCTGCAGAATGTGAAACTTGTCGTAGATGATCCGGCACTCCGGTACCCACTGCTCCAGGCTTTGCCGAAACGGTTCCCACATGTCCACACATGCCGCTCGAATCGCACTTCGTTGAAACGCACTCAGATGTTTCTCGAAGAACTCGTCCAGCGTCTGTTTCTTCCGCTCCCCCCCGAACCACAGTGGTTCCCCCGTCTCCAGATTGCTCACCACCGTCAGAAACTTTTGCTTTTTCCCCAGATAGATCTCATCGACTCCCATCTGGCGTAACGCCGGCTTCCTTCGCTCTTCCGACCAGCGACTCAGATAGCGCACGTCGATGGCACGCACCGTACTGCTGGCCAAGCCAAACTGTCGCGCCACTCGTCGTACCGCCGCGCTCTCACAGGCCAACCCCACCGCCTCTTCGAAGCGCTTGCTGAACGGCGCCTTGCTCGGTAACTGCGGCACCTTCTCCGTCTTCACCCCGCAGTCTGGACAGCGCACCCGATACAACTCCACCACCACCGTCGTCCAAAACTCGAAACACGGTAAATCTCGCACCTCGCGCTCGTAGCTGTCATAGGCTTCCGCTAGCTTCCGCCCACACCCCGAGCAAATCAGTTTCCGGTTTCCTCGCTTGCGCCGAACCCACAGCTTCAGCCTCTTGGCCAGCTCATCGATCTCGTGCCGGTAGACCCGATACCCCGGCCAACCCAACACTTTGCTCCAGTCCGCCCCTTTCATCCTGAGGAGTGTATCCAGAATCCCCAAGAATCAAAATGCCCATTCCATCAGCAGGTGTTACAGTTTCTCGCTCAGAGCCAATAAAATTAACAAGGGCAATTTCGCCGTTCGCCCCAATCGCAATACAAGTAATTGATCCACAGTTTCTCCGCTTGTATCGATTTGCGCAACAAGCCCCGCAACGGGAGCTAATCTCAGGCCATGGAGAAGCTTGTTAATTGCGACTACCTCGCAACCACATTGGGGTTCCCGACTACCGGCTAAGGACGATGCGCCACTGGCTGACCGGCGGACCAGGCGCTTCCACTCGGAAGGGTCTGCTCAAGTCCGCCTGGCATTGTTTCCATTTGGATGTCGCGGTGAGCCCAGCGCCGCGCAGGGCCGGGGCCAATTCTTCAATGCGCGTATGTCCCAGCTGGACCCATTCGAGCGTGTGGATCAGGCGTTCCGCATCACGTCGCGGCTTGTCGACCTGATACGCATCCCCCCAAAATAACAACGATGCCCACAATCAAAATCAGCACAATACAATGGTTCGCTTTCGTACTCGCGGCAAATGCATCGGAATCATTCTCCTCACCTTATTCACTGCGGTGGCGGCTGGCCCTTGCAGTTATTGGGCGACCCATAAGCCGGCGCCCTGTAGGAATATTAATTTAAGTCGGTCATAAGTAGGTTCACACAGATTACGGTTAAGCCGCCGCATACTGGGTGTCTGGCGTAAGAAAGAACATGCCGATGGTCGGGGGTAGCCCTTGTAGCGAACCAAGACGTGCCCGGACGTACTTTCTCAGTTCCTTCCCGTTACGCAACCCAGCTTTGGCCACACCATGGGGTTTCAGGTAATTCCAGACTTGCTCGTCCGGATTGAGTTCCGGGGAGTAGCGTGGCAGAAAGAATAATGGCAGCTTCCCACTTAAGCGGGCCACGTCCTTCACCGGCCGGCTGGGATGATAGCTACCGCCTTCCAAAATGAGAAAAATCGGTTGCGCTGCATGATGCAGCAAGCGCTTCAGAAACTCGACAAACACCGCCCCGTTGACTCTGCCCTTGGCCACCATGAAACGCATGCTGAGAGGTTGGAACTGCGGTGTTGTTTAAGTCCACGAGTTGGTAGTTCACGTTTCTCTGTGGACTTTGGCCTTGAGGCACCGTTGGCCGTTGCAGGCAGGAAGATCGTTCGCGCGCGACAAGCAAAGCGAGCTTGGCTTGTCGGCATTACTGAGGTTGCACTTCGAGCAGAAGATGTTTATTGAACTGGGCAGAAATAGCGGCCTTCGGGCCGTGCACGATCCCGAAGTCCTTGCCGTTGACAAACCCTTTCCAGATGGACCTCTAGAGACTAGCTACTTTCCGTCGCAAAAATGCGCTTTCTGACGTAGGCCGGCTAACATCATGTGCAGCGGATATGGTCTTGGGTGGTGATTTTGCGCTCGTCCATTCTCGAGCGCGAGGCGAGTGGACTGTACCGACTTAGGTGCTCTGTCGCGCAAGATAGCACCCCATCTGGATGATGTTGTCGGCAATCACGCCCAGCCCTACCCATCGTCGCATGCCGTCCAGTCCGGGATATAGGCAACGACGCAACCCGTGTCTTCGTTTGAGCACACTGATTCGGCCCTCCGAACCGGTTCGCCACTTTTGCCCTCTGCGAAACCAACGCTGGTGCTGAAGAAGTTTCCGTT
>Ga0187867_10000872_pt1 | contig 26488 bp, 18 predicted proteins | sample June2016WEW_13_1_FD_132976 | JGI IMG/M metagenome (GOLD analysis project Ga0187867, IMG submission 132976) | Peatland microbial communities from SPRUCE experiment site at the Marcell Experimental Forest, Minnesota, USA - June2016WEW_13_10 | ecosystem: Environmental > Terrestrial > Soil >... | reverse complement strand
TTACCTCAGAACAAGCCTCACTGCAGGTGCTTTCTCCTGAGTTTTCGCCCTGACAACTATACTGCATAATAAGAGACTGCCCTATTCTTTTTTAGACAGGCGCAGTTAAAGAAGAGCGGAGCGGCAAACTACCGGCAAGCATACCAACAGCATATGATTTTGCAATCACGGTTGTTGACTCCCAAGTGTTTTCAAGACTATACTTGCGCTAAAATAACTTTTCGGCCCTTTTACTGACAATCGCCACCCATGGCGGCAGAGTGCCTCTGTGGGGAATTTTTTGATGAGGAGAACTAAATGAAAAAGGCTGGGTTAATCGCTTCCGCATTGTTAATTTTTGTATTTTTGGCCGCGTATGGCTTTTACTTGTCCTCAGCTGCCGACAAACCATCGAAGGACGCCGCAACCTCCGCTAATAAAAATGCAGCAATAGTGAACGGGAAGGCCATCACGATGTCGGATTATCAGGCGGGAGTCGATCAGCTTAACCGGCAGATCTCTATGACCGGCCGCCAGCCTGACGAAAAAGAAATGCAGTCATTAAAGCAAAGAATTCTTGATAACCTGATCGGCCGTGAACTCCTGAAACAGGAAGCAGATAAGAGAGGAATCAAGGCCGATGATGCCGAGGTGAATGCTCAACTGGATGCTGTGAAGAAGGGCACTACGCCTGAAAATTTCGCTGCCTCGCTCAAGCAGATGAATATGACCGAACCAGCGTTGAAGGCTTACTTCGCATCTCAGCTCGCCGTGAAGAAATTGGTAGACAAGGATTTGGCATCGAAGATCGTTGTGACCCCTGAAGAAGTGAAGGCTTTTTATGATGGCAACCCCGACGTATTTAAAACTCCCGAAATGGTGCGGGCCAGCCACATCCTCGTGAAAGTGGATAAAACAGCCTCCGCCGAAGAAAAGGCCAAAGCGCTGGAAAAGATCAAGGCCATTCAGAAACGAATCCAGAATGGTGAGGATTTCGCCAAGGTGGCGAAGGAGGTCTCCGATTGTCCGAGCAAGGATAATGGCGGCGACCTGAACTTTTTCCAAAAGGGCCAGATGGTGCCGCAATTCGAAAACGCCGCTTTTTCGATGAAACCGGGGCAGACCAGCGATATCGTGGAAACTGAGTTCGGCTATCACCTAATAAGGCTGACCGATACTAAAGAAGCGGGAACGATGTCCTTTGAGGAAGTCAAGCCCCGCATCGAACAACACCTGAAGACTGAAAAAATGTCCCAGGAATTCCCTAAATATGTAGAAACGTTCAAATCCAAAGCCAAGATAGAGGTCTTTGTAAAATAGTGCATTTCAAATATCCCCTTATCGCGAAATAGCCAAAATCCCCCCTTCCCAGGGGGGATTTCCATTAGTGAAAACTTGATGCCGTCTCCTCTATGCTGCTTGCACCCGGTTCGATACACGAACGGTCTTTGGTGAACCGTTTCGGTTTTTGATTCTTTATTGAAAACGGCGGACGAGTTAATGACAATCAGGTTTACCAACGCGGACCGTCAGCAGATGAAAACCCTGGGCATCAGTACGGCCAGGGTATTTGAACAGATTGACATATTCAGGCGCTCCGATTTTTTCGTCCGCCTGAAAAGACCGTGCACCCTTGGTGACGGCGTTCGAAAAATCGACGATGCCGATTTAGGGGAATATATCCAATTGCACTCCTCGGCTGCCAGGCAGGGCCGGTTCATGAAATTCGTTCCTGCGTCCGGGGCGGCCACCCGGATGTTCCAGTCTCTGCTGCAGATTTTCTATCTTCCCCAATATCTCGAAAGGGATGAGCTGCAAAAGAGAATGGACCAGGGGGTTTCGATCGCGTGCGACTTCAAGCGTTTTGTCGATAAGCTCGACAGGTTCCCTTTCGTGCACAACTTGAGGGAGGCCCTGGCCTGCGACGGATATATCCTGGATGACATAGTCCGCGACGGCCGTTTCAGAATTCTGCTGGAATATCTTCTAACCCCAAGAGGTCTCAGCTACGGGAATCTTCCCAAAGCCATGCTCCTGTTTCACTCCTACCCCGACGGACACAGGACCGCCTTCGAGGAGCAGCTTGCCGAGTCGGTAACATACCTGGGGGCCAACAGCGGCAAGTGCAGCCTGCACTTCACCATCCCGGAGGAACACGAGACAAGCTTCCAGGCCATCAGGGAGCACGTCTGCCGCCGTTACGCGGATCGTTACTGCGCCACTTTTGACGTTTCCTTTTCCTTCCAGAAATCCTCGACAAATACTGTAGCCGTGGATATGCATGGATTGCCCTTCCGTGACAGGCTCGGCCGGCTTCATTTCAGACCGGCCGGACACGGCGCTCTGATCGAGAATTTAAATGAGCTCAACGCCGACCTTATCTATGTAAAAAACGTGGACAACGTCGTTCCCGACAGACTCAAAGAGACGGTTTGCTTCTGGAAGAAGGTGCTGGGCGGCCATCTGGTCTCAATTCAGGAAACAATTCATTCGCTCTTGCGCCGGATGCAGGACCCGGAGTCGAGCCATGTGGTCCTGGAGGCTGAAGGTTTCGCAGCGCGCGAACTTCTATTAAGCTTTCCCGCAGGGTTTAAAATATGGCCTGCGGAAAAGAAGCGCTCCTTTTTGCTCACTATGTTGAACAGGCCGATTCGAGTCTGCGGCGTGGTCCCAAACGCCGGCGAACCTGGAGGAGCGCCCTTCTGGGTCGAAGATGAAAATGGAAACCTGTCCGTTCAGATAGTCGAAAAGGCTCAGGTGGATTTAAATTCCTCCGAGCAGAACGCCGTATGGAATTCATCCACCCATTTCAACCCGGTCGATATCGTATGCTGCGCGCGGGATTTTGAAGGAAAGCCTTACGATCTGAGAAAATTCGTCGATCCCAAGACGGTCATAATTACCAGGAAATCAATAGACGGAACAGACGTACAGGCCCTCGAACTTCCCGGACTCTGGAACGGCGGCATGGCCCGATGGATAACCGTATTCATAGAAGTCCCTGTAGCCACCTTCAACCCTGTCAAATCACTGTTCGATCTGCTGCGGCCCGAGCATCAGCCTGACCTACCCCACCGCAGCGGCCTCAGCGCCGACGGTTAGCAGGTTACTCTACCCTGCCGGGACTTACGCCGAAAGACTTAGGCCCTCTTGCTTTGCGGGTGTGATCAGGATACCGGAAGCCAACTTTTGCGCGTTCAGCCTGCGAATCGGTTCCCGGACCAGGCTGCGGATTCTGTCCTGCACCAGACCGGCAACGTTATCCCAGGTATACCGCTTTCTTACATGTTCCAATGCATTTTGCGCCTTCTGGTTCGCTATGGCCGGATTTTCATATACCGTCCGAAGCATGTCCCGGATCGACTGCAGGTCGGGTTCGAGCACGTACCCGGAGCCTCCGGCCAGCCGCATGCCATCAACGTTTATCTCCCTTCGCCCGGCCGGAATCTGATAGGAAAACTCCTGCAAGCAGAAGTCGTCCGTTGCGCCCCCCGATGTGACGATGACCGGGATGCCGCAGGCCATGGCTTCGAGCACAGGAAGGCCGAATCCTTCGCCCCGGTAGGGATGCACCAGGCAGTTACAGGCGGTAAAAAGTCCCGGGATGTCCTGTTCCTCGATCACCTCGGTAAGATATACCAGTTGGGGTGCCGCCGGATCATCTTGTATCTGCCGGATAATGTCCCCTATGCCCTGGCCTTTATAGAAGGAATCCACGCCGATGTCCTTAACTATCAAAACCACATCGTCTTCTCGCCGGAAGGTACTTCGGTAGGCTTCGAGAAGCAGATCGATACCTTTTCGCCAGATGGTGCCCCCGACGAAAAGGAACTTGAACTTCTTGCGAGTGGGCAAAGGATAGGGGGCGGCCCCGGGATGAAAAAGATCGGTGTTCACCCCGTTCGGGACCACCCGGACCCGCTCCACAGGTATCCCGCTCACCACATAGCTCTTGAGGACATACTTGCTTGGGACCCATATTTCATCGACCAGATCGCTCATCGGCCCGATCCAGTCTTCCGGCAGCCGTCCGAACTCCCATGGCTGAATCATTACCCAATGGCCCGAAGGAGGAGGAACGAAGTTAGGCGGCCATTGGTGCCGGACGTGGACATTAGGCATACAAGGAAGACGTTTGTTGACGCAGGAGGCGATCTTGCGGAACCGTGGGGCCTCCCCGGGCCCGAACTGGTCCTTCTCATAAGGTATCACGGCGACATTGTGACCGGCGTCGATCAGCTTGAGACAAAGTTCCCGATTAATCAGGGCAAGGGAATGGTAAACAAACTGGGAGCCTTCCCAGATCACGTTCAAGGGTTTTTCCGGGCTGGCACTGTTTTTAGCAGATAACGAATTATTGCCGGCAGATGATACCACCTCACCGTAATGATCGAGCAATTCAGCCAGATATCCCTTAAAACCTTTGCCGGGGGAAATATTTTGCTGCATCTGCGGCAGCAGGGACGGATTTTCCACCAGCCGCCGCAAAGTACCTGCCAGTGCTGCAGGATTACCGGGCTCAAAGAGAAAACCGTTCACCCCCTCCTGAATGAAATCGGGGATCCCTCCGATACGGCTTCCAATGACCGGAACCCGCGCGGCAAGGGCCTCAGCGACAACCAGGGGCGCACAGTCCTCCCAAACTGATGGAATAACCACCAAGTCTACACGGCCAAGGAGATCAGGAAGCTGGGACAGTTCGTAATGCCCATGAAACCGGACCAGGTTTTTCCTGTCGATTTTTTCCAATTCTTTGACGTAAGTGGCAGGGCCACTGCCAAAAACCTGAATCTCGATCTGACCGGCTTCAAACACCTCGCCTGCCGCTACCAGAACATGAATACCTTTTTGTGGAAGCAAGCTGCCGATGAAGCCGACTTTAAGCGGGCGCGCTGATGAATTTTCCGGCATCCGACAGGCGCCGATGTGCTGCCAGATGTGGTCGACCGTTTCCGGCTGCTGCTGGAGCACACAGATGCGCGAAGGTGAGTGGCCGTTTTCGATAAAAAGTTGACGCACACGATTGGACACGGCCAGGTGGCGGCCAATATGCCTATCGAACATCCGCCGGCCGTGCTCGACCCGCAGAGCGTAATCAGCAGCCTTATCCGGCCTGCCGATACAGGCGGCACACTTGCTGCCATCATCGGAAGGGCCCGAACAAAGCTTGAGGTCCTTTTGGAACAGGTACATCCTCGGGCACATGGGCCAATAGTTGTGGGAGGTGTAGACGCTGGGTCTCCCGGCCAGGGATACCGCCTCGGAAACTCCCATGGAGAAGTTCAACAGGCTGTGGTAATGAACGATATCAGGTTGTAAGCGGGCAATCAATCTGGAGACAATGCTCCTCATATTCGGGTCGTCTATTTCACGCTGCGGATTTTCCAAATCGTAGAAAACGGCCGGCCGATTATAAACCCCAAATAAACGAATTCCGTTCTCATTGCTCTCCTCTACGTGATAGGCTCTTTTTTCAGGCAGTATCCGGGCACCGGTGAAGATCACGGAGAGCTCATATCCCTGCGCGGCCAGTGCCTTGGCTATCTGCCTCGGCAGGATGGTGCCGCCGCCTTCCTCGTGCCAGCCGTACATGAAGAAAAGGATATGGCGTGGGACTTTCGTGGCCGGCGCGTGGAGGATGGGGCGGGATCCGTTGCCGCCAGCCGGTTCCATGGCCGCGGGATGTGTTGCAGGGACAGGTTTATGTTGTTCCTCTATGGCCGGGATTACTCCCAGTCCTCCGTCCATTGCGACGGCCGAGGGATCTTCACGCAGTACGCCTACCGCCCATCTGATTTGAGCCGGCCGGTAGAGGGCTGCGTGGTTTAAGACGATCTGCGCTTTTATCTTCTGGTCGGCGATCCTGTCTTTGGAATACTGCCCCTGAGAATGTCTTCTGTACCACAATATGGCTCCCGGCACCCTTTTGCCGTGAAAGCCTCTTTCTCCGCAACTGATCCAGAAATCCCAGTCTTCGTATCCAACGTCCGTCGAAAAACCGCCAACGATCTCCCATACTCTTTTCGGAAACATGGCCGCACTGGAGCAGATGTAGTTGAACTTCGTCAAGGTGGTGAAATCGTACTCCGGATGTGGCTCGAACCTCGTCACCTCTCCAAAGTTTTGTTGATCCGGATAGGCAATGGACACTCCTGGAGTGAACTCCAAAGTCTTGGCGCATTCGAGGAGAAAATCGGGGGACAGCTTATCGTCGGCGTCCAAACAGAGCATGTACTTGCCTATGGCCTGGGAAATCCCATTGTTGCGGGCGATAGCGGGTTTGCCCGAGTTGGGCTGCCTAATGATTCTTATCGCTTTCGAGGAGGACTCATCAATGAGAGACTCGGCCACTGCCTGGCTGTCATCGGTGCTGCCGTCGTTAACGATTATGATTTCATAGCTCTGCAGGGACTGGGACAGAATGCTTTCCACACATTCCCTTAGGTGCCGGCCGTAGTTGTAGCAGGTTATGACGACTGAAATCAGTGGACTGCACTCTATATGGCCGCTCAAGGTCACTCGAGCTGGATAGCGCAGTTCCATGGTTTTCCAGCCCCGCTGGGCAAGGGCTGCGGCAATTTCCCCGCCCTGACGTCCAAGTTGGCCCTCTGCGGCCAATTCTTCGAGAGCGAATCTTCTAAATACGAAAGAAGCTGACTTGGGTCGGGCAGGGGGTTCCTGCAAACGGGTCGAAAGCTCCTTTTCATCATGGAGCCAGGGTGTGATTTTCACGCAGCCGATAGATTCGATCCGGGCCGGAAACTTGACAGCTTCGGCGTATGCTTCAGGGGCAACGGCTCCCGCCGGTTCGCCGGGCCAGACTATCCATTCGGGAGATCCTTCCTCAGATAATGCCTCCGGAAACCACTCTGTCCCGAGATCAGCCAAAGAATAAGGAAGGGCCGCTCGCAAATTGGACACAAATTCGTTTAATTCCCCCGCCCCCCGTGAATCGCCAAATACACCAATGGTTTGTGTATCCTTCAAGGCATAACGCTTGAATACCTCTGACCAATCTTTGACGAAGGCGTTGCCCTTGGCGACTGTCTTGCTCTGGTCGTGGTGCCGGTAATACGAAAGTACCCGGTCGATAGAGTGAAAGCGGGCCGATTTCATCATGCGGGCCCAGAGATCATGGTCCATTGCAAAGTGGAGGGATGGATCGACGTAGGTCCCGTCGCAACGCTTTACGGATTCAAGAAGACTGCGCGCGAAAAAAATCGCGGGCTGAGTTGGTATGGAGTAAGGTATCCAATACTTCATCAGGTGGTAAAACGATCGCTCGGGATTTGCGAGTTCTTTGAAGGGCTTTCCAGATGGGTCGGCGAGGAGGCATTTACCCATGAGTACGGATTTTTGCCCCGAGGCCAGTTCCTGCGCAACACGGTGGAATGCTTCAGGCGCAAGCCAGTCATCCGAGTTGAGCCAGCAGATGATATCCCCCGAAGCCCTTGCAAAGCCCTTGTTCAGGGCGTCACTCTGGCCGTTGTCTTTGTCGGATATCCACTTGAGGTGCGGAAAGCGCTTCAATATTGAAAGCGTGTCGTCAGTCGATCCTCCGTCGATCACGATGTGCTCGAAGTTAGGATATTGCTGGTCCAGCACGCTACGAATATTTTGTTCGATGTACCGGGCTTGGTTGAACGAGGGCGTAATGACGGATACGAGGGGCCGTCCGGAAGGTTGCTTCTCCATACTCGACCCGGCATCGGCACTGTGCCGATGCAATTTCAGCTTATCCAGTCTGGTGGAGAGAGTACTTACATTATCGATCAGTTCAACATCATCAGTTTGAACGCTCAGGATCTGTTCGACCAGTTCGCGGCTTTTCCGGTATTCGCAAGACTCGTAATATAGGACAGCGAGATTGTTGAGCATCCGGGGATGATTCGGAGAAGATTCGAGCAGTGAATGGAACATTTCCTCGGCTTCTTTGACCCTGCCTGCGAGGAACGAAGCAATAGTAACAGCATTACAGAGTTCCTTTTCTCGAACTTGAGATGCAGTGGCGATGATATACTGTAACAATTTCCTATTTATCCCTTGCTTCGAGTCATAAGCCAGCTTCATTTCTTGCAGGCTAAGCTGAAGCTCTTCCAGGACACCACGAAAAGAGGGATCGATTTTGCGCCTCCAGGAATCAAAAGCGTCTCTTTCTATGGCGACGGGGCCGGTTCCAGGCAGCAACATTTTTTCTCTTGACCCGCGATGAAGCTCTTGGTCTCTAAGAATTGCCGCGTCAGCCTCCTCGAGGTACTCGCTCCGGAATATCTGAGAACGTTGGGAAGGCTGTGATCGGAATGCTCCGAGAAGGCAATCTACGCCGGTCAGTGGAGCGTGACGGAAGAAACGAAGCCAAAGTTCCAAATCGCCGGCAAGACTGAAATTCGTATCTATGCAACCCGCTTTCTTCCATAGCGATCTTTTCCAAAACGTGGATTCCTGCTGAATCCATTTATAATCTCCCGACAGGTATCGTTTGTGCGACCAGGCGGGAATGTCGCCTATATGCTGTATGTTGCCCGACTCATCAAGAATTGTACACCGGCTGGTGATCCACTCGACGTGCGGCAGCCGGGAGAAAATATGTGCTATACTGTAAAGAGAGCCGGGCATGAGTTTATCGTCAGAATTGATCCAGCCCATTATATCGCCGGAAGATCTCTGAAAGCCTGCATTTACGGCGCTGTAATGGCCGTCATCCGGACCGCTGCTCCAGTAGCTCAGATGTTTTTCGTATTTTTTGATGATGGTTACAGACCGGTCTGTGCTGCCTCCGTCCATAATGATGTATTCCAAGTTTGGATAACCTTGGCTCAGCACCGATTCAATACACTCTTCCAGATAAATCCCTTGATTGAAGGAGGGAGTGACGATCGAGATTTTGGGTGGCATGGCCCCATGGGGGTCCTCAGGCGCCGCGAAACTCACCGGCCGGGGCGACATGAAGGGAAGGAAAAATATGGCACCGGATCGATTCATTCGGCCACCGCAAACATCTGCGTTTGCCGGGCCTGAAACGGTAACAGAGGTAACGCTTTCGTCGACCTGATTTTCCCAGATGCGAGGGGCTTTCTCTGCTTCCCATTTTGAGCGGTAATACTGAAGCCGTGGATCGGAGAATGGAAATTGGAGCCGGGGGCTGCTCGCATGGTCAAGCGAGACCAATGCGCCTCGATAGTCGCCCCTTCGCGCCTTGTTGAGTGCAATCCAGAAGGTCACGATCCCGTAATCGCAATTACCGCCCGCACAAGCCACCGCGATGTTTTCCTGGAACGAGGCAAAAGATGGGCCATCGAGCTTGGATATGAGGATTTCCGCTTCGAGCATTTCCGCCCTTTGGGCGGGGTCGTTGAAATCACCTCGCAGCGAGAGCAGAAAATCCGACTGTACGGGCTGAGGATCTTTCTCTGCCAAGGAACCACCTTTTTTTTCGGTCAGGTACTGCGACATCTTATGAACGGTATTCAGATCGCGCAGGCTCACATCAAAAGGGATATCCATGCGCATAGCACTTGCGGCGAACGTGTAGGTCTCGACAATATCGAGCGAGTCGAGCAGGCCTGAATCAACCAGCTCCGTCTCGCCATCAACGTCTATATCCAGTCCTCTCTGCTTGAGCCTCTCCGAGAGAAAACCGGCCAGAGCCGATGATAATCCTTGCACTCCCAACCCACGTTCAGCTTCCATATGCGCGTTATTGAGCAGCAGAGAGCAAAAAGATTCAGTTTCCGATCTGGGTTCAAAGAGCATTTTTTTGGGCTGAAAGCCGATGCTTGTTCCGGTCAACTTCGCGATCTCTTCGATATAGAGGCCTGCCCCACGGTCGTTCACGTGCAGTCCGTCTTCCTGCAAATACTGGCATGACGGAAGGTCGTCCTTTCCAAGGATTGTCTTCAGGGGATTTATGACCAGGATGCCGCTGTCCGCACACAATTTTGCAATCTGCCGGTTGAAAGCGCGGGTGATATCGAGCTTGTTCTTTTCTGTTACGTTCAGGTTCTGAAAATTTACTTCATGGAGGGGTTGAGGAAAGACCAGCCACCCGAATCTTCCGGAGCCGTTGAGTTCACGGAAGATTGCTCCATACCTTTGCATTATCAGATTGAAGACTGCGGTCAACCGGCCCAGTGAAGCGGCAACCCAGAGATGGAAAATGTCATGGGTGCCTATGCTAAGAAATTTCCATCCTTTCTCGGCGGCAAAAATGCTTCTGACCTTTTCCCCTATTGGAATAGACTGATAGAAATGCTCTATCTGGAGAGCGCCAACCCAGTAAGCGCTGACTTTTTCTCCCTCAGCATCTATTTCAAAGCCCAATCTATTGAAGCAGTCTACGTTGCTATTTCCAGTGATGATCATAATACACTGAATCCCTTCGACTCATAGATTTGCTCGTTTCGAGCCCTGCTTATCTTCCCGCTGCTCGTCTTCACGAGCGACATGTGTTCGAGAATTTCCACGCGTTTGGGAACAATGCCGACTTCTTCCATGACCGCCTTTTGGATGGCAATCTTCAGCGGAGTCGGCGCATTGCCGTCCTGGCGTTCGGCAAGGACAAAAAGGTCCTGGGTGCCCATCTCTTCGTTCCAGATGCCGAAGGCAACGACTCGTCCAGGGTAGATGCCTCGTACTGCCGATGCTGCAAACTCCACGTCCTGTGGAAAGATGTTTTTGCCGCAGACGATGATGAGGTCTTTTTTTCTTCCCGTGATGAAAAGCTCCCCGTGCTCATCCATGAACCCCAGATCGCCTGTGAGATAGAACCCGTCGCGCAGCGGCCGCGTGCTGTCGAGAAAGTTTTTGAACAAGCTCGGTGAGCGGACGCCGATCTCCCCCGCCCCGGTATTTTGCGAATCAAAGACCTCGACCTCCACCCCCGGCAGCGGCTTTCCGCAGGAGAGCAGCGCGCCCGACGCATCGAGCCGCCTGTAGTTGCCGTGCGATGGCAAGGTCTGGGTGACGGCGAAAGTATTTTCTGCGAGGGCGTAGCAGACGGTCATGGTTTCAGGGCGAACGGAACGGTACTTTTCGGTGAAGAGTTCATGGCTGCTCAGACGTGCGGGCTCGGAGCAGTTGATCCACATCCGGATGCTGCTGAGATCGTGCGCCTTGCCCTTGTTCACGAGCAGATGGTAGGCGAAATTCGGAAGGAAACAAAGGGTCGGCTTTTTTTCCTCGATGGCCGCCAGCAGAACATCGGGCTGTGTGATCCAGTCGAAGGGGTCCATCTGATAGAAGGGAGCGCCGCACATCAGGGGCATGAGGTAGCAGGCGATGAGCCCCATATCATGGTAGAGAGGCAACCAGCTCACGATTGCATCGGAGGGTCCAATCCGCAGGGCGGCGGCGTAGCTTTGCATATGGGCAATAATCCCGCTGTGGGTGAGCACCACGCCTTTCTGCAATCCGGTCGAACCCGACGAGAACTGGACGAGGGCGTCCTGGGAAGGAAAACCCCGGTCCACTCCGGAGATCTCGGGGAGCATCTGGGGCGAGAAGGCTTTCGCCTGCGAGATCTCAGCGTATCTCGCCTGTTCAGGGACGTCGCTGAAGAGGGCGCCGAATCCCGTTATCTCACGGATGTGATCGATTCTTCTGCGGTATTCCGATTCGCTGACCTTCGCAGTGGGCGGGCTGATCTGGGCCGGAAGATGGCCCGCTTTCATTGCTCCGATATAGGCTGCGAGCAGATGGATATCAAGTTTCTTGATGAAGAGGACAAGCGTCGGTTCGGACAGGTTCCGAGCAAAGAGCGATGCATATCGGCAGACATAGTTCCAGAACTCGTCCCGGGAATAAGAAAGCCATTCTCCGCCGGCGCGAACGGAACAGCAAAGAGCGTATGGGTCCTGCTCACGGTAATATTCGATGCATTCGGGCACGGTGTTTTTTTCAGGACAACTGGATTTCATAATCATCCATTCAGGGTGCTGATAAACAAAGAAACGAAGAGACCGACTTTCCCGATTCAAACTTTATACCAACTCCTAAATGGTTTTGAACCGTGGAGGCCGAAGGTGCACACTCGGCAATTAGAGTCAAATAGTTGACCATTCTTGCCCCCGCCGCGCCGCATTCATCCGGGAGCAAGGAGCGGCCCACCATCTGCATTCCTTGGCATGTATGTTGCTCTTCAGTACACCCAAGCCAGTCTCATTGTGCCCCGGGCGGGCGCACCATTGCTGCCCGCCTGGAAAAAGTAACGGTAAGGCTCCTTGTTTTTTCAACTATATTGAACGTTTCGCAGCGAGACGAGTAGTGACCGGCATGCTGATGCGGGCGTTGATCACGGGCATATCGGGCTTTGTGGGTAGCCATCTGGCAAGGCATCTTTTGCCGCTGGGTGCGGATGTTTGCGGCATTGCCCGCCGTGCGGAAGGCGAATGGAGCTTTCCGGGCAGTGAAAGGCTTGAGGTCTGCACCGGAAACATATTGGATGAGGATTTTCTTCGGAATTGTATCGAAACGATAAGGCCAACGCATGTATTCCATCTCGCCGGAATCATGGGCGGTGCGGCGGGCAGCGGCTTGGACCAGTACGAGAGCAATACCTGGGGAACGGTAAGATTGCTGGATGCGCTGCGGGAACAAAAGCCGGCCCCCTGGGTCTTGGTCGCGGGTTCGAGTGCGGTCTACGGCCCTGCCGGAAAACTTCCCATTGGCGAGGAGCAGGCTTTCCAGCCGCTGACTCATTACGCCGCCAGCAAGGCAGCGCAGGAACTGGTCGCAATACAGTACCACCTTGGATACGGAATGAACGTCGTTCGGACAAGGACATTCAATCTGGTCGGCCCGGGGTTGTCCCGCGCGTTGTTGCCCTCTGAACTGGCCTACCAGGTCGCCCATGCAGAGGCAGGGGGGCCCTACGTGATCCGGGTTGGGAATCTGGCCCCGCGACGTGACTATTCGGATGTCCGGGATGTGGTCCGCGCATACGTGGCGCTGGCAGCCGTCAGCCAGCCCGGAGAGGTCTTCAATGTTTGCACAGGACATTCCCGCTCCATTCAGGAGTGCGCGGAGATACTGACTGGAATGGCAAGAGTGCCGGTGAGGCTCGAAGTAGACCCCACCCGCATGAGAAGGATCGAGATCGAAGACCAGGTGGGCAACGCCGAACGATTGATGAAAAGAACCGGCTGGCAGCCGCTAATTCCCATCGAAAAGAGCCTGGGGGACCTGCTGGACTGCTGGCGACACAAATTGAACGTAATGGGGGAAACATGTCCTGGAAGGATGTAAGGGTGCTCGTAACCGGAGCGGGAGGTTTTATCGGCAGCCACCTCGTTGAGGAGCTGGCGGGTCAGGGCGCTCGCGTGCGTGCATTTGTCCGGTATAACTCAAGGGGGGACTTGGGGTTCCTGAAATTCCTGCGCGCCGAATTGAGGCAAACCATGGAAATTGTTCAGGGCGACCTGCGCGATCCCTCTGCCATGCTGCGTGCGATGGAGGGGTGTGCCTACGTTTTCCATCTCGGGGCAATGATTTCAATCCCTTATTCCTACATCCACCCCCGGGAGGTAATAGAAACAAATATCCTCGGGACCTTAAACGTCCTGGAGAATTCCCGGCTGACCCGTCCCGACCGGGTCATACACGTATCGACAAGCGAAGTTTACGGGACCGCCAGAACGGTTCCCATTTCCGAGAATCACCCTCTGCAGGGGCAGTCGCCTTATTCGGCAAGCAAGATAGGTGCTGACAAGGTAGCGGAAAGCTACTACCGGGCATTCGACGTTCCGGTGGTCACCGTGCGGCCCTTCAACACCTACGGCCCCCGGCAGTCGGCACGAGCGGTCATTCCAACCATCATCACGCAGGCCCTCACAAAAGATCATGTCCGCCTGGGCGCCCTGACGCCCGCCCGTGACTTCACATTTGTTCAGGATACCATCCGGGGGTTTATTTCCGCGGCCGTGGCAGACGGGGTGCTCGGCACTGAAATAAATCTCGGGAGCAATCGTGAGATCAGCATAGGCGACTTGGTGGATCTGATTGTCAAGCTTGTTGGAAAGCCAGCGGAAGTCCTTTGCGACCAGAACCGCCTGAGACCCGGAAAGAGCGAGGTGGAGCGGCTTCACGCCGATAACTCGTTGGCCGGCCGGCTGTTGGGCTGGCAACCGTCGGTTTCCTTGACGGAGGGTCTGGGTAGGACGATTTCATGGATAAAAGATCATCTCGATCTGTACCGAATCGAGGAATACCGCGTTTAGCCATCGTCAACACCTTTGAGGAAAGGAACCGACAATGCAAGCAGTGATTCTGGCCGGAGGCCGTGGGACCCGTCTTGCGCCATACACTACAGTGCTGCCTAAACCCTTGATGCCGGTTGGCGACATGCCAATCCTGGAGATACTGATCCGTCAGCTACAGATCACCGGAGTCACAAAAGTCTTCGTCGCCGTCGGCCACCTCGCATCGTTGATCATGGCCTACTTCGGCAAGGGAGAGCATGTCGGAATGCCGATCGAATACTCTTTCGAGCCTTTCCCGCTGGGAACGGCCGGCCCGCTGAGCCTGATTCCCAAGCTGGACAATACCTTTCTTGCCATGAATGGAGACCTGCTCACCGACCTGGACTTTTGCGCCATGCTCAGGGCACATCGGGAGACCGGCGCTGCAGCCACTGTCGGCCTTTACACCAGGGATGTCACAATCGACCTGGGTGTCGTTGAAACGAACGCATGCAGCCAGATTACCCACTACAGCGAAAAGCCGGTTTATCATTACCAGGTGAGCATGGGGGTATACGTGTTCGAACCAACGGTGCTGCGCTTCATTCCCCGTGAAATGCGCCTCGACATGCCCGACCTCGTCCGCAAGCTCATAGAGGCAGGAGAGCATGTGATAGGATACCATCACTCCGGCTACTGGCTCGACATAGGCCGACCCGACGACTATCAGACGGCACAGGACGATTTCGAGCGCATGTCGTCGACGCTTCTGGCAAATAGCTCGATGCCATCGGTCCATCGTCAGATCCTTCTGAACGACTACGCATGCATATCGCCGGCCGTTCCGACCAACGGCCGGATGCAAAAATCCGCATGATCGCAGCCTCAACACTTCTGGATCCCGGCCCAGGCCGGGGTCCAGCGTTCTCTCGCTATAGCCCTATAATTTCAAAGCCCTGGTTCGTGGTAAAAATGCCTTAAAAGGTGAAGTCAGAAGATTGACAGTGGTAACAGGCCCACCTGCTTACAGGAATTATCGAGTCAACGATTCTGTAAGGATTTAACTTACTGGAGTGAGTTGGTATAGATTTTGATTGAATCAGTAAGATGCGAGGCGGCGGGCATTCTCCTGCCGGTCAAACCCTCTTGCGCACAACGGGGAGAGATCGTGGCCGAAAAGAACGTACCGATCAACAAGGGCAACTATTCACTCGATACCATCGAAAGGGAGTCGCTCTTCGAAGAGCACCGGGCAGAGGGATGGGAGCCGGAGTACCGGGAATACAGGCAGAACTGGGCTCGTTTCCCCCGACAGCAGATAGTTTCCGACTATCCGTTATTGATCGATGTGGAACTGGCTTCGATCTGCAATTTAAAATGCCCAATGTGCTACACCATTAAGGAGGAGTTCAAAAAGAAAGTCAAATCGGCTCTCATGGACTTCGATCTCTTCAAGAAGATCGTCGATGAAATAGGAGGGAAAGTCCCCGCCTTGAGGCTGAGTCTGAGAGGAGAGCCTACCCTCCACCCTCGGTTTACCGAATGCATCCGCTATGCGGTGGAGAGCGGAATCAAGGAAGTATCTTTCCTGTCCAACGGCAGCATGCTGAACGTAGAATATTTCGAAAAGATAATGAGGGCGGGAACGAGCTGGATCACTCTATCGGTAGACGGCCTTGACGGGACCTATGAGAAGATCCGCAAACCGCTGAAATTTTCGAGCACGCTTCAGAAAATAGCGGACATTAAAACTATCAAGGAGAGAGCATCCTTTCACAAACCGGTGATAAAGATCCAGTCGGTGTGGCCCGCTATCAGGGAAAATCCCGAAAAATACTATAATACTCTTTTCCCTTACACCGATCTCATAGCCTTCAATCCACTCATAGACTACCTGGGGAAGGATGAAGAGATAGTCTACGAGGAAGATTTTTCCTGCCCTCAACTCTATCAGAGGCTTGTCGTAGGTGCAGACGGCCTGGTCATGATGTGCTCCAATGACGAGGAGAATACGGTCGTTGTCGGAGACGCGAACTATCAGCGCATCTGCGAAATATGGCACGGCCGGGAGTTGAACTCCGTGAGGGAAACCCACAGGAAAAGAAATGGGTTCATGCAGATTCGGGTTTGCAAGAAATGCTATCTGCCCAGAAAAACTGAAAATTCAGAACGGGCCGTTGTGAACGGCAGGGAGATAATTGTCCGCAACTACATAAACAGGCAACAGCGCGTAGGCGAATAGAACCGCGTGTCTCTTATCCTTCGGGGTTCGGAGACTCTGCGCATCGGTGAATGTGAACGGCAGGGGTGGATATGCTCAGGAGCTACAGGCGCGACAGGTGCTACATCATTGCAGAAATCGGCGGCAACTTCACCACCTGTGAAGAAGCCGTGGCACTGGTGGATGCTGCGGCCGTCTGCGGCGTTGATGCAGTAAAGCTACAGACTTACCGGGGGGACACCTTGGCGAGCAAGAGCGCGATATTCGACATGGAGAATACGGGCGTCACCTCTCAGTACGATCTCTTCAAGAAGTACGAAATAGACGAGGAACTTCACCGTAAAATATTTGACTATATCGGTTCAAAGGGGCTTGACTGGTTCTCGACTCCTTCCCATGAAACCGATGTGGATATGCTCGAAAATCTCGGCGTCGGAGCATACAAGATCGGTTCGGACGACGCCGTAAATATCCCTTTTCTTAAATATATCGCCAAGAAAGGCAAACCGGTCCTGCTCTCCACAGGGATGTGCTCGATGGATGAGGTCCGGGAGTCGGTTTCGGCCGTCCTGGGAGAAGGAAACGCGCAGATAACTCTGTTGCATGCGATCACCAGTTATCCGACGCATGCCGAAGATGTGAACCTGCTCGCGATGAAAAGGATGATGGAAGAGTTCGCACTCCCGGTCGGCTACTCGGACCATACACTCGGCACCGTCGCATGCCTCGCTGCCGCCGCCATGGGCGCGGCCGTCATTGAAAAGCATTTTACCATCGACAAGAACGCCGAAGGGCCGGACCACATGCTTTCCGCCAACCCCGCCGAGATGAAATCCATCGTGGACCAGATTAGAGTGATGGAAAAGATGCTGGGCAGCGGAATAAAGATGCCGGCAGTATCGGAGGCCACAACCAGGGTCAACAACCGCAAGAGCATCGTCGCGGCGAAAACGATCAAAGCCGGATACGCACTAGAGTCTAAAAACATTGCGATCAAAAGGCCAGGATACGGAATTGCACCCAAATATTTCGAGCAAATCCTGGGGCGCAGGGTCAATCGGGACATAAGCGAAGACGAAGTGGTTGAATGGAGCGACCTGGGATGACGGGGATAATTCTTCAGGCAAGGATGGGATCAACCAGGCTTCCCGGCAAAGTGATGAAGAACGTATGCGGGAGGGCGATGCTCGAGCATATCCTTACCCGCCTGAAACTGGCAACCGAAGCCGACATGCTCATCGTTGCGACTACTACCAAAGATATGGACGACTGCATTTACGAATTTGCCCTGAGCCAGGGGGTCTTTTGTTACAGAGGCGACGAAGCGGACGTGCTCGACCGCTATTACCAGGCGGCGGTTCATTTCGGACTGCGCCGCATCGTGAGGGCCACCGCGGACAACCCCCTCGTGGACCCCGAAGAGATAGACCGCCTCATCCGGCTCCATAAGGACACCTCGGCGGATTATACACATGCTTTCGGGCAACTGCCGCTGGGAGTGGGGACGGAGTGTTTCACGATGGAGGCCCTTGAACGCTCATGGATGGAAGGTTTTGAGCCGAATCACCGAGAACACGTCAATGAGTACATCCAGGAGCGGCCTCGGATGTTCCATATCGAACAGCTCGAAGTCCCCGAGGAGAAGCGGGCGCCTTTGCTCAGACTCACGGTGGACACCGTTGAGGACCTGCAGAGGGTCGGCTCTATTTATGAATCGTTATACGTGGCGGGCTGCTGGATAAGCACAGAGGAAGCGATACGCGCATGCGCACTGTAATATGCATAGAGGCATCCCACCAACGGGGGATGGGACATCTCTTTCGCGGGCTGCACCTTGCGAAGGCGCTCCGCGCGGCTGGTGGGGAGATTCTCTTTGCAGTAAACGATGACCGGCAGTCGCTGGAGGTCCTGCGTTCCGAAGGGTTCGATGCCGAAGTGGTCCCCTCTTACGCCTCGGGATCCGACTGGGAAGAAGGAATCCTGCGAAAGCACCGCCCGGACTGGTGGATCAACGATCGCCTGGATACGGCTGCAGCGCATGCCGAGAAAATCCTCGCCTCCGCGGTCATGCTTGCAACCTTCGACGACCATGGAGACGGCGGGCTTTCCGCCGCGTTCAACGTTCTCGCCATGGACCTTAAGCCATCGGAAAGAATGCCGAACGGCCTCTACGGGACAGAGTACATCATCCTCGATCCCGCAATCGAAAAATGCCGGGCCGCGCTCCCATCGCGCGGCAACCCCTCAGAGATCCTGGTTACCCTTGGCGGAAGCGACACTTATGGGATGACTCCGCGCGTCCTCTCCGCCTTGGGCGGAATGCAGGTTCCCCCGGTGGCCGGCGTTTCGGTCGGGCCGAATTTCAACCACCGCGAGGCACTGAACTCAGCCATGGTGAACTACCCGGGACGTGTCCGCATCTATGACAATCCATCGAGCCTCGTTGGGCTGATCGCAAAGGCCAAAATAATCATCTGCGGCGGAGGGGTAACGCTTTTCGAAGCGGCCGCGCTCGGTGTCCCGGCCCTGGCGATAGCAAACGAACCTCATGAAATCCCCATCGTCCGGTGGTTCGAAGAGAAGGGGTTTTGCATCTGCCTCGGATTTCGTGAAAACGGGGTTGAGAGACGGTTATCGTCCGCACTACCGGACTTGCTTTCCGGAAGCGATCATCTTGAGCAGATGAGCAGAACCGGGAGGACCCTTGTCGACGGGAGGGGTCTGGAACGGGTCGTGGCCAGGATCAGGGGTGGCCGGCATGAGTGAGAAAACCGCGGTTATTCATCAACCCGACTTTCTGCCTCACCTGGGCTTTTTCCACAGGCTGTTGCGGACGGACATCTTCATAATTCTCGATCATGTCTTCCTCTCCAAGAGCGGCTGGGTGCACCGGGACAAGATCAAAACGCCCCAGGGGGAACAGTGGATAACAATCCCGGTGAAAAAGACCGGCCTGCAACCGCTCATCTGCGAGGCAGAGATCGACTACAACCCGCATTACGGCAAAATCCAGAAACTGCTGCATGCCCACTACTCCCATGCTCCCTTTTTCAAGGAGATTTACCCTCCCCTACGGGAAGTCCTGGAACGAAGGCAGACAAGGCTTGTCGATCTCAACCTGGGCCTGCTGAACCTGGCACTGAACTGGTTTGATATACGGATTGAAAAAATAGAGTTCAGCAGCACCCTCGGAATAGCGACTCGGAAATCTCAAATGAACGCGGACCTGGTAGCCGCTGCCGGAGGCACCGTTTACCTCTCCGGACCGGGGGCAAAAGCCTATCATGAAGATGCGCCCTTCTCCCGGGCCGGACTCACCGTTGCCTGGCAGGATTTCCACCATCCGGTCTATCAGCAGCAGCATGGATCTTTTATCCCTTACCTGAGTTGTATCGACCTTTTCTTCAACTGCGGCATTGATAACTCTCAAAAGATATTACGGAGCTGTCTATGAACATACTGGCCCTTGGTGCTCATTTCGACGACATCGAGCTGGGCTGCGGCGGCGCCATGGCGAAACACATCGCAAAAGGCGACAAGGTCTATGCGTATGTGGCAACCGTATCGGGTTTCATAGGTCCGAAAAACAACATCGTCCGGACGAACGAAACAGCGCTGGCAGAAGGGCAGGACGCGATGAACATCCTTGGTGTCGAGCTTATCTGCGGCAATTTCAAGACCCTGGAGATCGAATTCACTGAAGCCCTGAACGTAGGCATCCTGCAAATCGTAGAAGAGAAGAGCATAGAGAAAGTTTATACGCATTGGATGGGCGACATACACCATGACCATCAGGCAGTTGCAAGGGCTTCTCTGCATGCCTGCAGATGGGTGCCAAGACTGCTTATGTACCGCAGCAACTGGTATCATTCGAACCTGGACTTCAGGGGTAATTTCTACATAGACATAAGCGATTTTCTGAACAAGAAAATCCAATCCATACAAGCCCACAAGTCGGAAATGGAGCGGACAAGAGACAGATGGGTAAGTTTTTTCACCAAAGAGGCGGAGAATGCCGGCCAGCGCATCGGAGCCAGATACGCGGAAGTTTTCGAAGTAGTCAAATGGCTTGAATAGTGCTCACCCGCCATGGATGAGAGACGGCGGCGGGCGCAACCTGCGCCGCAATTCATAGCAACCACCTTGCTGTTGGAGAACCTGAAATGAGAGTCGTTGGGACCATTGAAGCAAGAATGGGATCAACCCGGCTGCCGGGAAAAAGCCTGATGGAGATCTACGACGGCATGCCGCTTCTTGGGGCAGTGACTGAGCGCTTCAGGATGTGCAGGAGTGTGGATGCGGTCTGGGTCGCTACGACCACAGAGCCGGCAGACGATGCCATAGCCCAATGGTGCAGGGCAAACGCAGTAGACTGTTTCCGGGGCTCAGAGCAGGACGTCCTAGACCGTGTGGCCAAAGCCGCAATGGAGGCAAGGGCGGATGCGGTTGTCCAGATGGGTGCGGATTCCGCCTATCTTGATTTCAAGCTGATCGATGCAATGGTCCAGGTATTCAGAGGCAGCGGGTGCGATTACCTCTGTAATGATCTTGAGCTGACCTATCCTCTGGGCATCTACGCCCACGTCGTCAGCGTCCCCTGCCTTGTTGCGCTCAATCGCAGGGCCGATTTGTCCGAGCAGGAACGCGAAGATGTTGTACGATACATCTACGAGCATCCGAACGAGTACCGTGTCGTCAACATCCCGGCGCCTCCCGAATTAGGATATCCGGGGATCAGATTGACCATCGACTACCCCGAAGACCTGGAGCTGGCACGCACGATCTATGCGCGCTTCGGAGGTAATCGCTTCACGACCGGGGACGTGATAGGGCTCTACCGAGATGAACCGGAGCTATTCAAAGAGACCAGGGGCCTTGTCCAGCACTCGGCACCTTTCCTGAAAAGGGCTGATGATGAATAGAAAGCTGAGCGCGGCCATAATCGGCGCGGGCCGCATCGCCGGGGGCTACGATACCGATAAGATCGGCAGCGATGCCGGCGTCTACACCCATGCCGGCGCCTATACCCGTGACGAAAGGTTCGTGCTCCGCACCATTTGCGACCTTGACGCATCGCAGGCCGAGAGTTTCCGCAAGCAATGGAACATAGGCTCGGCCACGTCGCACCCTGAAGAGATCTATACAGATTATCACGACGTCATCAGCGTCTGCACGCCTGACACAGCCCACTTCGAAGTTATTCGAAATATTCTCGAACACGGTGCGTGCAGGACAATTTTCGCCGAGAAGCCCCTCGCCCCAACCCGTGATGAGATAGCGCACCTCAGGCGCCTTGCGGACGAGCGCGGCGTGAATCTCGTGGTGGATTATCAGCGCCGGTTTGACAAGTGCCACGAAAGAGTGCGGGACCTCATCTCCCAAGGCAGGCCCGGCCTGCTCGCCGTCAATGCCTTTTACATGAAGGGCCTCGAACACAACGGAGTTGCGCTCATCGATACCCTGACCTACCTCTGCGGGCCACCCGATGAGGTACTTGCCTACAACCGGGTCTTCAACAGCATGGCGGAGGAGTACTCCTATGACTTCATCCTTTTTTATGAGCGCTTCAACACAACCGTCAGAACGATAGACACCGAGCCATCCGAATACCACTACCACATCTTCGAAGTGGACCTTCTCTTCTCCGACAGGAGGGTGACCATCAACGATAATTCCCGGACACTCGAGCAGCGGATGGCGGGGGAGTACGCCTACAGCGGCGTCAAGGCGCTCGATGACAAAAACCCGCTACGGGAGGATACCGGCTATCGGTTCGCACTGCCCGCCGCAGTCGATTATATCTACGAAATCACCGCCAACAACAAGGCCCACGACCGGAACACACCGGAATCGTCCCTGATCGACAGGGCGATTCTCGATGCGATCCCGCTATCATACGAAAACAAAACAAAGGTCCCAATGGGGGTAACGGTATGAAGAAGGTCCGAACAGCACCCCTGCCACCCTATAATCCCTTTGGCCCAGAGGAAGTCGCAGCTGTTGCCGAGGTAGTTAAAACCGGCATGTTGTCCGATTTCATCGGGCGGGATTGCGAAAAATTTCTTGGCGGAAAGCATGTCCGAGAACTCGAACAGCGATGGGCTGAATACCACCGGGTCAAACATGCCGTCTCATTCAATACCGCAAGCTCCGCACTGGTCGCGGCAATCGGAGCATCCGGCATTCTGCCGGGGGACGAGGTCATCGTGGTTGCATATAGTATGTGCATATCCGCAACCGCCCCTCTATTCTACGATGCCGTGCCGGTCTTTGCCGATCTCGAAGAAGAGCATTACTGCATGGACCCAGACAGTCTTTCGCGGAAGGTCACGCCCCGGACAAGGGCGGTCCTGAGCGTGGACCTGTTCGGGCAATCCTCGGATATGGACCGGATAAATGCCGTTGCGAAACGGCATGACCTGAAGGTGATCTGCGATGCGGCCCACGTGCCGGGATGCGAATACAACGGCGGCTTTGCGGGGACTTTTGGCGACATCGGCGTCTTCAGCCTCAACCAGCACAAGATAATCCACTGCGGCGAGGGGGGCATTGCCGTCACCAATGACGACAACCTCGCCCTGAGGCTGCAACTTCTGCGCAATCACGCCGAGGCAGTGGTGGGGGGGCTGGGGTACAGGGGCCTGACGAACATGGTGGGGGGAAATTTCCGGATGCCCGAAATGGAGGCAGCCATTGCAACGGAACAATTAAAGAAACTCCCACGCCTACTCAAAGAGAGGACCGAACTCGCCGAATATCTAACAGAGAGGCTGTCCGGAATCGAATTTCTTACGCCCCCGAAGGTGAGGGAAAAGAGCAGCCACGTCTATTACCTCTACCCGATCAAATATCACGAAGAGGCAACGGGAATCTCGCGCGAAGAGTATGTGCAAAGGATAAACGAACTCGGTATTCCGCTTTACCGCTATGCCGCTGGATATATCAAGCCTCTCTACCTCGAACCGATCTTCTCCGAACGGGATTCGTTCAAGAATGGCTTTCCTTACTCCCTGCTGCCGGAAGCGGAGAGGCCGGTCTATCGGAAGGGGATCTGTCCGGTGACCGAGCGGTTTTATGAAAAGGATCTCATTGTCACTTCCTATACCTATCCGCCCCTCACCAAGCAGGACATGGACGACATCGTGAAGGTATTCGAAAAAGCTGGGAGGTCGGCCACCGGCCTGCTATTGCGGCCCCGGAGCAGACACTGATACGCGCAGCAACGCCAGGAGAACGACGCATGAAGATATTGTTCATAAACTACGACAACGAGAGTGCGGTAAACATACTTCCGGTCGGCGCCTGCTATGTAGCGGGATACGCAAAAGCACATGGATTCGATGATATTACCTATTACAGCCAGGACATCTACCGCTATCCCGAAGAGCACTTGACCAAGTACCTTTCGGAAACCCACTTCGATGTCGCGGCCATCGGTTTCGTTGCCGGCTATTACCAGCACCGAAAAATTCTGAAGATATGCGAAGCCATCGACAATTCCAAAAACCGTCCCTTCGTGGTCCTCGGCGGCCATGGTCCCACTCCCGAGCCCGCTTTCTATCTGGAAGCAACCGGCGCCGATGCGGTGGTCATGGGCGAAGGCGAATTGCCCTTTCTCAACCTGCTGAGGGCTCTGGATGCCGGTACTCCCTTGGGCGATGTAAAAGGCATAGCATTCAGGAAAGGCGGGGACATATTCGTGAACGCAAGGGAGAAGGCGATCTCCGATCTCGATGCCATCCCCTTCCCCCACTATGAAACTCTGCCCATGGAATACTATGTGAACAAGAAGCTCTACAACATGGCACCCACGGATAGAATGATATTCATGGTCGCCAGCAGAGGCTGCAACTATTCGTGCAACTTCTGCCAGAGGATCGAGCCGGGCATTCGGTTCAGGTCACCCGAGAGCATTGTGGAGGAAATAAGGAAGTATCAAAAGGACTACGGCGTCTCCTATGTGGTCTTTCTGGACGAACTATTGATGTACAGTGAAAAGCGTGTGTTCCAGCTCACCGAAGCATTTATCAAGGCCGATCTCAAAATCAAGTTCTTTTGCACCGGCAGGCTCAATATTGTCAGTTCCAACATACTCGACATGTTGAAACGTGCGGGCTGCGTCTACATCGACTACGGTATCGAGCAGTTTGATAACGATGCCCTTGCGGGAATGAGCAAAAAGCTCACCGAAGACATCATCGTCAAGGGCATCGAACTCACCCAGGCAAAAGGATTCCCTATCATATTCGACATTATTTTCGGCAACATCGGCGACACCAGGAAATCCCTGCGCAAGACGCTTGATTTCTTTAAAAAGTATAATGACTACGGGCAGTTCAGGACTATAAGACCCGTAACGCCCTACCCCGGCACAAAGCTCTACTCCCATGCGATTGAAAAGGGCCTGTTGAAAGGGCCGGAAGATTTTTACGCCAAGCACGTCAATCTCGAACTGCCCACGGTCAATGTCACCGACATCCCCGACGACGAGCTCGTTTCACTTCTCTATGAGGCGAACAGGGAGATCATCAACGACTACTATGAGCATTTCAAGGATGGTGCGATAGAGGCGTTCAGGAAGGTCTACTTTGAAAAAGACACCGACTTCCGCGGTACGCGCCATTAAGGCCGAGATCGGGCAAGTATGAAAAAGATCCTTTTTTTCTCCTGTGAACCCGGGGGAGCTGAAGTGCTCATCCCGGTGATCCGACTTCTGCGAGAGCATGCATTTGACGTGTGTGTCCTCTCCTACGGACTTGCGGCGGACCGGTTCAGAAGAAACGATATTCCTTTTTCCGAGATGGACCCTGGCCGGAGCGCGCTTTCCCTGCTCGATCGCCTTGCGCCCGATTATATCATCACGTCCGCAACGAGCCTTCCCTGGAAGGACATGACCGAAAAATATCTTTGGGATGCCGCTCGCCGGATCGGGATCGGCACGATGGCCTTCAACGACCAGTGGCAGAATTATTCGGAACGGTTCAGTGGGTCCACCAACGGGGAGAAGCTCAGGTACCTGCCCGACCATATAAACTGTATCGATGAGGTCGGCAGGCGGGAAATGATCGAAGAAGGCTTTCCTGAAAAGAGCCTCATCGCGTTCGGCCATCCATACCTGTCGGAGGTCGTCGCGAGGTATTCCGCCATGGCTTTCGAGGAGGCGGTATTTGCGCTCGGCATCCCTCCCGGTGAGTTCAGCCGTGAAGAGGCGCTCCTGTTCGTCTCCGAGCCATTGCTGGAGAACTACGGCAACAGCAGAGGATACAACCAGTACGACGTGCTCGACCTCTTTTTGCAAAATGTTCTTCGGGCCCGGCCGGGGGCACGGGTCATTATCAAGCTGCATCCCAAGGACGACCCGGAGAACTTTGGGAAGGTGCTGGAGCGCTTTGGGAGGCTCAGTCTTCATATCGTCGGAAACGAACTACCCTCCCTGCTATGCCTGACCCTTTCCGACCGGATCTTCGGCATGACCTCGATCATGCTGATCGAAGCATATCTCATCGGCAAGACAGTCGTCTCCCTTCAGCCCGGCCTCAGGGTACCCGATCCCCTTGTCCTGTCACGGCACGGCTTGATACCTCGATTTGATGCCCGCTCCGATTTTGATCCCTTTGCATGCGAGGGTGCCCGGATCTCCACATTCCGCGTAGATTTTGACCGGCCGGGATTCCTCGCGTTCTTAAAAAGCAGAGTGGGACTGGAAGGCCGTCCTCCTTTGCAGAAAGGCATGCACCTGTCATGACGCTTGAAGATTTCCTGCGCAAGAACGTCCCCCTGAAAAATATGTTCGCAGGGAGGCGATGTTTCCTTATAGGAAACGGCCCATCCCTTAAAATCCAGGACATCACCCTGCTGAAGGATGAAGTGGTAGTAGTGGCGAGTTCCTTTTTCCGCCATCCCGACGCGAAGTTTGTCAGTCCCCCCTTCTGGGTATTGGCAGATCCCTATTTCTGGCTAAAACCCGATAAGTACTTTATCCCGGTCTTCAATTATGCACTGGAAAAAGGGGTCACTACGAGGCTGTTTGCCCCTTCCGGCGGTTTGCAATACTTTGCCAACGCCAACCTGGGGCCGCTCATAGACTTCCATACTTATCATTACGATCATTCGG